>Ga0101944_10006075_pt1 | contig 13127 bp, 10 predicted proteins | sample DewCreD2012metaG_FD_75245 | JGI IMG/M metagenome (GOLD analysis project Ga0101944, IMG submission 75245) | Hot spring sediment bacterial and archeal communities from British Columbia, Canada, to study Microbial Dark Matter (Phase II) - Dewar... ... | reverse complement strand
AAAATAAATACAAATATTCCTGATACATAGGGCGTATTCCTCCTTTCAGTTTTGTTGTATTACTGGAAAGGATACGCCCTTCTTGTTGTTTTGAAAAGTTTTTACACAACTAAGTTTATATCACCAACAATCAGGATATTTAGAGGGGCTTTTCCTGACTACAAGAGAAATTTGAAACAGGTTCTACCGAGCATTCGGGCGTTTAAACCGATTTTAGATGATTTATAATAAGGATGATATGGCTGATCAGAAAACACTGGTATTTATCGGAGCTCATCCTGACGATGAGTCCTTCGGTATCGGAGGCACACTGGCTAAGTATGCACTGGAAGGTGTGAAAGTTCACTACATCGTTGCTACGCGAGGAGAAGCCGGCGAAGTTAACCCCTCTTTAATGGCAAATTTCACCAGTCTGGGGGATTTGCGATGGTCGGAACTTCAATGTGCCGCCAGAGTACTCGGACTTACCAGTGTAATCTGGCTGGGATATCGCGATTCTGGCATGCGTGGCTCTCATGATAATGCCCATCCACAGGCATTGATGAATGCTCCGCTGGATGAGGTTGCCGGCAGGATAGTGAAAATCCTCCGAGAACTCAAGCCACAGGTTGTGATCACATTTGATCCCATGGGAGGGTATAATCACCCGGATCATGTGGCTGTGCATCGGGCGACTGTGAAAGCCTTCTACGCCGCTGGCGATGCCAGTCAATATCCTGATGCAGGCGAGCCATTCCAGCCGCAGAAGCTGTACTTATCCATTTTTCCACGTGGATTGCTGAAAATCACGGTTAAACTGATGCCCCTCTGGGGACAGAATCCCCGTAAGCTGGGGAAAAACCAGGACATCGACCTTGCCAGTGTAGCGAATGTGAATTATCCCGTTCATGCCATAGTTCGACTGAATAAACAGGCACTTGAATTGAAAGATAAGGCTGTAGCCTGCCATGCCAGCCAGCTTGGAGAAGGCAGACCCAGACGCGGCTGGTTGTTCGCACTGGCGGATAAATTTATCAGGCGCAGGGATCTGTTCATGCGGGCTTATCCACCGGTGAAAAACCGGAGAAAAGAAAAAGATCTGTTCGCCGGACTAAAATAGTCATTTTCCTCAAAATATATTCTATCTTGGAGGCTACTATGACTGACCAGGAATTTAACCCGGATTCTTACTTTCCGGCAATGACTGTTGGCGTAATGGGTTCATCCGGCGGCTTAATTCCAGAGTCTGTTTTAAAAAAGGTCTTCGAACTCGGCAGGGAAATCGGACGCCGGGGTTACATCCTGATTACCGGAGCCTGCCCCGGAATTCCCCATGAAGCTGTAAAAGGGGCAAAAAGTGTTGGAGGCTTTGTAGTAGGAATCTCTCCCGCCCTCAACTTTGAGGAGCACGTTATCAGGTTTAAATCGCCGACCAGAGGTTACGATGCCCTGATCTATACAGGTAGTGGACTGATGGGGAGAGAGATCGAAAACATTCGCTCCTGCGACGTGGTGATCTTTGCCGGCGGGCGTTCCGGCACACTGGGAGAGTTTGCTATTGCTTATGACGAAGCCAAGATTATCGGCGTACTCCTGAACACCGATGGGATCTCCGATCATCTGAGCACGATTGTGGGGATGGTGCACAAAGAGACCGGAGCTGTCCTGGTGGTTAGCTTTGAACCGGCTGATCTGCTGGATAAACTGGAGGCTGAATACCGGAAGCGACTGCTCCCACAATACCGCAGGCTGGTATCCACACACGATCCGGACGGAACACCCGAGCATTAAACCTGCTCTCAGGTTTTTGCTTTTGATTCTCTGGATCAAGAACCTGTAGAATGGGGATAACTACCAGCAAATCACCGGGATAAGGTGTAATGGAACAGAAGGAAAAATCGGCCAGTGCTCTGGAAAAATTCAGCGCCAGATACGGATACCTGTTTATCATCCTGGTCTTTGCCATTTCTGTGGGACTGCTTTACTGGCTGGGCCACTATAACTACCTGCTTTTCCACAGTTTGGCAGAAATCTACAGTATTGTGATTGCTTTTGCAATTTTTGCCATTGCCTGGAATGCCCGCCGCTTTATGGATAACAACTATCTGCTCTTTATCGGTATCGCCTTCCTTTTTATCGGGATATTAGATACCCTCCATACCCTCTCTTATAAAGGGATGGGAGTTTTCCCCGGTTATGATGCCAATTTGCCCACTCAATTCTGGATTTCTGGCAGATATCTGCAGGCTTTCAGCTTCCTGGTAGCCCTCTTTTTTATCCGCCGCAGGGTTTTGGCCACACCAGTCTTCCTGACTTTTAGTCTGATCTTTGGTTTGATACTGGCTCTGATTTTTTACTGGAAGGTGTTCCCGGTCTGCTATGTTGAAGGTACCGGGTTAACCCCTTTTAAAATCATCAGCGAATACATCATTTCTCTGGTATTGCTTGCCTCAACTGGTTTGCTGATCTACCAAAAGAAGGAATTTGGGGGCAGTGTGGTTAAACTCCTGGTAGCTGCCATGCTCACCGCAGTTGCCTCTGAAATGGTTTTTACCCTTTACACAGATGTCTACGGCATCACTAATGTGATCGGGCACCTGCTCAAAATCCTGTCCTTCTATCTGATTTATAAGGCCTTTATAGTGACGGGTTTGACCCAGCCTTATATTCTTCTCTTCCACAACTTGAAAAAAAGTGAGATTTCGCTTGGCAGGCAGGCAGAAGAGCTGAGGCTGGTTAATGATAAGCTCAGACAGGAAATAATCGAACGTGAAAAAACAGAAAAAGAACTGGAGCAGCGCACAACTGAACTGGAAGCAATTAACCGGGAACTGGAAGCTTTCAGCTACTCTGTGTCACATGATCTGAGGGCACCTTTAAGAAGCCTCGATGGATTCAGTCAGGCGATCCTGGAAGATTACGCAGACAAACTGGACGAAACAGGCAGGGATTACCTGACCAGAATCCAGAACGCAAGTCAGTCCATGGCCCGACTCATTGATGAACTGCTCAAGCTTTCGCGCGTCACCCGGCTGGAAATGCACATGGAAGACGTCAACCTCAGTGAAATCGCAGGGCGGATTGTGCGGGAACTGGCTGAAACACAGCCTCAACGTCAGGTTGAATTTGTGATTGCTCCCGGGATCACTGCCAGAGGTGATAGTCAGCTTCTGCAGATATTGCTGAGAAACCTGTTGGAAAATGCCTGGAAATTTACCAGTAAAAACCCATTAACCCGCATCGAATTTGGCTACAAAGTATATAATGAAGAAAAGGTATATTATATAAAGGATAACGGGGTCGGTTTTGACATGAAGTATGCATCCAGGTTGTTCCAACCGTTCCAAAGATTGCACCGGGAAAGCGACTTTTCCGGTACGGGTATCGGACTGGCTACAGCTCAAAGAATCGTCCACAGGCATGGGGGACATATCTGGGCTGAAGCTGAGATCGGCAAAGGCGCAACCTTCTACTTCACAATCGGCAACTGGTAACCTGGAGGTGAAATGATTGTGAAGAAGAAGGTGATTTTGCTGGTAGAAGACAATCCTAATGATGTTCTTTTAACTGAAAGGGCACTTAAAAAGACCCGTATAGAGAGTGAACTGGTGGTTGCACGGGACGGGATCGAAGCTCTTGATTACCTTTTTTGCCGGCAGAAATTCGATTGCACAAATACCGCATGTAATCCTCAACTGGTTTTACTTGATCTAAAGCTGCCGAGAATTGATGGCTTCGAAGTTCTGAAACGGATCAGACAGGATGCGAAAACCCGCCTGTTACCGGTAGTGGTGCTGACATCGTCAACAGAAGAAAAAGACATCCTTAATAGTTATGCATTCGGCGCTAACAGCTATGTCTGCAAACCAGTAGATTATAATCGGTTTGTGGATTTAATCCAGCATCTTGAGCAGTTCTGGTTAATCTTAAACCGGTCTCCTTTTTCCTGTTCAGGAGACTAAATACATGGAAAAACAGATCAGGGTTCTGATTATCGAAGATTCTGAAGACGATGCTCTGCTTCTGATCAGACAACTTCGCAGGGACGGCTACAGTCCAATTTATCAAATTGTGGATACAGCCGAAAAAGTGAATCAAGCCCTGGATACCCAGACCTGGGATATCGTTATCTCCGATTATATACTACCCGAGTTCAGCGGGCTGGAGGCTCTCAGGTTGATCCAAAGTAAGGGAATGGACATTCCTTGTATTATCGTGTCCGGCAGGATAACTGATGAAACTGCCGTTTCTGCAATGAGAGCTGGTGCCCGTGATTACGTTATGAAAGACAACCTGAAAAGAATTGGCTCAGCGATCGAACGGGAACTGTCAGAAGCAGAAACCCGCCGAGCCCGGCGAGAAACCGAAGCCGAATTAAAGGACACCGCGGAAAAGCTCAGGCTGGTAACTGAAACTATCAGAGATGTCTTCTGGATCGGAACGCCCGGAACCGGTGAAATTGTTTATCTCAGCGCCGCCTGCGAGGAAATCTGGGGAAGGAACCGCAACGAACTTCTCAATACACCGGAGATTATGCTTCAATCCATCCATCCGGATGACAGGACCGCATACCTGGAATCTATGAAAAGGCAGGCGGACGGCAAACCTGAAGTTCTGGAATACCGCATCATCAGACCGGATGGCTCAATCCGATGGATTTCTAACCATAGCTACCCTGTGATAGATGCCAATGGTAAGCTCACCATGATCGCCGGAGTATCCCGCGATATCACCCGTCGGAAAACGGCAGAGGAAAACCTGCGTAAGGTAAATCGAGCCAGAGACGTGCTCATCAAGGTCAATGAGGCACTCATCCGCGCCGATGATGAAATAGAACTGCTCCAGATGGTCTGCGAGATAATTACGGAGGTGGGTAACTACCAGATGAGCTGGGTAGGTTACGCAATGCAAAATGAATCTCTTGCCATTGAACCTGTAGCTTGGGCCGGGATTGAAGAGGCATCTCTCAGGGAATTATCCATTATCGCCAATGAGACTTCCGCTGAAAGTGGTGTATTTCCCTACGTCATCAAGAGCGGTGAACTCTATGTCGCGCGTAATATCAGAACCGATCCTGTGCTATCAGCCTGGTGGGAAGCAGCACAATCTGAAGGATTTGAATCGGCAGTCTTTCTTCCACTCAAAGGCGAAAAGGAAATTTTTGGTATTTTAAGCATCTATGCCGCTGAGTCTGACCGATTCGATTCTGATGAACTTCAACTCCTGTCCTGGCTGGCCAGTGATATTTCTTTCGGGATTTTAGCCCTGCGCACCAGAGTTGAACTTGAAAATGCCCAATCTGAGCTGAGGGCAATGGCTAACAGGCTGGTGCAACTACAGGAAGAAGAACGCCGCAGTATCGCCCGGGAACTGCATGATGAAATAGGGCAATCATTAACTGCTTTGAAATTGATGATCACCCAGGCATCTCGCTCTCCGCTCGAAAATTGCCAGTCAATCCTCAAGGAGTGTCAGCCGGTCATATCTGAGCTGATCCAGCAGGTCAGGGAAATGTCCTTAAAACTGCGTCCAAGCATGCTGGATGATCTCGGACTTCTTCCCACTCTGCTCTGGCACATCGAGCGTTATAGTGCCCAGACCGGGATCAAAGTGAATTTCGAACATACCGGTTTGCAGAAACAATTCAGCCAGGAGATCAATACCACCGTTTACCGCATTGTTCAGGAAGCCCTCACCAATGCTGCACGCTATGCCGGGGTAACAGAAATCAACCTTTTTATCAGGGCAGACGATGCTTCTATCCATCTCGAAGTTGCAGACCGGGGATGTGGCTTCGATCCTTCAAGATTAGGAGCAAAAGCATCCACCGGGCTAAGCAGCATGCGAGAAAGAGCCCAAATACTGGGTGGACAGCTTAATGTCGAAAGTTACCCCGGTCAGGGCACCCGTATTATCGCTGATCTGCCAGTAAACTCGCATTGATCAGCCTTTATACTCTGGTAGAGGTGTAATGACCACCGGTCAGCACACTGAAGTGGAAAATCGGCTTATCAACTCTTCTCAATATCAATGGACAGTGTTTCATTCCTCTGGGTACAAATATAAGCGCACTGGTGGTTATAATATGTTTCTCATCTTCCAGCCAGAATTCTATCTCGGCACCCAGATTATAAGGATCTTGGTGGTCATTTGAGAAAAATCCGATGATTTCATCCGTATCATGGATGTGCGCCTGGGCTTCGCTGGTTTTGTCAATGGGAGGTCTGAGGTACCAGGAACAATTCATCTGGAAAGCCCCTTTCACCACGTCATCATCTATCCAGAGAATCCGCTTCGCCCATTTGGCATAGCTCTCATTAAATTCCGGGGTAAAACGCGCGGGTGTCTGCAATTTGGTGACAATGTACTTCCCATATTTCGAATTATCCATGAACACTGCCTCCTTTTCTCAATGATCCTTTGTGACTAAATGATAGCATAAAGGAAATGCCAGCGGAAATTATAAGAGAAGGCATTATCTGATACGATATGGTAATATTATTTCATCAACCAGATAATCCAAAGGAGAAATTCCCCATGACAGAAGTCAATTTCAAACGCCATCTTGAATTCGACTCAATATATAATTTCCGCGATCTCGGGGGTTACCGCACCCGCTCAGGCGCCAGGATAGCCTGGCGAAAAGTCTTCCGCAGTGGAGACCTCTGCCGGATGTCACACCAGGATAGTCATCAATTGAAAACGACGATCGGATTACGGTCAGTTATTGATCTGCGCACTGCCCAGGAGCTGGTGCAGCAGGGAAACGGTCATCTTAAACTCACGGATATCAAATACCACCATGTACCTTTGATGACCGGTAATCCCAACAAACAGGAGGAAGAAAAATTATTAAACTCTTTCTCCAATATGGGTGAAGTTTATCTCTATTTCATTCAGGATCCCGAATACGGACGCAAAATCGTGGAGGCTCTGAAGATTATCGCCACTCCAGCAAACCATCCACTGGTGTTTCACTGTGCCGTGGGAAAAGACCGTACCGGAATACTTGCCGCGATATTATTAAGCGTGCTTGATGTTCCCGATGAAGACATCATAGCCGATTATGCGCTTACTGAGAAGATTATGGCCTCCCTCTTTCAACGCTGGAGGAATGATTCTCAGCTTTCAGAGGAACTCAGGAAAATGCCAGACTTTTTCTGGCGGGCTTCACCGGAATCCATGTCTCTTTTCCTTTCAACACTTGAGCGGAGATACGGATCAGTCAGGAATTACCTGATCGAGCATAACGCCGATCAAATCCTCTTTGAAAAATTGAGAGATACCCTGGTTTGCTGATAATTTTCAAAGCATCCGATGGGATCGGTTTGATCCCTCTGATTTCTACTCCCAGGCAGCTATGGCAGCAACGCAATCCCCTTCTTCTACCCGCATGATGATTACCCCCTGTGTACTCCGCCCCAGCACCGGGATACCGGTTTCTTGATCTTTGACCGGTGTGGAAATCACCATTCCTCCACGAGAGATGATCATCAATTGCTGAGTTTGTTTGACCAGCCTGGCTGCCGCAACCTTACCGGTCTTCTGCGTCACTTTAAGGGTTCTGATACCCACACCCCCACGGCTTTGCCGTTTGTAAGCCTCGATCGGGGTCAATTTTCCGTAGCCGTTATCGGTAACTACCAGCAGATAAGTATTGGGTATCACAACATCCATACTTACCAGCTTATCGCCTGGCTCAAGGCGGATTCCCCTGACACCACCGCTGGTACGCGAGCTGCTCCTTAAACTTTTCACCGGAAAGCGAATGGATTGACCCTGCTCGGTAATCAGAACAACATCATCTTCATCTGTCCCCAGTCCAGCAGCAACCAGCTCGTCCCCTTCTTCCAGATCCATCGCAATAATACCGCTGCTGCGGACGGATTCGAAGTATTCCAGAGGCGATTTTTTGATCTCTCCCTTCTCCGTTGCCATCAGCAGGAAAGCATTGGGTTTAAAATCTGTTACGGAAACTACCGCCGTGACCCTCTCCCCTTCGCTTATAGGGAACAGGTTAACAATTGCCAGACCCTTGGCGGTACGTGAAGAATCTGCAGGGATTTCATGAGCCTTGAGATGATAAACCTTCCCCAGGTTGGTAAAGAAAAACAGATTGTCATGAGTATCAGCCACGCAAAGGAACTTTACCGCATCCGCTTCCCTTACTCCCATTCCCTTCACACCCTTACCCCGGCGGTGCTGGGAACGGTACACCGCAGCCGGTACCCTTTTGATAAAACCACGCTGACTCAGCGTCACCACCACTTTCTCATGCGGAACTTCTTCAATGGCAAACTCCATGACAGACTGTTCACTGATCTCGGTTCTGCGCGGATCACCATACTTAGCCTTTAATTGGCTGACTTCTTCCTTGATCAGGAACATGATTTTTTTCTTGTTCGCCAGTAAGTCTTCCAGGTAAGCGATGGTTTTCAACACCTGCTCATACTCTTCCAGGATTTTATTACGTTCAAGGTTAGCCAGACGGCGCAATTGCATATCAAGAATTGCCTGTGCCTGAACCTGGGATAACCCGAAACCAGTCATCAGGTTTTTACGTGCTGTTTCTGCGGTTTCGGATTCACGAATAGTTTTAATCACCGCATCTATCTGGTCAAGCGCGATCTTTAACCCTTCCAGGATATGAGCCCTGGCTCTGGCACCCGCCAGCTCGAATTTGCTGCGTCTCGTGATGACTTCCTGCCGGAATTGGATATAATACTGTAGAGCTTCTTTAAGGCTGATTACCAGAGGTTGACCATCTACCAGCGCCAGCATATTGACGAAGAAAGCCGATTGCATGGCGGTATGCTTATATAACTGGTTCAAAACCTGCGGAGGTTGGGCTTCACGTTTCAGCTCTATTACAATCCTCATCCCCTGACGATCAGATTCATCCCTGACCTCGCTTATCCCGGTGATTTTCTTATCCTTTACCAGGGTGGCAATGCGTTCAACTAGCGCTGCCTTATTGGTCTGATACGGAATCTCCGTAACCACAATCTGCTTTCTGCCCATGCCTCCCGGTATATCTGAAATGTGCGCTCTGGCGCGTACCACAATCCTGCCATGCCCTGTAGCATAGGCACTTCGAATACCATCCCTGCCCAGGATAATGCCAGCGGTCGGGAAATCAGGTCCTTTCACATATTGCATTAGTTCATCAACACTGGCTTCCGGATTATCCACCAGGTAATTTATCGCTTCGCAAACCTCACTGAGATTGTGTGGTGGAATACTGGTCGCCATACCAACCGCGATACCTGAGCTACCATTCACGAGCAGGTTAGGTAAGAGCGAAGGAAGAACAGAAGGCTCTTTCAGACTGTCGTCGAAATTGGGGACAAAATCAACAGTTTCTTTATCAATATCCACCAACATCTGTTCGGCGATCGCAGAAAGACGAGCCTCAGTATAACGCATCGCTGCCGGAGGATCATTATCAATGCTACCAAAATTACCCTGCCCATCAATCAGGGGATAGCGCATGGAAAAATCCTGCGCCATGCGCACCATGGCATCATAGACCGGCGCATCGCCGTGTGGATGGTATTTACCCAGGACCTCTCCCACGATACGGGCGCTCTTCTTATGGGCTGTATTGTGGAATAATCCCATATCCTGCATCGCAAAAAGGATACGGCGCTGAACCGGTTTCAGCCCATCCCGTACATCTGGCAATGCGCGGGAGACAATCACACTCATTGCATAATCGAGGTAAGAACTTTTTAATTCTTCCTCGATATTAACTTCACGGGTTGCCCCAGTTACCATTTCAGGTTAAGCCTCCTGATCCCAGTCTTTATCTTCTTCAAGCTCTTCTGTTTCTTCCGGATTTTCTTCTTCCCCTTCCAGATAACCAGCCTCTTCACCCATCTCTTCTTCCTCATATTCTCTCAGGGCTTTTTCACCGATGAACGGCTGCACTTCTTCGAGTTTCCGAGCGGGGAAGGAGACCTGGTCAATCTGACTGGGATGCTGATATGTTTCACGGATTATGATTGAGATTGAATTTTCATTAGAAGTGACCACCGCTGCAGCATATTTATTGCCACCAGCCATCAATTTCAGCAACCGTTGAGCATGCTTGGCAGGTACCAGCCCCAGATATTCGCCCTGAGTATTCTCAACCACCAGGGTTGAATCCTGGGGTTTTAATACCACTTTATCACCCGCCAGCATCTTGATTAATCTTTCTGGTGATGCCACCTGATAAAGATTTACCACACCGGCTTTGCCGATTTCTTCGATGAATAAATGGGGTTCAGCTTTTTCAGCGTTATTGCCGGCGATCTGAGCCTGCTTGCTCTCCAGCAGATCCAGCCTCTCCAGATTCTTCCTGGCAATGGTATTATATTTATCAAGCTCCAGCGCTTTAGTATAGGCTTCTCTTGCACCTGCGTATTCTCCGAGCTCCATATAGGCTTTGCCCAGACGGTTATAAGCATCCACGTCATTTGGGAAATTCTGGATGATGCTTTTATTGATCGCTACTGCTTCCTTCCAGCGTCCCTGCATAGCAAGTGCGATCGCCTGTTTACTAGCCTGGCGCTTTATCTTACCCTGTTTATCCTCATGATATGCCATTTCTTTCTCCATCAGTCCCCGATAGGGACATTAACAATACTATTTTAACTTTGAACTTCGTATGAGACAAGTTATTTATGTTAAATTCACCCTAACACCCTTATGCGGCAAAATATTACCTCTAACTCGCATCTCAAATTGAAAGGGATCCCATCGGCTGTTCCCGCTCAGGACTAACATAAAAAAGGGGATATTCACCACCGATATCCCCCGGGATCTGCACCACAAGATAATATAATTATATAATATTTGAAATATTCTTACAGGTTATTCCTTTTCAAGCTCAAAAGCCCTGTGCAGGGCCTGGACGGCTTCTTTAACCTTCGCTTCATCAATTATGCAGGTGATACGAATCTCAGAAGTGGTAATCAATTGGATATTAATACCGGCTTTATAAAGAGCACTGAACATCCTGGCTGCGTAGCCAGGAGTATTTTGCATACCGGTGCCAACAATACTGACCTTGCCAAGATGGGCATCGGTAACAACCTCTCTGGCATTGATGGATCTGGCAATCGGCTGGATGACCTCCAGAGCTTTCTTCAGATCGCTTCGAGAAACGGTGAAGGTCAGATCAGTGATATTCCCTGCCAGAGCATTCTGTACAATCGTATCTACGCTGATGCCTGCAATTGCCAGTGGTTCAAAGATTGCTGCCGCGATACCCGGTTGGTTGGGTATGCCGGCTAAAGTGATTTTAGCTACGTCCAGGTCATGAGCAATGCCTCTGACCTTGTTGCGCACTTCCATCAGTTCTCCTCCGTGAATCAGCGTGCCCGGATTTTCATTGAAACTTGAAGCTACCAGAACAGGCATATTATAAACTCCCGCCAGTTCAACTGCCCGGTAATGCATAGCTTTAGAACCACTGCTGGTTAATTCCAGCATTTCATCATAGGTGATATCCTTCAATTTACGCGCTTCCGGGCAAATCCGCGGATCAGCAGTGTAAATTCCATCGACATCAGTATAACGTTCGCAGGCTGTCGCCTTCAGACTGATTGCCAGAGCAACGGCGGTTGTATCCGAACCACCTCTTCCCAGAGTCGTGATATCCGATTCACCGGTGATGCCCTGGAACCCGGCAACGATGACAATGTTTCCGCGGTTCAGCTCATGGACGATCCGGTCCGATTCAACCTTCAGGATTTTAGCCTTGCTGAATGAATTATCAGTCTGAATCCCCGCCTGTCTGCCACTGAGACTGATGGCTTTGTAACCTAATTTATGCAACGCCATTGCCAGTAAAGCAGCAGAAACGATCTCTCCCGTGGAAAGCAACATATCCATTTCACGGCTATCCGGCTGATCGGTTATCTTATGCGCCAGGGCAATCAAATCATCTGTTGTGTCACCCATGGCAGAAATTACCACTACCACCTGTTTACCAGAATCATGTGTTCTGGCAACCCGTCTGGCGACATTAAAAATTCTTTCCGGGTCAGCTACCGAGCTACCCCCGTATTTTTGAACTACTATTGACATCCGAACCCCCGAAACTATTTCCCAGGCATAATCACCGAATTAAAAGCAGGGATTTATTAATTTATTTATGATATCATACCCATTTTGAATAAAAAAGCCTGTTGATCTGGCCTCAGACTCCGTAAGCCTGTCCACCCGGTTTGGTGCGAAACCCGGCCCCCAGAGTAGAAATGGCACTGGTTCATCGGTGTGCGTTTTCTTCTCGACAGGTGTGGGATGATCGGGCATTACCAGGACACGCAATTGATCAGCTTTAAATTCACGCAAACGGGAAACAATCTCCAGGTCTATCTTTTCTATGGCGGCAATTTTATGTTCTGCGGAACCGGAATGCCCGGCTTCATCCGGTGATTCAACATGATTAATCACCAGATCATGGGTGGAAAGTGCCGTGATCGCACCGGCACCCTGAGCGGCATAATCGTTATCCAGACCATCCGTCACCCCATCGATACGGACGATATTCATTTTCGCCATCTGACCGAGCCCGCGCAAAAGGTCAACCCCGCTGATCATGGCTGCCCTCAAACCATACACGGATTGAAACGAGGGCAGGGCAGGCACCCGTCCGCTAGGCCAGAAGAGCCAGATTGAATTCGCCGGAGCCTTTCCCTGATTGACCCTGGCTGTATTTACAGGATGGACTGCCAGAATACCCTCAGACTGCCGCATCAGATCTCTCAGTAACTGACTGCCCTTACCTTTTGGCAAATAAGGTTCAATTGGCTGATCAGCAATGTCGTGAGGTGGGGTGCAGACAGCTTCAACAGCTTCCGGCATTCCTTTTAGTTTTAAAATATGCCGGTAACTTACTCCCGGGTAAAACTCGATCTTCTCATTGCCCAATTCGGCATTCAGGGAATTGATAATCTCTTTCGCTTCCCCGCTGGTTATATGCCCGGCGCTGTAATCCGCCATCCTGCCGCTGCGTATTGTTACCAGATTGCAGCGGAAAACCACCTCCCCTTCTCCAATACCGATTCCCATACTTAAGGCTTCAATCGCACTTCTACCACGGTAATAAACCCGCGGGTCATAGCCCATGATGGACATGCAGGCTAAAGCACTGCTGG
>Ga0101944_10006074_pt1 | contig 13128 bp, 10 predicted proteins | sample DewCreD2012metaG_FD_75245 | JGI IMG/M metagenome (GOLD analysis project Ga0101944, IMG submission 75245) | Hot spring sediment bacterial and archeal communities from British Columbia, Canada, to study Microbial Dark Matter (Phase II) - Dewar... ... | reverse complement strand
TCGGAGCCGCGAAGCGATCCTGGCGGCTGGCGGCCTGACCCGCTGCAACACCTTCACCAAGATTTACTTGGCGATGCTCGGGCTGTACCCGTGGGAAGGCTGCCCGGCCATCCCGCCCGAGCTGGTTCTTCTGCCGAAATGGTTCATGTTTGGCATCTATAATATGTCGGCGTGGTCCCGGGCGATGTTGGTCCCACTCTCGATCCTCCGCGCCCGCCAGTCGATGCGCGCCGTCCCGCCCGCTTGGCGCATGTGGTGGATCGCACTCATCGAGAAGCTACGCAGCCCGCTTCCCCCGCTAAACGTCTACTGCAATGCAGTTGAAAAACTACGCGCATGACCCCGAAAACTCGGCATGAAAATCAACCATCAACTGAATCGTTCCGGCTAAGCCGTGGCGTTTCGGCGGCGGGATCAAGCGCGCTCGCTGGCGGCTGCGGGCGCGTAGATTCCTTCCCGGCGCCAGATTTCCAGCATCAGATCGTAGCGTTCAAGACTCAGGCCCGTATACACGCAGTTGCTGGTTCCGAAGACGTATCCGCCGCCCGGCATGCCCTGAGCCAGCGCCCTTCGCACATCCCGGGCCGCCTCCTCATCGGTTCCGGTCTGCAACAGAGCACAGTTGACGTTTCCGATCAGACACACCTTGTCGCCCACCAGCCGTTTCACGGTCGCCAGGTCAACTCCGCCCTGCGGATCCAGACTGTGCAGGGCGTGGGGCTTCGCGCTGACCAGCGCGTCGAGAATCGGCATGATGTTTCCGTCCGTGTGCTTGATCGTGTAAAACCCCAGCTCGCGATAGCCGGCGATCGCCTGCCGCAGGTAGGGCGTGACGAACTCGTCGAACATGGCCGGCGACAGAAACGGGTTGTCATTGAAACAGTAGTCCGCGCACAGGCAAAAGCCGTCCACCGTGCCCCAGCTCTTGATGCGGCGCGCCCGTTCCAGGCTTGCATCCACCCGGCGCTGGGCGTTGTCCTTCATCTGCGCCGGTTCCTCCGCCAACCTGACCACGAAGTCCAGCATCTCGCTGCCGCTGGGGAGCGAATAGGTCGGATCGCCATGCAGCGTCACCAGGTAGTCCCAACCCGAGAGTTCGCGCACATGCTCGATCGAAAGACGCGTGTCTTCCTCCTTCCAGCCGGCGGGCGAGTGGTACAGCATTCCCGCCTGCTCGTAGCGCCGCGCCACCGCAACGTGCAGGTCCGCAACATCCCGCCGGTGCAGCGCGCGTTCCCGCTCGGACATCTGGTCCCACTGGCGGTAGTGTCGTTGCGAGGGATGCACCCGGCCGAAGGCTTCCATGGTCAGGAAGAACTCCAATTCGAAATGCGGAACCCGCCCGCGCGGCGGCCGCCGTTCCAACGCCGCAATAAAGGATTCCCGCGGTGTTCTGTGCTCGCTCATGAGGTTTTCTTTCTCCGCTGTGCGCTCGCCAACAACGGCAGCAGAAAAAACCGCTCGCCACGAAGGGCACGGTTCTCCACGCAAAGTAAGCGAATGGCCCTGCGGTTGTCTACCCCTTGGTTGATCCTTGCCCCCCGGCTTTCCGTCGCGCAAGGCAATTGCCTTCCCCGCGCGCGAACGGTGCTTCTGCCCGACGCAATACGCGCCGAGCCCGCCAAGGCCCGTCAAGCCCGCAGCGCCGTTGCACGGTCTTTTCTTTTGGCCTGTTTTTCGCACTCGGACGCCACGGAGGGCGTCCCTCCACGGTCACGAACGCCGTTTCCGGCACTTTGGAGGGTCGGGCTCCGTCCCGACCGGCGAAAAAGACGCCAAAGGGAAAGACCGTGAGCGCGCCGTTGCCGGGCGCCGGGGTTCTGCTTGCCTTTTTCGGTTCGGCTCGATACAGTCTGCGGCGCGGTTACAAGGAGGGGTTTTCCCTATGGCCGAAGTCACGCTCAAGAACGTCGATAAAATCTATCCGGGCGGCGTCAAGGCCGTCAGCGACTTCAACCTCGAAATCCAGGACGGCGAATTCGTCGTCCTGGTGGGGCCCTCCGGCTGCGGCAAGTCCACAACCCTGCGCATGGTGGCCGGCCTCGAGGAAATCAGCCGCGGCACGATCACCATCGGCGACCGCGTCGTCAACGACGTGCCCCCCAAGGACCGCGACATCGCCATGGTCTTCCAGAACTACGCCCTCTATCCCCATATGTCGGTGTACGAGAACATGGCTTTCGGCCTGAAGCTGCGGCGCTTTCCCAAGCCGGAAATCGACGCGCGCATCCGCGAAGCGGCCAAGATACTCAACCTCACCGATCTGCTCGACCGCCGCCCCAAGGCGCTCTCGGGCGGCCAGCGCCAGCGCGTGGCCGTGGGGCGCGCCATCGTCCGCAAACCCAAAGTCTTCCTCTTCGACGAACCGCTCTCCAACCTCGACGCCAAACTGCGCGTCCAGATGCGCGTCGAAATCAGCCGCCTGCACGACCGGCTCGGCGCCACGATGATCTACGTGACCCACGATCAGATCGAGGCCATGACCATGGGCGACCGCATCGTCGTCATGCGCGACGGCGTGATCCACCAGGTGGCCGATCCGCTCACGCTCTACGACCGGCCGGCCGACCGCTTCGTCGCCGGCTTCATCGGCACGCCGCCCATGAATTTCTTCGAGGGCCGCATCCGCGCCGCTAACGGCCGCCTGGAATTCGCGGCCGGCGAGGCCCTGGCCCTGGCGGTGCCGCCGCCCGCGACCGAAGCGCTGCGCGCCTACCTCGACAAGCCGGTCGTGCTGGGCGTCCGGCCCGAGGACATCGGCTCGCCTGCCGCCGCGCAGCAGCCCCAGGCGCCCTGCGTTGCGGCCAAGGTCGATGTCATCGAGCCGATGGGCTCCGAATCCTACGTGTACCTCACGGCCGGCGACTTCTCTTTCATCAGCCGCGTGGACGCCCACCAACGCTTCGAAGTCGGCGCCCAAGTCCGCCTCCCGGTCCTGATGAGCAAAGCCCACTTCTTCGACGCGCAGAGCGAGCGACGCATCGGCTGACCATGAAAAAAGCTCTCATCACCGGCATTACCGGCCAGGACGGATCGTATCTGGCCGAATGGCTCCTGGAACAAGGATACGAGGTGCACGGCCTGATCCGTAAGGCCAGCACCTTCAACACCGCCCGCATCGACCACCTGTACCGCGATCCGCACCGGCCCGATACGCGCCTGTTCCTGCACTACGCCGACCTGTGCGAGTCCTCGGCGCTCTCCGTGCTGCTGCGCCGCATCCAACCGCACGAGGTGTACAACCTCGGCGCTCAAAGCCATGTGCGCGTCAGTTTCGATCTGCCCGAATACACCGGCGACGCCACGGGCCTGGGCGTCATCCGCCTGCTGGAGAGCGTCCGCAACCTGGAGCGGCCGCCGCGGTTCTACCAGGCGTCCAGTTCGGAAATGTTCGGCAAGGTGCGCGCCGTGCCCCAGAACGAGGACACGCCGTTCCACCCCCGCAGCCCCTATGCCTGCGCCAAAGTCTTCGGCTACTGGATCACCGTCAACTACCGCGAGGCCTACGGCCTGCACGCCAGCAACGGCATCCTCTTCAATCACGAGTCGCCCCGGCGCGGCGAAACCTTCGTCACCCGCAAGATCACCCACGCCGTGGCCCAGATTCTGGCCGGCCGCCAGACGGAGTTGTATCTCGGCAATCTGGATGCCAAACGCGATTGGGGCTACGCCAAGGACTATGTCCGCGCCATGTGGCTCATGCTCCAACAGCCCCAGGGCGACGACTACGTCATCGCCACCGGCGAAACCCACTCCGTGCGCGAGTTTCTGGAAGAAGCCTTCGGCTGCGTCGGGCGCGATTGGCGCGATTACGTCAAGCAGGACGAACGCTACCTGCGGCCCTCGGAGGTCGATTTGCTGGTGGGCGATGCCTCCAAAGCCCGCCGCGTCCTGGGCTGGCAGCCCGCCGTCACCTTCAAGGAACTGGTGCGCATGATGGTCGAGGCGGACTTGCGGCTCGCGGGCCTCGATCCCGACCGCTGCCTGCGGGGATGATCTGGCGCGTGCCCAGAGTGGAGACGCCGCCGGCCCTCGACGCGCGCTGGCGCAAGACCCCCTGGCGCCGACTCCCGCCGCTGCTCCTGCGCCGGCACATGGGCCCGCGCCCCGCCCATTTTCCCAGGGTCGCCGCCAAATTGGCCTACGACCGGCGGGCGCTGTACGTCATTTTCCGCGTGCGCGACCGCTACGTGCGCGCCACAGCCCGCCGCCGCCAAGATTCGGTCTGCCAGGACAGTTGCGTCGAATTCTTCTTCGTTCCCGGCCGCGACCTCGAGAACGGCTACTTCAATCTGGAAGTCAATGCCGGCGGCGTCCTGCTGTTTCACTTCCAGCGGCAGCCCCGCCACAACCCGGTTCCCATCGGGCCGCCCCTCCTGCGGCGCGTCGCCGTGGCTCACAGCCTGCCGCGGCGCGTCGAACCCGAAATCCGCCGCGCCGTGACCTGGACCGTGGAGTATCGCCTGCCCTGGGCCGGCCTGGAAGCGTATCGGCCCGTCGCCCTCCCCGCCCCCGGAACGGTCTGGCGGGCGAATTTCTACAAGTGCGCCGACGCCACCTCGCACCCGCACTGGTTGACTTGGGCGTGCGTCAACCGCCCGCAGCCGGACTTTCACGTGCCCGAGGATTTCGGCGAGCTGCGCTTCGCATAGCCGCTCCGCCCCGCTCAGAACGCGTACTCGAGGCCCAGACCCAGCGTCAGATGATCCAACGGCACGCTGCGCGTCCCTTTGTCGCGGACCTGTCCGCCGAACTCCAGGGTGTAGTGCAGGTCCACATCCACCTGCGTGTAGCGCAGCGTGGCGTCCAGCGACCAGCCGTTCGCGAGCCGGCGCTTGCAACCGCCGGCCAGCACGAAGCCCACGGCGTCGCTGGGATCCAACTGCCGCGTCTTGCCGCGGAAGGGTTCCGCGGGCTTGCCCAAATCTTCCCATTCCTGGGGGCTGCTGTAGCCGTAGTGCCACCAAGTGGCATGATCGAACCCCGCGGCCACCAACACCAGTCCCACCCCCGCGTAGGGCGTCCACGCCGTGTCGTTGCGGTAGCGCCAAAGCAATAGCGCCAACAATTCGTTCAGCCGCAGCGAGCCGTCGCTCACCTGCTCCCCGCCCGCGCCGCTCGGCTCGTTCCAGGTCCGCACCCGCAGCCGGTCGAAGGTCAACTCCAGGCCCCAGTCCGGCAGAAAGAACCAGTCCAGATACAGTTTGTAGGGCAACAGGTTGCTATGCTCTTCCAGTTCGTTGATATGCCCCAGAAAGAACTCCTCCCGCGAATCCCGCAACCGACTCGCCGTGGCGCGCACCCCCACTTGCAGATTCTCCGCCGGCTCGGGCGCCGGCGCCGCAGCGGCCTGCCGATACGTCACCCGTCCGCCCGTCGGCGCCGCGGCGGAAACCTCCCGCTCGGGCGGACGCGCCCAGGGACGCTCCACGAAACCCGCGGCGGCCGCCCAGGCCGGCGCCGCGCAACACAACCACACCCGCCCCCATTTCCGGATCACGTTCGCCTCCTGCGTTGCGGCCGGCCCGCCGGGCCTAATTGAGCACGTCGTAGAACGTCTGAGCGATCAACTGCTGGCCTTCGGCGGTCGGATGCAGGCCGTCGGACTGCAAGTACTGCGGCGTGTCGCCGAACGCGCTCTCCAAATCCGCCAGCGCCACCCCCTCCGCCGACGCCAACGCGCGAATTTCCTGATTGAGCAGCTTCACGGACTCCGCCCATAGGGCATGCTCGTAGAACATCGGTGTCAGGGTGGCCAGCACCGGCAGGCTTTGATTGTTCTTCGACGCCTGAACCATGATCCGCAGGTTTTCGATGATGGAAGCGAAGGAGCGGCCGCTGGTGACGTCGTTGGCGCCGTAGAGAATCAGCACATAGCCCGGCCGGTACTGCGAGAGCGCGCTGCCGATCCGCGACGCGCCGGAATCGCTCTTGGAACCCGGAATGCCCAGGTTGATAACCGGCTTGCCCAGCAAGGCCGCCAGCCGCTCCGGATAACCGCCGGCCGTGATGCTGTCGCCAATGGCGATGTGCAGATTTGGATTGTTCGGCCCGAAGTCGTGCCCCTCCCCCAGCTTCCCCCCGCCGTCTTCGCAGCCGACCGCCCAGGCCAGCAGCGCCGCCACCCCAGCCACCTGCGCCCACGTCCGCAACCGTTGCATGATTGCCGTGCCCCTTTCCCCGCGGCGCCCCGACACCCCCACGGTGCGGTCCGCGCCCACCTCAAACGCGGAGTATGCTACCGGTTGAGCGCGCAAAAATCAATCGCCGTTCCGCAAACGCGCGCCAGCCGCTGCTTGACGACAGGCGGGGGACTGCGGCTATGGTGTGCGCATGTCGCAGCGCCCGAACGCCGAAATGCTGGTGATCGCCGGAGAAGTCTCCGGCGACATGCACGCCGCCCGACTGGTGCGCGCGCTGCAACAGCGCCGGCCCGAGTGGCGCTTTTTCGGCATCGGAGGGCCGGAACTGCGCGCGGCCGGCGTGGAAACGGCGTACGACATCGCCGACATGGCCGTCATGGGCCTCTCGGAAGTTCTGCGCCGCCTGGCCTTTTTCCGCCGCGTGTTCTACGAAATGCTCGCCTGGGTCGAACGCCGCCGTCCGGCCGCCGTGCTCCTGGTGGATTACCCCGGCTTCAACCTGCGCTTCGCCGAGCGCGTCCATGCGCTCGGGGTCAAAACCATCTACTACGTCTGCCCCCAGGTCTGGGCCTGGAACCGCCGCCGCATCCCGCGCATGGCGCAAAGCCTCGATCGGCTGATCGCGATCTTTCCCTTCGAGCCGGCGCTGTTCGCGGGCACCGGCTTGCGGGTGGATTTCGCGGGCCATCCCCTCGTGGACGAAGCGGCCGCGGTTTGGCGCGAGCCGGAGGCGGACCTGCCTTGGGGCGGTCGGCCGCGCGTCGCCCTGCTGCCCGGCAGCCGCGCCCACGAAATCCGGCGCTTGCTGCCGGCGATGTGGCGCGCCGCCGCCCTGGTCGAACGCGCCCACCCGGGGGCGTCCTTCCTGCTGGCCGCGCCGACGGCGGCCGCGGCCCGCACGCTGCGCGAACAGGCGGCCCGCCTGGGCCCCGGTCCCGCCCGCTGGGACGTCGCCGCCGGCCAAACCCGCCAGGTGCTGCGCCAGGCCGCGGCGGCCTGGGTGGCCTCGGGCACGGCCACGATCGAGGCGGCGTTGATGCGCTGCCCGCTGGTGGTGGTCTACCGCGTGGCCTGGCCCACCTATGCCCTGGCCAAGCCGCTGATTCGCATTCCGCACATCGGCATGGTCAATGTGCTTGCCGGCCGGGCGTTGTGTCCCGAACTGCTGCAGCGGCAGGCAACGCCCAAGGCCCTGGCGCGCGCGATCGCCCCGCTGCTGACGGACACTCCCGCCCGCTCGGCCATGCTGGCCGGCCTGCGCGAGGTGGCGGCGGGCCTGGGACCGGGCGGCGCCGCCGAACGCGCCGCGGCAGCGGTGCTGGCGGAGGTCGAAGGCGACGCGCCGACGTCGTAATCCCGCCGGCGCCGCGGTTCCATGCGCCGTCAGCCCGCGGCGGCCAGGCGTTCGCGCAAGGCCGTGCGCCGCAGCCGAATCTCGTTGTTGCGGATGGCCAGCCAGACGGCCTTGCTGGAACCCACCAGGCACACCAGCCGGCGCCCGCGCGTGATCGCGGTGTAGAGTAGATTGCGCTGCAGCAGCTTGAAGTGCTGCGTGGTCATCAGAATCACCACCGCCGGATATTCGCTGCCCTGCGACTTGTGGATCGAACAGGCGTAGGCGTGCACCAGCTCGTCCAGTTCCGCCAGGTCGTAGGTCACCCGCCGCCCGTCGTAGTCCACCGCCACCTGCTGCGCCTCCGCATCCACCGCGGCAATCTGGCCGATGTCGCCGTTGAACACCTCTTTGTCGTAGTTGTTGCGAATCTGCATGACGCGGTCGCCGCTGCGGTACTTGCGGCCGAAACGCTGCACTTCCGGGCCGCGCGAGTTGAGCGCCTCCTGCAAGAGGGCGTTGAGGTTGTCCGCGCCGAGCAGATTGCGGCGCATCGGCGTGAGCACCTGGATTTCGGTCATCGGATCGAACCCGAATTTCTTCGGAATCCGGTCCGTCACCAGGTTCAGCATCCGCTGGATAACCTGTTCGGGTTCCTGCGTCGCCACGAAGTAGAAGTCGGAAGGTTCGCCGGGCGGCGGCAGTTCCAGAGCCTCGCCGTGGTTCACGCGGTGCGCGTTGCGCACGATCCAGCCGCCCTTTTCCTGGCGGAAAATCGTCTCCAGCTTGCGGCACGGCACCGCGCCGGAGGCGATCAGGTCGGCCAGCACGTTGCCCGGTCCGACGCTGGGCAACTGATCCACGTCGCCCACCAGCACCAGGCAGCTCGCGTCGGGCAGGGCGCACACGAAGTGGCGCATCAGGGCGATGTCGATCATGGACACTTCGTCGAGGATGAACACGTCCCCCGGCAAGGGCCGGTCCGGGCCGTGTTCGAAGCGGCCGGTTTGCGGCATGAACTTGAGCAGGCGGTGGATGGTGCTGGCGCCGCGGCCCGTGGCTTCCTCCATGCGCTTGGCGGCCCGGCCGGTAGGGGCGGCCAACTGCACCAGCAGCCGCCGCTCGCCGAACACGTCCACCAGCGCGCGGATGATCGTGGTCTTCCCCACCCCCGGCCCGCCGGTGATGATGCTGACCTTCTCCCGCAGCGCCAGGCGCAGCGCCTCGGCCTGCAGCGGCGCAAACGTCACGCCCATGCGCTGTTCGGCCCAGGGCAGGGCCTTGTCCGTATCGATCGGCCGAAAGGCGGCTGGCGTGGCCAGCATCCGCCGCAGCTTGGCCGCTGTCTCCGTTTCCGCTTCGTACAGGCTGCGCAGATAGACGCGCTCCCCCTCGCGCACCAGCGCGCCGCCCCGCACTTCGCACTCCAGGGCCTGCATCAAGACCTCGGCGGGAATCTCCAGCAGCGCCTGCCCCTCGAGCACCAGCTCGGGCGCCAGGGCATAGCAATGCCCCTCGTCGGCCATCGTCTGCAACACGTAGGACAACCCCGCGCGGGCCCGGGCCAACGACTCGCGCGGCACGCCGATGCTCAAGGCCACGCGGTCGGCGCTCTTGAACCCGATGCCCCAGATGTCGCGGCAAAGGCGGTAGGGATCCTCGCTGATCAAGGCGATGGCCTGGTTGCCGTACTGCCGGTAAATGCGGGCGGCCTGGGCCGTGCCGACGCCATGGCTTTGCAGAAAAATCATGATGTCCCGCACGGCCCGCTGCTCGATCCAGGAATCCTTGATCAGCCGCCGCCGCACGGGCCCGATGCCCTCCACCTCCTCCAGCCGCGCGGACTCCTTCTCGATGACCGCCAGGGTGCGGTCGCCGAAATGCGCCACCAGCCGTTTGGCCATCACCTTGCCGATGCCCCGAATCAAACCGCTGGCCAGATAGCGCTCGATCCCTTTGGCCGAGGTCGGCGCCACGCAGGTGAGCGTCTCGGCCTGAAATTGCAGACCATGCTGCGGGTGGCGCGCCCAGCGGCCGACGGCGCGCAGCGTCTCCCCCACCCAGACCGCCGCGCAAACGCCGACCACCGTCACGCTGTCGCGCTGGCCGGGCACGCTCACCTGGCAGACCGTGTAGCCCGTGTCCTCCGCTCGAAAGGTGACGGATTCGACCACCCCGGTGATTTCCTCGCTCTCACCGCGGGAGGCGGTGGAGGCCCGCGCCGCTTGCCGTTGGACAGCCCGAAACGACATGCCGCAAGCAAGCCATAAACGCGGCCCAAAGGCACGCAAAAACGCTACAGTTCCGCCAGCAGTCCCGTGACAAAGCGGTAGCCCAGACAGAACTGTTCCAGGGAAAACGATTCGTCCGGCGCATGGATGCGGTCCTCTTCCAACCCGAATCCCGCCAGGATCGGCTCGCCGCCCGAAAGCTCCGCCAACTGCGCCACGATCGGAATGGACGCGCCTTCCCACAGCCACACCGCCGGCCGGCCGGTCAAACCGTCCAGAACCCGCTTCGCTTTGTTGACCAGCGCCGAATCCGGGTCCAGCCGAAAGCCGGGCCCATGCGCTCCCTGCTCCAGAAGCTCCAGCCGCAATCCGGCCGGCGTCTGCGCCCGCACGTGCCGCACCAGCGCCGCCAGACAGCGCTCGGGATCCTGCCGCGGCACCAGCCGGGCGGACAGCCGCGCCTCGGCGCGCGCCGGAATGATGGTCTTAACCCCCGGCCCCGCGGCGCCGGAATGCAGACCGTTGACGTCAATGCTCGGCCGGAATCCCGCCCGCAGCGCCGGCGCCAGGCCGCTCTCTCCGCCCAGCGGCTCGACCCCCGTCTGCGCCCGGTACTGCGCCGCGTCGAACGGCCGCGCGGCCGCCAGGGCCAGCTCGCGGGCGCTGGGCGGCAGGACGCCGTCCAGAAAACCCGGCACGGCGATCGCGCCGTCCGGCCCGTGCAGCGAGGCCAGCACCCGCGCCAGACCCAGCGCCGGATTCGGCGCCACGCCGCCATGAACCCCGGAATGCAGATCGTGCCGCGGCCCGGCCAGCGCAAAGGCCAGGTGCACAATGCCGCGCAGCCCCATGATCAACGCCGGCGTGTCGGCCGCCGGCATGCCGGTGTCGGTCACCAGCACGACGTCGGCCGCCAGCCGCGAGCGCCAGCCCGGCAGGGCCGCGCGCAGGCCGCGGCTGCCGGATTCCTCTTCGCCCTCGATCAGCACGCGCAGCCCGCACGCCAAGCGTCCTTCGCGAATCGAGGTCTCGAAGGCTTTCAGGGCGTAGAACAACTGCCCCTTGTTGTCCTGAGCGCCGCGCGCATACAACCGGCCGCCGCGCAACGCGGGCTCGAACGGCGGCGTCGTCCAGGCCGCGAGCGGATCGGCGGGCTGCACGTCGTAATGCCCGTAGAACAGCACCACCGGCCGGCCGGGCTGGCCGGGCCGTTCGGCCCAGACCGCCGGCAGCCCGCCGGTTTCCAATAGCTCCGCCGGCAGTCCGATCGCCTTCAACCGCTCCGCCAGCCAGCCCGCGCAGGCCCGGCAGTCCGCCGCCCGCGCCGGATCGGCGCTGACGCTGGGAAAGCGGAGCAACTGCTTCCACTCTTCGAGACAGCGCTCGGCTTCCGCGCCCAACAGCCGCTGCAAACACTCGTGCATCGTGGCTCCGCCGCTCCTGCCCGCCGGCCGTTCGCACCGGCCGCGCGCCGCGGCCCGGCGTTCCGCCGCCAGACGCCGCCGACACTAGCAAATGCCGCCGGCTGCGCCAATCCGTAACCCGCGGCCGGGGCCGCGCGTCCCGCAGAGCTGCCGCAGCGGAACTTGACGTGCCGGGGCCGCCGGCGGCAGAATGGCCCCCATGCGCTGGCATCAAGTCTTGCCCCGTCTTGGCCGCCTGTTGCTCGACTACCGCCGCCGCCGCGAAACGCCGCGCGCGCTGCCCCTGCGCCTCTGGATCGAAAGCAGCAGCCGCTGCAATCTGCGCTGCGGCATGTGCCCCAACCCCCGCCTGCCCGACCGGCAGAAAACCATCATGGATTTCGAGCTCTTCCGCAAGATCGTGGACGAAGCCCGCCTCTTCGCCAACGACGTCTATCTCCACCATCGCGGCGAACCCCTGCTCAACCCCGCCCTCTGCGACATGATCGCCTATGCCCGCGCCGCGGGCCTGAAAACGCGCCTGCACACCAACGGCACGCTGCTCGACGCGTTCCTGGCCGAAAAGCTGCTCAAAGTGCAGCCGGACCTGATCTCCTTTTCCGTGGACGGCTTCCACAAGCAGGACTACGAGACCATCCGGCAGGGCGCCCATTTCGAAACTACCGTCAACAATATCATCCGCTTCATCGGCATGCGCCGGCAAATGGGTCTCTCGCGGCCGTACGTGGTAGTCGAAAAAATCCGCTTTCGCTGCCCCCCGCGGCCCGAAAACGAGGCGGCCGTCAACGCCCTCTGGCGTCGCTTTTTCGACGCCGGCGTGGACGAACTGCTCGAGCGCGACGAGTTCGCCTGGCCGGCTGCGGACGCCCCCATTCCCGCCGCGCCGCGCACCAGCTCCGCCTGCACCTTCCCCTGGTACGCCATGACCGTCTGCGCCGACGGCACGGTCACACCCTGTCCGCAGGATTTCCAGGCCGCACTGCCCCTCGGCCGCGTCCCCGACGCCAGCCTGCGCGACATCTGGCGCAGCGCCCCGTACGCCGAGCTGCGGCGGCGCCTCGCCACGGACATCGAATCCCTGCCGCTGTGCCGCGTCTGCGACCGGCTCTGCCGCCCCTCGTTCGGTGGGGTGCCCTACTCCGACTTGCCCGGCTTCCTCGGGGATCAACTCGTGGGCTACAACGTCCTGCGCCGTTTCTTCGGCACGGGCCAACGCCATTGAACCGCGATCCGGCGCTCCCTTGCCCGCGCCAGAGCGCAACCATCCCCCCGGGCTCTCTTCTAGAATCCCTCGCGGTCGCCGAAGCCCGCGCCCCCCATGGACGGATAATGCGGCGGTTTCTTGTGGAGGCCGGCCGGCCTCGAGGCCGCAAGGAAGGCCGCAAGGGACAGACCCTATACGCGGGGACAGACCCTATACGCGGATGGACAAGGAGAAAACGCGCAGTGATCGTTGGGGATGAGGCTGCACACCGGTAAGCGAGACCTCGAAGGGCCAGGAAAGGCCGTCAGAGGGAGTTTTCCTGAGGAAAAGGGCTGAGTTTGCAGCGGTTTAGGCAGCGGCAGGGCGCAGTCCGATCGCGAATCGGAAATGCGAGAAGGGGACAGACCTTTCCCGCCTTGAACGGCTGGCCACGAACCGGCATCCCCGCGCGGGGGAGTTCCGGTACAGCTACACCACCAACAACGGCCTGGTGGCGCAAGTGCTTTGCACCAACACGGGCCTGCGCGTGACCTACGGGTATGACGTGATGGATCGGGTCACGAACATCGTGTGGACCGGGGCCAGCGGCAACGTGCTGCGCAGCTTTGCCTACGGGTACGATGCGGCCGGGATGATCACCGGCGTGGTGTTGCACAGCGGGGAGCGTTTGGAGTATAGCTATGACGAACTGGACCGGCTGACCGGCGAGCAGGCGCTCGGGGCCGGCGGGGAAACGATCCGGCAGGCGGCATACGGGTACGACGCGGTGGGCAACCGGACGAACAAGACGGCG
>Ga0101944_10006073_pt1 | contig 13130 bp, 15 predicted proteins | sample DewCreD2012metaG_FD_75245 | JGI IMG/M metagenome (GOLD analysis project Ga0101944, IMG submission 75245) | Hot spring sediment bacterial and archeal communities from British Columbia, Canada, to study Microbial Dark Matter (Phase II) - Dewar... ... | reverse complement strand
CTTCCGGTGGTGATGGGCTCCAAGGCTGCCGCCGAGAGGTACGGCACTCAAGCCGCTCAGGGCCTTCAAGGCGCCGCTGGGTTCGGGACTGTCGTCCAGTGTCCGACGGACCACCTCGATCTTCATGCGGACCTCCCGCTGACCCTGTACGAGCAGCGTTCTTGCACCAGTTCCTGACGAATCATGGCGATCGGGCCAATCGTCCCGCCCCTGCGAGGAGCCCGAATCGCAGGGATCTCCAGAACAGCGCTGGGTAGCTTTCATGCCTTCCGCCTGAACCGATTTCGCTCATGAAGGCTCCCGCCGAGCGGTGCTCCCGGGAGATCATGGGATTCATGATGGCTTCCTGTCGTTTGATGCATCCCGGATGAGAGCCTGGACCTCAAGATGGTATCCCAGGTAGCGCTCCAGGGTGAGTGCGTTCTTGCCGTATCGTACATCGGTCGTGAGGATTTCCTCGAAGCGCTCTTCGGCTTCAAGCTCGTTGGAAACGATCCGGTTGGGGTCCGTGATGATGTCCACCAGCCGATCTGCATAGATGACGATGCGCTCTTCGAGGGTCCGAAGGGTGTAGTCCTTGACGGGAAGCCCCAGCTCCACGGCTTCTTCCGGGGTGAGCCCACCCCTCACGTGCTTTTCCATGATGTCGAGAAGCGGCTTGGGAAGGCCGAGACGGGCTCCCAGCTCGGCCCCGATCTTTCCGTGCTCGATATCGTGGGTCCGGGCTTTGCCCAGATCGTGAAACAGCGCCCCCCTCCCCACGAGCTCGAAATCGAGTGGTGCACCGGTTCTTTCGGCGATTTCCAGGGCTTTTTCCGCCACCTTCACGCAATGCGCGATGTCGGGCTCCGAAACGCCGGCCTCGCGAAGCATGGCTAAATCCGAATCTCTCAGATGATGGGTCATGGCGCCTGTGCCTCCACTTGTCTGTGCATTCAGCGGCCGGGGACCGCGGGAACCTTGCGGTCGAAGAAGATGCTCTTCCCGCCGATGCTCACGGGAATGCCCATGAGGACCTCGGCATCGATGAGGCCAAGGGCACGGGCTGCGGCGCCGACGCGCTGCTGAACCCGGTTGTCGATGTTCAGAAGCCCGGCGGTCTTGGCCGCCGAAGCGAGGGCCACCCCGATGTCCATCATGCGCATGACGCAGTGTGGCCCTGTGTAGCCCATTTCCTTGTCCGTGGGCCGACGGTGTCTCTGAAACTCGAGGCAGGTGGGGAATCCACACGCTCCGCAATCGTAGCCGGCCGCCTGGAATTTCCCCAGGCCGATCAGAACCAGGGCGTCCGAGTGCTCGATGTTGTCCGAGTTCCGGAGCCAGAAAGCCTCGTTGGTGCTCTTGGGCGCATAGTCCTTCATGGTCCGGGCGATGCGCTTCAGGTCCGCTTCGTCCGTGATCACGACGATTTCCAGGAAATCCTTCCCGCCGGCCTTGGGGGCCGTTCGGGCTGACGCCGCCATCAGATCTGCCGCCATGGTTGCAACGTGTTTCATGGATTCTCTCCTTTGTGTGAGACAGAACCCCCCCCCCTTTTAAAGAGTAACTTACGTTACATTCATAAATCATGGACCAGAGGTCGTCAACCATCGTTGCTTAAATTGATTCTGATTTCGGCCGCGTTGGTCCATTTGACTTTGACATGAACTGCGAATAAATTATGAAACCGGTTTTACACTTTCGTTTTACGAGGGCCCCCATGGACTGGATCATGCTCATCACGAAGCTGCCCCGTGCCCGCACGTCGGCGCTCAAAGTTGCAACGTGGCGCAAGCTCAAGCGTCTCGGTGTCTATACCCTTCAGGACTCCGTCTATCTACTCCCTCGCTCGGCGCGGACCTTGGAGGCGTTTGAGTGGATCGGCGCTGAGATAAGGGAGGAAGGCGGCGAGGCCTCGGTGTGGGACGCGACGGCCAGAACCGAAGCCAGGGAGCGTGAAATGAGGGACTTTTTCCTGGAACAGGTGAACTCCCAATATCGGGCGATCCTGGAGGAGATCAGAAGCCAGCCGGACGAAGAACGGCTGCGCCAGTTGTGGGGGCAGTATCACAGGGTGAAGGCGCAGGATTATCTCAGGTCCCCGCTCTCGATAGAGGTCCGAGGGGCGTGTGAGCGAAGGGCCTTCGACTTGAAGGGGAAAATGGAAGAAAGGGAAGGGATCTCATCATCATGAAATGGATCACGTGGTCGGAGGTGGGAGTCGATCGCATCGCCTGCGCCTGGCTCATTCGCCGCATGATCGATCGGGATGCCGAGTTTCTATTCATCCCGCGCGGGACCGAATGGAAGGAACTGGAGGGGATTCCCTTTGATATTCCAGGCGCCAACCTCAGTCACCGGCGTGGTCGGTGCACGTTCTGCACGATGCTCAAGGAGTATTCGGTCAGCGACCGCGTCATGGACCAGATCTGCGCCATCGTGGATGCGGCCGATTCGGTCAGCGACCTTCTGCCCCCGCCCGAGACCCCCGGGATCGACGCGATCTGCCGCGGCCTGGTCAAGGTCCTGAAGGATGACCTGCGGGCCCTGGAGGTGGGGGGAATTTTGTTTGAAGCACTCTACACACAGCTTGCGGAGGATCTCTAATCCCCAAGCTTCAAGCCAGTCTCTCATGCGCCTGCCTGGGAATCCGTCCCGGGACGGCGTCTTGCAGGGATTGCGCCTAGTAAGTTCCTGAATTTACAAACTTAGCACAACTCCACAGAAGGAAGTGACCATAGGTCCCGGGTCGTCACCCCCGCGTATTTCTGGCGGGGGTCCAAGGGTATTCGAAAAGCCCGAATTCCCGCCAGGAACATGCGGGAATGACAACCACTCGGATTTTCATGGTTCGTTTTGACCCCCGGTCATGGCGGTTGGCGGGAATCCAGAAGAGAAGCCTGGATGCCCGCCTTTCCTTCCCGGAAGCAAAATCCAATTGGCCCGAGCGGTTATCGTTCGGGGAGCGATGCTGAATTGTCGGGCAACTGTGGTGAAAAATCGATTTACATATAGATACACCTCGACTTTGGCCATTCTCGGGTTTGTCATTTTCTTCACCCTGAGCCTAGGACTGGGACTTCCCCTTTTTCTGCTGGCCATGATCTCGGGACAGCTCGAAAGGCTCCCCCGGTCGGGCGGCTGGATGATCTGGGTGAGGAAGCTCATGGGCCGGGTCCTGGTGGGGATGGCCGCCCACTTCCTGAGACCGGTGCTGCCGGGAGACTGGAGCGTCTTTCTGCAGGCCGGGGTGGCCCTTTGCGCCGGCCTCCACCTGGGCTGGATCGACGGGAGCCAGGCGGGCTTCCGTGCTTTTCCCTGGCTCAAGGGCGGGGTCGGCGTGGCGTGCCTGGTCCTTTCGACCTTCCTGGTCGCGTCCTGGGCGATGCGGGGCCCTGGCGTCACGTGGAAGCCCTATTCCGAAGAAGCGCTCAAGGAGGCTGTGAGCCTCCAGAAGCCGGTCATCATCGACTTCTTCGCCACGTGGTGCGCGCCCTGCGTGGAGCTCGAGGAGGTCACGTTCCACGATGCGGCGGTCGTTGAGAAGGCAACGAGCGACTTCATCATGATCAAGGTCGTCGTGACAAGGGGGGGCAACCCGCTGCACGAGCAGCTGCTGCGGCAATACGATGTGAAGGGGGTTCCGACCATTGTCTTTCTCGACGCCGCAGGGAAGGAACGGGAAGATCTGAGACTGGTGGATTTCCTTCCGCCGGATCGGTTCCTGGGGCGAATGGCGGAAGTGAAGCGATTCAACTGCCCGAAAAAGGAGCGAAAGGATGCGGAAGGTCAGGCTCTATTTGAATGAGCACAACGGGAAGCCCTGAAAAAACTGCTTATAGATGATGCCCAGGCTATGCTAAAAGTAGAATGTAAGATATCCCGGCTTCAGATAACGTGTTCTGGCCGATGTCGGAAGGAGATGCTTGTCGCGAACTGGCAGGATGATACCTGGCGTGAGAAGGGTTGAGCTCAAACATGTTTTCGACATTCGCGACGACGCCCTTTCAATGGATGGCGAATGATATGCGAATATTCACCACGGCTGGGAGGCCGGGTTTGGAGCTACCCCAGGGAAAGCCAGCGTGTATGACGAAAGTGATTATGCTCATTCTTTTCGCCACGGTGCTGGTGGCGATCGGTGAGATACTGCTGAGCGCAGGGATGAAGCAGGTGGGAAAGGAAGGGCACGAGGGCTTCCGGATAGTGCTTGCAGCTGGCAGGAATCCGTTGGTCTGGGGCGGGATTGTGCTTTCGACTGCGTTCTTCTTAATGTACCTGCTCACGCTGTCGAAAGCCGATATCAGTTTCGTTATGCCCTTCACCGCCCTGAGCTACCTTTTTGTCGCCATCATGGCCAGTTGCTGGCTGCACGAAGATGTGACACCGGCGCGTTGGATCGGTACGATCCTCATCGTTCTCGGCGTCGTCTTCATAGGCTTGGGGCAACGATCATAGTGTCACATTCTCAATGATTAACTGAGTAAGACAGGGGATTCGTGATCCACAGGCAACCAGAGTGTCCGGTGAATTCTCACAACGAGTGGGACCCGCTTGAGGAAATCATAGTCGGGAGACTGGAAGGGGCGAACATCCCTTCCAATCATGTGACCGTGACCTTCAACGTTCCGCCGTTTACGGCGAAGCTCTATCGACTTGTCGCGGGACGTCGGTTTCCTCGTTGGATGATAAGGCTTGCCCAGAAGCAATTGGATGAGTTCATCCACCTCCTCGAGGCCGAAGGGGTGACGGTGCGGCGGCCGGAGCCGATGGACTTCCATGCCCGCTTCAAGAGCCCCTATTGGTCATCCCGGGGCTTCTGTGTGGCCTGCCCCCGCGATATCTTTCTCGTGGTCGGCAATGAAATCATCGAAACCCCTACCTGCTGGCGTTCGCGTTTCTTTGAACCTTACGCCTTTCGCAGCCTCTTTCAAGAGTATTTCTCCAAAGGCGCCAAATGGACTGCCGCGCCGCGACCACGGTTGACGGATGAATTGTTCGATCACAACTTCAAACTTCCCGCGAAGGGGGAACCGATCCGGTATGTGATCAACGAGTCGGAACCGGTATTCGATGCCGCCGATTTCGTGCGTTGCGGAAAGGACCTTTTGGTAACGAGGAGCAATGTCACCAATGCGATGGGGATTGAATGGCTGCGCCGGCACCTTGGGGATTCCTACCGCATTCATGAGATCGAAAGCCGCTGCCGCCAGCCCATGCATATCGATTCCAGTCTGCTGCCGCTGGCACCCGGGAAGGTCCTGGTCAACCCGGAATACATCGATGTCACGCGACTCCCATCCATTTTCAAGTCCTGGGATGTGTTGATTGCCCCTCACCCTGACCCGGTGGAAGGCATCATGGCCAAGATATCGGCATGCAGCCCGTGGACGAGCATCAATGTGCTGATGCTCGATGAGAGGCGGGTAGTCGTGGACCGTTCGCAGGTCACGTTGATCAGGGCTCTCAAGGACTGGGGTTTTGAACCTGTCGAATGTGCCTTTCACCACTATGGCCCCTTTGGAGGCTCCTTTCACTGCGCCACCCTCGATATTCGGCGAAGAGGCACCCTCCAGTCGTATTTCTGACTCAGGTGCGCCTCAATACCCAATCCATCTGGAAAAAGTGTGGGTGGTCCACACCAAGCCGACCGTTCAGGGCAGCGAAGCCGTTCTCCAGGTCCTCGGGCGCTGCGTGCGCCGCACTGCAATCAGCAACCGCCGCATCTTGTCTGTCGAGAACGGTCGAGTGACCTTCCGCTGCATGGACTGGCGAGCCCGGGACTGAAAGACCGCAACGCTCTCCGCTGAAGAGTATGTCCGCCGCCACCTCCAGCACCTTCTCCCCAGGGGGGTCCACAAAGTCCACTTCCATGGTCTCCCGCGACCGCAAACCGTACGCTCCCGGACTGGGCCAGATTCATTCTCACCAAAGATGAGGACTCCGGGCGTGACGATCCGGCAACCGGGGTCGAAACCCCTATATCCCAAATGAAACGCATCCCCTCTGTCCCCATTGCGGAGTCGGCCGATTGATCCCGTTTAGGCGCCTTATGCCGGAGACAAGAGGACCCGACACCCATCCAATGACATTTCGGGGCATCACGGCCTTGGGTTCCTCCTCCTCCATTCCCGCCTTGTATTCGCCTCTTCACTGTCCCATAATTGCTTCAACGGACCGCCAGTTCAGCGATAATTCTCCATGCGGTCCACCCCCGTTCCATCTCGGAAAGCGGTTCAGTTCCACCCGACTTTTTGCGTCGGGAAAAGACGACAAAAAATCTATTTCGTTAGGCGGTGACGACCTGGCTTCCTGGGGGGATCGGAGCAATGTTCAGGGAAAGGCATCGGCAACGTCGCAGACCAGGCACTCCACCCAAAGAGACCATATTGAGCAACGTCCTGGGCGAGTTCCTTGACCCCATCGATGCACTCTTCACCATCTTCTTCAGCATTCACTTTGCGCTGCTCTTCACGCTTTCCTACGGCATTTTGATCCATCACGGTCTCATCCCGCCCTCTTTTGCAGGCGGATATGGACAAGAGTTGTTTGTTACCATCCTGGGGGCTGTCACAGCCTGGGGAATCATCGACGGCGTTATATATGTTCTGGGTGAGGGGCTCGAGCGGCGTGAACGCTATCGGTTGCTCCAGTATGTTCAGACCAGCGACAGTGAAGAAGACGCCGTCAGCGCCATTGCCTCTGAGCTGGATTTCATCCTTGAGCCGATAACCAGCGACGAGCAGCGACATGCTCTTTATCACGACATTCATGCCTATCTGAGTCAGGCTGAACCTCAGGCAATTCGCATACAGCGTAGAGATGTGGTTGGTGCATTGACGACAGTGCTGCTGTCCGTCGTGGCTGTGCTGCCATCCCTGCTGCCGCTGCTGCTGCTGCCTGATAACACGGTGCTGGCAATTCACATCTCCAACGTTGTGTCGTTCCTGGTTATCTTCGCTGCGGGTTACGGTTGGGGACTTCACACGGATGCGAATCCGTGGAAGATAGGTTTGTTGCTCTCGTCAGTCTGCCTGGCTATGGTTCTGGTGGCTATGGTTCTGGGAGGCTAGGCTCGCCCATGTTGCCGCGACTCTGCGGCGCAGCTGGCTCGAATCGTTCCATCCGACCTTGGGCACGCGCCCCGGCGCCACTTAAGGCAGAGCGAGCTTTGCTAACGAACAAGCATGGATTGTGAGAGCGAAGCGAACCAAGATCTACGCCTGGAACTGCACGAGCCCGCCGGAGTTTTGAGGGCGTCCTCATTCGGGTGAACAATGCCTCTGATTTAAGGTGCCGCCCAATACCTTGCGGGATTAAGTCAACAGCATGGGACCAAAGGTTGGCCATTCCCCCTCGGGTCAATTCCTTCCTCATTCCTCGAACGAAGGTTCCGAGTCATGGGTCGTCTCCACCGATCAATCCTGCCGATAGCTTGTCACTGATTTCATTGAAACTTCCAATTGGAAAATCGGGAACCGGTGACCTAGAGGTTAAAGGCTATTCCAGTATGGGAATGAGATCAGGGTGATACACAAGACCTTGGATCGTTGCGATGCTTCGATCCCGTATCTTCAGACAGAAGGCCGCCGCTCTCCGGCTTCGCCGCTCTCCGGAATCCCGATTCATGTTGCCGGATGGAGTGGGACTCGCCGCCTCGGAATCCACCACTTGAGGAGATTGTCATTATGTCGACGCCTTACGACGAAATGTGGGAAAAGCTCAACCTGGACCTGGACGCTCACGCGGGGCTGCTCCAGGTGCTGGGCAAATTTTATGGGGACATCTACATGAGCCAGCAGGGAAGGCTCAGGGGGATGGAGTACCTCGATTTCGTCCTCACCGAGGTGCACGGGCTCCGAATCAAGGAGCTCCAGGACGCCAAGGCCCAGGGCAGGAAGGTGGTCGGCACCTTCTGCGTTTTTGTGCCGGAGGAGATCGTGCTCGCGGCCGACGGGGTCCAGGTCGGGTTGTGCGCCGGAGCTGAGGCCGGAACGGATGCGGCCGAAAAGCTCCTTCCCAGGAACACCTGCGCCCTCATCAAGTCGTTTGTGGGCTTCAAGCTCTCGAGGCTCTGCCCCTACATCGAGTCGTGCGACCTGGTGGTGGGGGAGACGACCTGCGACGGAAAGAAGAAGGCCTACGAGATCTTCGCCGATTATGCTCCCGTCTACGTGATGGAAATCCCCCAGATGAAGAATGCCTGCGACCATGACCTCTGGCGGGCCGAGGTGTTGCGGTTCAAGGGTCGCATCGAGGAACTGACGGGAAAGAGCATTACGGCGCCGAAGCTCCGTGAGGCGATCCGACTGGTGAATGGCCGGCGCCGGGTGCTTCAACGCCTCAACGAGCTGAGAGCCGCAAGCCCGGCACCGATCTCGGGCCGGGACGCCCTCCTCGTGAATCAAATCAGCTTCTACGACGATCCGGTGCGGTTCACGGAAAAGATCACCCAGCTCTGCGACGAGCTGGAAGCGCAGGTGAAGGCCGGCAAGGGGGTGGCCCCCAGGGAGGTGCCGCGGCTCATGCTTTCCGGGTGCCCCATGGCGGTTCCCAACTGGAAGCTTCCCTACGTCATCGAATCCTCGGGGGCGGTCATCGTCGGAGAGGAGTCCTGTATCGGGACCCGCAATACTCGGGACCTCGTGGACGAGAACGGCCAGACCCTGGACGAGCTCCTGAATGCCCTTGTGGACCGCTACATGCGCATCGACTGCGCCTGCTTCACGCCCAACACCGAGCGGTTGGACCATATCGTCGACATGGCGAGGGGGCTCAAGGCGGACGGGGTCGTTCACTACGGGCTCTCCTTCTGCACTCCGTACGCCATGGAAGCTTTCAAGGTGGAAAAGGCCCTCAAGGGCGCGGGCATTCCCATGCTGGCCATCGAGACCGATTACAGCATGGAGGACGTGGAGCAGCTCAAGACCAGGGTCGAGGCCTTCGTCGAAATGATCCGGTGAGGCATCTCGGTGGGGAGCGGATGGGCCGCCCCTCGGTCGGGGCTGCGCCCAAGGAAGTCTTCATTTATTCACGACGTCATTCCGAATGAGGCCGGAATCCAGCTGTCTTTCCTGGATTCCGGCTTAAAGACTGCCGGAATGACGACTGGAGTGCCGGGCACTCCAATGTGCTGAACTTCGCCCCATGGAGGAAGTCGTCCCGTATGCGGCACAGGGGAAGCGTCGCCGGAATCGATATCGGTTCGCGATCCATCGAGCTGTTGCTGCTCAATGGTGGCGGACCGGTGTACCAGGTCAAGGTCGCCACCACGTTCGACCCTTTGGGCCAGTGCGTGAAGGTCCTGCGGGAGGTGGATGCGGATAGGATCGTCGCCACGGGTTACGGGCGAAAGCTTTTGGCGGAGTCCTTAGCCAGACGGAACGTCGTGACCATCACCGAGATCCAGGCCTACGCCCTGGGGGCCAGCTGGCTCTTTCCGGAGGCGAGGACGGTACTGGACATCGGAGGCCAGGACACCAAGGTCATTTCCCTCCAAAAAGACGGGAGAGTATCCAAGTTCGAGATGAACGACCGCTGTGCCGCGGGGACGGGCAAGTTCCTGGAATTCATGGCGGCCGCCCTCCAGGTTCCCCTCGAGGAATTCGGGGATTATGCGTTGAGGTCCGACAGGCGCATCCAGATCAGCAGCATGTGCACCGTTTTCGCTGAAAGCGAGGCCACATCGCTCATGGCCAGGGGCGAGCGGGCGGAGAACATCGCCATGGGGCTGCATCTGGCCATCGTGCAGCGCACGCTTTCCATGTTGAGGCGCGTGGGAGTGAACCATCCCGTGGTCTTTGCGGGCGGGGTGGCCCACAACCCGTGCGTGCGGAATTTGCTGGAAGAGCAGCTGGGGCGGGAGCTCATCGTCCCCGAAAATCCGGACATGATTGGCGCTCTCGGAGCTGCGCTCCACGGTAGGGATAAGACAGACACCAACGGCAGGCGTCACGGGCATGAATAGGAAGTCGGACCATCTCCTCGCAGGAAATGGAGAGAACGGGCCTCCAGGATGCGGCCTTGTTCGGCAGGCTCATTGAAGAGGCTTTCTGATCACTGTAAGAGCTCGAGGAAGGCTTCGATGCGGACGCGCAGGCGCTCGGTGTCGGATTCCGAGTAGTCGGTCTCGATCTGGAGGAACGGCAGTCCGTAGCGGTCTTCGAAGAGCTGCCGGACGACATGGGATTCCACGTTGTAGGTGTGGCAGGCCTGCCAGGTGAGGTCCACGACGCCGTCCACGCGAAAATCCTCGATGAGCTGACTCAAAAGGTCGACGCGCCCGGGGTTCGGCGACATGCAGGAGCAGGGAACCTTCAGGTACTGCTCCGCGATCGCCCGAAGGGGGTCGCCGTTTTCGCTCACCGTGAAGAATTTCTTGTAGCCGCTGCAGTTCTCCATGACGACCACGTTGGCGCCGCACTCCTCGATGAGCCGCAGGACCTTGTCGCACCCCAGCCCCACAGGTGTGCCCGTGAGGAGGATGCGCGGCGTCTTCTCGGTGAAGGGGCTTTCCCCGCGCAGAGCCTTCCCGCGGATCTCCTCGGTGGCCTCCCGGACCAGGCTCCAGACCGTTTCCTTGTCCGAAAAAAAGCCCAGACGGAACTTGATGGTCAGCATCTCCATGCCGCTCACGGGGGAGGGCTTGTGCTTCGGGAGGTCCATCAGCTCTTTCAGAGCCAGCCGCTCGCGATTCATGAGCCGAATGGCGCTCGACAGCTTTTCGTCGGTGATGGCGACGTCCAGCTCAGCTTCAATCCGCTCTTTGAGCAGGCGCACCTGGTCGATCCAGAAGGGCAGCGAGCTTTCCGGGTCCTGGTTCTGGGGGAGCTGCATGACGTGGAGGGGACGGTAATCCTTGAGGAGCTCGAACATTTTCTTCTTGCCGTCGCAGGTGGTCTCGGCGATGAGGAAGTCCGAGAAGTGGAAAAACGGGCAGGTGTCGGTCACGGCGAAGCCGAAGCTGCTCTTGATGAGGGGGCACAGGTTCCGCGGCAGAGTCTTTTCCGCGTCGGCAATGGGATCGTTTCGCGTCCCGCAGAGCGGGAGGGGAATGGCGTCCGCGGCCACCACCAGCTCAACCGGCGCGTAGAGGCAGTAGAGGCCCACCGCCTTTCTGCCGTCATCCTTGGCCTTTTCGATGGCGGCCAATTTCTGTTCAGTGAGGTTGGTGAGCTTTTCAACGATGGCAAGACTCATGTCGAGGTGTCTCCAGGGTGTTCAGGAACGAATGAAAGCGGGTTTCCACCAGAAACAAGGAAACGGAAATAGGAAACCGGGAAAGCTTCACGGCTTCTTTTCCGAGAGAGCTCTTGTGAGGGCCTGGGGGAGCGAAGGCAGCAGGTCCGCGACTGAAAATGCGGGGGTTGGGTCGGCAAGGGCACCCATCAACCGGTTGGCCCTGGCGGCCAGCGCGCAGGATCGGACGATGGAGTGGCCTGCCGCGACCAGGGCCGACACGAGCCCCGTGAGGGTGTCCCCCGTGCCGCCGATGGGCTCCATGGCCTCCACGACGGGGTCGCAAATCCTTTCGAGAATGCCGTCCCGGGAGGCGACCAGATCACAGCTGCCTTTGACCAGCAGATTTCGGGCGGCATTGCCGTGGGCGTAGGCCCGTGCGATGAGTTCGGGAGCCCGTTCCTCCTCCTGCAGAATGAATCCCCGGGTGTAAAAGGGATGGGGCGCTTCCTCGTCGGCCAGAAAGGCCATCTCCCCCACATCCGGTGTGAACAGGTCGTAAGATTCCGCAAATCCGCTCATCTTGGCGACATACATGAACCCGGCGTCGGCGATGAGCAACGGCCAGGTCTCTTTCTCCTCCATGGCCATGTAAACCCGGTTGTGCCAGTCGACGTCCGGCTGCAGGTAGTGGAAAACCATCAAATCTACGGAGCTGAACTCGAAGGACCGAGTCAAATGCTCGTAGATGCGGGCGGAACCCTGGCCCCGACCAATGTCTCCGGCCAGGAGGACTTCGGGCGGAGCGACGCCGAGGGTTTCGGCGGCCGAGCACGCAGCCGCGAGCAGGGCAGGGGTACCGCGCTTCACGGCGACGGAGTGCACCCCAAGCTGCAGCCGCCCGGATGCTGGTCGGCAGGGCCCTTCGTAAAGCGGGAAGTCGTCCCGGGGCACCGTTCCCACGATCAGCCAGCGCATCGCCGCACCAGTTCCTCGTAAGCGAGCTGCAGGGCATAGCCGCACAGCGTGTGACCCAGGGTGCGGGGCGGCGGGGCCTCCTCCAGGGTTTTGCCCACGAGGCTCTCTGCCAGATAGGGCACATCGGGGCAGCCTCCCCCCGAAACATTGACGATGCGCCGGTCCCGCTTGTCAACGGTGATCTTCATGTTGGCCGCACGTACCATCAGGAAGTCCCCGAAGTCCTTCACGTGGTAGAGGCTCACCGGCTCAAGCAGCAAGTTCTGGAGCGGCAGGACCTGGAGGGGCTGAAGCCTTGCGTCGTCCAGTAATCGGGCGACTTCGAGCTGGGAAGTCAGCGCAAACTCGATCACCAGATCGCAGCCCGTCCGCAGCTCAGGCGGGGGGCCTTTGACCATCACCGGAATGTTGGCGCTTTTAAGCAGCTCTTCGGCGCGGATCACTTCACTGGTGTGATGAAAGACGAGGATGGCGCGGCTGGAGAGGCCCTCCTGCGGCCCCCGGTCCCCCGGTTTGTCCAGGCCGACAAAACTCCGCGCCATCCCGATGACTTTTTGCCAGAACACGGCAAGGCCGTTCTATCTTTTGAGGATGAGGCGGACTTCACCCTCCCGCAGCTCCTCCCGGATTTCCCATCCCTGGGAGCGGGCCGCGCGGGAGACGTTCTCCCGGCTCACTTCGTTGTCCACGAGGACCTGCACCTCACCGCCCTCAAGGCCCTTGATTCGGGACATGACGAGCAGAACCGGCTGGGGGCAGGAAAGGCCGCGGGTGTCGACAACATCACTCATGATCTCCTCCTTTCACGACTCATCTCAGGCTTGGGCCCGTTGGATGTTGGCGAAACCGATGAGCAGGCGCTTATCCGTGAATTTCTCGAGGAATTTAATTTGATGATCATGCCCATCAGAAAACTGGGAGAAAGCTCATTTTTGAATCGTCACGGAAGGAGCGAACTTGCCGCGTGGGAAGTGGCTTTGCCGAAAACAGTTTCT
>Ga0101944_10006072_pt1 | contig 13130 bp, 8 predicted proteins | sample DewCreD2012metaG_FD_75245 | JGI IMG/M metagenome (GOLD analysis project Ga0101944, IMG submission 75245) | Hot spring sediment bacterial and archeal communities from British Columbia, Canada, to study Microbial Dark Matter (Phase II) - Dewar... ... | reverse complement strand
CCGGAGCCGCCCGTTGAAACGGGGATTTGATGAACAGGATGATACCGGCGAACCTGCCGGCGCATGTGCTTCTGCAGGCCATGGCCGCGAATTTCAATTTCAGGCCACGATACAGAAAATATTTGAAGAGCACCACTGGCTGGATTGATTTTTCCGTGGGGTTCCGAACGCGCGCCAGCACCATCGCCCAGACCATCAGATTCAGGGGCGGGCGGGCCGCGGTTCGGCCCCGGGTTCTGCGAGACGCGGACGCTGTCATCGTGTTCGAGGACGACGCGGCTTTCATGGACATGTTGAGCCACTCGTCCGAGGAAGTCATGACCATGATGCTGCGCAACCGCATCCGCGTGCAGGGCAACCATCTGTGCGTGCTGCTGTTCTACTTTCTGATGTCCCTGCTTATCGAGGAACTTGAGGGCAACGGCATTTCGCTTAACGGCGGCAAGACGGCGCGCAACGGCAACAAACCCGGCAATGCGTTTTCCCTGCCGGATCGGCCGTCCTTGCGGCGCAAGGCGGTTCTCACAACCGGCAGGACCGGCCCCGGGGTCAAGTACCTAGAAGACCCTTATCTGTCCGGCTATTCCATTGAAGATTTTCCGCGCCTCGGCCGCTTTCTGGCCGCGCATTTCAACACCATGCCCGAGGTGTGCCCGGAGCGCGCAAAGCTGCTCACAGACTGGCACATCCGGCACGGTTTCGAAAAAAAGCGCAGCGGCGAACCCTGGATCCCCGAACTGCGGCAGGCCCACGCTTTCAAGTATCTCATGGAAAACAAGCAGCCCATCATACGGGACGAGGATCTGATCGCCGGGACCACAACCTCCATGCCCATCGGCGCTGTCATGTATCCCGACTCCCAGGGCATGTTCATCTGGCCCGAGCTGCGCACCATGTCCACCCGCGAGATGAACCCCTGCCGCATTTCCAAACACACGGCCAAAGTCCTGCACCACCATGTGTTCCCGTTCTGGATGCGGCGCAACATCAAGTTGTGGGTCGGCGAGAAATACGACAACCCCCTGTGCGAACAGATCGGCGACCATCTGGTGGCGTACATTCTTTCCAAGAGCGTGGCCCTGTCGCACACCATCGCGGATTTTCCCAAGCTCCTGGCGCTCGGCACGCGCGGCATCCGCGACGAAATCGAGCGCGAGCTGGCTTCGGAGGATATTGACAAACAGAAACGCTACACCCTCGAAGCCATGGAACTCTGCCTCGAAGGCGTGGACGCGTATGCGCTCAACCTGGCCGCGCATGCGCGCAAGCTCGCGGACCAGGAGCAGAACCCCGCGCGCAAGACGGAACTCGAGCGCCTGGCGCAAATCTGCGCCCGGGTCCCCATGAACCCGCCGGAAACACTGGACGAAGCCGTGAACGCCATCTGGATCGGCTGGGTGGCCCTGCACATGGAGAACACCAATGTGGGCCTGTCCCTGGGCCGCATGGACCAGTGGCTCCAGCCTTTCTTCGATGCGGACATGCAGAAGTGCGAAACCCCGGAGCAGCGCGACGAGTGCATCAAGCACGCCATCCGCCTCGTGAGCTGCTTCTTCCTCCGATGCACGGATCACATTCCGCTGTCCCCGGATGTTGGCAAGCATGTGGTGGGCGGCGCGCCCGCAAACCAGGCCGTAACCCTGGGCGGCGTGACCCCGGACGGGCGCGACGCGGTCAACGACATGACCTACATCTTTCTCAAGGTCACGGAAATGCTCGCCATCCGGGATCCCAATGTGAACGCGCGCTACCATCCGGGCGTCAACACGGACACTTATCTCAAGCGCCTGTGCGAGGTGAATCTGGTCACCACGGCTTCTCCTTCCATGCACAACGACACGGCGGTCATGACTTCCCTCGAGGAATTCGACTATCCCGTGGAGGAAGCGCGCGACTGGTCTTCCACGGGCTGCGTGGAGCCGACAATCTCCGGCAAGCACATCGGCCACACCGGCTGCATGATGATGAACATGGTGGCCGCGCTCGAAATGGCGCTCAACAACGGCCTGCACCCGCTCATGAACTGGCAGGTCGGCCCCAAAACCGGGCGCGTGGACAACGGCGCATTCCCTGCTTTCGAGGATTTCTTCAACGCCTTCAAAACCCAGTTCGAGTTTCTGATCGCCAACGCGGTGCAGTACAACAACTATCTGGGCGAGGCGCACAGCGTCATGCGTCCCACGCCCCTGCTGTCCTCCCTGATCTCCGATTGCATCGCCAACGGGAAAGATCTCACCAAGGGCGGCGCAAGGCACAATTCCTCGGGCATCGCGTGCATCGGCCTGGCCGATGTCACGGACTCCATGCTCGCGATCAAGAAATTCGTGTACGACGACAGATTCATCACCTTCGCGGAACTCAAGGACGCGGTGGACTCGAACTTCAAAAAACACGCCATGCTGCACGCCATGATCATGAACAAAGCGCCGCGTTTCGGCTCGGGCAGCCAGGAAGCGCTCGACATGGCCAACCGCATCACCAAGATCACGCACGATGCGTTTGCGTCGCACCGCAACTTCCGCGGCGGCATCTACACCACCGGGTTCTGGTCCATGTCCAACCATGTGGCGTTCGGCACACTTACCGGCGCGCTGCCCTCGGGCCGCCTGGCCGGGTCTCCATTTACCCCGGGCCTCACGCCCCAGGCCTGCTCCGCGTCCAGCCTGCTCGACAACATCCACGATGTGGCGAGGCTCGATCCGCGCAACATGAGCAACAACATCGCGTTCAACATCAAGGTGGTGCCCGCCGCGGGCGAGTCTCACGAAAAATCCGTGAACGACATTTTCTCGTATGTGAAAACCTACTTCGACCTGGGCGGCATGCAAATTCAGCTCAATGTCGTGAACACCGAAACCCTGCGGGACGCCATGGCCCATCCCGAAAATTACCAGAATCTGCTTGTGCGCATTTCAGGCTATAACGCGTATTTCACCACTTTGACCAAGGAGCTGCAGCTCGAACTCATCCACAGGGCCGAGTTCGGGATTTAATCATGTCCGGCGAACCACTGATATTTGAAATCAAGCGCAATTCCCTGGACGACGGTCCGGGCATCCGCACGGTGATCTTTTTCAAAGGCTGCCCGCTGTCCTGCCCGTGGTGCCAGAACCCCGAGGGCCGCCGCCCGCGCGTGGACATATCCTTTGACCGCAAAAAATGCATCGGGTGCAAAACCTGCATCAAGGTGTGCAAGAAAAGCGCGCTGGACCGGCATCCGCAGTATTTCATCGAGCGCGAGAAGTGCGACCTGTGCTTCGAGTGCGCGGACAACTGTCCTACGGGCGCGCTGGCGCGGGTGGGTCGGCACATCCCGGTGCAGGAGATCGTAGACTCGGTGGTGCGCGACATCCCGTTTTTCAATACCTCGGGCGGCGGCGTCACGCTCTCCGGCGGCGAGGCCACACTGTTCATGCCCTATGCTTCGAGCCTGCTCCAGGCCCTCAAACTCAACGGCGTCAGCGCTCTGCTCGAAACCTGCGGGCACTTCGATTTCGATGCGTTCGACGAACTCATGTATCCCTGGCTGGACGCCATCTATTACGACCTGAAAATCCTGGACCCCGAATGGCACCGCAAAATCTGCGGCGTGCCCAACGACAGGATTCTCGCGAATTTCGAGCGCCTGCACGCGCGGGCGCTCAAGGGCGGCGTGCCCGTGCTGCCGCGCATCCCGCTGGTGCCGCGCCTCACGGCCGTGAAGCCTAACCTGCGCGCACTTGCCGCTTACCTCAAGAAACACCGCGTCAAGAAACTTTCCCTGCTGCCTTACAATCCATTGTGGCAGGATAAAATGATTATGGTCGGCATGCCCGGCGCCTACGAGCAGGCTGGCTGGATGCCCGAACGGGACATCAAGCTGTGCCGCTCGTTCTTCAAGCGCTTCGAGCTGGTGTGAGCGCCGCAGGAAATGCCGAAAAGAAAACCGCGAAAGAAGGATTCCGACTCATGCAGGACAAAACATGGAACTACGAGGAATACTGCCGCCCGGACTTTGTTAAGATGCTCCGCGCCTTGAGGCTCGATGTGAATTTCATCAGGGGCCGGGGCGATTATCTGACTTATCTGAATGACAACGGTGAGGAAGTGGAAGTGCTGGATCTGGCCGGGGGCATGGGCTCGACCCTGCTCGGGCACAGCAACCCGGCCGTGAACCAGGCGCTCATCAAATGCCTGCAGGACGGCGTCCCCATGCACGCGCAAGGTTCGGTGCGAGAGTCCGCAGGTCTCCTTGCCGCGCGCCTCAACGAACTGTATCCGGGCAAGACTAAGCGCGTTTGCATCTTCACCAACACGGGCACCGAGGCCGTGGAAAGCGCGCTCAAGCACGCCGAGCTGTGCCGCATGAAACGATTCCAGGCCATCGGCAAGGAACTCAAGGCGCACCACAAGCAGATGCGCACATGGTTCCGCAACAACACGGGCTACACACTGCCCGAGAAGTACCGCAACACGGGCTTCGACGCGCTTCTCACCGATGTGCTCATGCAGGGCCAGATTCTCGAGCAGCTTCCGCCCGTGGTGATCTCCACGCGCGGCGCGTTCCACGGCAAAACCACTTCCTCGTTGAGCGTCACGGGCAATAAGATGTACCGCGAGGCCTTCGCGCGTTTGAGCGGGATCCAGACCCGGTTCATTGACTTCAACAACGCAAAACAGCTTGAACGCACGATCGAAGACAACTATTTCGAGATCAATAAAATCACGGTCAAGGACGGCGTGGTAAGCCTTGTCCCTGAAAAACATCTCAATGTCACGGCGTTCATTATGGAGCCAGTGCAGGGCGAGGGCGGCATTCATGTGGCCACGGCCGATTTCGTCAAGAGCGTGGCGGCTTTGCGCAAGAAGCACGGGTTCCACTGGGTGGTGGACGAGATCCAGACGGGCATGGGCCGCACCGGCTCGTTCTTCGCTATCGAGCATTACAACATTGATCATGACGCCGTGGATTATGTGCTGCTGTCCAAATCCCTGGGCGGCGCGGTGAGCAAGTTGAGCGTGGCCATGATCAGCGAAGAAATCTGTGATCGTAACTTCGGTCTGCTGCACACTTCGACATTCGGTGAAGATTCGCTGTCCAGCGAAGCGGCGCTGGCCGCGGTGCGCGAGATCACGGCCAACGGCAATGAGGTAATCCGAAAATGCGCGGAGACCGGTGACTACCTGATGAGCCGCCTGCGGGACCTCAAGGAAGCGCATCCGGGCGTGGTCACGGATGTGCGCGGCGTGGGCCTGCTCGCGGGCGTGGAGTTCAATGTGCGCCGCAACGGAAAATCCATCCTGTTTGCGGAACTCGCGGCCCAGGGCGGTCTGGGCATGCTCATCGCCGGATACCTGTTCCACGAACACCGCATCCGCACCCAGCCGCCTCTGAATTCCATCATCACCAAGAAACCCTCGAACATCCTGCGCATCGAGCCTTCCGCTTTCATTTCAAAAGAGGACATTGACAGGCTGGCGTTTGCGCTGGATCGCGCCTGCGAGATCGTGGAAAAATCCAACGCCTATGAACTCACCAAGTTTGTCGTTGGAAAGGAAACGCCGGGCGTGTTCGGCGAAATCGAGGACTATTTCGAGCCGGCCGAGCCCAGCATCGAGGCCGCGGACTTCGAAGATGTGCGCCAGATGGGGTTCCAGTTCCATCCCCTCGATGTGCACCAGGTCATGGAGGGGTTCGACGCCTCCCTGTGCAAATTCTCCAAGGAGATTGATCCGGAAACCGGGCGCAGCGAGCGCGACATGTACTGGGACCGGCTGGTGCCCGTGCTGGGCGCGTTCGTGCTCAAGGTCATCAATCTGAAATCCCCGCGCACGGGCGACCGCGTGCGCGCCACGCTGTTCGGGCTGCCCTACACCACGCGCCAGATGCTGGCCCTGCACAAGAACGATCCGCAGTTCCTCATTGACCGCATCCAGGAGGGCGCGGAGCGCGCCGCGTCCATGGGAGCGCGCCTGTTCGGCCTGGGCGCGTTCAATTCCATCGTCACGCACGACGGCATGGACCTGGACGACACCAACATCTGCATCACCAGCGGCAACTCGTACACCGCGGCGCTCATCTGGCAGAGCATTCTGAAAGTGGCGGAATACGCGGAGCTGAATCTCGAAAAAGCAACCGCCGCCATTGTGGGCGCTGGCGGCAACATCGGCAGCGTCACCGCCAGCCTGCTCTCCGAGGACATTCCGCGTCTCATGCTTCTCGGCAGCAAAAAGGAAAAATCCATCGAAAAACTCCGCGCCACGGCGTGCTCCATTTATTCGGACACCGTGGATGTGCTGCGCTCCACCAAGCCCAAGGATCTGAAAGGCCTGCCAAAGGCTCTCGCCCAGGATCTGCTCGTGCCTTTCCTGCCTCTTTACGGCAAGGATTACATCTTCAACGAAGAGGCCATCACACAGTACATCGAAGCCAATTACAAGGGCAAGGACCTGGAAGTGGGCCGGCTCATCAAAACCATCTTCTTCCCGCGCTCGGCCCCGGACATCGGCGAGAAAATCTATCAGGCCTTGCAGATCAAGCACGGCAAGGACCCCTACATTTCATTGGACAACGATCTCAAGGCGCGCCTTGGCGAAGCCGACATCGTGGTGTCCGCGGTCAGTTCGGACCGCACCATCATGGAAGCCGACTGGTTCAAGCCTGGCGCCATCGTGAATGATGTGAGCCTGCCGCCCAGCGTGTCGGACAAAATCTACAAGGAGCGACCGGATGTGATTGCGTTCGAGGGCGGAGTGGGGCATCTGCCCGAGTACATTGACTTGGGCATCCCCGGCCTGGTGCCGGGCGCGACCCTGGGCTGCGTGGCCGAGACCTTCATGTGCACCATGATGAACATGATTGAAAACTACAGCTACGGTCCCATCACCAAAAAGCAGGTTCTCAAGATCTGGGAGATCGGCAACATGCTCGGCTTCGGCCTCGGCGGCGTCAAGTACATGAGCGACAAAAAGCTCACCCGAAAAATTGCCAAAGAGATTATCGCCAAAGCCAGGGCGAGTTCTTGAGACAGTCTGACGGTTGCGCGAACAGACAAAGCAATGATAACCACAGAGGCCACGGATTGCGCAAAGGGCGCGGCCAGTGGCCGCGCATGAAGCAATTCTCCGCGACTCCGCGTCTCCGCGGTGTCCTTTCAACTACGGGAACAGCCGTATCGTTCAGGTTTTCTTTTCCTTGTGCCTGACAGCGGGGAAGAGGACATTGTTGAGGATGAGCCGGTAGCCCGGAGAATTCTTGTGCAGTTCCATTTTCGTGGGTCGTTCGCCAACCATGTGCGCGAAGTCCTCGGGGTCATGCCCGCCCAGGAAGGTGAAACTGCCAGCGCCGCGGTTTCCGTGAATATATTTGACGCGGTCCGTGCCGGGCGTGTCTCCGAGAACCGCTACATCGTCGCGGATAAGGTCGCGGTGAAACGCCGTGGTCTGTCCCAGAAAATCATGGACGCTCGTGCGGTGGTTCTGCACGAAGATGGTGAGCACAGGGTCCTGCTTGGCGCTGAACTCGAACAGCTCGAAGTCCGGCACAAGCAGCGGGTTGCTCACATTGGGCGGCGTGATGTCAATGTCCGATATTTCGTAAACCATTGCGTCCTTGACCAGAATGAAATCCGTGAACGCGAACGATTCATCGTATTGAAGCTTTTCGTCAACTCCGCGTGTGATGGGCGTGCCGTCAATTTCCGGTGGCACGATGTCCACATCCTTTGCGGCGAGCGCCACATCCAGGCTGTCGGGCGCGGAGCACATGGCAAACAGGAATCCGCCGGACTCGACATACGCGCGGATGCCGAGCGCCACGGCGCGCTTGAGTTTCTGCACCGTGGGGAAGCCCAGGTCGCGGGCCATGCTCTCCGCGCGCTGCACGCTTTGCATGTACCAGTCGGCGTTGCGAAACGATGCGTAGAACTTTCCGTACTGGCCCGTGAAATCCTCGTGATGCAGATGCAGCCAGTCGTATTTTGTCAAATCCCCGGCCAGGACTTCGCGGTCGTAAACGGTGTCGTATGGAATTTTGGAATAATCCAGGGCCAGGCGCACGGCGTCGTCCCACGGCTCGTTTCCGGGGGTCACATAAACCGCCACCTTGGGCGCTTTTTCGAGGAGCACGACCTCGGCGTTCATGCCCTGGATATCGTGGTAGATGCGATTGGCTGCGGATGCGTCAATGACCTTGTAGGACACGCCCATAAGCGTGGCGCGGTCACGGATGTCCTGCGCGTCCGGAGTCATGAACGAGCCTCCGCGATAGTTCAGCAGCCACTGCACTTTATATCCGCGCGGCGGTTCCAGGCACCAGTAGGCCACGCCGTAGGCGCGCAGATGGTCGGTCTGCTGTTCGTCCATGGGCATGAGAATCATCGGCCCGTCCGCGCTCCAGGTTTCGGCGCGCGCGCATGCGCTGACTGCGACTAGAAGCAGCATGAAAATGATTGCGGCAGCGCGGTTCATGGCACTTTCATTATAGCGGGTCCGGGGGATGCCTTACAGAATCAGAGCATTCATAGCACACCGTGCTCATGTATTGTTTGCGTATTGGATAGTGAGTCAGGATCAAATCCGGATTTCAGCGTAATGCATGAACCCGGACCTGTTTTCAGGTATTCGTTTCCTTAATCAAGAGATCGAGCTTGCGCGCGGCCGCGCCGGAGTCAATGCTCTGCGCTGCGCGTTGCACGCCGTTTTTCATGTCCGTGACCGCGCCCGCGGCCAGGAGCGCTGCCGCCGTGTTCAGAAGCACCACATCCCGCGCAGGGCCTTTATCCCCGTTCAGCACCGATCTGATGAAGTCCGCATTGTATTCCGCGTCCCGGCCCGCGATGGATGCGGCGGACACGCTCTTCATGCCGAAATCCTCGGGTTTGATGGTGTAGGAGCGCGTGCGCCCGTTCTTTAGCTGCGTGACCTGTGTGGGGCCGGTGATGGTGATTTCATCGTACCCGCCCTTGCCATGCACCACGAGCGCGCCTTTGCATCCGAGTTTTCCGAGGGCGCAGGCCAGGGGCTTTGTGAGAGCCGGCGAATACACGCCCAGCACCTGGGCCGTAGCGCCCGCAGGGTTGGTGAGGGGGCCAAGAACATTGAATATGGTCCGGATCCCCACCTCGCGGCGCGGGCCGATGGCGTGCTTCATGGCCGCATGAAATGTGGGAGCAAACAGGAACCCGATGCCGATGCGCTCGATACATGTGCGCACTTCGTCCGGCGACAGATCAATGTTCACGCCCAGCATGCGCATGACATCCGCGCTGCCGCACCCGCTGCTCACCGCGCGGTTGCCGTGTTTGGCCACGGTCACGCCTGCGCCTGCGGCCACGAACGCGCTGGCCGTGGAAATGTTGAAGGTGTTCATGCCGTCCCCGCCCGTGCCGCAGGTGTCCACCACCACGCCGGGCAGGAAATCTTTGTCCTGCGGGTCCACATTGCTTTTGCGGGTGCGGCGCGGCTTGATGGCCGCGGCCTGCGCGCGCATGGCCTCGGCGCAGCCCGTGATTTCGTCAATGGTCTCGCCCTTCATACGCAAAGCCGTGATGAACGCCGCGATTTGCGCGGGCGTGGCCCGGCCGCCCATGATTTCGCCCATGGCCGCGCGCGCGTCCGCACGGGACAGATTCCGCCCTTCCACAACGGCTGCGATGTATGTTTTGATTTTGATGTCGGACACAGGTTACGCTCCCCGGCGGTTGCGAAACGCATTGGCCGCCTCGATATTGGATAGAGTTCCATTGTACCAGTTTTGCGAGACCGCGCAACCGCGCGCCGCGCAATTTGAAAGCCGCGTTTCCGATGGTTACAATACAGCAGATTTCGCAACGCGGGCGCATGCAGCCGCCCGGTGAAAGGAGCGCCGCGAATGGCCAAGCTCTGGGACAAAGGCAAGAACACCGACGCAATGGTTCTCGAATTTACGACCGGCAACGACTACGCCGTGGACATGAATCTGGTGCCCGCCGACATCCTCGGCAACATCGCGCATGTGCGCATGCTTCATAAAATCGGAATGTTCAACGATCAGGAACTCGACACAATCGAGCAGGGCCTCATTGACATTCTCGAGGACTACAAGCAGGGCAAATTCGAGATCACGCCGGACATGGAAGATGTGCACACGGCGGTCGAGAACGCGCTCACCGAACGCATCGGCGAACTCGGCCAGCGCATCCACCTGGGCCGCTCGCGCAACGACCAGTCCATCGTGGACATGCGCCTGTATGTGCGGGACATGCTGCTGCAGGTCACCGTGGCCGCCCTGGACTGCGCGGACACCATTCTGCACTTCGCGCGCCGCTGGTGGGACACGCCCATGCCCGGCTACACGCACACGCGCCCGGCCATGCCCAGCAGCATGGGCCTGTGGGCCGGCGCCATCGGCGAGCAGATCCTCGACGATCTCATGCTCACGGGCGCGGCTTACGCCATGATGGATCAGTGCCCGCTCGGCAGCGCCGCGGGCTACGGCGTGAACATCAAAATTGACCGCGAATTCACCTCCGGGCAACTCGGTTTCGCAAGGGTCCAGAACAACACCCTGGCCGTGCAGAACAGCCGCGGTAAATTCGAGCTTGCCGTGATCCAGTCCTGCCAGCACCTCATGATTGACTTGAGCCGCGCGGCCGCGGACATCATTTTCTTCTCCCAGCCGGAACTCGGGTTCATCACCATCCCGGACCATCTCACCACCGGCTCCAGCATCATGCCCCACAAGAAAAATCCCGATGTGCTCGAACTCGTGCGCGCCAAGGCTGCGGACATGAACGGCCTCGCAACAAGCGTCGCCTCCATGCTCACGGGCCTGGTCTCGGGCTACAGCCGCGATCTGCAGCTCACCAAGGAGCCTGTTATCAAAGCGCTCGACATTACGCTCGCGTCCCTTCAGATCATGAAACGCATGTTCGAAGGCCTCGAAGTCAACGACAAAAAATGCGTGGAAGCCTTCACCCCGGACCTGTTTGCGGCCGATGCCGCCAACGAGGGCGCAATCCAGAAAAACATTCCCTTCCGCAAGGCGTACAAAATCGTGTCCGAGAATCTCGACAAGATGCAGATGGGCAACCCCAAGCTCATTTTCAAGAGCCGCACCCACCAGGGCGCGCCCGGCAACCTCAAGGTCGAGGACGCCCACAAGCGCCTTGACCTGCACCGCCTGGCCATCACACACCGCATCAAGACCGGCGACGAGGTCATCAAGCGCCTGCTCACGAAAACTAGCCAGGGCGGACAGGATAAGCCCGCGGAATAACGGCTTTTATTTATCATGCTTTCACTTGATTAATGCTGAACGGCAATATAAAATATTTACATATTTTTTGCATACTCTTGATTTTGATAACTTTTAAGTTATTATCATGGATGAAAAGCTGATACTAAGTGGGAGCCGTTTTGGATGTTCAGCCTTGATATTGAACAATGACAGTGATGCAAGGAGATTCTTGGAGAAACTGCAAGTTAGCTCACCAGATGAATTCAGTGTCTTATTGGGGAAGTTGGAGTTTATTGCGGAGAATGGGCCACCTAACAACAAGAACATTTTTAGACCGATAGAGCGGGAAAAGAATCTTTACGAAATCAAAAACAAAATGGTCAGATTGTTCTGTTTTTATGACGGGTCATCTCGAATTGTAATAACACATGCTTGGTTCAAGACTTCAAAAGGGCAAGATAAAGAAATAGATAAGGCGATAAGACTGAAAAAACAGTGGCTGGCAGAAAAAAGAGCGAGAGGAGACAATAGCAATGATTGAATACAGCGGATGGGCTCAAGAACTGCACGGCAAGGTCAAAAACAATCCAAAATATCTCGCAACCCAGCTTATGATTGAGATTACAGAGCAATTTTACCTACGCATGGAAGAAAAGGGATTCACACAGCGAGAACTAGCAAAACGCATTGGCAAATCACAGCCTTATGTTGCAAAAGTTTTAGGACACGGAACCAACATGACTCTTGAGACGATTGCTTTGTTCGCCAACGCATTGGAACTTGATGTGGAAGCACCGAGATTTATGCCAAAAGGAATTCAGAATAAAGCACAATTTGACAGTGTGCCTTGTTCAACAATCATTCAATGTGATTTCAACAACAAAACCTTCATGGGTAAACGCAAATTCGCATCAAATTTCAGTGCCTCAAAAAGCATAAAAGTCGATCAATTAGCTCGCACGGGGGAAGAAGATACAGATGATATCGCTAATGCGTCTTGAAGAGTATTTTGTCCCTGGATTTTCTTTCGCAACGCGCATTCCAAACGATGAGAAAGATGTTTGCGATTCGGAGATGGATCACACTCTCGACACGGAAATCGAATTCAAAGTTTTAGAAAATAGGTCATCCCTAAAATTTCTTGTACCATTAAAAATCAAAGTGAAAACAAACCCTGATTCACAACACTTTTTAGAATCGCTGTTTTTTGAAATTCATGGCGTTTTTTCGTTTCCGGAGAATACGCCCTTGGCCGAGATTAGAAAATATGTGCCTTTGCTTTGCTTGACGAATTTATATGGAATTGCGCGCGGAATCATATCACAATCAACATCTCTTTCCCCCAATGGTCCTTTCATTTTGCCATTGGTTAACATGAAGCAAATCGCTGAAGAGTACATAACGAAACATTTTATTGCTGAAGATCAAGCAGCTTCCGAAAAGAATGATGCTTCACCGATTGATGGGGATCGGAAGGTTACTGCAAAAAGCAAAGCTATCGCAAATAAAAAGCCCGTAATATGTAAACCCGAAGCGCAAGTGAAAGAACCGAAAACATCTTCTTCAAAAAGGGCAAAAAATAAAATGCGTTCTGACACATAGCTGTCAATAACTTATCGAAATAACCAAACAAAGCGATCGATGTCGTCTTTATTGAATTGACCTTCAATATATCCATGAGTACCAAGCAATATTACAATATCATTCATGAACCGGGGAAAGCCTTTTGCAGCCGTATCACCCCTGGCGGTTCCCGTGGACGCCGCGTTCGACTATGCCGTGCCTCTGGAGCTTCAGGGCAAGCTGCGGCCCGGGGACATGGTATCCGTACCGTTCCGCAACAGGAACATCTTCGCCGTGGTGGTGAAGCTCAAGGACGCTCCCGAGGTGGAAAAAGTCAAGCCCATCACCGGGCGCGTAGATGATTTCCGCA
>Ga0101944_10006071_pt1 | contig 13132 bp, 11 predicted proteins | sample DewCreD2012metaG_FD_75245 | JGI IMG/M metagenome (GOLD analysis project Ga0101944, IMG submission 75245) | Hot spring sediment bacterial and archeal communities from British Columbia, Canada, to study Microbial Dark Matter (Phase II) - Dewar... ... | reverse complement strand
TGTTTAAATCTGAGGGAATTGGGAAAGCAGCTACCTCTCTAAGCTTCGCAGGACTGCTGGTGCACAGCACCGGTTTTATTGCCCGGTGGATAGAGTCGTATCAGGCCAATATGGGACACCTGCCCATCCGAGGCCCTTACGAATGCCTTACCTTTTCCGCGCTCATGCTGGTTTTATTTTACCTTGCCATTGAAATTAAGGTAAACACCAGGGCGTTTGGCATTTTTATCCTCCCATTGGCGTTTCTTCTTATGGTTTACGCAACAATGAGTTCGCGAATAGACAAACAGATTATGCCCATGCCGGAAGTTCTGCAGGGCAACTATATAAATTATCACCTCGCCTCGTGTTTCATTGGGTATGCTGCATTTGCCGTGTCATGTGTGGCAAGCATCCTTTATCTTATCAGGCGCGAAGGAAACGGGGGCGTGCTTCTTTCCCGCAGCATGCTTGACGATATCAGTTATAAAATGATTGCCATCGGATTTGTCATGTACAGCATACTCATTGTAACCGGCATGCTTCGCTCAAAAATTATCTGGGGCAGTTACTGGCAGTGGGACCAGGTGCAGACCTGGTCGTTAATTGCGTGGCTTGTCTATGCGGTGATATTGCACGGCAGGTTTACGTGGAAGTGGAGCGGCACTCTGACGGCAGTTCTTTCCATTATTGGTTTCGCATTTTCAATTATCAGTTTTTTGGTAGGGGCGGGGTTTTTGTTTTCAAGCGGTCATTATCCGATCACCGGATAACGTAATTCTATCCAAAGATATTTGCCATTTATGTGGCTTCTGGTTTTTTTATTCAGACTCGGTGCTCTCTGAAAAAAAGAGTTGTGTTCAACACAGCCATCGCTCGCACCGCCCGCAACTGCTTTTCCACAAGCAAAACGATACCAATATGAGAACACAATTTTCAGATTTCAATAGGTGAGAATCTAAAACTCAGGGTTTATATGATGCACTGGTATGTACCGATGCAACCCAAGAAATGGGGCTGCGACGCACTTTTACTTTTGGCATTATTAACCATCGGGGCGCCATTTTTTACCGGCTGCGCTGATACTGTAGAAAAGGCAGTCATGGGCGTTATTGTCGTGACCCATGGTGCCCCCATACCTCAATGGAATGATACTGTCATAGGCATGATACATCAGATAAAAAGCCCGTATCCGGTTGAACCGGCATTTTTGGATTTTGACGAGGAGCGAACCCTGGCTAAAGCCGTCACACGGCTTGAAGATAAAGGGGCTAATGAAATTTTAATTGTACATGTTTCGCCGTCTTCATACAGCAGTCATCATGAAGAAGTCCGCTATCTTGCAGGCTTGCGTAAAGATTTGGGATTTTACACTGCCCAGGTTGGCCCGCCACTTAAAAGCAAATCAAAGTTTGCCGTTTCGCCGTGCATGGACAGCCATCCGCTGGTTGTTGAAATAGTTAAAGATTTTGCGCGCGAACTGTCTCAAGATCCGGCGCTCGAATCGCTTATGTTAGTGGGGCATGGACCGGTTGAAGAGGTAGAAAATATCATGTGGGTGCGACAGCTTGAAAAAATCGGGCAGGAGATACAAAAGACCATGCCTTTCAGGGAAGTTGTCTGTTTGACATTGCGGTCTGATTCTGCGGACCTTATACGGGAGCACGCGCATGACGAAGCGCGAAGGGCGGCGCTTAGGCTTTCCGCCCAGGGGCGGGTTGTGGTCGTTATTTGTGGCGTCGGCATAAAAATGCTGCAGTTTGAATTGCAGCATTTGTTCAAAGGAATTCCCTCTATTGTCATAAGTCAGAAAGGGTTTATAAACCATCCCAACACCGTAAAATGGATTGAAGAAACTATTCATAAGGGAATGATGCAGCCGGAAGTTCCGGCAATCAACCGCGCGTGGACTATCATGGATCGGGAAACTGGCAAGCCGTTGGGAACTACCAGATACGGGTTGCTATGATCGCTATTTGAAAGAGATTCGGCCTCAAAAAAAAGAGCTGTTCTGCACGCCGATTTTGCTCTTTTTTATTTTCCCTAAAAAAAAATTATCCCTGAAATTCAGGTAACCCTACTGAAAATTCCCAGACGCTTTGTCTCCCCCCAAAAAAATATTTTGGGGAACGTCTTGTCGGTTATTCCCTTGACATTGGATGAACGGGTAATCAATAATTTATTTGCAGAACAACTGTGCGAACACAAAACATGAAGCCCGACTATTATAAAATACTTGAGCTCAAACCGGGAGCAACAAGCACGGAAATAAAAAAATCATACCGAAAGCTTGCACTCAGATACCATCCTGACCGTAATCCCAGCAATGCAGAGGCAGAAGAGCAATTTAAATGGATATCCGAAGCTTATCAGGTTTTAAATGATCCAAAAAAACGTCGCCAGTATGATCGTGAATTTTTTTCTCAGCATGCTGATGTGCTGCGGGAAACTAAAAGATATGAAGAAAGATTTTTTTATGCGCCTGCACATGACGTGCTCGGAGATTTTTTTCGCGGATTTTTTAGCAGTGCAGACGGTCGAATGCAGCCCAAAAGGCGCAGAGGCGAAGATCTGCGATATAACCTTAAAGTGCCGTTTGTTGATGCTGTTCTGGGAACAAATATTGAAATTCAGGTGCCGTATCATAAAGAATGCACCGTCTGCCATGGGACAGGAGCTAAGCCCGGCTGCGGGGCGGTGGTGTGTCATGTATGCAACGGAACGGGAAAATTCAAAACCAGAAATGGCTCGCTTGAGTTTTCCCGGATTTGCCAGGCCTGCAAGGGCAAAGGGTTCATGGTGAGTTCGCCCTGTGTGAAATGCAAGGGATCAGGCACGGTGCAGGTCAAACGCTCGCTGACCGTTCCTATTCCTGCGGGGGTGGAAACCGGCGCCAGACTGCGCTTGCGTGGACAAGGCGAAGCAGGTTACTATGGAGGACAGCCGGGAGATCTGGTGGTTGTTATTCAGTTGGAAAGACATCCGCTCCTTGAACGAGATGGTATAAATATACGCTGTGAAGTTCCTGTGCCGGTATTTAGAGCAATCCTGGGAGGGCCAATAGAAATTCCTGCACTTAACGGAACAAAAACACTTAAAATTCCCCCAGGTGCCGCAACCGGCATGCAATTTATATTTAAAGGCGAAGGAATACCATCATCCCGCCAGGGGAAAAACGGAGACCTGATAGTTACCCTTAAAGTGGAAATGCCTAAAAAGCTGTTGAAAAAGCAAAAGGAATTACTTAATGATTGGTGTCAAGCAGAAGCGCTGAAGTTGTATCCGCAGAGTGCAAAATTTGTTAAGGAGCTGCATAATCTTGCACAATCTACGAAGAAAGAGAGGTCTTAACCGTGCACATTATTCATGATCCGGCTCAGGCCTTTTTTTTACCAGTAATTTTATCAGTATCAGGCTGATTTCGAAGAGGACTATGATGGGAGCTGCCATGAGCGTTTGATTAACGACATCCGGGGTTGGGGTAAGTATTGCGGCGACCACAAAGGCAAGAAGAATTGCATATTTTCTGTTTGCGCGAAGCTGCTTTTCAGAAACAACTCCCATTTTTACCAGGAAGAAAAGAAAAATGGGAATTTCAAAAATAGCGCCGAATGCGAGCAGAAACATGCAGCTAAAGGAGAGATATTCTTTTATGGAAGGAAGAATTTTTATCGAGTCGGTCGTATAGCTGACAAAAAATTTGAATGCTACCGGAAAGACAACAAAATAGCCAAACGCGATGCCTATTATAAACAGTAATGTTCCTAAAATAATAAAAGGCCCGACATAGCGTTTCTCATGTTCATATAAACCGGGAGCAACAAAACCCCATAGTTGGTGTAAAATAACGGGTGTTGCGAAAAATATACCGGTAAAAAACGAGAGTTTGATATAGGTAAAGAAAGCGTCGGTGAGACCGGTAAAAATAAAAGTGCTTCCACCGGGAAGCTGTGCATAGAGGGGCGCAGCGAGAAACTTGAAAATACTTTCTGCAAAGAAGTATGAAATGCTGAAGCCGATACCAATGGCAATAAGGCAGATAATAAGTCGCTTTCTTAACTCCTCAAGATGGTCGCTAAAAGCAAGTTTTTCATCCGCCATGTCCATTATCCAGCTTTTTGGTCTGTTTCAGATTCAGGAGCAGCCTCTGTTTCAACGGGCTTATTTTCAGGAGGATGTTGAGAGGCAGGCGGTGTTGACGGAGACCAGCTTTCCATACTGGCAAGATCGATATTTTCTTTTAACTCATCGGTTGCGCGGCGGAATTCACCCAGCGCCCTCCCGAGCGCTTTAGCGATATCCGGCAGTTTTTTGGGGCCAATAACAATTAACGCAACAATGAGGATAATTATCAGTTCAGGTGTGCCAATGCCAAACATGTGAATTTCCTGAATGGTTGAATTGTTCTTATAAGTATAACCTTTTTCAAACAATGTCAATTTTATAGTTAAATAAAGCAATACAGAATGAATGCCTGTTATCAAAACGTAAGGCTATTCTGTATGGGATGAGGAATAACTCACCAAAGGGGAACCGGATGAACGCTACTGAAGTAATAAAGGATCAGCGATATCTTAACCATCTGCCCGGCGAATATCACCCTGAAAGCCCGCAACGGCTTGAGCGAATTTATCGTATGTTGCAGGATGCTGATGTTTCGGGCCGCTTTACTGTAGTTCAGCCGCGCGCTGCCAGTAAAGAAGAATTAGCTTTAAACCATTCGCCAGACTACATAGAACGCATTGAGAAAACAGCGGGTAAATCCCATACCTCGCTTGACCCTGACACCCACACCTCTCCAGGTTCGTGGGAAGCGGCAATTTATGCGGCAGGCGGTGTCCTGGTCGCACTGGATTTAATTATGGCGGGAAAATTTAACAATGGTTTTGCGCTGATACGCCCGCCAGGGCATCATGCGGAGCCGGCGCGGGCAATGGGTTTCTGTCTTTTTAATAACATCGCCATAGGCGCGCATTATTTAATGCAAAAATATGATTTGGAACGAATTCTTATTGTTGACTGGGATTTACATCACGGCAATGGAACCCAAAAATCTTTTTATGCCAGTCCGCAGGTTCTTTATATTTCTACACATCAATACCCCTATTATCCGGGTACCGGGTCCGTAGATGAGATCGGGGAGGGAAAAGGAGCCGGCTATACGGTAAATATACCGTTACAGGGTGGCCAGGGAGATGCAGACTACATAAAAATATTTCGCGAAATAATTTTGCCCATTGCTGGGGAATATCAACCTCAGTTTATTCTTATTTCCGCGGGATATGATCCGTATTATCTTGACCCTCTTGGTGCTATGCAGGTAACGCCAGATGGGTTTTCCGCTCTGACGTTGTTGCTGATGGGATGTGCGGAAAACTACTGCGACAAAAGATTATTGATAACGTTAGAGGGCGGCTATCATCTGGACGGTATTACCGAATCTGCAAAAAAGACTTTGCTTGCACTTATAGAGGGGCAGGGAATTTATAAAGAAGGAACCATGAGCGATCGGTGTACCGCCTATACATACCAGGTAATTAAATCGGTCAAAAAAACCCATGTCAATAGATGGAAGAGTCTGGCATAGTAGAAAACGAACACCTATCTTATGGTGCAAAATAGTTTTATAAGCTAAGTCAATACATTAAAGATAAAATATAAACATTGTCTCAAAGAAATATCTTGACAATCAATTTTCAATAAGTAAGGTAATATATAAAAAACAGGGAACCAGCCGTGAAAATAGAGCGTTTTGCTGAATTAGAAAAAAAGGTTGCTACCATACTTGAGAAGTATGTTCTCCTAAAAGAAGATAAGGAAAAAATTGAAGCGCGACTTGCACATAAAAACAAGGAAAATGAGGATATTAAGAAAAATCTGCAAAAAGTTCTTGAAGAAAGGAATGTCATAAAAAGAAAACTTGATGGACTTATTGAAAAAATAAATTCATTTGAATCAAAATCATAATTTGAGAGAAAAATGGAAGAACCGATTCAAATTCAAGTTCTTGGGCAGAAATTTACTTTGAAGGGCAATTATGATAAAGAATATGTGAGTAGAGTTGAAAAACATATTAATGATAAAATACAGGAGGTTCAAAGTCAGGCATCTTCTCTCAGTACCAGCAACCTGCTTATTCTGGTTGCATTAAATTTAACTGCTGAATACTTAAAAAAAGAAGAAGAAATAGAAGCAGTTATTAAATTGATAGAAGGAACGTCTGACAGACTTATTAACAGTATTGAGGCGACGTTATAGTTTACACGGAGGTTTCTGGGAAACCGGGTTGTGGACAGACGCACGTTGTAAGATATTTGCAGTAAAGGGTTTTTAAAGATTAATTGGATATACATGGATAGCGTTAAACAAAAGATATTTTATTCAATTAAAAAAGACGATAAAACACACTTGTTTTTGAAAAATATTTCTCAAGCTCAAGTGCCCGGCACTGAAGATAACGCCGAAGGCAACACAGTTGTCGAGTCATTTCAGAACCCTTCATCTAAAAAATCTTCTACAACGTTTTGCTTGCAGTAAATAAAGAAAGCAAAAAGCGCTGAGCGTCAGGCAAAACATCAGTATTATTTTTACTCTGTCCTCATTCCTCGCAATTCCTTCCCTGGAAAAGTTCCGCTGAAGCTATAACGGTGAGATTCAAATAAATGACATAATACCATGCTAACTGTTTATATTGTTTAAGGGGGTATGTAACCGTGGAAAATTTAATAGTACCATTTGTGTTGTTTATTGGTTTTATAATTGGATCCGCTGCCGGATTTTATGTCAGAAAAAGGATCGCGGAGGGAAAAATAGGTTCTGCTGAAGAAAATTCAAAGAAAATTTTAGCAGACGCCATAAAACAGGCAGAAAACATAAAAAAAGAGGCGCAGATTCAAGCTAAGGAAGATCTTTACCGCGCTAAGGCAGATTTTGAACGGGAAACGCGCGGCAAGCGCCAGGAGTTACAAAAGATGGAAAAGCGACTGGCGCAGAAGGAGGAACATCTTGAAAAAAAGGTTGACCTTATTGATCAAAAAGAAGTTGCGCTCTCCCGCAGAGAAAAATCTCTGGAAGCACAGGAGAAAACTGTAAAGGAAATGGAGGAGAAATTCATTCAGGCACTGGATGAGCAGAAGAGACTTTTAGAGAAAGTCTCGGGAATGACCTCTGAGGAAGCAAAACGTGCTCTTATGCAAAGCCTTGAGAATGAGGCTAAACACGAGGCTGCGCGCACTATCAGAAGGATTGAGGAAGAAACACGGGAAAACGCTGATAAAATTGCGCGCAATATCATAGCCTCTGCAATTCAGCGCTACAGTGCAGAATATGTGGCGGAAAAAACTGTTTCAGTAGTAAATTTGCCTAATGATGAAATGAAAGGCCGGATTATTGGCAGGGAAGGACGCAATATCCGAACGCTTGAATCCTTGACCGGTGTGGATTTGATTATTGACGATACTCCCGAAGCAATTCTTATTTCTGCCTTTGATCCCACCAGACGCGAGGTGGCTCGGATCGCCCTGGAACGTCTCATTATGGACGGACGAATCCATCCCGCACGTATCGAAGAGATTGTTGAAAAGGTAAAACAGGAAATAGAGGTGACTATACGGGAAGCCGGCGAGCAAGCAACATTTGATATTGGATCGCACCGCATGAACCCCGAACTGATCCGCTTGCTCGGGCGTCTAAAATTTCGCACCAGCTTTGACCAGAACGTGCTTCAGCATTCTCTTGAAGTGGCATTTTTGAGTGGTATGATGGCATCTGAGTTGGGCGTTAATGTTAAATCAGCTAAACGCGCAGGGTTGCTTCATGATATTGGCAAAGCCGTTGATCATGAAGTTGAGGGATCGCATGCCGTGATAGGGGCGGACCTTGCCAAAAAGTATGGCGAAACGGAAGAAATAGTCCACGCCATAGCGGCGCATCATGACGACATTAAGCCGCAGACGGTGCTGGCGGTGCTTGTCCAGGCAGCAGATGCACTGTCAGCAGCACGTCCTGGCGCACGCAGAGAAATGCTTGTTACCTATGTCAAGCATCTTCAGGATATTGAGGAAATAGCCAGCTCCTTTCCCGGGGTAAGCAAATCATACGCAGTGCAGGCGGGCAGAGAGGTGCGCATTATTGTTGAGAGCAAAGATGTCTCCGACGACGATGCGGTGGTATTGTCAAAAGATGTTGCTAAAAAAATAGAAGAATCTTTAAGTTATCCCGGGCAGATAAAAGTAACGGTCATCCGCGAGACGCGCGCCATTGAATATGCAAAATAGAAGGGTCCAGGGGTAGATTGCTGAATAGTTCCTATGAAAAATATAAGATTTTTGCTTATTGGTGACATTGTTGGTGAGCCTGGCAGGGAGGTTGTTACAACACTGTTACCCGGCATTATTGTGGATTACAACATAGATTTTACAATTGCCAATGCGGAGAATGCTTCGGATGGTTTTGGTCTTACCCAGGCTGTTGCACAGGAACTGTTTGCCTGCGGTATTAATGTTTTGACATCGGGAAATCATATCTGGGACAAAAAGAAAATCATTACATTTATTTCGCGCGAGCCTCGATTGCTGCGACCGGCAAATTTCCCATCTGAAAATCCAGGGAAAGGCAGCATAGTAATGACCCTTGATTCAGAAAAGCGAATTGGGGTATTAAACGTATGCGGGAGGGTTTTTATGGACAGTCTGGATTGCCCTTTCAGAGCTGCTATGCGTGAGATTGAAGCGCTGCGTAAAGAAACGGCAGCCATTGTTGTGGATATTCATGCGGAAGCAACCTCGGAAAAAATTGCCATGGGGTGGTTTCTTGATGGAAAAGTCAGCGCGGTGCTTGGCACCCATACCCATGTTCAAACAGCCGATGAAAGAATATTGCCTCAGGGGACAGCCTATATAACCGATGTCGGCATGACCGGCTCATTTGATTCGGTTATCGGGATAAAGAAGGAGCAAGCACTTGGCCGTTTTCTTACTAAGATGAATGTTCCCTTAACTCCGGCAGACCAGGACAAGCAGTTGCACGGCGTAGTTGTGGAAATAGATGGTTCAACAGGAAAGAGCGTGCTGATTGAAAGAATCCAACGCAGATTGGGAATGCACGGCTCTTGACACCAATTCTCATTGCGATGCTGTTAAAAAAGTGGCCCTTCTGAACGAAGGGAAGAATCCTCAACCAAACGGCCACGACAGCATTGAACGTATCAGGAATTCATCAATTTCTCAAATTATATATAAATAAAAATAAGCGCACGTTTTTGAATAACCGGTTAGAAGTTTTCTGCACACTGATTTTATGAAACACCGTGTTTATGATGAATTAAAGGAACGCGGCTTTATAGCCCAGGTTACCGACGAAAAAACGCTGTGCAATACACTGGCTGAGGGCATTACGTGTTATGTCGGATTTGACCCCACGGCAGCGGCGCTTCATGTTGGCCACCTGCTGCCGATTATGGCGCTCATGCATATGCAGCGCTATGGCCATCGGCCGATTGTTCTGGTGGGTGGTGGGACCGCCATGATTGGCGACCCCAGCGGCAAAAATGAGATGCGGCGTATTTTATCTTCTGCGGAGATTGCAGAGAATGCTGAAAAAATTAAAACACAGTTTTCACGTTATCTTAGTTTTGAAAATGATAAAGCCCTCATGCTTAATAATGCTGACTGGTTGCTTCCTTTGTCATATATTGGCTTTCTCCGTGACATTGGAAAACATTTCAGCGTCAATCGAATGATTGCCACCGAGTCATACCGGATGCGCCTTGAGACGGGGCTAAATTTTATTGAATTTAATTATATGCTTCTTCAGGCCTATGATTTTTTGCATCTTTATCAAAAATACGGTTGCATTCTGCAGATGGGCGGCAATGATCAATGGGGAAATATTGTGGCCGGCATTGAACTGGTGCGGCGAGTTGCCGGGGCTGCGGTTTATGGCATGACGTTTCCGCTCATAACAACCGCTGCCGGACATAAGATGGGTAAGACTGAATCAGGCGCAATATGGCTCGATGAAACCAAAACCTCGCCCTATGAATATTATCAATATTGGTACAACACAGATGATCGCGATGTGGAAAAATTTCTTTTGCTCTTTACCTTATTGCCGGTTGAAGAAATAAAAAGCTTTGCGCAGCAAGGAAGCAATATCCGGCAGGCAAAGGAACGGCTTGCATTTGAGGCTACAAAAATTACCCATGGCCTCCATGCTGCAAAAAAGGCGCAAGAAAGCTCCCGAAACATTTTTTATGGTGAAGGAACCGACCTGGATTCCGTGCCGGTTACGATTATTGATGTTGAACGGTTGAAAAAAGGCGTGGCAGCCTACGTTCTGTTTGAGGAATCAAAACTGTGTTCCTCCCGCGCAGAAGCTCGGCGTTTGATAGAGGACGGTGGCGCGTATATAAATGGAAAACGAGTGGAGCATTTTGACGCAGCAATAAGAGAAACAGATTTGCAGAATGGATCAATTATTCTCAGGGCAGGAAAAAAGAGGTATCATAGAATTAAAATCCCAGAATAAAATAATTTGAACATTTCGAAATAGCTTTTGAAAAAATTATTTTAGGAGTTTTTACAAAAATTTCCAAAATACCTCTTGACAAGAAAGTTATTTTGTTTAATATTGAATAATTGTCTTATGATTGTGTTCTTTGAAAATTGAGAAATAGGAAGGTTATTTGCCTTTGGGTTTAACTCTTCGTGATAGAAATTTGAATTAATTGAAGAGTTTGATCCTGGCTCAGAACGAACGCTGGCGGCGTGCTTAACACATGCAAGTCGAACGAGAAAATCCTGGCTTGCCAGGATGAGTAAAGTGGCGCACGGGTGAGTAACACGTGAGTAATCTGCCCCTAAGTCAGGAATAACATTGCGAAAGCGATGCTAATACCTGGTAAGCCCACGACTACCCCGGTAGATGTGGGAAAAGGTGGCCTCTGACATAAGCTATCGCTTAGGGATGAGCTCGCGGACCATTAGCTTGTTGGTAGGGTAACGGCCTACCAAGGCTATGATGGTTAGCTGGCCTGAGAGGGTGGCCAGCCACACTGGAACTGAGACACGGTCCAGACTCCTACGGGAGGCAGCAGTGGGGAATCTTGCGCAATGGGGGAAACCCTGACGCAGCAACGCCGCGTGAGTGAAGAAGGCCTTCGGGTCGTAAAGCTCTGTCAGATGGAAAGAATAAGTTTGCTGAGAATATCGGCGAACGATGACGGTACCATCAGAGGAAGCACCGGCTAACTCCGTGCCAGCAGCCGCGGTAATACGGAGGGTGCAAGCGTTGTTCGGAATTATTGGGCGTAAAGCGCGTGTAGGCGGGAAGATAGGTCAGGTGTGAAAGCCCTTGGCTTAACCAAGGAATTGCATCTGAAACCATCTTTCTTGAGTACGATAGGGGAGGGCGGAATTCCCAGTGTAGAGGTGAAATTCATAGATATTGGGAGGAACACCGGTGGCGAAGGCGACCCTCTGGATCGATACTGACGCTGAGACGCGAAAGCGTGGGTAGCAAACAGGATTAGATACCCTGGTAGTCCACGCCGTAAACGATGTGCACTAGGTGTTGGAGGTACTTAATCCTTCAGTGCCGCAGCTAACGCATTAAGTGCACCGCCTGGGGATTACGGCCGCAAGGTTAAAACTCAAAGGAATTGACGGGGGCCCGCACAAGCGGTGGAGTATGTGGTTTAATTCGACGCAACGCGCATAACCTTACCTGGGCTTGACATGCTGGGATTAGTTCTGAGAAATCAGAGCGATTGCCTTCGGGTGTAACCAGCACAGGTGCTGCATGGCTGTCGTCAGCTCGTGTCGTGAGATGTTGGGTTAAGTCCCGCAACGAGCGCAACCCTTACCGTTAGTTGCCATCCTTAAGTTGGGCACTCTAATGGAACTGCCGGTGTCAAACCGGAGGAAGGTGAGGATGACGTCAAGTCCTCATGGCCTTTATGCCCAGGGCTACACACGTACTACAATGGTCAATACAACGGGCAGCAAGCTCGCGAGAGCAAGCAAATCCCTGAAAGTTGACCCCAGTTCGGATTGAAGTCTGCAACTCGACTTCATGAAGTCGGAATCGCTAGTAATCGCGGATCAGCAGGCCGCGGTGAATACGTTCTCGGGCCTTGTACACACCGCCCGTCACACCACGAGAGTCAATTGCACCAGAAGTCGTTGGGCTAATCCCTATCAAACGGGAAGGCAGACGCCTAAGGTGTGGTTGGTGATTGGGGTGAAGTCGTAACAAGGTAGCCGTAGGAGAACCTGTGGCTGGATCACCTCCTTTCTATGGAAGATGACTCAAAAGTGATCTGCCTTCCCTTTTTTATTTTTAATTTCGGGCCTGTAGCTCAGTTGGTAAGAGCGTACGCCTGATAAGCGTAAGGTCGGTAGTTCAAATCTACCCAGGCCCATAGCTCAACGGGGGTATAGCTCAGTTGGGAGAGCACCTGCTTTGCACGCAGGGGGTCATCGGTTCAAGTCCGATTACCTCCATATTATTTTAATTGAAATACGAAGTAGAAATTAAAAAAATTTCTACTTCATGTTTCAATTAAATGTTCTTTGAAAATTGCATATGGAAAAGTAATGCTATAATGAGCGAGCTTGATTTTCAAATTTATAGTCAAGCTACTAAGGGCGTACGGTGGATGCCTTGGCGTTACTAGGCGATGAAAGACGTGGCTAGCTGCGATAAGCCTCGGGGAGCTGCTAAGCAAGCTTAGATCCGGGGATCTCTGAATGGGGAAACCTATCCAAAGTAATGTTTGGATATTCATTGCTGAATATATAGGCAATGAAGGCGAACGAAGGGAACTGAAACATCTCAGTACCTTCAGGAAGAGAAAACAACAGTGATTTCCTCAGTAGCGGCGAGCGAACGGGAAAGAGCCTAAACCGGATATGTGTATAAGTCCACAGACGTTGCATATCCGGTGTTGCGGGTTTTTGTCGGGCAATGCTGTGGTGTTGCCGGGGAGTTAAAAAGGTAATGTGTAGTCGAACCGTGTGGAAACACGGGCCACAGAAGGTGATAGCCCTGTAGGTAAAACACATTATCCTCCCTTGACAAAACACCCAAGTACTACGGGACACGAGAAATCCTGTAGGAATCCGGGAGGACCATCTTCCAAGGCTAAATACTC
>Ga0101944_10006070_pt1 | contig 13133 bp, 12 predicted proteins | sample DewCreD2012metaG_FD_75245 | JGI IMG/M metagenome (GOLD analysis project Ga0101944, IMG submission 75245) | Hot spring sediment bacterial and archeal communities from British Columbia, Canada, to study Microbial Dark Matter (Phase II) - Dewar... ... | reverse complement strand
CCATCGCTCACAGCTACCACCTGATAGCCCCACTTTTCCAGCACCTTTTGCAGTAGGAGCCGGGAAGAGACGTCGTCTTCAGCGATGAGGACTCTCGGGTCGGGGGTCATGCCGAAGCCTCCACGTCAGCGAACAACCCACCAGGGCGCCCGGCGACTTCCAGCAGCCGCGCCAGTTGGTTCTCGATAGCACGCACCCATTCGGGGCCTTTCCGTCCCGAACCGTTGTCTCCTCCGCCGGCTTGCAGCGAACCCTCCCGGGCCTGCCTTTCGATGTCCGCTGCCAAGACCCGCAGGGCCTCCGCGCCTACGCTGGCCGCCGCCCCTTTCACGGTGTGCGCTCTCTTTTCCACCGTCACAAGGTCGCCTGTCTCGAGCGCCCTGCAAAGCTCTCTGACCTGCTCGGGGGCGTCCTTTAGGAAGTGGCCCACGATCTCCTCGGCTGCCTCCCGATCACCGTCCAAAAGGCTCAGTAGTACCCTGGGGTCAAAGACCTTGGGGTCCGGCCGTCCACCGTTTCCCGACGGCGCATCGCCCGCCGCAGTCTTCTTGGCCGTCTCAGTCCCAGCCGCTCCGGTCGGGTCCGCGGGGGCCCCGCCGCCGTTGGCGGGTGCTGGCAGCCACCGCTCAACCACTTCCTTGAGGGCCTGCAGTTTGACTGGCTTCGATAAGTAGTCGTTCATCCCGGCCCGCAGACATTTCTCTTTGTCTCCGGCCAAGGCGTGAGCGGTGAGAGCCACGATAGGCACCAACGGGTCGAGGACTCCTGAGCCCAGCGAGCGGATCTCTTTAGCGGCCTCCAAGCCGTCCATCTCCGGCATCTGTACGTCCATAAGCACTAGGTCGTAATGCGCCGACCTCATGGCAGCCAGGGCTTCCATCCCATTGCTGACCACATCCGCCCGCAGTCCTAGTTTCTCGAGCGCCTTCACGGCTACGGTCTGGTTGACCGGGTTGTCCTCGGCCAAAAGGACGCGCACATCGCTGCGCAACGCTCCAGCTGCCCCCTCGTCGTCCGCCACCCCCCGCAGGGCGTTCATAGCCTGTTCCGCCGTGGCGCCGTGGTCCGCAGCCACCACCGTAGCCAGGCAATCGAAGAACTGCGATTGGCGGACCGGCTTGACCAGACAGGCGGCGAACCCGGCTTCTTTGAGTTTGGCACAGCTCCCTTGGTCTCCCACCGAAGTCATCAGTATGAGGCGAGTAGAAGCGATGAGCGGATCGGCTTTGATCTCGCGTGCCAGTTCCTCACCGTCTTTGCCCGGCATGCACATGTCGAGCACGGCCACCTTGTAGGGGTCGCCTTGTCTGGCGGCCCGTCGCAACTCGGCGAGTGCCTCGACAGCATCCGGCACCTCGGTGTGTCGGCACCCCCACGAGCCCAGCATCCCGGCCAGTACCTTCCGGTTGATGCCGCTGTCGTCGACCCCCAGCACTCTGACCTCGGCCGGTGTAGCCGGCAGGCTGCATGCCGCGGGGAGCGCCGAACTGTCCCCTTTGGTGAACGGCACGGTGAACCAGAAAGTGGAGCCTTCGCCGGGAGTGCTCAAAGCCCCTATGCGCCCGCCCATGGCTTCAACCAGCCCCTTGGCTATGGAGAGCCCCAGACCGGTGCCCCCGTGCTTCCGCGTCGTCGAAGCATCGGCCTGCACGAAGGGTTTGAAGAGGTCCGCCAGCGCTTCCGGTTTGATGCCTATGCGAGTGTCGACCACCTCCACCCGCAGACCGACCTGCTCACCCTTCTCGTGTTCACGGCTCACGCGGACGCTCACTTCACCACGCTCGGTGAACTTCACAGCGTTACCGACCAGATTGGTGAGCACTTGTCGCAAGCGACTGGGGTCACCTTTGAGCACCAGTGGGACGTCAGGCTCGACCAGGGCTGCCAATTCGACGCCCTTGTCGGCTGCCTTCGCGGCCATCACCATCAAGACGTCCTCCACCAGTTCGCGGAGGTTGAAGTCCACCGATTCAAGGGTCACAGCCTGGGCTTCGATCTTCGAGAAATCCAGGATGTCGCCGATCACCGACAGCAGAGCCTCGGCACTAGACCGGGCCGTCTCCGCGTAGTCGCGTTGCTCTGCCGTGAGCTCGGTCTCCAGCAACAACTCGATCATCCCGATGACGCCGTTCATCGGCGTACGGATCTCATGGCTCATATTGGCCAAGAACATGCTCTTGGCCCGATTCGCCCGGTGCGCCTCCAGGGCCAGCTGATTCGCCACGTTCATGGCGTGCTCAAGTTGCCGGTTCATGGTCTCGGCCGCCTCTTTGGCCCGCCGCAACTCGTCTTCTGCCTTCTTGCGCTCGGTGATATCGCGGGCGAAGGCGAAGTTGTACTCCTTGCCGTTGTAGTTGACGTAGTTGACGTTGACCTCGACCGGGAAGACCTCGCCGCTCTTGGTGCGATGATGAGTCTCGAAGGTGAACGAACCCTTGGCCTTTATTTCCTCCCAATGGGCGCTCCAAGGCACCGGGGCCGTCGGGTCCACGTCGTATACGGTGAGGTTGAGCAGCTCCTCCCGGGTGTAGCCCAAGCGACGACAGGTGGAATCGCTGGCGAACAGGAAGCGCCCTTCGGGGCTTATCCAGAAGACATTGTCAGCCCCCTGATCGAGCGAGTACTGCACCAGGCGGAGCTTCTCCTCGAGCGCTTTGCGCTGGGAGATATCGCGCACATAGGTACAGTCATACTCCTTGCCCCCGTACGCGACATAGTTGACTGTGACCTCCGCAGGGAAGGTGGAGCCGTCTTTCCGGCGATGAGTCGCCTCGAAGCGGAACGACCCGCGCTGCCGTAGTTCCTGCCAGAAGGTCTCCCGAGAGCGAGGGGCCGCCTGGTCGATGTCGGAGATGCTCATGGCCAGCAGCTCTTCCCGGGAGTACCCAGTCTGAGCGCACGCGGCGTCGTTGACATACACGAAGTGCCCGCTGGGCGTCACCCAGTAGACGCCTTCCCCGGCACGGTCGACCGAGAACTGCGTGAGGAGCAAAGCCTCCTCGGCCGTCTTGCGTGCCGACACGTCCTCGACGGCCACCGCCGAACACTTAACACCCTCCAGTTCAGCGCCGAACGCTACCCGCTCCAGCCAGAAGCTCGCCCCAGGCGCGGACTGCACCTTCATCTCGCGCCGGATGGGTTGCCCTTCCTCTTGCGCTCGGCGGACGTCCTCGGCCAGTCCCGGTCCCCAGAGATTGCAGTCCGCAAGCAGGCAGCCCTGGGCTTCCTCTTCGCGAACGCCCGCCAGCTCCGCTGCCCGGCGCTTCAGCCCGAGGCACCGGCCATCCGCCGAGAACACGGCCAGACCGAGGGGAAGACTGGGTAGAAGCGCCTTAGCCAGCGCTTCCTCCCCACCGAACACCATACTCTCCGTCATCCTGCAACTGTCCTCCAACCGATGGAGTCGAGCGAGGCCGCGATAGGAGTAGCCAACATGCCCTACCCTGCCTCACGTTATAGGTATCGGCAGGCAATAGACGTAGGCTTTAGTAGCCTTTTCTTGGGAGCCACGGTCAAGCACTGCGCCCTAGGCTCGGACGCCGCAAACCGCGTACAGGCGAGTGGCGTGAGCGAGCGGATGACGCTGGTCGTGTTCTGCGCGCCCCACGGAGAGCGAGGCCCGAGCAGTCTACGATCGCGGCAAGATAGGGATGACCACCACCGGGCGCTCCGCGTGGTTGAGAATGTGGCGGCTAATGGAGCCGATCACCAGCTCCTTGATGCCGGCCTGCCTCTTACGCGCGGCTACTATCAAAGTGGCATCTCGCGATTCTTCCAAGAAGACGGGGCCGGGCTGCCCCTTGACCACCCGAGTCTCGCAGACCACACTCGGCTCCAACTCGGCCACTTTGGCCACTGCGTCGGCTATGAGAGCTTCTGCCGCCTCCCGGAACTCATCGTAGACTTCCTGCCCGGCAACACCACCGCTCAAGATGGAAGAGGGGACATCCCACGCCGCGATCAAGCGAAGTGTGGCCTTGCGCAGGGCCGCCTCGTGTGCCCCGAACTCGAGCGAGGCCGCCGCCTCTTCGGTGCCGTTGACGAAAACGGCGACAGTCTCCATCCGTCCCCCTTGTCAGACGGCCGTGTACTGACGCCTACACTATAGCGACCGTTGGCCGCCGAGAAAACCGCGGGCAGCCTATAGAGCCGACTCAAGAGGAAAGGAGTGACCCTGCAGGTCTGCGCCAGACTGCGCCGTCACCCTTCTTTGACTGGGGGGACGATGACTACCGGGCAGGCGGCGTGATGCATGACGTGCTGGGTCACCGAACCCAGCAGGAGCTCAGCGAATCCGCCGCGACCCCGGCGACCGACCACAATCAGGTCGGCATGGCGCGACTGTTCGACTAGCACCTCGCCGGGATGGCCCTCGCTGACCAACTCTTCTACCTCCAGTCCCGGCTCCAAGGACTTCGCCAGCGCGACACTCTCGGCAGCGATGGCCCGCGCCTCTTCCTCGATGGCAATGAACAGGTCAGCGGCCATCTCCGGGCTCACTAGAACAGCCGGCGGTACCTGCCAGCTCGCGACCACCCGTAGGGTCGCCCCGTGCGCAGCGGCTTCGCGGGCCGCGAACTGCACTGCGGCTTTGGCTCCCGGCGACCCGTCGGTCCCCACTACGATGGTCTTCATACGTCGTCCTTCCGGTCGAGAGACACCGCTCTCAGGATACCCCGCAACCATGTAGCTCAGTCCTTCCGGGTCCGGCCGCCGGGCGCTTCACTCCCGGTGCCTCTGTCGGCCGCTTGCCTCAGCCGCGAGCCACGAAGCCCGCTACCAGGTCTCCTACGTCGGTCGTACCCATGCCCATCTGCCCGGCGTTCAACGACTTCATCTTGCTCACGGCATGGATGATGCCCTGCTCGACCCAGCCCGCCGCCTCCGATTGGCCGAGGAAGTCGAGCATCATCTGCACCGCCCCGATGGCAGCCAGCGGGTTGATGACGTTCTGCCCTGTGTACTTGGGTGCCGACCCGCCGATAGGCTCAAACATGCCGATCTTGCCGGGGTGGATGTTGCCGCCGGCGGCCACCCCCATCCCGCCCTGGATCATGGCGCCCAGGTCGGTGATGATGTCGCCGAACATGTTGTCGGTGACGATGACGTCGAACCACTCCGGGTTCTTGACGAACCACATGCAGGTGGCATCAACGTGGGCGTATTCCCGCTTGACCTCGGGGTAATCGGCGTCGCCGATCTCATTGAAGGCCCGCCACCAAAGATCCCAGGCGTAGGTAAGAACGTTGGTCTTGCCGACCAGGGTGAGCTGGTGGCGCCGGTCCGACCGGCGGGCGTAGTCGAAGGCGTAACGGAGGCAGCGCTCTACCCCGAGCCGGGTGTTCACACTCACCTGGGTGGATATCTCGTCCGGCGTGCCCTTCTTGAGAAAGCCACCGGTGTTGGCGTAAAGACCCTCGGTGTTCTCCCGCACCACCACGAAGTCGATGTCTTGGGGACCCTTGTCTTTGATCGGTGTCTCCACCCCGGGAAGGAGTTTGACCGGCCGCAGGTTGATGTAGAGGTCGAGCGCGAAACGGGCCTTGAGCAGGATGCCTTGTTCCAGAATGCCGGGCTTCACCTCGGGATGGCCGATCGCGCCCAGGAAGATGGCGTCGTGCTCGGCCAACTCGGCTATCGCGGAATCGGGCAAGGTCTCCCCGGTGCGTAGATACCGCTCGCCGCCGAAGTCGTAGTGGGTGAGGTCATAAGTAAACCCGGCACGCGCGGCCGCCGCTTTAAGGACTTTCAGCCCCTCGGCCACCACTTCCGGCCCCGTGCCATCGCCGGGCATCACTGCAATATCGTAGTTCACAAGCGTTCCTTTCTCTCGTCCGCCGTCACTCAGTCGGCCACCGTCTGGTTCGCCGCCAGCCTTTTCTTGAGATAAGGCAGCAGGCCACCCGCCTCCACCAGCTCGCGCATGAAGGGTGGGAGCGGCTGCGCCCGATAAGTCTTGCCAGTGGTCAAGTTGACTATCTCCCCGGTCTCCAAATCGACCGACAACTCGTCGCCCTGACGGATGCCGTCCACCGCCTCGGGCGCCACCAGGATGGGTAGCCCGGTGTTGAAAGCGTTGCGATAGAAGATGCGGGCGAAACTCTTGGCGATGACCACGGAGACGCCTGCCCCCTTAAGGGCCAGCGGCGCGTGCTCCCGGCTGGAGCCGCAGCCGAAGTTCTCCTGTGCCACCACGATGTCACCCGGCTGCACTTTGACGGCGAAGGTGGGGTCGGCATCCTCCATGACGTGGGCGGCCAGTTCTTCCGCCGTCTTCATGTTCAGATAGCGAGCGGGGATGATGAGGTCGGTATCTATGTCCCGCCCGAAAGTCCAGGCCTTGCCGCGCAGCGCCGTCATGCCTGCCCCCTTTCCGCGGCCGGGACTGGGTCGCCGTCCGAGCCGTGCGCTCGCGTCGCCCCTATCTGCTCAGGGGTGGCGATATGTCCCGCCACCGCACTAGCCGCCGCCACATACGGCCCAGCCAGGTAGACCTCCGAACCGGGGTGCCCCATACGTCCCACGAAGTTGCGGTTGGTGGTAGCCACCGCCCGCTCGCCCTCGGCCAAGATGCCCATGTGGCCACCCAGGCAGGGGCCGCAAGTGGGAGCCGAGACCGCGGCCTCGGCCTCCACGAACACGTCCAGCAGCCCTTCCTCGTTAGCCTGTTTCCAGATGGCCTGCGTGGCGGGGATGACGATGAGGCGGACGTTCTTGTGCACCTTTCGTCCGCGTAGTATCTCGGCCGCTTGCCGTAGGTCTTCGATGCGGCCGTTGGTGCAGCTCCCGATGACCACCTGGTCGATCTTGACCGAGTCAAGTTCCGCCGCCGGCTGGGTGTTGGAGGGCAGATGCGGCTTCGCCACCATGAGCGGTATCTCTTCCGCCTTCCAGAAGTAAGACTTCTCGTACCAGCAGTCGGGGTCAGAGCTGTAGTAGCGGGGCTCGCGACGGAACCGGCCCTCGACGTAGGCCTTAGTCACTTCGTCGGGCGCGATGATGCCGCTCTTGCCCCCCGCTTCGATAGCCATGTTGCAAATGGTGAAGCGGGAGTCCATGGAGAGGCCGCGGATAGCCGAGCCGGTGAACTCCATCGCCTTGTAAAGGGCGCCGTCCACCCCTATCTGGCCGATGATGAAGAGGATGATGTCTTTGCCGGTGACGTATTCGCCCAGGATGCCTTCGATGTCGTAGCGGTGGGTTTCGGGCACGCGGAACCAGGCTTCACCGGTGGCCATAGCTCCCGCAAGGTCAGTGGAACCCACCCCGGTGGCGAACGCGCCCAAGGCGCCGTAGGTGCAAGTGTGAGAGTCGGCCCCCAGGACCACGTCGCCCGGACCCACCAGCCCTTGTTCGGGTAGGAAAGCATGCTCGATGCCCACCCGTCCGACGTCGTAGTAATGGGTGATGCCGTGTTTGGCGGCAAACTCCCGCATCTGCTTGACCAGAGCCGCCGACTTGATGTCCTTGTTGGGCGTGAAGTGATCGGGGATAAGGGCTATCTTCTCGGGGTCGAACACCCGCTCAAAACCGGCTTTCTCGAACTCGTCTATGGCGACGGGTGCGGTTACGTCGTTACCGAGGCAGAGATCGAGCTTGGCCATGACTAGGTCGCCCGGAGACACCGTCTCTTTACCGGCTGCTCGGGCCAAGATCTTCTCGGTCATGGTCATGCCCATGCCCTATACCTCCCACATCATCGAACTCCGAACTCAACTGAAAAGTGAGTGACGCGCCTACGCCCGGCGAGCGGCGGGCCAGTCATTGTAGTCCACGCTGCGGCGGCCCTGCAACCAGCGACCCCGTGCTACCCTTCGTGCATGGTCAGACGGACTCGAGCCAAGCGCCGCCTCTTTTTTGGCCTCCTGGCTGCCGGTCTGGTGGTGGTCATCGCCGCCGCGGCCGTGCTCGTCCCTAACTTGATCATCATGCGGTCCGCCGCGTCGTTCACTGTGTCCAAGGCGGAGGACGCTCCACGCGCCCAGGTGGCCATCGTCTTGGGGGCCAAGGTGTACCAGGGAGGGCTACCGTCCCCGATGCTCACCGACCGGCTGGAAACGGCTGTCGCCCTTTACAAGTCAGGCAAGGTGGAGAAACTCCTGCTCTCGGGTGATCATGGCCAGGTCACTTATGACGAGGTCAACGCCATGCTCCGCTACGTCGTCGAGCGAGGTGTGCCCGATGAGGATGTGTTCACCGACCACGCCGGATTCAGCACCTACGAGACCATGTATCGGGCACGGGATGTGTTCAAGGTGACGGATGCTCTGGTGGTCACCCAGCGCTTCCACCTGGCACGCGCCGTCTACACCGCTCGCGCCCTCGGGCTCGAGGCCACGGGCGTGGAAGCCGACCTGCGTCCCTACTACGACGAGAAGCGCTTCGCCCTCCGCGAGTGGCCTGCCCGCATGAAGGCCTTCCTCCAGTTACACATCACCAAGCCCGGCCCCAAGTACCTAGGCCCGGCTATCCCCATCGACGGCGACGGTCGCGCGACCCGTGGATGAGATGCCTGCCTCAAGCCGCCACCTGCCCACCCGACACCGGCGACCGAGGAGGCCGCGGTGAGGCGGCGCACGATGATCACGCGGCGCATAAGGGTCATCACCTTCGACCTATGGAACACCATCTACTCCACCGATGGTCCCACTGCCAGCGCCGTCCGACAACGCCGCCTGCGACTACTGGCTGAAGTGCTCGCCGAACACGGCCGCCAGCCCACTGAGGAAGAGCTGGAGCAGGCTTACCGCAGCGGCTTCGACGCCTACATGGCCGCCTGGACGAGTGGGCGGCATTTCGGAGCCCGCGAGCAGGTGCTACACATCCTGGACTGTTTCGCAGTCCCTGAGCTGGCGATCGACCGAGAGGCGGTCACCCGCAGCGCTCGCGCCATCGAGGACGCGGCCCGGCTCGCTCCGCCTTCGCTCTTGCCCGGAGCGCGCGAAGCCATCCCCACTCTGGCCGCCGCTGGCTATCGACTCGGCCTCATCTCCGACACCAGCCTCACTCCTGGAAGGGTGCTGCGCGAGTTCTTGGACAAAGACGGCCTGGCCGCTTGTTTTGGCGCCTTCACCTTCTCCGACGAGCTGGGCCTCCCCAAGCCTGACCCACGCATGTTCCAGACCACCCTGGCTCAACTGGGTACCGCGCCGGGGTACGCCGCCCCACCCCATTCGGCCGCCCACATCGGGGATACGCCTCGCACCGACATCGCCGGCGCCCAGGCTCTGGGGATGCTGGCCATCCGCTACACCGCGGTCAACGACCACGCGGACCCACCGCCGGCCGACTTCGTCATCAAGGACCACCGGGACCTGCTGCCCCTCCTGGCCAGACTGAACGGCTAGCAGCAAGAAGGCTAGACCAGGCCGCCATCTGTCTAGGCGCGGTGCGCTTAGGGGCGAAGCGCCTACGAGCAAAGTGAATGAATCTCCCAAAGCATGCTGACGTGGTATGGAAAGTTTAGTAAACTGATAGCCAAAGTATAATTTGGGTATACTGGACGCGAGAGGCCAGCCCGCCCCTTGGGAAGTGGACTGGTCCGACCAGCAACTTGCAACCTCTGAGGAGAGGTGAGTGGACCCGACGGCGGGCACACAGACTGACCAGACCGACCGCTCAGCGGCGCCTTTCCTTGACCTCCCTATCAAGGAAGTCATCGCTCGCTTCCCGCAAGTGGGAGCGATCCTCAGCGAATATGAGGTGGGCTGCGTCGAGTGCGGGCTGGGTTCCTGTCTGCTGCGTGACATCGTGGGCATCCATGATGTTTCTCCCGAGGACGAAGAGGCCTTGATGGCACGTATCTCAGGGGTCCTCTTCCCAGGACAGGATCTCCGGCTCACCCTCCCCCGGCGGACCCGTCCGGAGGAGGCCACCGCTGAGCCGACCGCCACCGCTGGAACGGCCGCCACCGGTTCGACCGCTACTGAGAGCAAGGGGGGCACGAAGTATTCCCCTCCGGTCAGACAGTTGGTCGGGGAACACGTGCTCATTATGCGGCTGGTGAACCTCATACCTCGGTTGCTCGCCGTCCTCAACCTTGAGAACCCCGCGGACCGTGAACTGGTGCTTCAGGGCGTCGACTTCATCCGCTCCTACGCCGACCGCTTCCATCACGCCAAGGAGGAAGACATCCTCTTCAAGTATTTCGACGAGACCAAAGACATCATCCGGGTCATGCTGACCGACCACGACACGGCGCGCGCTCACGTGCGAGCAGTGGAGGCGGCCGTGTCCGCTGGTGACCGGGCGAAGGTGGCCGAACACCTTGAAGCCTACGCCGCCCTCCTCACGGAGCACATCAAGAAAGAGGACACGATCCTCTATCCCTGGATGGACCGCCAGCTGAGCACTGCCCAGGTGGGTGAGATGTTCCGCAGGTTCGCCGAGACGGAGGCCGCCACAGGTCCTGATTTCGCTGAACGGTACACACAGTCGCTGGAACGGATCGAAGAGATCGTGAGGAAGAGAGAAGAAAGCGAAGGTGGAGTATGAGCGCTTTTGAAGGTTGCCCCGGTTCGCGGATGATCGACCTGCGGACCCCGGAGACGGCGGACGACGGAGCTCCGTCAGTGACCGCCCCGTCGCAGCTTCGGCAGTGGCCTATCCAGCTGCACCTGGTGTCGCCGGCAGCTCCCTATTTCCAAGGGGCCGACGTCTTGCTGGCCGCCGACTGCACGGCCTTCGCCGTGGGGGCTTTTCACAACGATTTTCTTAAGGGCAAGTCGATCGCCATCGCCTGTCCCAAGCTGGACGAGGGGCAGGAGGAATATGTCGAGAAGATTCGGGCCCTAGTCGAGGACGCCAGAATCAACACGCTGACCACGGTCATCATGCAGGTGCCTTGTTGTCGCGGCCTGGTGGCGCTGGCTGAAGAGGCCGTCTCGCGCTCTTCGCGCAAGGTGCCGGTCAAAGCCGTCGTCGTCAGCTTGCAGGGAGACGTCCTCTCCGAAGAGTGGTTGTAGGGTCCGTCCCCTTCCTTGAAGAGATATCTCCTCTTCTCCCCACCCCCCGGGGCCGTCCGCAAGGGCGGCCCCCTTTATTGGAACCAGGTCGCGCTCCCTGCCGGATGGGGCTCAACCGTCACGACGCTCCGCCATGGCCTCGGCCCAGCGCTGCCCCACCGGGGTGGCGATGCCCTCCAACCGTGCTAACGCCGCTTCCCGCAACTCCATCGACATGGCGAAGGCATCAGGCTGGGTAGGAGCCCAGGCGATGAGTCGCACGGTCATGCCCCTGTCGTCGGCCTCGGTCACCTGCACCACAGGCTCGGGTTCGGGGATGAAAAGTGGATGGGCTCGCGCTAAGTCCAAGAGCACCTTCCGTACCGCGTCCACATCCGAGCCGTAGAGCAGCCGCAGCGTCACTAAGGCCGGCATGCGCGGGTCCACCACCGTGTAGTTGCGGATGGTGCGGTCGGAAAGAATCTTGTTGGGGATGACCAGCCGCCGGTTGTCCCACACCCGGATGCGGGTGTAGAAGAGGCCGATGGACTCCACCGTGCCGTACTCGTCGTCCACGAATACCTGGTCGCCCAACCGGATGGGCTGCGCGAAAGCGATGATGACCCCCGAAACCAAGTTGGCGAAAGTGGTCTGAGCGGCGAAGGCAATAGCGATGCCTACGATGCCGCCGGTGGCGAACATGGCCGTAGCAAGCTGGTTGAGCCGTGTCGAATCGACCAGCCAGAAGATGACCCCCAGAGCCACAAAGAAGAGCACGACGGCCGACAGCCGTTGGATCATGCGAAAGCGGGTGTAAGCGCCGGGGTCGGTCTCGGCCAGATTGCGACTCTTGATGAAACGATTGATGGCTCGCCTGATGAGTTTGTAGAGGAGCCAGGCCACCACCAGGACGACGACCACCACGATGGCGTCGATGAAATAGCCCTTGTTCTCTTGCCAAAAGCTCACAGCTCCGACCTCCGGCTGGCTCGGTGTCGCACCGGCCCGTTGTCGCGCTGGCTCGGTGTCGCACTGACCTGTTGATGTCGGGTCCACTATAACGCGACGGCTGGCTTTGCGCGCCGGCCGGAAGCACTGCCAGCTGGCCGTCCGTCCCGATTCGGGGTCCGTGCCCGCCAGGCGACTGCGCCATGCGCGCCGGGGCATAGCCGGAACGGCGTCGGGGGAGATAGACTGAGACCGACGCAGCAGCCCAGGGCACGGGAGGATGGACATGACCGACTCCGGACCGCGGCCGGCCGACAAGCCAGCAGCATGGGATGACGCTCTGGCCGACTATCGGCGCAAGCGGGACTTCAGCCGGACCGGTGAGCCGCCAGGGGCGGTGTTGCCGCGGCCCGAAGAAGGAGAGGCGGCCGCCGCTGCCCCGCCCGGCGGTGACCAGCCCACTGCGCCGCGCCGTCTCTTCGTGATTCACAAGCATGACGCCTCTCAGCTACATTACGACCTACGCTTGGAGTTGAACGGGGTGCTCAAATCCTGGGCCGTCCCCAAGGGGCCGTCCCTCGACCCCAAAGAGCGACGCCTCGCCGTGCAGGTGGAAGACCACCCGCTCGAGTACGCCACCTTCGAAGGCACCATTCCCGAAGGTGAGTACGGCGCCGGCACCGTGATGTTGTGGGACAGTGGGTGGTGGGAGCCGGATGAGGCGTGGATGAGAGAAGCGAAGGGCGGCCAGGTACTTTCGCCCGAAGAAGGTTTGGCCAAAGGCGATCTCAAGTTCGTCATTCACGGGCAGAAGCTGAACGGTAGCTGGGCGCTGGTGCAGATGAAAGGCCGGGGCGACAAGAACTGGCTGCTCATCAAACACCGAGACGACTGGGCCCGCCCGGGGTTCGATATCACCAAAGAGGCGCCCGACTCGGTGGCAAGCGGCCGCAGCCTCGAGGAGATAGCGGCCAGCCTGTCTTCAGCCCATGCCGAGACGAACGGAAGCTCGTAGAACCTTGAGCAGCGAGCACCCGCAATCCCCCGCTGCCGGCCGCGTCTTCCGACTCGGCGAGAAGGAAGTCCATCTGACACACCTAGACCGTCTCTATTACCCGCAGGCCGGTCTCACCAAGGGGCACGTGGTCGACTATTACCTGCGGGTGTCGCCCTACCTTTTGCCTCATCTGCGGGGACGCCCACTGACTCTTGAGCGCTGGCCGGAAGGAGTGGAGGACGGCT
>Ga0101944_10006069_pt1 | contig 13135 bp, 12 predicted proteins | sample DewCreD2012metaG_FD_75245 | JGI IMG/M metagenome (GOLD analysis project Ga0101944, IMG submission 75245) | Hot spring sediment bacterial and archeal communities from British Columbia, Canada, to study Microbial Dark Matter (Phase II) - Dewar... ... | reverse complement strand
GTCCAGGGCCGACTGCATTCCCGCAATGCCGCCTCCAACCACCATGACGGCGCCCGTTACCGATTTCAAATCGTCTTTCTCGATCATGAACCTTCACTCCCTCAACGCATCTTGAATCGCCGAATGACTTGACATTCAATTCCGATGAATCTAGCTCCCCGGATCCGCTCGAACTTCAGCATCCACTGGTGATTTGAGAATATGTGAACGGCATCACATTCGCGCTCGCACCACGCTCCTCTTCCTCACGGAAGCCAACAAAACGACCCTGGATGATCCAGGAAAACCTGGCCTCGTCCGCACAATGTCTCGCGGAGCCGAAGCTTGCAATATTCTAATACAAAGTCGAACCGATGGGCAACAACATTGGCACGCGAATTTCAATGTATGATCAGACCCCCCAGAGTAGACTGGAGGAAGCCCGTTGGCGACACTCAAAACGGCGAGCGGTCCGGGGGGCACTGGGCCGTCAGGAATATGTGCACATACGGGCTTGTCCACGGGATGTGATGTTGTAGAATGCTCAAAACCTGGCAACTGGCAGCCTCTGCGTCAATCATCATTTCAGGCCGGTGTAACGTTTTCACCACGTGATCGAGGAGGAGTTGATGGTCAAGACTCTGGCGGTGATGACCAGTGGAGGGGATTCTCCCGGGATGAACGCCGCCGTGAGAGCGGTGGTGCGAAGAGCCATTGACTGCGGATTGAGTGTAATCGGAGTCTATGGCGGATACGAAGGGCTCGTGGCGGGCGGCTCCTCGCTCCGGGCACTGAAGTGGGACGATGTGGGCGGAATCCTGGCCAAGGGAGGTACTTTCCTGGGCACGGCGCGGTCCGACCGGTTCCGCACAACGGAAGGCAGACGCCTGGCCGTGAAGAACATGCTTCAAATGGACATCGATGCCCTGGTCGTCATCGGCGGGGATGGCAGTCTCATGGGAGCTCATATTCTGAGCAGGGAGTGGAGTGAACATGCCAGAGCGCTTCTCGGTGACGCGCCGACCTCCGAAGCGGGGCCGCCCATCCCGGCCCTCAAGGTGGTCGGCCTGCCGGGCTCCATCGACAACGACCTCTTCGGGACGGACATGAGCATCGGAGCCGACACATCACTCAATCACATCACCCGCGCCATCGACGACCTCACGGCCACCGCCGCCTCCCACCAAAGGACCTTCGTGGTCGAGACCATGGGCAGGCACTGTGGCTACCTTGCCCTGGCCGCGGGTCTGGCCGGCGGCGTGACCTGGGTTTTGATTCCCGAGCAGGAGCTCGAGCTGAGATGGCACCAGAAGATGGTCTCGGCGATCGAAAGCGCGAGAGAGATGGGGCGCCCTCACCAGATGGTCGTGGTGGCCGAGGGAGCCAGGCACCCCGATGGCCTGCACATCAGCTCCGGCGACATCAAGAGGATCCTGAGCGAGCGACTGAACATCGACGTTCGTGTGACGGTGCTGGGGCATGTGCAGCGCGGGGGGTCCCCGACGGCCTTCGACAGAATTCTCGCCACTCGTCTCGGGGTGGCCGCGGTGGATTATCTTCTGGCCGAACCGGAGAAAGACCATTGCCATATGCTGGGACTCGTCAAAAACCGCATCGTGGCGACACCCCTGCTGGAAGTCGTCGAAAAGAGCCGCGCCGTCGCTCAGGAGATCGAGAACGGCAACTTCGCGACAGCTCAGGATCTGCGAGGGGAAAGCTTCAAGAACTCACTGAAGCTTCTCAAGACGCTGAGCCGCATCACGCCGAGCCAGCAGCGAACCGAAGACGGCGCCGTCGCCATCCTTACCGGCGGGGCTGATGCTCCGGGCATGAACACGGCCATCAGCGTCGCCGCCCGCTGCCTCCTCAACCAGGGAGTCCCTGTCCTCGGGGCCCGGGACGGTTTTCTGGGGCTCATCCGAAACGAGCTCATCGAACTGGAATGGGAGCCGCTGGTGGGCTGGATGAATCATCCGGGGTCTGAAATCGGGACAGCACGCATCGACATCACCGATGAGGATCTCGCCCGCATCAGCGCGACCCTCGAGCAACACAGAATCAAGGGCATCATCGCCATCGGCGGCTGGGGCACTTACCAGAAGATCGAGCGATTCGTGGCCGAGCGTCAACGGTTCTCTCCTTTCCGGATTCCCATGGTCCTGGTTCCCGCTTCCATTGACAACAACCTGCCGGGGACGGAGTTCTGCATAGGCTCCGACACCGCCCTGAACAACATCGTCGACGCCCTGGACAAGATTCGCCACACGGCTGGAGCCACGCGCAGGGCTTTCATCGTGGAGGTTATGGGGCGTCAGAGCGGATTTCTGGCCCTCATGGGAGCACTGGCATCGGGGGCCGAGAAGGCCTATCTTCCCGAAAGCGGCATCAGTCTCGAGGATCTGATCCGGGATGTGGAAACGCTCAAGCTCAGCTTCAGCTCCGGGAAGCGGATGGTGATCTTTTTGAGAAACGAGCAGTCCTCCTACCACTACACAACGGACTTCATTCGCAGACTGATGGAAGAGGAGAGCAAGGGCGAATTCGAGGTGCGCACGGCCATTCTCGGCCATGTGCAAAGAGGCGGAATTCCCACGGCCTTCGACCGCATCATCGCGTCGCGGATGGGGGCTTTCGCCGCGTTTCGACTCCTCGACAGCTTGAGACAGCAAATCCATGACGCTCAGGTGCTGGGATTGGCTGGTCGAGGCATCGAGTCCTTTTCACTGTCCGAGGCCATGCAGATGATGGACGTCAAAATCGGCCGGCCCAAGACCGAATGGTTCATGGAACTTCTAGAGGTAGCCAATGCCCTGGCAAAGTGTTCGCCAGTCTGCCATACAAGTGCTCTCCAAGTTCAGGAGTCCTCGGGCTGAGGCCAATGATGCGCCTGTCCATCCCTGGCGCGGCGGAATCATCGACCTGCACAGCCACGTACTGCCGGGCCTGGACGACGGAGCCGTCGACTGGAGTCAGAGTCTCGAAATGTGCCGGCTGGCCGTCGCCGAAGGCATCGGGGAAGTGGTCTGCACCCCGCACTGGGTTTACGGACTTTACGACAACACGCGTGACCGGATCCTTCAATCCTGCGTCACGCTTCAGCGGAAGCTGGTCGATGCGGGGATTCCCCTGAAGGTCCACCCTGGCTGCGAGATCAGGTTGGAGCCCGACGTCGTGCCGCAGATCACCTCGGGCCGGCTTCTTACCCTCAATGACACGGGGCGTTATGCGCTCATCGAACTGCCCGGCGAGTTCCTTCACAACTATGTCGAGAACTGCCTTCGCAACCTCATGGATCACGGCATCACGCCGATCCTCAGCCACCCCGAGCGCAACCCCGGCATGATTCGCTGCCCCGAGCGCCTTGCCGTCTGGGTTGGGATGGGGGTCCTCTGCCAGATCACCGCCGCCAGTCTTCGGGGGAGATTCGGACCCTTGATCCAGCGATTCACCTTGACTCTCATCCAGCACCGACTGTCCCACTTCATGGCCACCGACGCCCATGCTCCCCATGTTCGCTCGCCGCGCCTGTCTGGAGCGGTCCTCGATCTGGTGGCGATGATCGGACCGGAGACCGCGGAGCGGATGGTGGTGAGCAACCCGCGGGCCGTTCTGGCAGGAGAAAAGGTCGACGCGGCGGAGCCCCTGCCTTTTTCAGCCCGCACACCCTGTGGATCCACAAGCTGGTGGAGGTTCTTCACATCCCGTCGTTGAACGGGCCCCCATAAAACCGCCACAAAACCTCTTGACAAGCACCCAGGTCTTTGGCTTATTGGCCGGTGAACCGTGGTTTTTTTTCCGATCTGAACTTTCAAATGAGTTATGTCAGGCGAAAGCCACCCAGACTCATCGTCTCGGGTGGCTTTCGCTTTTTCAGGGCTCGCCTCGCCGCTCGACCGATCCCGGGCGGAGCAGTGCATCCATCCGCGACCCGGGATGCGAAAGGGGGACCTCGTTGAGGCTGTTGATGATCGACAACTATGACTCGTTCACGTACAACCTGGTTCAACTGTTTTACGAGTTCGATATCCGGGTTGAGGTTTTCCGGCACGACGTGATCGGCGTCCGAGAGGTCCGCTCCATCGCCCCCGACTGGATCTGCATCTCTCCTGGCCCCAGGGACCCTGCCCACGCCGGGGCGAGCGCCGAGATCATTGAAAGCTTCGGTGCACACATTCCCATTCTCGGGGTCTGCCTGGGCATGCAGGTCATCAATGAGGTTTTCGGCGGCAGAACGTTGAGGGCTCCCCTGCCCGTCCACGGGAAGCGCTGCCGCATCATCCACCGGGGAGAGGGCCTGTTTCGGGACCTGCCGTCTCCCTTTTGGGCCGCTCGCTATCATTCCCTGTGCATCTCTCCGGGCTCAGACGAGATAGAACCCGTTGCATACGCCGAAGACGGGGTGATCATGGGGATAAGGCACCGCTCGAAGCCGATCCACGGCGTCCAGTTTCATCCGGAGTCGTTCCTGACCGAGCATGGAATGGAGATGGTATGCCGATTCCTCGAGATTCATCCAGGGTTCCGGCAATCCGAGCCCATGCTGAGTGCCGCCGCCGACCGGTTTCCAAGGTTTTCACCGGGAGCTCCGCCGGCATCCATCCCGTGTACGCCGGGAGCATTCCTGTGAGTATGGAGCACCTCCCTTCAGGTATCAAGGCGCCGGCCACGGTGTGCCAAACCCGGTCCAGGAGAGGTTCGGATGCCGATTTCATGGCTTTGGCACGCACCATTTCCGCCCATCCCTTCTCAGCCATCCTCCTCAGTGGCGGCGTCCCCGCCTCGGATGCCGAAAGGAGGCATTCGCTGGCGGCCTGGGACCCCTATATCGTGTTCAGCGCCAAACAGCGCCAATGTACCCTCCACCTGGACTCTACGATCACCTCACTGGAGGAAGACCCCCTGGTCCTCCTGGACGCCCTCATGCAGTCGATGCAGCCGGCAGAGGATCTGATCACCCCTCCCTTTTCGGGAGGCGCGGTCGGCTACCTGGCCTATGACCTTAAAAACAACATCGAACGCCTCCCTCAATCCGCGGAGGACGACCATGGCCTCCCGGACCTTTGGCTCATCTGGCCACGACAGCTCCTGGTTCATGACCGTTTGAACGAATCAGTGACCCATCTGGTCATCGACCATGGTGAACGCCGCTCCTCCCCTCTGGAGCAGATCGGCTTTCCGATTCCAGTCCACGTCCGACACTCGACACCCTTGCAGGTGGGTCCCCTCACGAGCAATTTCACGCGCGAGGGCTACATGGAAGCCGTGAGGCGGGTTCGGGAATACATAAGGGCCGGAGATGTCTACCAGGTCAATCTCTCCCAACGCTACCGCTTCGACTTCCAGGGCGATGCATTTCGCCTCTGGGAGTCGCTCTTCGCACGCAACCCGGCACCCTTCTACGCTTTCCTGAACTGCGGCAGCCACCAGGTCCTCTCCACGTCCATGGAGCGATTCCTTTGGAGAAATGGGGAGTTCATCGAGACGCGTCCCATCAAGGGCACGCGAAAACGGGGCGCGTCCCCCACCGAGGACGAAGCACTTCGAAGCGAGCTTTTGTCCAGCCCGAAGGACGACGCCGAACTCTCCATGATCGTCGACCTGCTTCGAAACGACTTGGGCCGCATCTGTCTCCCACGAACCATACGCGTCCAGGAACACAAGCGGCTCGAAAGCTACCAGAATGTGCATCATCTCGTTTCCATCGTCACCGGCCGACTCGAGCCGAAGACCTCTTACGGGGACATCCTGCGCGCCACCTTCCCCGGGGGCTCCATCACGGGATGCCCCAAGATCCGGGCCATGGAGATCATCGACGAGCTCGAAACGGTGGTTCGCCACGTGTACACGGGCTCCATCGGATATTTGGGGTGGCACGACAACATGGACCTCAACATCGCCATTCGAACCGCTGTCATCCACCGCCAGGCATGCACCTACTCCGTCGGGGGCGGCATCGTTTTCGATTCCGACGAAGCGGACGAATACGAGGAAACCCTGCACAAGGGAAGAACCCTCTTTGAAATCATCAAGGAAATGGGAAACGCGGGATCATGAGCGCCGCTTCCAAGGGAACAGGCGCCGTCGTATGGGCTGACGGCGCTTTCACCACGCTGGAGGATTGCCGGATCTCACCCCTGGACCGGGGTTTTCAGTATGGCGACGGGCTCTTTGAAACCATGCGCGCCGAAAAAGGGCGCATCCTTTTCCTATCCCGGCATGTCGAACGACTGCTTCGCTCCATGACCTCCCTCCGCCTGGGGACTGCCAACCTTCCCGACTGGGATTCGGTTCTGCCGGAACTCCTGTTGAGAAACGGCCTCGGCCGGCAGACCACGGCGGTCAAAATCATGGTGACGCGGGGACCTTCGGAGGGCCTGGGCATGCCGCCGACGGATGCTCCATTCTTTCTCATCACCGCCCGACCCTACCGCGAGCCCTCGGAAATGACTTACTCAGAGGGCTGGCGGCTGGCGGTCCATCGCGGCGGATTCTCCCCCCCCCTCGCCATGCACAAAAGCCTGAACTATCTCTTCTACCTCATGGCAAGACAGTCAGCCCTGGACAACGGGGCGGACGAAGCCGTCATCCTGGACGCCTCCGGCTTCGTGGCGGAGACCGCGGCTGGAAGCCTTCTCATTGGAGCCGAAGGTAAATGGTGGGTCCCCGACAGTCCGTACCAGCTGCCCGGTATCACCATCGAGGCGGTTTGCGGGGAAATGGGAAATATCGGCCGGCATGTCGAGCGGAGGCCAACCCGCCCCGCGGATCTCCTTCGGGCGGAAACCATCTATGTGCTCAACTCGCTCATGCTGGTCATGCCCGTTCGCTCCGTGGACGGCCGCACGCTCCCGCGGCCCGATCCGGCCTTCGCGGCGCTCCTCAGAGAGAGGCTGCTGAGGTGAGTTCTTGATCATTGCGCCTCGGCGATCTTTTGAGCCTCTTGCCTCGCCCGGTCGAAAAGCTCGGCGTCGGTGAGCTCACCCTTGACATAATCGCTCCAGCTCGAAAAATCGCTGAAAAAGCAAAGCTTCATCTCCGCCTCGTCACACACCTTCTTGTAGATTTTATTGGCCTGTCTCGCGCGATCGCGCTTGCGCTCCTCATCACGCTCGGACTGGGGCTCCTCCTGATCGATGACCAGATATTTTCCGAACGCCCGTGCATGATGGGAAACCTCCGAAGCCGCCCGCCTGCTCAATTCGCCTTCGTCGATCTTGCCTTCGATGAAGTCCGTTCGAGCGTCGAAATCACCCCAGGATGATACTTTCAATCCGCTGGCTTCACACGCCTCTCCACAGACCTCGCACGCGCGATCACACCGATCCTCCATTGCTTCACCTTCCTTATCTTTGCCGCACCCACTCTGTTCCGTCGCCTTTTCCATTTCGAGCTCCTCCATGATCGCCCGGGAAAATTGCACGCGTTCGGTCCCTCCCATGAACGACTTCGTCGAAACCTAGTCAAATTGGGCCGCATCCGCAATGGAAATCTTGGACGATCGGCGGCGAGGCGCTGTTCGAGAGACCGCGGAGAGCCGCTTCAATTGTTCAGCGCCTTCTCCATCGGCCGCCGTCTCATCCTGGTCCCGTCCCTGACCTTCCGACGCGCGGAACGCTCTTTCAGCTTCCTGCCGGGATGGTGAAAAATCATGTAGAGGCGGAAGTTCAACGAAAGATACAGCAGAATAGAACAAACGGCCCATACGATCAGATTTCCCCATGTGAGAAATTCTCTTTCCATTGGAGTCTCCCTATTTCTCGAAGTCAGCTCGAGGCCGACTTGAATATCACCTTGTCCCTCGACTCCAGTCCCGTTCATAGGCCATGTGGGGTACCCGGAACGTGAAGGTCTCTTCAGAAAATTGGCATGTGCTGTCGTCATCTACAATTATGATAAGCACTTCATGAGGTTATGCACGAAAGAATACCCTCGACCCCCGCGCAAACGTATCCTATACTTGATTTTTCTCGCGATCGTCCCCAGACGCTGGCTGCCATTCGTCTCGCTGGGGGTAACCGAGTGCACTGATCATCCCAACATGAGGCAGAATAAGGGAGAGCTTATGGCTGATTTCACTGAGGTGCTGCAAAAGCGAAGAAGTGTCCGAAGTTACGAGGAGCGTGAGGTCCCTGAAGAGTCACTCAATGAGGTTCTCGAAGCTGTGCAATGGTCTCCGTCGTGGGCCAACACGCAATGCTGGGAAGTGATTGTGGTGCGCAACCCCAAAATCAAGACAAAGCTTCAGGAGACCTTGTCGAAGGGAAATCCCGCCACCAAGGCCGTGGCCAACGCACCGATTGTACTCGCCCTCTGCGGGAAGCTCCAGAGCTCAGGATACTACAAAGGCGAGGTGACCACCAAGTTTGGGGACTGGTTCATGTACGACCTCGGCATAGCCACGCAAAGCCTTTGCCTGGCCGCACGGAACCTCGGCCTGGGAACGGTCGTTGTGGGGCTCTTTGACCATGACCGCGCCAGGACGATTCTGGGGGTCCCGGAAGGATATGAACTGGTCTCCCTGATCCCCCTCGGATTTCCGGCCAAGGAATCCGCGGCTCCCAAGCGGCGGGATATCACCGAGTTCACCCACCACGAACGTTTTTAGAAAACTCCCCGCGGGCTGAACCTCCGGACCCTTGCGCCTCAAAACGGTGAGACCTGCAGGGGAAAGCCTGCCGATCCACCCATCTCCGCGAACCGCGCCTCCCCCTGCCCACCGCGCACTCTTGAACGGGGAGGCGCCGTCCCGGACACGCACCGCCTCCAACTCCCCGCACATATCAAACATATACAGCCCTGGCCGCTTTTCCACGCTCCTACCGCCACGCGCGCATCGGCCGACTCCAGTCCCGTCCTTCCCTTCCCTCCCTTGCGTCCCTTCGGTCCCCTTTGACCCCGCGCCGGCACGGTCATCGTCTGATTTTGTGTTTAATTGTCAATAAACCTAGTTTACAATGAATTAAACTGACAAGGAGATCGGTTGTTCCTGCAGGGGGCGATATCCGGCCCATGGCCTTTCTGGCTGTGCCCGATTGACGACTTGCCGTGGACTTTTGAGGAGCAAAAATGACCCAGAGCAGAGATCAGGAAATCAGCCTTGCGGTGAAAGCGTTCAAAATCGGCAACAAGGTGAGGGAGCTTCGACAGAAGAACCGTTTCACGCTCCAGGACCTCGCCATCAAGACGGGACTCTCCAAACCCTTTCTATCCCAGATCGAGAACGATCACGTGGTTCCTCCCATCGCGACCCTGCTGAAGCTCGCCCGCGCCCTGAACGTCGGCATGGCTTACTTCTTTCAGCATGAAATCGGGAGCGATAAAATATCCATCACACGCGAGCGAGAGCGTATCCGCGTGGAAAGGCGTCCCCACCAGGAGAAAGGGGAGGTGGATTATATCTACATCGCCCTCGAGACCAAAAAGACCAACAAAAGCATGGAGCCTTTCCTGGTGGAGTTTCCCGTTCGTGACACCGAGGACATGGTTTTCATGAGTCACGAAGGGGAAGAGTTTCTTTATGTGACCGAAGGGGAGGTTGAGTTCCGAACCGTGGACCGTGTGGAGACTCTTTCGCCGGGGGACAGCATCTATTTCGAATCCGACATCAGCCACGGTTTTCGCTGCATCAGCAAAGAACCTGCTAAGGCATTGGCTGTGATCTGGAGCAAAAGTTGACGGAATCCCATGCGGGAAGGAGGCGGGGAGGCTCAGGAGGGTCCTGAAAGCCTGGTCGAGGGGGGCACACCCGATGCCGAGTTGGTTCATGTCAGCACCGGGCCGTGCCTGCGAGGGGTGTTATCGTTGAGCTCGATGCAACAGCGTGGAACAAAGAAGCACCCACACCATCTCTCGCATGAAACCTCCGGGACTGCTCACGATGATTCGTTCACACCGACCCTATTCGCCGGCCTCATACTTGCCTGATTGGTACTTGAAGGAGACTTTCAATTTAGACCGGTAAGTCACCTTGCCTTCCTCGATCTTGACGTCCAACTCGGTTACTTCCGCAACACGAAGATCCCGCAGGGTTTTCGCCGCCGTCTCCAGCGCCGTTTTTGCGGCATCCTCCCAGGATACGTCACTCGTTCCAACCAGCTCTATGATCTTGTAAACACTGCCCATGGGGTCCCTCCTATGCTCTATCGAAAAGCGTTCGTTTCACCCTGATTCAGGGTGCTGCCTTGTTCCCGCCATCGCGTGCGCCAAACCTGGGTTTTTCCCGGACCATCGGCCGGAAGCACTACTCCGAGGTGTTGATCCGGGTGCTCACCCGGTTGCTTTCCCTCAGCTGTCCATTCACCTCATGTTCTACGTAACATTCCAGGGCGTTGAAATGGGGTTTGAGCTCTTTTGCCTGAAAACGGATAACCACGCGGTCCGTGGAGACAAACCGAATGGAGTCGCCTTCCACACATACCGGCGCCGAAAAGTCGTAGTAGGGGCCCTTGTCCAGCCACCGCGACCGGGCTGATCCCAGGGGCTCGTGGCTCGACGCCTCGTAATTGTACCAGTACATGGAGGAATGCGCCACGGATGGAACCTCGGAAAGCCATCGGCAGCAGACCCGCCTCATCAGTGGAATCGAATCCGTTCGAATGCTCAGAGCCAAGTCATAGAACAGATCTTCCTGCATCGTCTCCGGCACTTCAAGCCGAGTCAGCCTGAGCTCCCCCGGCGCGACCGGTCGAAACGAAAACCCCGCACAGGAGCAAAGGCATATAAGCAGAATGGATAAAACGAGCCAAAGCCGTCCTCGACGCATCATGAGCCTCTCCTTCCTCGGGGCCATCGTGGCAATCGGTCCATGGAAGCCCTCGCTCCCAACACTCCGCAACAGCGCCTTTTCACTCACTCCCCAATCCCCCGCAAAAACCGATGGCAGCCAGTGTGCGCGAGTCTTCCCGGCAGTCGTCTGCCGAGCTTACGTTCGAGCTCCCTCACCACTTCCACCGCACACCCGAGGTCAACACCCGTGCTCATGCCCATGGACTCAAAAAACCAGGCCAGGTCCTCCGAGGGCAGATTCCCGGAAGCCCCCGGAATGAACGGGCATCCGCCGAGTCCACCGCAACTGGCGTCGAATCGTCGGACTCCGGCCCTCCAGCCCGCATGAGCATTGGCGATGCCAAAACCGAAGGTATCGTGAAGGTGAAGCGCCAGTGGAAGCCCCGTCATCGATCGGACCGCCGAGATCAAGGATTCAACCTGCACGGGATTGGCCAGGCCCGAGGTGTCCGCAAGATTGATCTCGTCGGCGCCCTCCCGCGCAAAGCGACCGATCATCTCCAGAACTCGACCCGCGGCAACCGCTCCCTCGAAATGGCAGCCGAATGCATTCATGACTCCTGCCTGGACCGCGATCCCCATCCCCTTGGCCAGCGCAATCAGCGTCAGGGCGCCGGACATGGCCTCGTCCACCGAGCACCCTGTATTCTTGCGGCTGTGAGTCTCGCTGACGGAAACAAAGATGGAAACATGCCCGATGCCGCAGCCAGCGGCTCTTTCCAGACCTTTTCGATTCAGCACGAGGGCCGAATAGGTCACGTGCTCGCGCTGCTTCAGGAGTCCTAGGACCTCTTCGGTTCCAGCCATTTGGGGAACTCGCGCCGGGTTCACGAAAGAGCCGATCTGTATCCTTCTGAACCCACAGCCCACAAGGGTTTCAATGAGCGACACCCGCTCCCGGACCGAAAACAGCATCTGCTCATTCTGGAGCCCGTCGCGAGGAAGGTTCTCCTCGATGATGATCTCCGGGTCCGCAACACTCATTGGCCAGTCACTTTCCCCTTGCTTCTCTTTTCCTATTTCGGCGTGAGGAAATCAAGGAAATACCGATTCGGGAAAGGGTCTTTCGCTCCCTATCCCAGACCATTGGCCGCCCGGGAAGCGGCGTGCTCCATCTGCTTCCTTCGCCACTGGAGAACCAGCCCCAATGCCAGAAGCCCCAGCCCGGTGACGTCCGACGATGTCGCCGGATCGATGAGCATCAGCCCGCCACCCACGAAAATCAGTCGCTCGACCGGGTGCATGTTGGTCCAGCAATAGCCGATCATTGCCGCTCCAACGCCAAACATGCCGCAACTGGCCGTGATGAGGTTCTGTGTCAACTGAGCAGCCGTTGTGTTGATCAAAAGCAGGGAAGGATTGTAGCAAAACACGTAGGGAACAATCACCGCGCCGATGGCGAGCTTGGTGGACTCCAGAGCGGTTCTGAAGGGATTTGCACGCGCGATGCTTGCCCCGGCATATGCGGCAAGGGCCACGGGAGGAGTGATATCCGCCACGATGCCGAAGTAAAAAACGAACATATGGGCCGCCAGAACCGGAACACCCTGGAGGACCAGTGCAGGCGCTGCGATGGTGGAGCAGATCACGTAGGTGGCGGTCGTCGGAACCCCCATGCCGAGAATGATGGAGGCGAACATCGTGAAGGCAAGGCTGAGAAAAAGATTGCCACCCGCCAGATCCACCAGTCCCCCGGCCATTTTGAGCCCAATTCCCGTCAGGGTGACCACCCCCACCATGATCCCGGCCGTGGCGCAGGCGATGGCCACGCCGAGGGCTCCCCGCGCGCCCGCCTCGAGGGCATTGAGGATGTCCAACACTCCCATGCGGGTTTCCTTGAGGGGAAGTCCTGCGATGATGGCCACCAGCAGTCCCATCAGGGCGGCGAAAGAGGGCGTGTAGCCCTCGATGAGAATGTAAAAAAGGACCACCATGGGGATGAAGAGATGTAGTCTTCGCTTCACCACGCTGAAAAACCGCGGGATTTCCTCCGCACTCAGACCCCGGAGGCCGCATCTTTTGGCCTCCAGGTGCACCTCGATGAGCACACCGACGAAATAGAGGCAGGCCGGAATGGCCGCGGCCTTGGCAATCTCGATGTAAGGCATCCCGATGAATTCCGCCATGAGGAAGGCCGCCGCTCCCATGATGGGTGGCATGATCTGGCCTCCAGTGGAAGCCGAAGCCTCCACGGCGCCGGCGAATTCCGGACGGTATCCGAGCTTTTTCATCATGGGGATGGTGAAACTGCCCGAGCCGACGGTGTTGGCCACCGAACTGCCGGAGTAGGTCCCTTCGAGGGCGCTGGAGATCACGGCGACCTTGGCCGGCCCGCCCGACGCCCAGCCCGCTATGGAGTTGGCGATATCGA
>Ga0101944_10006068_pt1 | contig 13137 bp, 12 predicted proteins | sample DewCreD2012metaG_FD_75245 | JGI IMG/M metagenome (GOLD analysis project Ga0101944, IMG submission 75245) | Hot spring sediment bacterial and archeal communities from British Columbia, Canada, to study Microbial Dark Matter (Phase II) - Dewar... ... | reverse complement strand
GGCAGGGCCGCGGCCAGGCCCAGCAGATACGCCCAGCGCAGGCGCACGGCGTTGGACGCCGCCCACAAAAAAATCCGCCGCCTGTACGCCGCCCACAGGTCCGGATCCGTGATGTTCTTGATATAGAAAAGGATGGCGTTGCGGTGAATGACCACGCTTGCGCGCAGTTTGTGCGCCAGGCGCACGAGCGGGGCCGCGCCCTTGCGCGTGATGGACGCGCCGCCGATGTGCACGGCCGCGGCGCGCGGCTCGTACAGCACGCGCCATCCCCGTTTCCAGGCGCGGTACGACAGGTCCGTATCTTCGATGTAGAACGGTTCGTAGAGAGGGTCCAGGCCGCCCAGATCGTTCACAGCCCGCGCGCGGAACAGGGACGCGCCCCCGGACGCGAACAGGGTGTGGCACAGACCCGGCGCGTCCGTCTCCTCGCCCGCGCCGCGGATTTCCAGATTTTCGATCCGGCGCAGGCGCGCGCCGATGTTCAGTCTGTTTGTGCCGGCTTCAATGGCTTTTGCGCTGACCGCGAACGCGCGCTCGTCCGCGTCCAGCGCCTGCGCCAGCGGCTCAAAAAAATCTCTGTGCACGGTCATGTCGTTGTTCAGCAGGCATACATAATCATGCACGGCCGCGGCCAGCCCCTGGTTGGCCGCATGCACGAACCCGCGGTTTTGCGGGATGCGCACCTGGCGCACGGCCGGGCAGCGCGACGCAAGCCACTCCATGGTGCCGTCCGTGCTGGCGTCGTCCACCACGATGATCTCGCAGTCGCGGCCGCAGGTTTTCAGGGATTCGAGAACCGCGGGCAGGCATTTTTCGAGCAGCGCCCTGCCGTTCCAACTGGGAATAATCACGCTGATTCCGGGAAATGACATAGCCGCAAGCGCTGCGCCGTGGCAGCCGGGATTCAAGGATTTTGATCTTTTCTGTTGCGGACGGCCCGCGCCGGGTTTCCGGCCACAATGTCGAACGGGGCGATGTCGCGCGTGACCACCGCGCCCGCGCCCACGATGGCGCCCGCGCCCACGGTGACGCCGTCCAGGATCACGGCGTTGGCGCCGATCCACGCCCCGTCTCCGATGCGCACGCCCCGGCCCGACGAACCCTGATCCTTGATGGGAATGTCCGTGCGATCGAAGTTGTGCGTCTGGGCAACAATCACCGCGCCCGGGCCGATGAGAACATCGTTGCCGATGTCCAGGCCGCCAAGCCCGTACAGACAGGCGAAACTGTTCACGGTCACGCGGTTGCCGATGCGCACGCTTCCGCCGCGGCCGCCGGTGCCGATGATCACGAAAGGGTGCAGCAGGGCGTTGTCGCCCAGTTCCACGCGGCCTGCGCCCGCGGCGATGCGGCACCCGCGGCCGATGTGCGCGCGCGCGCCCAGACTCACGCCAGGCCGGCAGTCAATGAACGCGCCGCGCGCCACGCGCGCGCCTGGCCCGCGCCGCGCAAACGGCGCGCGGCTCGCAAAAAATGTTTTCAACCCGCGCAGGCTCTCGCGGGCGCTTCTGTCCATCGGCCGCCTCCGGCGTTCATGGCGTTCCTGTCATTATATCCCGGTTCGCGCAGTTTTCGCCAACGGAAAGAGAGCAAAAAGCGCAGCTCGTGAAAATGAAATGCCGCGCCGCGCGCTTACCGTGCGCTTTGAGGCGGAGTGGCGACGACGAATGAATAGGGAGGGAGTTTGTTCCCGTGAATGTCGCGGATGGCGTCCGTGAGCGTGACCGTGAAAGTCTGTGCCGCGGGCCAGGGGGAGGCCGGGCGGAAGCGGACCATGTTGCTGTTGTAGCCCCAGTCGAAGCTGCCGGGCACGGCTTTCCCGGCCGCGTCGCGCACCGTGAACGAGTCCGGGGTAATGGTGGCGTTGTCGTATCTGCGGCTGAAGAACACGGTGATGTCCGCATCCACGGTGTTGTTGTTCAGCGACAGCACGGCGCCGCCGTCGTAAGGAAACACATCGAACACGAAGAACCCGGCGCGGTCGCCCTTGAGCCGTTTCCACAGGGATTCCCAGTACGCGGCGGTGATGCGCGCGTTGTGCAGCACGCCGCCCGGCGCCTGATAGTAATTGGCCGCGGCCCACGGGCTTTGCTCGCGGATGTCCTGGTGGCGCATCGCATGCACGATCTTCTCGCCGCCCATGGCCATGGCCAGCAGGCGCTGGCCCCGTGGAATCTGCCGGTCGAGCAGCTCGAAGCCCGCGTTCAGGGCGTCGTACACTCGCAACAGGTGCGCCACTGGCGTGTATTTCGTGGGGTTGCGCTCCACCAGTGTGGACAATTTCAGAAGGTTGCGCTTGTGGTCCGCCATGCCAACCAGGTCCAGACCGAAATCGAGCAGCTCCTGGCCATGGCCGTCCATTTCCTGGGTCTTTATGAGCAGGATATGGTCGAAGGCCTGGTCCTGGATGCTGTGAGCGGCCGCGCCCAGAAGGTGCGCCACCAGAAATCCGTAGTCCTTATGGCCCGCGCCAGCGGTGTCGCGGATGTAATCGAGATACCCGTCCAGGAACGGCGTCCAGTGCGAGTATTCGCCGTAAGTGTTGCCGCCCGCATACCCGCTGTCCGGGTACCACGAGGCCCAGAGAACGATGTCCCTGTGCTTTTCGAGAAGCTGTTTGAGTTCGGGGTCGCGCACCTGCTCCAGGGCCAGTTCGGACATGAAGATATGCAGGGCGCCGCCTGCGGCCGCGGCGCGCAGAGGCGCGCAGGCCAAGCACACGGCGCAGAGCGCCAGCGCGCGCAGCATGAGGCTCCATCCCGCATTGTGATGGCCTGTCCGCTTTCGCATTTCAAACATTATAGCGGCGGGCGCGCGCGTGGCAACGGGTTGTGCGGGCGGATTACAGCCCCCAAATTGCATGAATGAAAAAGCGCCGTGCCGCCGGAGGCTCACGACATGCGTTCGTATCGCTGTTTTTTGGATTCGATGTTCCGGGGCGGGGTCCAGTAGGAATCCGCGCGGCGGCGCCAGTCCGCGTTCAGAAGGTCTATTCTGAACAGGCGCATGAAAAGCCCGATGGGGGTGAACAGGACCACGAACACGGCGCAGAGGATGATGCGGGTGTTGATCCATGCCAGGGCCGAGCCGAGCAGCATCCAGGGCTTGTGCGCGATGCGCAGTGCAGGGGGGAACGCCAGGGCCAGGGCCAGGAAAACCCCTGCCGCGGCCAGGATGTACGGCCACGCCTGGGGCGCATGTCCGCGCCAGCGGAGGAACAGGCCCACCGCGGTCAGGCCCCCGGCCATGATCAGCCCGAATCCGCGCATCTCGCGCCGCATGTCTTTTTCAGATTGTGCGCTCAATCCAGCTCGAACTCCCGCCGCCAGTCCCCGCTGTCGCGGAACGGCGGCTGTTTTGTTTTGTCCAGCAGAAAGTTGCCGATAAACAAATAATCCATCTCCGTGCGCATGAAGCAAGTGTATGCGTGTTCCGGGGCGCACACGATTGGCTCGCCGCGCACATTGAAGCTGGTGTTGATGATCACCGGGCAGCCGGTTTTGAGCCGGAAGGCCTCGATGAGATCGTGGAACAGAGGATTGTCTTCGCGGGCCACGGTCTGAAGGCGCGCGGAATTGTCCACATGCGTGACGGCCGGAATTTCGGATCGCACGGCCTTGAGCTTGTCCAGGCCGACGCGCGCGGCGTCTTGCCCGGGCAGGGCCTTGAGCCGGTCCCGCCGCACGCCGGCCACGATCAGCATGTAGGGGCTTTCCCCCTGGAAGTCGAACCAGTCCGGGGCGTGCGCGGCCAGCACGCTGGGCGCGAACGGGCGGAAGGACTCGCGGTATTTGATTTTGAGGTTCATCACGGACTGCATGCGCGGGGAGCGCGCGTCGCCGATGATGCTGCGCGCGCCGAGCGCGCGAGGCCCGAACTCCATGCGGCCCTGGAACCAGCCCACCACGAGTTCCGCGGCGATGAGGTCCGCGGCGCGTCCGGGGATTTCGCTGTCCGGGACTTCCTCATACACCGCGCCGAACGAGTCCAGCGCTTTGCGGATTTGCTCTTTGGAGAACTCCGGCCCCAGGAGCGAGGCGTTTTGCGAGCCGCGCGGAGCGGGCGTTCTGGGGCCGTCGAAGTAGTGGTGCCAGGCGGTGAGGGCCGCGCCCAGCGCGCCGCCCGCGTCGCCCGATGCGGGCTGGATCCAGACCTCGTCGAAAATGCCCTCGCGCAGAATTTTGCCGTTGGCCACGCAGTTGAGGGCCACGCCTCCGGCCAGGCACAGGTTCTTGAGGCCGGTTTCGCGCCGCACGAAGCGCGCGGTGTTGAGCATGATTTCCTCGGTCACGGCTTGCACGGACGCGGCCATGTCCATCTCGCGCTGTGTGATGGGCGACTCGGGCCTGCGCGGCGGGCCGCCGAAAAGGGCGCTGAACCGCGCGTTGGTCATGGTCAGCCCGGCGGGGTAGTTGAAATACTTCATGTTCATTTTGAACGAGCCGTCCGGGCGGATGTCAATCAGTTCCTTTTTAATGAGGTCCGCGAAGCGCGGCTCGCCATAGGGCGCCAGGCCCATGAGCTTGTATTCGCCGGAGTTGACTTTGAACCCGGTGTGGTAGGTGAACGCGGAATAGAGCAGGCCGAGCGAGTGGGGGAAGCGCAGGCGGTTGACGAGGCGCACGCGGTTGCCGCGCCCCTCGGCGTAGCTGGTGGTGGTCCACTCGCCCACGCCGTCCGCGGTGATGATCGCCGCCTCCTCGAACGGAGACGGAAAGAACGCGGACGCGGCGTGGGACTCGTGGTGTTCCGCGAACAGGATTTTGCCCTTGAACCCGGTTTCGCGCGCGATGATGTCCGGGATCCACAGTTTCTTTTTGAGCCACAGGGGCATGGCCATGAGGAACGAGCGCAGGCCCAGGGGCGCGCACGCAAGATAGGTCTGAAGCAGGCGCTCGAACTTGACGAGGGGCTTGTCGTAGAAAATGATCGCGTCCAGGGCGTCCACGGACAGGCCCTCCCGGTCCAGGCAGAACGCCACGGCCTGCGCCGGGAACCCGTCGTCATGCTTTTTCCGCGAGAAGCGTTCCTCCTGCGCGGCCGCGGCGATGGCGCCGCCGCGCACCAGGCAGGCTGCGCTGTCGTGGTAAAAAGCCGAGATGCCGAGGATGTTCACCAGCGTAAAAACTCCGGGATGCGGACTTGTAAATCACTATAATCATAAATAGGTTCCGCGAAATGCGGGGCAAAATGACGCGCAGCGTGCGAACCGCGCGGCCAGGCGCGGCTGCGCCCCCCGTCGGACGGTTCGCAAAACCGGGCGGACAGGGAATTGAAATCTCTTTGTTGACGCTCGATTTTTTATTTGTTATATTACTGATCTGACTTTGAGCGGCTTGTTGCAGCATGCGTAAAGGAGGCTGTCTCACATAGGACGCAAACGACAAAAACAGTATAAGGCGACTTATAAAGAAGATAAGACCCGCCTTAATGAAGATATTCGCGTACCCCAGGTGCGGGCTATCGGCGAAGACGGCGAACAGCTCGGCATTATCGCCACCGAAGAAGCGTTGCGCATCGCAGCCGAGTCGCATCTGGACTTGGTGGAAGTGGCGCCTGATGCGGATCCGCCCGTGTGCCGCATCATGGACTACGGCAAATATCTTTACGAGAAAAAGAAAAAGACAAAGAAAAAGGTTCATGTCTCGCAGCTCAAGGAAATCAAGCTGCGTCCCAAGATCAGCCAGCACGACTACGACTTCAAGAGCCGGCATGTGGCGCGGTTCCTCGAAGACGGGGACAAGGTCAAGGTCACCATCATGTTCCGGGGCCGCGAGATGGATTTCACAGAAAAAGGAAAGGCGCTGCTGGAACGGCTGGCCGAGGATCACAAAGAGAACTGCGCCGTGGAGAGGTATCCCAAGCTCGAGGGGCGCAACATGATCATGATCCTGGCGCCGAACAAACAACAACAACAGCAGCAGAAGTAGAGGAGACAGAAAAATGCCTAAGATGAAAACGCACCGGGGCGCGGCCAAGCGCTTCAGAACCACCGGCAGCGGCAAGATCATGCGCAAGCGCGAGGGCGCCAGCCACCTGCGCCGCCGCCAGAGCAAGAGCAACAAACGCCGCCTCAACATCCCCGTTGAAGTGACCGGCGCAAACGCCCAAAAGGTCAGGCAGCTTATCGGCGACTGATTCCAGGACGATTCCCACAATCAGTGGAGGGACCATACAATGACACGCGTTAAGAGGGGAATGCCCCACCGCAGGCACATCAAGCCGATCATGAAAAAGGCCAAGGGCTACCGCGGCACGCGCAGCCGCCACTACAAGGCCGCGCACGAAGCCGTGATGCACGCCGAAGCCTACGCATACCGCGACCGCCGCAACAAGAAGCGCGATTTCCGCCGCTTGTGGATCACCCGCATCAGCGCCGCCGCGCGCTCCCGCGGCATGACCTACAGCGCCTTTATGGCCGCGCTCAAAAAGGCGGGGATCGATCTTAACAGGAAAGCCCTGTCCGAGATGGCCATCCATGATGCCGACGCGTTCAGCCAGCTCGTGGAGCTTGCTAAAGAACACGCCGCTTGAGCCTTCCCGGCACCGCAAAAAGCACTGACCCGCGCCGCTTCCGCCCCATCGGCAATAAAGCCGGAAGCGGCGTTTTCTATTGCCCGGACTTTTCCGCGGCGCGCCGCGGCGGGCAGCCAGGAGGTTCCACGACATGAAAGTCACCATCGTTACCAGCGCGGACAACCCGCAGGTGCGGGACATGGCGTCCCTGCTCACCGCGCGCGGGCGCCGCAAAGGCGGCGCCTTCCTGGCCGAAGGCTTCAAGGTGATCGAGGAAGCCGTGCGCGCGGGCCTGGTCCCGGTGCGCCTGGCCGTGCAGAACGAGGTCATCGAGTCGGACCGCATGCGTGCGTTGCTTAAGCTGCCGGGCGTGGACGCCGTGCCCGTGCTCAAAGTTCCCCGCGGCATTATCAAGAAGCTCTCGGCCGTGGAGACGCCGCAGGGAGTGGTGGCCGAGATCCGAAGGCCGGACCCCCTGCGCAGAGGAACGCTGCGCTGCGCCGGGCTGGCCGTGGCGTGCGAGTGCATCCAGGACCCGCGCAATCTGGGCCTGCTGGCGCGCGCCGCGCATGCGGCCGGCGCCAGCGCCCTGTTCCTCGGTCCAGGCTCCGCGGATCCGTTCCACGCGCACGCGGTGAACGGCAGCGCCGGGTCCGTGTTCCATCTGAACATCGTGGCCAATGCGGACATGGCCGGGCTTTTGAGCGAAATGCGCGCCGAGGGCACGGAAGTGTGGGCCGCGGCCGCATCGGGCGGCGAACCGCTGCCGCGGGCCGTGTCCGCCGCCGGAGACCGCATGCTGTTGCTGCTCGGCAACGAAGGCGCGGGCCTGTCCCCGGCGCTCCAGGCGCGCGCGGACCGGCTCGTCTCCATTCCCATGCCCGGCGGCGCAGAGTCCCTGAACATCGCCGTGTCCGCCGCCGTGATTCTGTTCGCGTTCGTGATGAAAAACAGCGCCTAGCGCGCTTTTCCCGGCGCCCGGACCCGAAGGCGGGGGGCGGGCCGCCGTCCGGCAACAGCAACAATACTGGCAAGAAGGGGAACCAGCCATGGAAATGGAACAGGAACTGGAGCAGTTGCGCACCGAGGGCCTGGCCGCAATCGCGGCCGTGGGCGACATCCCCGCCCTGCAGCAGCTCAAGGCGTCGCTGATCGGCAAAAAAGGCCGCATCGGCGAACACATGCTCAAGCTCAAGGATCTCTCGCGGCGCCAGCGCCCGCACGCCGGCAAGCTGCTCAACGAGATCAAGCAGGAATTGAGCGACGCCCTGGACGCGCGCCAGGAGGCCCTGCATGAGGAAAAGATCCGCAAGCAGATTCTCACGCAGTCCATTGACCGCACACTGCCGGGCCTGCGCCGCATGCCCGGGCGCCTGCACCCGCTCTCCATCGTGTACAACGAAATCGCCGACATCTTCGTGTCCATGGGTTTTGATGTAGTGGAAGGCCCCGAGGTCGAGACCGACTGGTACAATTTCGAGGCCCTCAACATCCATGCCGACCACCCGGCGCGCGACGACCAGGACTCGTTCTACATCACCCAGAACAAATTGCTGCGCACCCAGACTTCGCCCGTGCAGATCCGGGTCATGGAGTCCATGGACGCGCCGCCCGTGCACATCGTGTGCCCGGGCCGCACCTTCCGCCGCGATGCCGTGGACGCCAGCCACAGCCCGGTGTTCAACCAGGTCGAGGGCCTGCTCGTGGACAGGGGCATCACCATGTCCCACCTCAAGGCCACCCTCGAGCAGTTCAACCGCGAGATGTTCGGCCAGACCGTGAAAACCCGGTTCCGGCCCGACTACTTCCCGTTCACCGAGCCGAGCTGCGAGGTGGCGGTGAGCTGCATCATCTGCGGCGGCGAGGGTTGTTCTCTTTGCTCGCGCACGGGCTGGCTTGAAATCCTGGGCGCGGGCATGGTCCATCCCCAGGTGCTCAAGAACGGCGGCATTGACCCCGCAAAATATTCCGGCTTCGCCTTCGGCGTGGGCATAGACCGCATCGCCATGCTCAAGTATTCCATAGACGACATCCGCCTGCTGTACGAGAACGACAACAGGTTCCTGGAACAATTCTGAAGGGAGAACGGCCATGCAGGTTTCCATAAGCTGGCTCAAGGAATATATCGAGATCAAAGAGTCCCCGGTGGAATTGGCCGAGCGGCTCACCATGGCGGGCCTGGAGGTCGAGTCCATCCGGCCCGAGCGCTACGGATATGAAAAGAGTTTCGTGGGCCGCGTGCTCACAGCGAAGCAACACCCCGAGCGCCCGGATTTCCAGGTTCTGTCCATGGACTGCGGCGCGTTCCGCGTGCAGGTGTTGAGCAACCTGCGCGAGTTCCGCGAGGGCGAAATCCTGCCCATCGCGTGCCGCGGCTTCGCGCTGCCCGACGGAACCCTTCTGGACGCGCGCCGCGTCACCGGCGTGGAGTCCGAGGGCAAGATCGTGAGCGAGGCGGATGTGGAGCACTCGGACAACGACGGCGTGATCCTGCCCCTGCCGCGCGAGGCCAAGCCCGGCGACATCCTTCCCGACCTTCTCGGATACACGGACATGATTCTCAAGTTCGACCTCACGGCCAACCGCGCCGACTGCTTGAGCGTGTTCGGCATTTGCCGCGAACTGTCCGCGATCCTCAACCGCAGGCTCAAGAAAACCCCGTTCGATTTCAAACTGGACACCGCGCCCCGCGATGTGGAATTCTCGGTTGACATCAGAGACAAGAAGCTGTGTCCGCGGTACAGCGGCCGCGTGCTCCAGGACATTCGGATCGCAAAATCGCCGGTGTGGCTCAAGCGGCGGCTCATCTCCGGCGGCATGCGCCCCATCAACGGCATCGTGGATGTGACCAATTTTGTGATGCTCGAGACAGGGCAGCCCCTGCACGCCTTTGATCTGGACACGCTCGCAGATCGCGCCATCGTGGTGCGCCGGGCCGCGCGCGGCGAGACCATCGTCACCATTGACGGCGCCACGCGCCAGCTCACCACCGACATGCTCGTGATTGCCGACAGCCGCAAGCCCGTGGCCGTGGCCGGCGTCATGGGCGGCGCGGACACCGAGGTGTCCGGCAACACCCGCAACCTGCTCCTGGAATCCGCGCACTTCAACCAGCGCAGCATCCGCCGCACCAGCATGGGCCTGGGCCTGCGCACCGAGGCTTCGATCCGTTTCGAGAAGGGCGTGGACCCCACGCGCGCCGCGGACGCTTCGGACTATGCTTCATTCCTCATACAAAAGCTCGGCTGGGGCCGCGCGCTCGACGGCATGATTGACGAATGCCCCCTGCCGTACAAGCCCAAAATCATTCCCGTGTCCTGCAACAAGGTCCGCGGCTTCCTGGGCGAGCCGGCCATGACCAACAAGTTCATCGCGGATGTTATGCGCCGCCTGGACTTCCCGATCGAGCCGGGCGCTTCGGACGCTTCGTTCAAGGTGACCGTGCCTGGCCACCGCTTCGACATGGGCATGTGGCAGGATGTGGCCGAAGAGGCCGCGCGCATTTTCGGCTACCAGAACATCCGCTCCGAGCTGCCGGACATGAAAGTGCACCGCGCCACGGTCACGCCCAATGTGGCTTTCCGCCGCGAACTCAAGGACAAGCTCGTGGCCTGCGGTTTGAGCGAATGCGTCACTTTCAGCTTCACCAGCATGCAGGAACTCAAGGGCGTGTGGATGGAAGACAACCTGCAGGCCGTGCCCCTGCTGAACCCGCTCACCGAGGAGCACACGCACCTGCGGCCCACCATCATCCCGAACATGCTGCGCACCATCGCCCGCAACCTGGCCCGCGGCAATCCCAACCTGGGCCTGTTCGAGCTGGGCAAAATTTTCATCGGCCCGGGCGAGCCTGTGGAAAAGGAATCCCTGGTCATAGGCCTGTGCGGCAACATGTGGCATGTGCCCGCAGCCTCCATGGTGCAGATGAACATGGATCAATATTATGTGATAAAGGGGATCATCGAGGATTTCCTGGGCCGCGCGGGCAACGCGCCGCTTTCGTTCAAAAAGTCCTCCATGTCCCTGTTCCACCCGCACCACTCGGCCACGGTGTTCATGGGCGGCGCGCGCGTGGGCGAATTCGGCGAAGTGCACCCCCAGGTGTGCCGCAACTTCGGCATCCGCGCGGGCGTGGCTCTTGCGGAACTCGACCCCGAGGTGATCCGCTCCGCGCGGCCCGCGGCGCGCAAATACAAAAAGTTCTCCCGGTTCCCGGAGTCCAAACGCGACCTGTCCGTGGTGGTGGACGAATCCGTGGAAGCGGGCCAGATCATGGACATCCTCGTCAAGCGCGGCGGCGACATTCTCAACCGCGCGGACATGGTGGATGTGTTCAGGTCCGCGGATGTGGGCGTGGGCAAAAAGAGCGTGACTTTCTCGTTGAGCTTCCGGCACATGGAGCGCACCTTGAGCGACGAGGAAATCAACGGCAAAATGGAACGCATCCTGGGCGCGATCAAGGAAAAGCTGGGCGGGGAACTGCGCTGACACGGAAAAGAAACCGGGGCGGTGGGGCTGTTGAATAATTCAACAAGCTGCGTGAGAGGCGTGAACGCAGTAAAAAACAGGGACTGGGAACGCGGCGCTTTTCTGCGTGCCTGTACCTGTTTTTTACGGCCGCCGTGTTTTTTCAACAGCCCCACGGCAGTTGCTTTATGGCAAAATTGACTGACGAGCAATTCATGAGGGAAGCGCTGGCGCTGGCGCAGCGCGCGAGGGGCCGCACCGCGCCCAACCCGCTTGTGGGCGCCGTGGTCGTGGCGCGCGGCGGGCAGGTGATCGGCCGGGGCTATCATCACGGGCCGGGCCGGGCGCACGCCGAGATCCTGGCCCTGAAGCAGGCCGGAGACGCCGCGCGCGGCGCAACGCTTTTCGTGACCCTCGAACCCTGCGCGCATCATGGCCGCACCCCGGCGTGCGCGCCCCGTGTCGTCCAGTCCGGCGTGCGCCGCGTGGTGGCCGCCATGTCCGACCCCAATCCCAAAGTTGCGGGCCGCGGTTTCGAGATTCTCAAAAAGGCCGGCATCCAGGTGGTCTCCGGCGTGCTCGAATCCGAGGCGCGCGATATGAACCTGCCGTATCTCAAGCACATCACAACGGGTCTGCCCTACATCATCATCAAAGGCGCCATGACTCTTGATGGCAAGATCGCCGCGCCCGACGGCAGCTCGAAATGGATCACCTCGGAGCAGGCGCGGCGCGACACGCATGAACTGCGGCGCGACGCGGACGCCATTCTGGTGGGCGCAAACACCCTGCTGTTGGACGACCCTGGCCTTACCTGCCGTCTGCCGGGCCGCCCGCCGCAGCCCTTGCGCGTGGTTCTGGACGGAAGCCTGCGCACGCGCCCGTCACTCAAATTCTTTAAGAACGCGAACGACGGCAAGTCCCTGATCTTCACGCGCGAAGATGCGGATCAGAGAAAAATAAAAAGGTTGCGCGACGCGGGCTGCTCGGTTGTCCAGGTTCCCGCAGACGCACAGGGGCGGCTGAAAATCAAGGCCGTGATCCGCGAACTCGGCCGCCGGGATGTGATGTGCCTGCTCGTGGAGGGGGGCGGCGCGGTGCACGACGCATTTTTCCGCGCGCGCGCCGCGGACAAAGTTGTGTTCTATGTGGCGCCCAAAGTCCTGGGCGGCGCGCACAGCCGGTCCATCGTGTCCGGCGCGGGCTTCGGCTCTGTGGACAAATGCCTCGGCCTCAAGTTCGAGTCCGTCACGCAGCTCGGCCCGGATCTGAAAATCCAGGCGGTTCCGGTTCGGCCGTAACTTCAGCGACGCGTGAAATTCAAATCATCATGAATTTAAAGAAGCGGCGGTAAGTCCGTTCATTCCGCTGGGGCTGTTTGCGTGCGGGCTGCGCAGTCAGTTTGCGGCCGGGCCGCGCTGCAAGGCCTCGATGTCCGCGCCCAGCGCCTGGCGCGCGCGGAAGATGCGGGATTTGACCGTGCCCACGGGGATGCCCAGCGCGCGGCTGATGTCCTCGTAGGCGTTGCCCTCGAAGTGGTACAGGTTGAACACGGCGCGGAATTCGGAAGGCAGGCTGTGCACCGCGTCCATGATGCGCTCGTCAATGTGGTCGCGGAAAAAGATCTGTTCCGGGCTGGCCGTGGCGGGGTTGTGCTGGCCGTCCGGCAGGTTGTACTGGGTGTGGTCGTGCTGTCCGCTCGAAAAGTCGTCAATGAGAATGTGGGCCGAGTCTTTGCGGCGCAGCCGGTTGATGCGGGTGTTCACCATGATCCTGCGGATCCAGGCTCGGAAGTTGGTGCCGGGCTGGAAGGTGTCGCACGACTTGCACGCTTTCATGACCGTGTCCTGGAACAGGTCTTCGGCGTCCTCGAAGCGCCGTGTCAGCGCGCGCGCCTGCGCCCAGAGAAAAGGGCTTTCCTGTTCGATGAGCTCTTCGATTGCCGCCTTGCGCTCTTGGGTCAACATGCCCCATCACCTCTCATGCGCGCCATTTGCCCGATGCCGGGGCGCGTTTGCTGTTGTTTGAAAGGATCATACCGGGCGAAAAAGGCCGGGGGTATCGCGCATCTGCTCGATAACATGTAGCGGAGCGCGAATTCTTTTGTCGCGTTTTTTTTACAGCAGCGGCGGCCTGCGGGCGCGCAGCGGCGCT
>Ga0101944_10006065_pt1 | contig 13142 bp, 13 predicted proteins | sample DewCreD2012metaG_FD_75245 | JGI IMG/M metagenome (GOLD analysis project Ga0101944, IMG submission 75245) | Hot spring sediment bacterial and archeal communities from British Columbia, Canada, to study Microbial Dark Matter (Phase II) - Dewar... ... | reverse complement strand
TGCCCAGGTACCGATCATTGTTGCGCTCAACAAGATTGATTTACCAGATGCCAACCCAGACTTCGTTAAGCGTCAATTAGCCGAAATTGGGTTGATTCCCGATGAATGGGATGGCAATACGATCATTGTGCCGGTCTCCGCTAAAAACAAGCAGGGAATTTTAGATTTACTGGAGGCAATTCTCCTGGTTGCCGATAGCAGCGATATCAAGGCAAACGAGGAAGGGAGAGTATTCGGATCGGTCATCGAAGCTGAGATTGATAAAGCCAAAGGTGTCATCGCCAATTTGCTGGTGCAAAACGGTACATTAGAAGTTGGAGATGTTATCGTAGCCGGTACCAGTTATGGCAAAATTCGGGCAATGTTCGATTTTCGCGGCAAAAAAATACGAAAAGCTCCACCTTCAACGCCGGTTCAGGTTATGGGTCTGAATGAAGTCCCCGAAGCCGGTGAATTATTCACCGTTGTTGATTCCGAAAAAACCGCCCGGCAAGAAACCGATGAGCGAAAACTCAAACAACAGGCTTCCCAATTCACCAGCAGAAAACCCTCATTGGAAGAATTATTTAGTCGTTTTCAGGCAGGCGAAACCCGTGAATTACGCTTAATCCTGAAAGCAGATGTGCAAGGGTCTCTTGAACCGATCATAAACTCCATCAATGAATTGAGTACAGGAGAAATAAAAATCAACATTCTGCATGCGTCAACAGGAAATGTCAGCGAAGGGGATGTGCTGCTGGCATCTGCATCTCAAGCCATCATCGTAGGGTTTAATGTCGATGCCGACCAAGCCGCCAGGAGGTTGGGCGAAACAGAAGGCGTTGATATCCGTCTTTATAATATTATCTACCGCCTAACCGAAGACTTGGAAAAAGCACTCAAAGGCATGCTTGCGCCGGAAATGAGGGAACGTGTGATCGGCAAAGCGGATGTACTGGCAACTTTCAAAGTCTCGAAACTGGGCGTCATTGCCGGCTGTCGCGTCTCCGATGGCGAAATTCGCCGCAATGCCAATGTTCGTATCCTAAGAAACGGCAAAATATTGCACTCCGGTGAAATCGCCTCATTAAAACACGAAAAAGACGATGTACGTGAAGTCCGCAAAGGTTTTGAGTGTGGAGTTGGTGTAAAGAATTTTACGGATTTCCAAATTGGGGATGTCATTGAATGTTACATCACAGAACAAGTATAAGATGATCATCTCCGGGAGGAAAAAATATGCCATCACAAGTACGCATGAAGCGTATCAATGATAGAATCAAAGAAGATTTATCGGAAATACTCATAAAAGAAATCGCCGACCCGCGCTTGAACGGGGTTTATATAACCGATGTTAATGTTGATCGGGAATTAACATTTGCCAATATCTATGTCTCTGCTGTAGAGGGAAAATCTCGTTCAAAAGAGATTATCGATGGATTGAACCATGCCAAGAGTTTCCTCCGCCGAAATCTGGCAGAGCGAATCCAATTGAGAATTTTCCCGCAATTACGTTTTTTTTGGGACCCAACGCCCGAAAAAGCCGATCATATCGAGAGATTATTAAGTCAGATACGAGAAGAATCAGGGTCAAAACAAGAATAAACGACAATGGACACTTTCGACTTGATTCATGCCAACATCCACCGTCTCATTACCCAAGCAGAACGGATCATCCTGGTTGCTCATGTCCGCCCTGATGGAGATGCTATCGGTTCGATTCTTGGGCTGGGCTCCTCCCTAAGGAAATTGGGCAAGGATATCCAAATGGTGATCCCAGACGGCACATCCAAAGCGTTCCAATACCTGCCGGGCTGGCAAGGTATCCAAAAAACAATTGATCACGGATTTGACATATCCATTATTCTCGATTGTTCAGACCTGACGAGGATCGGCACTATTCTGGGCGGTACAGTGCCGGATATCAATATCGACCATCATATCACCAACGAAAATTTCGCCAGAATCAACCTGGTAAAACCAGAGGCAGCCGCTACAGCAGAAATCATCAGTGAATTCTTAATTTCTGAAAACTACCCAATCGATGTCGAAGCTGCCCAAGCATTACTAGCCGGTATCCTCATCGATACCATCGGCTTTCGAACCACCAATGTAACACCGAAAACACTGCGAATAGCAGCCCAATTAATGGAAGCCGGCGCCGATTTAGCCAACCTTTATTATAAAGGGATCATCCAGCGAAGTTTTGAAGCCATCTCCTATTGGGGTAAAGGACTGAGTAAAATTCAACATAATGGTAATATTGTTTGGACAAAACTCACCCTTGCCGATCGCGCTGAATCAAATTATCCGGGCAACGATGATGCTGATCTGGTAAACTTATTATCAACCATTGAGCCATTCCCGATCGCCATTCTATTCACAGAACAATCATCGGATAAGGTTAAAGTAAGCTGGCGCGCCCATCCCGGCTGGGATGTATCTCAGATTGCGCTACGTTTTAACGGCGGAGGGCACGCAGCCGCCGCCGGCGCCGAAATAGCCGGGAAGATCGATGAAGTAGAGAACCAAGTCCTATCCGTTACAAAAACCTATATCGAATCAAAACAACTCAACGATAAATCTCTTGTTGGCATCAACAAGGTTGAAAATCACATAAGATCAACTGGAGATAAATAATAATGAACGACTCTTTCGATCCTAAAAGTGCAATCTCTGGCGTATTGGTAGTAGATAAACCGGTTGGTTTAACCTCACATGATGTCGTCCAAATCATTCGCAAGGGTACCAATATCCGCCGGGCTGGACATACAGGCACCCTCGATCCAAGAGCTTCCGGCGTTTTAGTCGTGTTGATAGGACCTGCTGTCCGATTAAGTGAATACGTTTCCGCTTCCGATAAACGATATCAAGCGGTTATTCAACTAGGTTCAGCGACGAATACTTACGACGCCGATGGTGTGATTGTCAGTCAGAAGAATGTGGACGTTACCGAAGAACAGTTTGTAGCAGCACTAAAAGAATTCATTGGAGAAATAGAGCAGGTACCTCCTCCGTTTTCGGCGATAAAGGTAAAAGGTCGAAAAGCATACGAATTTGCCAGAGAAGGAGATGAAGTTGACTTGACTCCTCGAAAAATTCAGGTTTATAACCTGGAATTATTAGAATGGGCACCTCCCGAAGCGGTCATTGATGTCTATTGTTCATCGGGTACGTATGTCCGCTCATTGGCGAATGATCTAGGGATAAAACTCGGTTGTGGCGCTCATCTAATTGGGCTGCGCCGCACCAAGAGTGGACGCTTCACCCTGAGAGACGCTACCCCCTTACGGGTCCTCCGCGAAGCGTTTGACAACAACACCTGGTACAAATTCTTGATTCCGGCAGCAGAAGCTCTGGCAGATTGGCAAGCGATTGATTTAACCGATGAACAGGTCTATGCCATTCGTCATGGTCATCGTATTCCCGCCGACCCCAATTCAAAAGGCATGGTCCGCGGTATCGATGGACAAGGCGAATTAGTCGCTTTATTAGAATTTGTGCCAGAAACCAATGAATGGCAACCCCGGAAAGTTTTTTCCGCCTAACGAGAATGCTTCACTATCGCTCCATCGAAAGTTGTGTCCTCCAATCGAGTTGGATCACCATCGGCTCTTTTGACGGAATCCATCGGGGACATCAATATCTAATCTCTAAAATGGTAGAAGATGCTCGCAAAAATCAGGTTCCGGCGGTCATTATCACCTTTTCACCTCACCCAAGCGTTTTTCTGCAAAAAATCAATACACCTTTTTATCTGACCTCGCTTGATGAAAAATTAGGTTACCTTGAGGAACTGGGGGTGGATTATGTATTCACCTTGGATTTCAACCATGAACTTGCATCCATGAGAGCGCAAGAATTTATCAGCTTGCTGTCTCAATATTTAGGATTACGTTCGCTATGGGTTGGTCAAGGATTTGCCCTTGGAAAAAACCGTGAAGGAAACATACCTTTCTTACAAACGCTAGGGGAACAACTTCACTACGAATTACAGGTGGTTGAACCCCTCCAAATGGATGGATACAAAATATCATCATCCCTAATCCGGAAATTAATCGCCGAAGGGAATGTCCACTCGGTAAAACCCATTTTGGGCAGACATTATTCAATTCGCGGCAAGGTTGTTCCCGGGGATCACCGGGGCAGATTGTTGGGTATTCCTACAGCCAACCTCCAAACAACTTCCCAACGATTGCTGCCGGCAAACGGAATTTACGCCACTCGAACCGTTGTGGACGGGATAACTTACGATTCGGTTACCAATGTAGGCATACGTCCAACCTTCTCTACAACCAACCCTGTCCCCATCATCGAAAGTTATATCCTTGATTTTGATCGGGATATCTACAACAAAACAATCGACGTCGTTTTTATTGAATTCTTAAGACCCGAAGAACGGTATTCGGAATTGCAAGCCTTATTAAACCAAATCGAATTGGATATTCAAAAAACACGGGAGGTCTTAAAACATGAGCCCTGATCGGCGTGTTTATTTGCTGGATGCCCGGCATCTATCTCCTGAAACCATTGCAGTAACTTTCGCAAAAACCTCCCGCTCGCCCGAGTCATTCCAAGATATCGCTCAAGAACTAACCGATTCAAAAAGCGCAGAATTTCATGAAAAATGGGTCGTCGGTTATGGTCATTCTTCGATTGCTGAACATGCTGTTTTGCATATCGCATTGGAAAATATCTCTCGCCTGGCAATAGAACCGATCGAAGGAAACCGTCTGGCTTCCTACACTGAAAAATCTTCCCGGTACCAAAAATGGGGCAGGGATTTTTTTCACACTCCTCAGGAATTGGAGAATCACCCGCTGCGGACGGAATATATCCAAACCTGCTCCCGCTTGCTCGATTTCTATCAAAAATCACTCGAAGTTACCCGAAACATCGTTGCAGCAGAAAACCCGAAAAAAGATGGCGAAAGTGATACGGCTTGGGAACAAAGAATTCGATCCAAATTTGCCGATTCCTGCCGTTATATTCTGCCTGCCAGTGCGTTAGCAAACGTCGGCGTAACGATCAACGCCCGTTCTCTTGAACACGCCCTCTGTAAAATGTTGTCCCATCCATTGGCAGAGGTTCGCGCGATTGGAACAGAAATTCAGAAAGTTGCCCAAGAGACGGTACCCACTCTGGTAAAGTACGTGTGTTCAAAAACCTTCTTGCAAGAGATACAAAATAACTTCTCCAACATAGCCCAATCGATACCGAAAACAACAGGGGAATTCGAAGATTGGTGTAATTTGATCCAATACGACCCGCAAAATGACCAAAATGTTCTGGCATCCGCTTTGTACCGCTACGGAGCGTTATCATTTCAAGATGCTTTATCCTACGTAAAGTCTTGTTCCACCCAACAACTCGAAAAATTGGCGGATATCCTCTTTAGCGATCTCGGTAAATACGATTCCCCAATTAGAGAAGTAGAGCATTCTACCTACAAATTCGATCTCATCCTGGATCAAGGAGCGTATTTTGAACTGAAGCGGCATCGAATGATGACCCAGACGGTTCAGGAGCTTTCCACAAACCTTGGGTATGCAGTGCCCTCTTTAATTAGCCGGGCAAACCTGGAAGAAGAATACCATGCGGTCATGCAGGCAGCCCATCAAACCTATCAGCGGCTGGCAGAGATTAGTCCTTACCTGGCTGCCTATATCGTCCCGAATGCCTACAATCGCCGGGTTCTCCTAACCATGAATTACCGTTCTGCGCATCATCTGATCGCCTTACGAACCGCTCCCAATGCTCATTTTGCCATTCGCAGGGTCGCCCACCGTATGGCAGAAGAAATTTCTAAGGTATCTCCAATTATCGGTAATCGCTTAAGAATTTCCACATCCGAAACCTGGCAGGCAGTCGAGACTGAATATTTTACCCAAACCAGATGTATGGTTAATCCTTAGCCATGCAATAAACCTCGTCCGGCTGCGATTCCGGCATTCAGCACCTCTACAATTGGAACTTGCCTGTCGCGGGCAATACGCAGGCAATCTTCATATTCCGGCGCAGCTTGAACGATCTTTCCATCCAGCTGTTTACACTTGATCCGCATCGAGCCATATTCTGTTTGGATTTCTTTAACCTCCCTTTCGGCTTCATATCGATAAATCGGGTGGATTCTTACTCCCAGTGTACTGGTTTCATTCAAAAGGATACCTGCCAGGGCACGCTCATCTTCATGTTTGGCTATCACACCCAACAATGTCGCCGGGCGGTTTTTCTTCATGTAAATCGGGGTCAGATACACATCCAAAGCACCGGCTGAGAATAATCGATCCATCAGATGTCCATAAATCTGAGGATTCATATCATCAATATTGGTCTCCATTTGGATCAATTGAGCAGTAGAATTGTCTTTTACTTCTCCGATGATCAACCGAAAGATATTCGCCCATGATAGATCCCTCTCTCCGGCGCCAATCCCAACCTTCTGGACGATCATAGCCGGACGGTCCCACACAGCTAATGCTGCCAGAATCGCTGCCCCAGTGGGAGTAACCAGCTCATATTGGGTATCCACCGGCTTTAGGACAGCATTTGCCGATCGCATCAACTGGAGCGTGGCAGGAGCCGGCAAAGGAAGCTTGCCATGGTCGGTCAAAATCTCTCCACCCCCCCATGGCAGAGCAGATGAATATAGGCGTTGAATCTTTAAGAAATTTATACCTATTGCTGCCCCAACAATATCAATAATCGAATCCAAAGCTCCCACTTCATGAAAATGAACCTCTCCAATATCTACACCATGCACATAGGCTTCCGCTTCTGCTATACGATGAAATATCTTCAGACTCGTTTCGCGAACAGATGATTCCAGGCTGCTGCTTTCGATCAATTGGACGATGTCTGTATAATGCCGGTGATGGGGATGATCATGGTCATGATGATCCTCATCATCCCCGTTTTCATGAGCATTGTTTAACCTTACCGAAAATTTCCTTGCCCGAAAACCATTCTTGTTCACTATCGAGCTTTCCAATCGATAAGGCTCCGCTAATCCCAACAGCTTCAATTGGGTTTCTAATTCTTCGAGCGGTAAGCCCGCATCCAACATCGCTCCTAGAAACATATCTCCACTGATTCCCGAAAAACAATCACAATAAGCCACTTTCATGATTACAACTCCTGATGCGGTTTAAGCTGATCAACTATTTTCTTTATAATCAAAAGCCAATACGCTTTTATTTAATAGGTGTTATTCTTATTGCATATTATGAATTCGCTTGAAAAAGAATATCTTACCATAATTTTGGATAGAACCTCTTTAAGAATACCGATTCAACAGGAATGGTTATATAGTAAAATCGTATCAGGTTTTGACCATGGTTACCGCAAGAAAATCCGACCACATCCATATTAACCTGACCGAAGACGTCAATTCCGGTATCACGACCGGACTTGAGCAATATTTCTATGTCCATGAAGCCCTGCCGGAAATCAACTTCAACGATATTGACCTGTCGCAAACCCTGTTTGGAAAGAAAATTCATTCCCCAATTTTAATTTCTTCAATGACTGGCGGCACGCCAGAAGCCTTAAAAATCAATCAAATATTAGCCGAAGCCGCCCAGCAGGAAGGCATCGCGATGGGTGTCGGATCACAACGGGCTGCACTGGAACATCCCGAAGTTGCATATACCTTCCAGGTGCGCAAATATGCTCCTTCTATCTTGTTGCTGGCAAATGTTGGGGCAATTCAGCTCAACTATGGCTATACCATCGACCACTGCCGCCGGGCGGTTGAGATGATTGAAGCAGATGCCCTAATTTTGCACCTGAATCCATTGCAAGAAGCGGTGCAGCCCGAAGGCGATACCGATTTCTTTGGATTGCTCAGGAAAATTCAACAAGTATGTAAAGCAATCAATCTGCCGGTAATTGCCAAAGAAGTTGGCAATGGCATTTCAGAAACCACCGCAAAATACTTGCTCGAATCGGGAATAGCCGCGATCGATGTAGCCGGAGCCGGTGGAACCTCATGGTCACAGGTAGAGATGTATCGTATCAAAGACCCACATCTTGCCAATGTTGCCGCAGCCTTTAGAGATTGGGGAATACCAACATCAGAATCCATCCTTAATGTCAAAAAGGTCAACCCCCAAGCAATCATCTTTGCCTCAGGCGGTCTCCGCAGCGGGGTTGATATTGCCAAATGTATAACCTTGGGAGCTTCTTTGGGCGGTATTGCCCGCCCTTTCCTCAAGGCGGCTGTAAATTCTCTTGAAGACACCATCGAAACGATTGGCGAGATTAAGAAAGAGATCCAAATTTGCATGTTCCTAACCTCTTCTCCAAATCTCAGCGAACTGAGAAAAGCAAAATTAGTGAAAAGGCAGGTTTTTCATGATCATTGATTCAATCATATCCGAGTTTCGTCCTCAAATTGAGAAAACCCTGGTAGAAGAATTCGAACGATGGCTGCCAAAATCGTGCGATGAACTTCGGCAAATCCTGGCTTATCACATGGGTTGGCAAGGGGAAATCACAGGTGAAGCAGCTCAAGGTAAGAGGATCCGTCCCCTCATTACCCTGTTATGCTGTTCAGCAGCAGGTGGCAATTGGCAAACCGCTCTGCCGGCTGCAGCGGCGGTTGAATTTGTCCATAATTTTTCGCTTCTCCACGATGATATTCAAGATCGTAGTCAGACTCGCCGCGGAAGATTAACCGCCTGGGTAAAATGGGGAGACGCCATGGCAATCAACGCAGGAGACGCCCTCTATACCATCGCCATCCTCTCACTGACCGGAATAAAACATCAGGTATCCAGCGAGGCAGCATTGACCGGGACACAGATTCTGCTCCAAGCCTGCGCCCAACTGACACAAGGACAGCATCTTGACCTGGCGTATGAAAAAATCGAAGATCTCCCAACATCTGCTTATTGGACAATGATCGAAGGCAAAACCGCAGCCCTCCTTTCCGCCGCTGCAGAACTTGGGGCACTGGTGGCAAACGAAAAGGATGAGAATACCAGGCAGCAATTTCATCGTTTTGGCTATAAACTCGGTATGGCATTTCAGGTAGTCGATGACTGGCTAGGCGTTTGGGGTGACCCAAAACTGACCGGGAAATCTGCTGGAAGTGACCTAATCTCTCGAAAGAAAACAATCCCTATCTTATACGGTCTACAGAAAAAAGGGCAATTTTATAACCGGTTTATCCATAGTATGATCTCAGAGGAGGAGACTGCTATTCTGAAGCAGTACCTGATCGAAGAAGGTGCGCAAACTTATACCCAGGAATTAGCAGAAAAACTGACCGCCGAAGCCTTACAATCTCTGGAGGATGCCGTAGTAATCCGCAATGAACATTATCAAGTATTGAAAGAACTATCCCTCCTCTTAACCAATCGGAGAAATTGACCCCTTGGCAGACACTATTGCATTATTTGACCTGGATGGCGTTTGCGTTCAACCGGGAGGATACCGGGCGGCAGTTTATCAATCGATAGACTACTTCTTCAACCGTTTTAATCTCCCCCAATATATCCCAAGCCGCGAGATACCCGCTATCTTTGAATCGATCGGGATCACCAGCGAATGGGATATGATCGCTCTCACCATCGCCATTCTATTCGAGACCATTGCAAAAGAGAATCCGGCTCTCTTTGCATCCGCCAAAGACCTAAATCTGAAATTCCCGGCTTCTGGGGAAAATCGTTTAGAGATACCTTATTCAGAAAAAATATCCCGCTTATCTCATTATCTGCAGCATGGGATGTCGCCTTCCGATTCGGTATATCAAGCCTGCCGCTCCGACCCCGTCCAATCCCCCTTTCCCAACCTTGCCCGCACGCCAATTCTGCAACCATTGCTTGGACATACTCGCGAAATCCAGAAATCGGAAATAACCCGTTATTTTCAGAACCTCGTCTTAGGGGATAAAATCTTCCAGGAAACCTATGGAATACCTGCCATTGTCATGACAGAGTCTTATCTAAAGTTATATGACCAACCGCTGATCTCCCTTCCCACCCAACGGAAACTCAAAGATTTGGTACAGTCGGGGAAACTGGCAATTAGCTTTATGACTGCACGACCATCGTATCAACCGAAAGAAATCGCCGAAAAAGTGGAAGGAAATACCCCCGAAGCAGAAATGGCGATGGACTTAATCGGTTTCTCAGAATATCCACTGCTGGGTTACGGAAAGTTGAGGTATCTGGCATCCATCCTATCGGCGGATGCCGAGTCTTTTCTGAAACCTTCCCCAATACAGGCTTTAGCTGCTATTGCCGCGGCTATCACCAACAACGAAATCAAATCTCTCCAATGGGCAGAGCGTTTGGTAAATTGTCAAGGAAACCTTCCACCAGAATTAAACGAGTGGATGGAACAATGGCTTCCCCCTTATCTTCGACTCCATATTTTCGAGGATTCGCTGGTCGGAATCCAATCTGTCCGCAGCGCAAAACGATGGCTGGAGGGGTTAGGCAGACAAGTTGATGAATACGCTTGGGGCATATCCCGAGATTCGGTAAAGATTAATGCCCTCCTCAAGCAGGGAGCCCAGGTTGTAGAGGATGTAAATGCCGGAATAAATCGAGCCTTTCCGCAGTCACAACCATTTTCTTAATTTGAAGAAGACTAACATACCGATTGTCAACACCACAAATAAAATCCAGGCAAACAGATAACCATACTTCCAGGAGATTTCCGGCATAAAATGGAAATTCATCCCATAAACCCCAGCCAGAAATGTCAATGGCAAGAAAATGGTCGAGACAATCGTCAGTGTTTTCATAATTTCGTTTTGGCGGATGGATGTAGAGGATAAGTAAATCTCAAGGGTCGATGTGATCGAATCCCTCGCCGATTCCAGGTTATCCTGTAGACGCACCAAATGGTCATAAACATCGCGGAAGTAAATTCGGTTTTGGGGTGCAATTTGTGGAAATTCATCCCGGCTAAGGTGGGTCATAATATCCCGGTGAGGGAAGTTGATATGCCGAAAATGAATGATTGAATGCTTTATGTCGAGGACCTTCACCAATGTCTCTTTTCCGGGGACAATGAGAAGATTATCTTCTATCAATTCGATCTCATCCATAATCCATTCAAGCGTTGGCAGATAATCATCGACCAGTTTATCAATAAGGGCGTGACATAAGGTATCCATCCCAGAATGAACGTTTATAGAATTACGTTGAAGACGCTGCCAAAGGGCTTCTACCGGCGGCATTCTTCTTCCCAAATAACTGGAAACCAGGAAATCTTCGCCCAAAAAAATGTTCAACTCACAAGTCTCGGTTGCTTGTGAAGGCATTGTATTGACAACCGCCTGCAAGACAAGAAAAAGATAACTGCCGAAATTATCCATCTTCGGCGCTTGGAATGAATCGCCCATGCAATCTTCAATTGAAAGAGGATGAAAATTGCATATATCTCTTAGTACGCTGTTTATCTCTTCTGGGTTGGTTTGCTCCAGACTGATCCAGATTTTTCCTGTCTTTTTATCAAAGATATCGGCGATCTTATTCAGAGGTAAATCAAATTGCACAGGACCACTCAGTGGAAAATACACAGAACGGATCATGGTATGGTTCCCTTCCGAAGTCTATCATTTCCTATATCAACTCAATGGATACGATTATACCCAGAAAAATTATCCATGCAGATCATCCGATGGCGAAAAAAAACCGCCCCATGAATTTAATTGGGGCAGTCGTGCGAAATAAACTGATTTATCCTCAAGATTTACTTCATCAATTCTTAACGGAAGAAGCCCCACGCGCTTTCTCCCCCATCCTCCATCATGGAATAATCCCACGGTTCCATGCTGAGGCTAATCGAGACTTCTCTTTTCAGGGATTTCTCTGCATTTCGCTTTACCATGTCGATCATTGCCGGCGCATACGGACAGAAGGGTGTGGTCAAAATCATCTCAACAACCGCATGATCTTCTTCGATGATTACATTGCGGATCAATCCGAGTTGGATAACGTCCATACCAAGCTCAGGGTCTTGTACGGCTCTCAAGGATTGGCGCAATTGTTCACATAATTCAGGATATTCGGTTTCTGATTGCCAAACTGGGCGATTCGATTTTGGCTCTTCCGTCATGATTTCCGTTCTGCTTCAACTGAATCTTGTATCACATAAGTACAGTACTCTTCACCGGTAGAGATACTGCTGGTCTTTCGAATAGGAAGATTTAGTACGCTGGAGATTAATGTCTGATCCATCATACAGATAACCGGATGATTTTGGCTGAGGTGATAATAGGGGCAGGAAACCGTTTGGATATAATAATCCTTGCCCTGTTTCATCCATCGAATGGAAAAACCTTCGCCGGCAAGAATTTCTTTTAGGTAATCCAGTTTTTCCGGTAAGGTCAGCCCTTTCATTTTATCTTCATATTCATTGGCTAAGTTCCTGGCGATCTTGATAAACACTTCACGAATCTCATTTTCGGGTAAAGTCTCTCTTAATTGATCCAGCAAACGATCGGTTAGATTCAGGTATCGGGTTGGAAATTTCTCAATTCCCTGTTCGGTTAAAGAGTAAACCAACCTTGGACGACCAACCCCATGCCGTTCTTCATCCGCCGCTACCAACCCCTCAGCCTGTAAACTTGCTAAATGATGCCTGACGGATATGGCATTAATTTCAACCGCTTGGGCTAATTGATTAATCGTAGAGCGTGGGTTTGCCAGGAGTGTTTGTAAAATTCTATCCCGTGTGCTTTTCATAAATTGATATTCTTTAGCGCATAATTTCTTCTAGTTTTTAGTGTATCATACACAATAATATTTGTCAATAAATTATATATTATTATATTAATCAATATAATGAGGTTTTATATATATTTAGAAATTCCCAATATTTATGTTAAAATACGGCATATTTATCATACAAGAATGGAGAGAAACTTATGAGTGATACTTTGGAACAGGTCAAATCTGTAATAGCAGACGTCTTGAAAATCGATACCGATGATATCACCTTAGAAACTCGTTTTATTGAGGATTTGAAAGCCGATTCAATGGATCAATTTTTCCTCATTGATGGATTATGTGAACAATTCAACATTACTATATCCGATGAGGATGCCCGCCAAATTCGAACGGTTGGCGATGCAGTAACCTATATCAATTCGAAAAATTCATAAAATCATATCCTGATTCCCCTCTTGTCAGGGTTTATAATAA
>Ga0101944_10006064_pt1 | contig 13144 bp, 8 predicted proteins | sample DewCreD2012metaG_FD_75245 | JGI IMG/M metagenome (GOLD analysis project Ga0101944, IMG submission 75245) | Hot spring sediment bacterial and archeal communities from British Columbia, Canada, to study Microbial Dark Matter (Phase II) - Dewar... ... | reverse complement strand
CCCACCGGAGGTCGGGAAGATATTCAACCCACGCCATGTAAGGCCATGACACGCTGAAATTTTCTTCTGCCACCATTCCCGGTACGTAAAGAATTTCTTCATTTCCCTGCCGGTCAATTTGCACAAACGATGTCAGCTGTCCGATACCGCTTTTTTCTGCAATAACATACAGAGGGGGAGAAGTTTTGACCCTCATGGTTTTGTCGGGAAGGATTTCAGGCCGTTGATCGTAATAGCAGGAAGGATAGCGGTAACTGGTGTAGCGGTTTCCATGCCGTTTGTTGCAAAGGCGGAAAGGAGTAAGAGAGATCATCGAATCCTGTTTTCGCCATGCGGAGTCAAGATATGAAAAGGTTTGCTGGTACAGGGCATTGCGGTGTTTTCCTGTTTGTTTTTTCAGGGCATGAGAATAGGCAGAAAAGAGAAAAGAACTCCCATCCCACCGGCCCGGATACACAAGAAAAGGATAACGTCCTGCATGCTGTGGAACGTATTCCCAGATTTCCTTTCCGTATTGCTGTCTGAGTGAGGCTACGTAGAGGTAGCCAAACTGATATATGTCGGGGACATGATGGCAAAAGGAGCCCAGTGTGGCTTTCCGGTACGAATAGCGGATGTTTTTTCCGATAAGCTGGGCACGGGTTTCCATTACAAACCATGGCTGCCGTCCACGGCCGGCTGAACTTAATACAGTTTCAGAAAGGACGGCATCCCCTTCAAAAAAGTAAGGAGGAACAATGGATGAAATCATGATCGTGGCTGCCTGTCCGAAAAATACATTGCCCAGTTTTGTGCATCCATAGTCAAACCGTTTAAACTGGCACACATGCCGGAATTCATGAAGAGCAAGCTGTTCAAACCAGTCCTGAGCATACATATTCTCCTGGTATGGAAGGGGAAAGAGTTCAATCCGGCGGGGAGCCCATGAAGTAATGCCATTAGACACCGACGAACGGCTGTGGATGACAACAGGAATGTTGGGTAGTTGCACAGGCATGGAATGACAAACGCGGGAATAGTTTTTTTCAAAAGCATGAGCCACCTGCTGTGCCCGGGGAGAAAAATCTTCCGGAAAGATAACTGTAAAATGCGGGGTTTTAATTTGCTTCCACTGAAGGCGACAAGGATCACTGCCTGTCAGATAAAACTGGGCAAGATTTTGTGTTTCGTATAAAAGCACCCATGCGATGGAGACAATGATTCTTTTCACCCGCCTGCTTTTTTTGCCTTGTATCCTTCCTTGTGGAGTATTTCTATGATTTTGTCCCGGAAGTCGCCCTGAATGATAATTTCGCCGTTTTTAACAGTTCCGCCTACGCCGCAACGGGTCTTCAACAGGCGGGCCAGCTCTTCAAGGTCTTTTGTTTTTCCCGTAAACCCCTTAACGAGGGTAACAGTTTTTCCTGCTCTGTTCCGGCTGTCTTTCCATACCCGTAAATCCTGCATCTCCTTTGGCAGGGTATCGGGTTCTTCCTGTTCTTCGTACTGGTAAATAAAATCAGGATTGGTGGAATACACCACTCCGCTTCGCTTCCTGTGGCTTTTCTCACTCATGTTTGTTTCCCCTTTTCATAACAAAAATACACTCTTTTCACTAAAAAATCATTCGTTTTAAGGATACCATGATTCTTTTTTATAAATTCGCTTCCTTTGCAACTGATTTGATTGTTCGATAAAATGACAGTGATCACAGATTCAGGTAAAAATAAATTTTATGAAGTACAATTACAGGCTTGTTAATAACATTACGGGATGGATTGTTTTCGCCATAGCGGCAGCTACTTATTTGCTTACCATGGAGCCTACAGCCAGTTTGTGGGATTGTGGCGAATTTATTGCTACAGCGTTTAAACTGGAAGTGGGACATCCTCCGGGAGCGCCGTTTTTCATGATATGCACAAGGGTATTTGGGTTACTGGCAGGAGGCAATCCTGCCACGTTTGCTGTGATGGTTAATACCTTTTCTGCTTTGATGAGTGCCTTCACCATTCTGTTCCTTTTCTGGACAATTACCCATCTTGTGCGGAAAATGGTCAGTCAAAGCGGCGGGGAAATGTCTTTGCCTGAGTTGATTCTTGTGATGGGATGCGGCGTAGTAGGAGCACTGGCATATACATTTTCTGATACCTTCTGGTTTTCGGCTGTGGAAGGGGAAGTGTATGCTTCTTCTTCATTTTTTACCGCCATTGTTTTCTGGGCTATTCTTAAATGGGAAGAACAGGCCAATCATCCGCATGCCAACAAATGGCTCATTCTGATTGCTTATCTGATGGGTCTGTCCATCGGTGTTCACCTGCTTAACCTGCTGGCTATTCCTGCCATTGTGATGGTGTATTATTTCAACCGCTATCCTGTGACACGCAAGGGAGTGATTCTGGCCTTGCTGACATCGGTACTGATCCTTGCCTTTGTGATGTATGGCATCATTCAGGGACTCATTACTGTGGCCTCGTGGTTCGAGCTGGCTTTTGTCAATGGGTTTGGGGCTCCTTTCAATACAGGCATAGTGGTGTACGCCCTGCTGATTCTTGGCGGGTTGATCTATGGCATTTATTATACCCACCGCACAGGAAAAGCTTTGTGGAATACGGCTTTTGTTTCCGTGCTGATGATTATTATCGGATATGCTTCCTATGCAATGATCGTGGTCCGGTCACTTGCAGAACCTCCCATCAATGAAAACCGTCCTTCCAATGTTTTTAACTTGCTTTCGTATCTTAACCGCGAACAATATGGCGACCGTCCTTTGCTGTATGGACAGTATTACAATGCCCCGCCGGTGGACATGAAAGAAGGAAAGAAAAATTATGCGCCTGTCAATGGCCGTTATGAAGTGGTAGGCACAAATCCGGAATATGTTTACGACGAAAGGTTTTGTACCATTTTCCCGAGAATGTACAGCAGCGAAAGTTCTCATGTAAGGGTGTATAAAGAATGGGGAGACGTCAAAGGGAAACCGGTGAAAATCAAAGATCCGCGGACAGGCGAAGAAAAAACCGAATACGTGCCCCGGTTTTCTGAAAATCTCAGATTCTTTTTTTCGTATCAACTCGGGTTTATGTATTTCCGTTATTTCATGTGGAATTTTGTGGGCAGGCAAAACGATACCCAGAGTTTTGGTGAAATCCAGCATGGCAACTGGATAAGCGGCATCCCTTTCATTGACGAGATGATGCTTGGCAATCAGAAAGAACTGCCTCCTCACATGAAAAATGTGCCTTCGCGGAATACCTATTATTTTCTTCCTTTGCTACTGGGACTTGTGGGATTGTTTTTTCACCTTAACCGTCATGCAAAGGACTTCTGGGTGGTGATGTTGTTGTTTGTGATGACCGGCATTGCCATTGTGGTGTACCTCAACCAAACCCCCAACCAGCCGCGTGAACGTGATTATGCCTATGCCGGTTCGTTTTATGCTTTTGCTATCTGGATAGGCATAGGCGTTATGGCTGTTTACCACTGGCTGGATAAATACCTGAAAAAACAAACGGTGGTACGCAGTGTGGCAGTAAGTGGAATATGCTTGCTGGCAGTGCCTGTACTGATGGCGTCCGAAAACTGGGACGATCACGACCGTTCGGGCCGTTATGCTACCAGGGCTTATGCCTCCGATTACCTTAATTCCTGCGCCCCCAATGCCATCCTTTTTACCTATGGGGATAACGATACCTTTCCTTTGTGGTACGCCCAGGAAGTGGAGGGCATACGTACGGATGTGAGGGTGGTGAATACGATGTTGCTCAATACCGATTGGTACATTCATCAGATGCAACGCAAAGCTTACCAGTCCGATCCTCTGCCCATTTCAATGACAGAGGATAAATACCTGTATGAACGTCGGGGCGTAGTGTATCTGTTTGACCGGAGCAAGGAATATGTAAATCTGAAAGATGCCCTGCAGTTTGTACTTAGTGATGATCCTGCCACCAAACGTATTCCGGAATACGGCGATCAACCCATTGATTATATCCCGGTGAAGAATTTTTATCTGGATGTCAATCCCGCTGATGTCCTTGCCAGTGGTACTGTCAGTCCTGAAGACTCTTCGTTCATTGTAAGACGCATCCAGTGGCGCATCGGGAAAAATTATCTCACCAAGGCCGAACTGGCGATGATGGATATCCTGATTCACAACCAATGGAAACGTCCTGTGTATTTTGCTTCTCCTTCGCCCGAAGGATGCCTTGGTCTGCAGGAATATCTTCAATCCGAGGGGATTGTTTCCCGGCTGGTCCCCATCAAAACCCCCTGTTCCTCAGGCTATGATTGCGGACGTGTTCATACAGATCTTACCTATAAAAATCTGATGGAAAAGTTCGACTGGGGCCGACTGAATGAACCGGATGTTTACATTGATCATTTCCACACACGAACCATTCAGATTCTCCGTATCCGGCAGAATTTTGGCAAGCTGGCAGAGGTTTTATTAAATGAAGGGCGAAAGGATTCAGCCCGCAATGTAATTCACCGTTGCTTGCAAATGCTTCCCTCGTCAAAAGTTCCTCATGACTTCGGATCGCTTAAGCTGTTCGAAGGTTGTTACCGCACGGGCGATACCGCCCTGGCCAATCAGCTGGTGGAAGAATTGTTTACCCAAACCACGGGAGAATTGAAATATTATTTCTCACTGAAACCTAAATTTATCCGGCTCAGCGATTATGAGATACGGCGTAACCTTCAAACCCTGCAGGAACTTCTTTTCCTCACTCAACGCTATGGACAGAAAGAATGGATGGACAAGATAGACAGGGAATTCAACCTTTATTATCAGAAATATTCAGTATTGAATGCCGGCAGATAAAAAAGAGGGGCACAGCCTGTTATTTTATAAAAAAGGAGTGAAAGTGTTGCAGGGGCGACTCAAAATGGGTGACTGAAATAACATGGGCGTGGGGAGGCCCTTGATGACACCAGTTTAAAAAGCGGGATAAAGCTTCTTCTTCTCCTTCAGCTTCAATAAGCACACTGCCATCGGGCATGTTTTTCACATAGCCGGTGATGTTCTCTTTTTCCGCACAGGCACGGGCATGATACCTGAACCCCACTCCCTGTACACGTCCCTGGACAGTGATTGTATAATGTTTCTTCATGGCCGGAAAATTTTTTATTCTGCCACGTTTGACAGGTATTTGTCAATTGTGGAAAGGAGGGTTTGAATGTCAAGAGGCTTGGTGAGAAAATCATCAAAACCGCTCCTTTTGCCGAGGGACTGAATTTCCTGCAAGGTATAAGCCGACTGGGCAATCACAGGGATCTTCCTGAGGGATTTGATTTCCTTCAGGGTTTCAAAGCCATTCATCCCGGGCATTTTCAAGTCCAGCAGGACCAGATCAATCCTCGGTAACGACCGGCATAATTCAACTGCCTCTTTTCCTGTTGAAGCATGAACAAGCTGTACAGAAGTAGAATTTAACACAGCTTCAATGAAACGGAAATTGATTTCTTCGTCTTCAACCACCAGAATCACCTTGTTTTTCCAGAGGTACGTTGCCGGCTTTTTTTCTTCGTGAAATTTTTCTGTAGCTGGAGGTTTGAAATGGCTGTTTTCCGGGAGAGAAAAAAATACTGTTATTCCTTTTTCTGATTCAGCGTTGGCACCGATGGTTCCTTTTAATGCTTCAATAATGTAACGCGCAAGGATAAGACGGATTCCTGATTCCCCTGCCTTTTTGCCGGAGGGGAAATCCATTTTCCGGAAAGGATAAAAAAGTGTTTTTTGTTCCTCCTGCGAAAGGCGGGGTCCTGCGTCGGTGACATAAAAGAAAATGTTGTCTTTATCTTCTTTTTTCTTATGGCACCCCAGTGTAATGACCCCTTTTTCAGAACGCAGGATGGCATGTTCAAGCACAAGATGTAACACCTGTTGCAGCCGCCCGTAATCTGAGTAGATCGTATGAGAAAGAAGATGAGTGGCCACATCGGTCTTCAGGGTGACATGCTCCTTTGAGAAATACCGGACCGTATTGTCGAAGAAAGATACCGCATCGCCAATCAGCGATTCTATTTTGCAGGGGATGATGTTGAAGGTAACCTGCCCCGACTCAAATTTTGACAGGTCGATGATATCATCCAGCAAACCGATCAGTTCTTTGCACCGCCGGATGGCCAGCTGGATATATTCTTTTCTTTTGTTTTCGTCCACATCGTGGAGGCTGGCCAGTTCAGAAAATCCCAGAATGGTGTTCACCGGATTGCGGATTTCGTAAGAAAGATTGGCCAGAAAATAGTTCATGAGGCTGTCACTTTCGTCCAGTTTTTCCTTCACTCTTTCCAGTTCCTCTTCTTTCTTTTTCTGGCGGGTAATATCGTACATTGTCCCCATCAGAAACATTTTTCCTTCCTTGTTTTTATCCGCTCCAAAATTCAATTGAAGGTATTTGGTTTTCCGGGAGTTGTTGCTGTGATATAAATACCGCAATTCAAAGGATTGAACGGTGAGGGTACGCATGCTCTCTTTTACAAGTATTGAGAAATGTTGTCTGTCAGAGGCTGTAATGGATGCTGAAAAAAAGGACAGGGGAAATGTTCTTTCCTTGCTTTTAATTTCAAGAATTTTTTTGGCGATGTCGGAAAGCCATATTTTATCTTCATTGAGGGGTTTAACCCATATTCCCCGCTGGCATATTGCTTCTAACCGCCTGACGTCTTCATTGTAATTAAAATATGGCAGTTTTTCTTTTTTCATCCTGCAGGGTATGTATCGTTGTCTTTTCTTTCCCTTTCATGAGCCTTTTGCAGACTTCGCTGGAAAGACCGGATGAGCCAAAGATAGAAAAAAAAGAGGACTCTTTTTGAGAGCCCTCTTTTATGAAAGAGAAAGAAATTTGTTATTCTTTAACAAATTTTCTTGTTGTAGTATTATCTTTTGAGACGATCTGCAGCAGATACATTCCTGCAGGATAATTCGTCATGTCGATGGCAGTTTCTTTTGCTTCGTCCATTTTGTATAATCCTGTCAGATGCCCGTCAGCTGAAAAAATCCGGATAATCACATCCACCGGAGTGATGAAAGAGAGGGTAAGAACGTTACTTACGGGATTGGGGTACAGCGATACGGCTTCAAGGACTTCTTCGAGGCCGATGGATCTGAAATCCAGCACCATGGATTTGCTCAAGGTGTCACATTCCGCATAAGCAGTGAGGGTGGCGGTGTAGGTACCGATGGATTTATAAATGTGAATGGGATTTTCTTCTGTACTGGTTTGTCCGTCGCCAAAGTTCCATAAATAGGACACGGCACCGGTGGATTGATTTTTAAATTCCACGGCGGTATAGGTTTTCTCTGCGGTAAAGTCGACCAATGGCTGAATGGGATCCACTTTGATTTCACCGGTAATGGTACCGCATGAGCCGCTTGAGATGGTCACGGTATAAGTGCCGGGAGCGGTGACTGTAATCTGCCGGGTGTTTTTCCCATTGCTCCATGCATAGGTGGCTCCGGCAAAAAAGCCGGCATCCAGCACAACAGGATTGTTTCCGCAAATCACCTGGCTGGCATAATGAAGGGTAGAACCTGCAGTGATGATTTCGTCGGCACCGAGGGTGGGTTTGGCGGCACGAGGCTGGCCATCGATATCGAATGTTACATAGCCCACAGGAATGGCTTTATCCAGTCCTGCCGTGCCACAGGCAATGTGAAGGTTGTTGGTATCGTTAATGAAAGGCACCTTCATGGAAAAAGATAAACTGTCCTGACGGTAATTTTTTTGCCAGGTGGTTAATGAATCAATATATTGCTGAGAATTACCCCAGACCACGGCAAACGAAACACTGTCTTTGTTACGGTAATACAGATTATTTTTCCATGTATTCTTTGTGATCGTCTCATACCTGTTAATTCCATACCATTTGGCAGTTCCAGTGCCATACTGGTAAAAAATGTTATTCATAAAAGTATTGTTTTTACAGGAAAATATGTTACAATCAAGGTATACAGCAGTGTTGGAAGAATCGGAGAAACTCGTGCTCATGGTATTATTAACAAAGTCGAAGTTGTTGGATTCGTAACAATATATCCCGTAGGAACAATATCCCGACAAAAAATTGTTGTATACACGTCCTTTTTCCGGGGAGCAGTATTCAATGTCAAAAATTGTTTCTCCATTGTTGTTTCCTATGTTGATATTATTCCGGGCGATGTCGAGGGTTCCTTTTATGTTATAGATGGAAACGCCGTTTCCCTGAGCATTATCATCACCATTGATGGTGTTATTTTCAATAACCGTATTGCCATTTAAATAGGCAAGATAAATAAAATAACTGTCACTGTAGCCCTTGAGGGTATTGTTTTTAATCGTTACTGTACCCTGTTGGTTGAATGTCTGATTATCTTTCCCTCCTAAATCAATAAAAGATGAGTATACATTATTGGCAGAGGCTTCAAGGATGTTGTTTTCAATAGTCACATTTTTTGCATTGTATATTTCGATTCCATTTCCGCCTGCACCAATGCCATCTTTGAGGAAATAATTATCACGGACAGTGGCATCAATGTAACCATCGGTGTTCATTACAAGATGGTTGTAACTGCTGCTTCCTTTCTGAATAAAAGAATTATTTGCAATGAGCACCTTTTGTATATCCTCAGTGCATTCCATACCAATGCCGTTGTTATCTTCATATTCAAGGTGGGATTTAACAACGCTGAAATTTGAAAGGCCTCCGTAAGAACTTTCAATGCTGATGGCTCCTTCCGAAGAGAATAAGGAATCCGCCTCAAACAGGACATTTTCAATGTTTGTATTGGCATGCAGGGATATGGACGAAGAATTGATTGTTTTTGAATGGGTAATAAAGATATTTTTTATTGTAGTGCTTGAATAAATTTCCATTGGAGACCATGTGTCCTCAAAGGTAACATGATCGACATGGATACTGTCGGCTTTGATTGAAGAAAAACCGATACCCGATGAAGGAGCATTTATGTAAGAAGAATAGATGCCGATGTTATTGAGATCTCCTGAGTAAACATTGATATTCATTGCCGATGAGCTTTTATTGATAATGGAATCATTTTCAAAAAGCAACCCGTCTATCTGATTGTTTGCCTGAAAGAACATGCTCCCCGTTGATGAGCGGAAACAACTGTTTTTTATAGAACATGAACCAATGGCATAACCCGCATAGATATTGGGGCCAGCCTGGTTGTTCTTGCTGGCATCAAAATAACAACTGTCCCATTCCATTTGATTGATTGTGTTGGCGCCCATATAAACGATGTTAGGCCACATACCTGACATGCTCAGTACAACTTTTTTGAAGACCACATTTTTTATCTGCTGATTGGAAGTTATGATGATAGCGGAAGATTGGGCAATGATTTCTGTTTCTCTGATGAAAACATCAGTTATATTATTGGAAATGTTTATATAAAGTCCTTCCTGAAAAGCAACAATATGGGAAGAAGTAACTTTAAAATCAACGTTAGCTATACTTGATACAAAGATCCCTCCATTTGAACATGTAAAAGAAGCCTTATTAATTGTGATGTGGCTAATACTGTCGTATTGGGAATACAGGCAAATACCAGCATCGTTGAATATTTTATTTCCTGAAATATTGTCAATCAAAACATTTTTAATCCGGGATAAGGCAGTCATGAAAATGCCTTGGGAGAGGATAGTATTTTTGATGGTTACATTTTCAATGGCTTCATCATAGAATTCATCGGAATTGTTCATCTGTACAAACAGGTTGTAACTGCTACTACCTTCAAAGACACATTGTTCTATGGTGAGCTTGCTTATCTGGTTGTCTTGCCCGGCAAGATTAATCATGGTCGGGGCATTGGGAGGGGCAATAAAGTGACAGCCTGAAATTTCCAGTTGCTGGTTCCCTTTTTTGTCAAGGAAAAAACTCATCACGGGGGTATTGTTCGTCGTAACAAGGGTAAGATTTTTGAAAATGAAATTGAGCGGATTCTCGCTAAAGCCTATCACAAGACCGCTACTGATAATTTTTACTTTGGCACTGTCGTTGCTTTGCGACTGAAAAGTTACCGAATATTTTCCGGCATTGACAATGGGCGATGAAATTATCATCCCTTCGTTGTAAGTACCATCTTTGATGGTAAATACGACATTACCCGAGAGCCCCTGGCTTGTCAAAGCACTGATGGCTGCGTTCAGGGTTGGATAATCCCCTCCGCTGCCTATTACATAATTGCCACTCATCTGGGCGTTGGCCATGAAAGGCAACAGGCCGATGATTAATGCTGTAAGATAAATTTTTTTCATGTGTACTGCATTTAATTTCCCCAAACCTGATAATCCCACCTCTCTCAGGAAGCATGCACTAAGGTACTTTTCTGAGATTTTTTTATCTGGCTCCGGGTTGTTATACTTTTAAATATGTGGGATATTTGTTTTTATCAGTTGTTGTCGTATAGAATACCGGCAGCGGAAAGATATGTGCTTGTGGCATCGTCCCAGATGCCTAACCAGTCACCATCAGAGGGACTGGTGGCATTGCCGTCGCCATTGGTGTCGCCTCCGTGACTATCGTCCTTGAAGGAAGTAAAATAATTGGTTGCATTGTATGAGAGCGTGGCGCCTGTGCCTATCACCAGACGGCTTTCAGGAGTAAATTTCACAATTACATTGGGTGCCAGGGTGAGGCTGCCCGGACTTTCAATCCACAAATCCACGTCGTTGATGACAAAAGGCACTTCAGTTTCTTCCCATGATACCGCTTTTCTGATTTCATCGATATCATAGATAAAAATGCCGTTCATCGTATTTCCTGCTGCAGCATTGGCCGGATCATGAAAAAGATTGGTATTGTCCAGCGAAATTACTGATGAGAGAGAAAGGGGGAGATTGTTGTTGTAAAACACATTGTGTTGAATAAGCGTCTGGTCGCCTGCATTGCCGGCATCCAGTGCCCCAGAATAAATACTGCCGGCTTTCCCACCTTTGTTTTTTGTAAAAGTGCAATGGGTGATTGTTGCGTTTCCTCCGGTAATTTCAAGCGTGGAGAAATAACTGGATCCTCCGCCGTACATAAACTTGCAGTAACTGAAAATATTTCCGTTGGAGGTAACGGAAATGTTTTGCCAGTCGCCCGGTGAAGGCTGGCTGGCTGCTCCGTCTTTATTGCAATCGCCTCCGTAACTATCGTCTTTGATGGAGGTGAACACGATGGGCTTTTCAGCTGTTCCCTGAGCCATCACCGTACCGCTTTTATCAACCACCATGTGATAATTGCTTGTAAATTTAATGATTGTCCCGGGCTGAATGGTCAATGTATTTTCCACCCAGAAATCGTGATCATTGATGATGTAGATAGAGTCGGCATACCAGGTGGTGGGCACGGTAATGTCGTTTGTGATGTACACAAGATTTCCTCCCACACCGTTGTTGTTATTTTCCTTTTTGCATGAGCCAATCAGCGTCATCATCCCAATAAAAAGAAACAATCTCTTCATATAGCTATCTTTTTTTGTTTTTTCAAAGGTATAACATTTTATCATATTTTCATAACAAACCATTTTCCCGTTTAAAATCCATTCACGTGGTATTCTACCATTCTTTTATGATCTGTATTCCTGTTTCCGGGAAACGGCCGGAAGATACTGCCTGTGAAGACAGAAAGAAATTGTGCCGTATGCCTATCCGCCATTGTTTGAATGACCACTGGATCATGATACCCAGCCGGCTGCCTTCGCCATAAAAAGCAGGCATGGAAAAAGCGTAGGCAAAGTTGTTTTCATACGCATAAATCCGCGATTCATAGCCGTCGGTATGAAACACAGTGTAGCGTATCCATACCGATATCTTTTTGCGGGGTGTCCATATCATTTCCTGATGGAGGTAATATCCCTTTTCCTGTTTGTATGCTGTTCCTGTCCGGCAAAGTTCCATGCGGGTTCGCCATTCTGTTTCCGGAGAAATCCGGCACGACAGCTGGTTCCTGAAGGTAGTCCGCCGTGTTGCCGCAGGACAGGCAACAGCGTTGTTTTCTTCACGCATATCTTCCATGTCGGTTTTTTGTTTTATGCGGCCGTAAAAAGTCATAGACTCGTTGATCAGCCAGGTGAAATCAATCATCCATTCCCTTCCATAGGAAGGTCGGCATACATGGTATTTCAGCCAGGGATGAGAAAAAAAATCAATCCATGCATTCATTTTTAATTGCCTCAGGGGAGTGAATTGTATTCCGTAATACAGTCCCTGTTCATTTTCTGTTCTGCTGTTTTCCCTGAAGCAACCAGCCGGGGAATTGTGACTTCGTCGTTCAACTGGTTGCCCGATTGTGCAACCATCGATCTTGATAAGCAAAATGTATTCGATTACCGCTTTTTGGTGATAGATAACGCCAACAAATGTCGTTTCTATAAAGCCGATACCCTGATTATTCGCGTTGTGCTTGAACCACCGGAAAATCAGCCACCGGCACTTACGGCTGCCAGCTTAAATCCCGAACAAACACTTATCAACAACACCCTTACCGCTATCCTGGGCAGCCCGATACAAATTTCTTTAACCGGAACCGATGCCGATTTACTTCCATTGCAGGATAACCTAACCATTGAACTAATCGATGCAACAGGAAATGTTGCACCGGCCGGATACAGTTTTACTGCTTCCAGCGGTCCCTCGCCCGTTCAGGCATCTTTTACCTGGAACCCCGATTGCAGCGTTTTCCGACATCCGGTTTATGAAAATCAATACATTTTCAAATTCATGGTAAATGACAACCGGTGTTTCAGTGCACTTGCCGATACACTCGAACTTCAGTTAACCCTTCGCGATGTTGCAGCTTATCATGATGACTTCCTTCCGCCCAACTTCTTCTCGCCCAATGGCGATTTAAAAAACGACTTCTTTGGCATGTACCGTTGGAACGAAGATATAGGAGAGTACGAAAGCATATTACCCTCCGATAACTGCGAGGGATCTTTTGTAAGCGTACGTATTTTTAACCGGTGGGGTAAAGAAGTTTTCGCCAGCAACGATCGCAATTTTAAATGGTATGGTGATGGCCTTCCCAGTGGCGTGTATTACTACCTGCTGAAATACACCCACCGCGAATACCGCGGCACAATAACCCTGCGCTATTGATGCACCGCTACAACAGGAGAAGATTAGCTGATCGTATATAACCAGTAAGGTTGCGGTCGGCAACTTTTACCCAAACATCGGCA
>Ga0101944_10006063_pt1 | contig 13146 bp, 9 predicted proteins | sample DewCreD2012metaG_FD_75245 | JGI IMG/M metagenome (GOLD analysis project Ga0101944, IMG submission 75245) | Hot spring sediment bacterial and archeal communities from British Columbia, Canada, to study Microbial Dark Matter (Phase II) - Dewar... ... | reverse complement strand
CATCATTTTATTAAAACCGAACTTTTTAATCAGCTCTCTTGCTTTTTCCACTGATTCGGATGTAAGCTGAAGATTTTCCGGAATTTTGAATATATTGCCAGCACTGTCCTTGATTTTATGTCTGTCATAGAACTTATTCCATGATTGTTTTTCTGATTCAAAATCAATCTCAATCGGCTTTTCTTTGCTCTCGGGACCAAATTCGGAAATGAACTGACTTGAAAACTCTGCGTTCTCTAGCTCCGCTCTCACAACTTCTCTGCCTATATTGCCATCTTCGGATAGTATAACCGTATTTTCATCACCAGTAAGTAATCCCATAAAAATCAGCTTCTCGCCACTTAGCATTAGTCGCGTTCCGGGATAAATACCTTTTTCTTTTCCCTGAATATTAACCGTGATTGACTTTTTATCCATAAGAATCATCTTGGTTGAACCGTCGGGATTACGAATCATTATCTCTGTCCCCAGAAATTCAGGTGGGGCTGGCGGTTTTCCTCCGCCTTCATTGCCATTATTTTCGTCACCCGGCGATCCATCTCCTTCAATCGGGTCCTGAAGTTTTAGTGGTCTTGGGGTTCTAGGAGATAGATAACCAATTTCTTGCGGGGTGAGAGGTTTTTCAAATGCGACATCATCAATATCAAAAAGACGGAAGTGATCAAACACTGCCCTGACTCTTTCTTTATCTTCCTTATCCGAAAGCCCATCAATATATGATTCCAATTTGTATTTCATAAATCCGGAAAGATTTTTTGTTTGATACTCCGGATTGTCTTTGCCCATTCTCTCCCGAAATCCTTTCATCCAGCTCGCCACATCATAGAGAGTGATAGTGGCTTTTGACAAAGTAAGTTTTTCGGAGCCATTTGGATCTATTTTTAATTTTCCATTCGCATCTTTTGTAAATTTCAAAACTCCCGGAAAATCCCCCTCGTCCTGATAATGCACGAATGCGTCCTGAACACTTTTGATCGCAAAAGCGAGGCGATACAAGTAGCCATGAGATTTATCATTTGCGCTTTCAATAATTTCTTTTTTCCCGACAACTTTTCGGCCATCAGCTAAAGTTTCTATTTCATCAATTGAGAAATCTTTTTCTTTGTAAGCTGGCGCTATTTCTTTTTCATCGGCGTTGATAAAGCCTTTTTCATCCATGATAACTGAGATCATAAATTCATATAGCTCTGGGTCACTATGCGTCATCGGCGGATAATCCACTATAATATTGGCAAATTCTCTCTGCATCGCAGCATCCATTTCATAGCGATCATCATATCTAGGACCGGATGGATTAGCTGTACCTATAGCTCCAAAACCGGGCAGGATTTCTTTACCTTTATACACCCTGCCTGCTTTTAGTTGTCTTAACATTTTTAGGATCGAGTATCCGGGAGACTGCCCGCTCATTCTGTTGATTTCGTCCAATCTTAGCATTCTGGCCATTGTACGAACCACCTCTTTTTGGCGAGAATTATCAAATCCGGTCATCGCTCTCATTGCCGCTCCATAAACCTCATAACTGCCCTCAGCGTCTATCTCGGTCTTGGCAATCAATTCTTTTTCTCCCGTCCTATCGGTGCAGGTAATATTTTCCGGCAGTTCTCCTGTTAGCATTTTTGCAGCCGCATCCGCTTGCTCGGACTTTCCTGTCCCCGCTTCTCCCATAAGAATAGGCCAGCGGCCATTTTGGAGCTGTTCGATAGTTTTTTGATGAATGCCTAGACGGGATGGCAACCACACAAAACCATCGGAGAGTTGCTTCTGATATTCTAAAAACTTTTTATATTGTGCCTGTGCGACAGCATCAGTATTTTCCGGAGCGTGTTCAAGTTTTTTTAGACCCAACAAGTCTTCTTGATCACCTCTTTTTTCCACAAGATCCTGCGCCAGCTTCCCCAGGTCTATTTTTAATTTTGAAGCTAAAACAGGGTTTATTTTTCCCATCCACACTCTTTGGTTTAGATCTTCATATTTTCTGCATATGTCTTTAATTTCTCGAATTAGGTTTTCATTTATCTTGCCAACACTGCTTTCTCTTAAAAACTTCCTTTCTCCTGTGCCCCTGGCGAATACTTCAAGAAGTCCTTGCTTTGTAGCTTCATCATCCCAAAGAATTTTTGCATAAGACAATATCTCTTTTTTTGCTTTTTCTAATTCTGCATTTCCCTCGGGCAGTTCTGCACCACCAGGTTTTTCTATTTTGAAATATGAAGACAACAGATCATAAAGCTTGCTAACTTTTTCGCCACTAGAAAAAGTATCAAAGTATTTTTTGATTTCTTCGTAGGTCGAATATTCACTGGAAAAATCTTTGGGTTTTATGTCTTTTGTTCTATTCTCAACCCAAGATTCGAGCTTTGTTTTCACTCTTGTTTCTATTTTTGGTATTTCTGTTTTTATTTTTTCGGACATTTTAGTTCCTTAATTTCTTATTCTCTTATTATACATTATATCATATTTTATATCCGGCAACCACTATTTTTGCGCTGTTTTTCTTGAAAATCTTTCTGAAAATTTGGATGATAATTTTTCTAGTCTACTTTGGTATTCTTTACTGCTTTCGCGCGCTTTTTGGGGGAAGAGTTTTATCGCTTCTGTTATCACATAGTGTGCTATCACCATCGGAAGCTCATCAATGCTCTCCACATAGTCTCCTTTGCTATATTCTGTACTAAATATTGTCTTGACCGCTTTGGCCGTTTCGGTCATACCAATACCAACCACTACTACACCAAGCTCGGATAGTTTTTTCGCCAAAGTTCGCACCCCAGCCGCATTGTCCGGATAACCGTCTGAACAAGCGATTACTATCCTGAGACGACTATCTCCTATTATCTTCTTTTTTATCACATCAGCAGAATCATCATCTTTGATACCAAGCTCTGCTTTAATTTGACCATACAATCTGGATAATGCCGCTACATCGCCATTGCCACTTCCCTGATCCCCCATTGATCTCCATAATTCTAATTTTTCTTTTGGCCCAAATTCCTCCGATAATGGCTTGTCTTCATCCAAAGCATTTGAATCACGGAAAGATATTGCTTGCGTTCGAATTCCCAAAGAATTTTTCTTCTCTATCCCAGCGCCCTTGCATCTTTGATCAAAACGATTCAACGAAGAAAAAAGTAGAAATTGAGCGAGTCGTTGGATTTTCCATTTTGCTTCACCGCTAACCGTCTGGCTCATAGAGCCGGATTTATCTCCTACTAAATACAGATCAAATCCCGACATCACCTTTTCTTTTTTTTGTATATCGTATGGTTTTACGCGTGAAATGGGATCAAAATCTTTAGATCTTATCCCAATGGAATGCTCCACCAGATCTTCTATTTCATCTCCTCCTTCTCTCTCTCGCAAAGGACCACGATATTCTACCTGATGAATTTTACGCTCCTCTACTATCATATTAAAAAGGTTTGACAAAACATCTACAATTCTGCTACCATCTTTCAATCTCAAGTTTTCAGCTTCTTTTATCTCCTTCATTATTTCTCGCGCTTGTTTCAGATCAATTCCCGCGCCTTTTGCCAATTCGCGTTCTTCAAGTGTATAGCTCAATTCCGTATTTAATTTTTCTAATTCTTTTTCTATCGCTTCCAGTTGCTCGTCCGTATGGCCTACCGCTTCCTGCTCACCATAATCTCCCGACACAGGAATGCTGTCGTTTTTTTCTTTTTCTTCGTCAAGTTGTGGATCACCTGAAGGCGTTGCATCGATGCGAACCCAAACTCTTTTTGTCTCATCATAAACCTCGGACCACGCGTGTCCTGTCCCGGAAGTAATTCGAGAGTCCCCTTCTTTGTCTTTTCCTTTTACCATATGCCCCACGCAGTGGCGAACAGGGATATCAAGCAAAGAACAAAGTCCGGCAAAATAAGTGTTCCCCACATCGCAATCCGCTTGCTTGTGAATATCAATCGCACCGACATAACCGTTTTCGTGTGAATTATAAATGCTATTAAACGAACTGTCGTTGGAGTAATTAAGATGGCGAATTGTGTGGCTTGCTAGAGCGTAAGCCTGCGCTAATTTTCCTTTTTTATTTTTTCTGATTTCTTCAACTACTTTTAAAGTTTCTTCCGTAAGCTGAAAATTCATTTTTGGCGCTTCGGTTTTTGGCGAGGAAACAAATTTTGCTTCCTCGGGAGATTTTATTTTTTGTAAAACTAAATTGATAGATTTTATTTTATTTTCATCATCTTGTAGGAAAACAAGATAATCGCCATTTTGATCCTTTTTTATTAAAAGTTTCGCGATATTCTTAGCAACTATTTTATGAGTATAAGGTATTGGCACTCGAGCCCATTTATTTGTGAAAATATTCGCGCCAATCATTATCCTGCCTTCTTCTTCAGCTGGAATATTTTTTGTACCAAGATCTACATTTTCAAATTCATATCCGCTACTTTTCCAAACATTTCTCTCACCATCCCAAACATCATACGATTGTTGTTTATAATATCCGCCATAAGCGGGATGAATGCTCCAAATCGCCGGTGGCATCTCATCCCCCTCATTTCTCTCCATCTCGTCCATCCCGGGTTTGCTCTCATCATCTGCTTCCGGAGGGTTGATATTTTCATCTTTTTGTTTTTCAATCTTTTTCTTTTTGCGATCAATATCGTCTAAAGCTTTTGCTCCGCGCAGATAACCATCCAGTCTTTTTTCAATCAATTCATGTTTTTTCTGCCAGTCAACGTCTTTACTTGATAAAACATCCAAGCCATGATCTTCTAAAAAATTTTTTACTTTTTTATCCGTCATCTCCCACTGCGCTTCTAGCTCACCACCTTCAACCAAAGAAAAAAGAGATTTATAAAAATCAGAAACTCTAGGAGAACTTTTTTGAATTTCAGGAGTTAATTTTTCAATCAGCTCTCTTTTCAATAAATCTTTCTTCTCTCGGCTTAAATCGCTGCTGGAAATTTTTGTCAAACCCTCAGATAATTTGTACAAAAAACTACTGGAAGACGCGCGCGCCTTTTTACGAAACTCCAAAAGAGACCTTGTGTTTTGCAAGGCCTCCTGAGACTCTTCAAAGTCCTCTGTGTTCAGGGTCTTTTCAAGATCACCTTTGAGAACTTTTTCTAATTCTTTTTCAGCATCAAAAGTAGGTTTTCCTCTTTCAGAAAAACCGGCTCGCGATGTTTCGGTTTTGTTTTTGTTTGGATCAAACACGCTCTCTATTTTAAATGTTTTATGTTTTTTATTGGTTTGCAGGGGGGTTCGGGGTGCAACCCCGAACCAACGGGATTTTAGTTTATTTTTTCCATTTCAAAAATCCTACCAATCCCACTCATCCTACAAATCCCAAAATATTTTCAAACTCCTTCCCGTACCCTATCTCAAACTTTTCAGCTCGACTGGTTGTTGGGTGCGTGAATTCAATGCGCTTTGCGATCAATGCAAATCCTTTGGTTTTTAATTCCTTAACCCGCCCGTTGTATAATTTATCGCCAACAATCGGATGCCCAAGATACGCCATGTGAACTCTCAGCTGGTGAGTACGCCCGGTAAACGGCTCAAGCTTTACAAGGGAAAATTCATCACCAACCCTTTTTAAAACTTCGTAATGCGTGGTCGCTTTTTCTCCGCCTCTTACAACCCAACGCTTTTGCTTTACTTTACGATCAAGACCAATCGGCGCATCGATCACTCCCCTTTTTTTATCAAACAAACCGATCGCAATAGCGTGATAGACCTTTTTAACCTTGTGTTCGCGGAATTGTTTTTCAAGATTTTTTTGCGCTTTTTCATTTTTTGCGATTACAACTAAGCCTGAGGTAAATTTGTCAAGACGATGGGCTAAAAAAGTATTTTTTTGATTAAAATACTTTTTTAGGTAATTAACAATATTATTCTCATTTCCATCTCTTGGCTGGTCAACTTCAATCCCCGCTTCTTTATTGACAACTAAGATATTATCATCTTCAAATATTATTTTAACTTTTTCATGATTCATAATTCATGATTCTTAATTCCTTTCTACCTCGCTCCCCCACCTATAACCCCAATCAATGTTCCAATAACAGCTAAAATTGTTCCAAGTAACCAGAATCTCATTACAATTTTTGGCTCTTCCCAACCCTTTGCTTGCAGGTGATGATGAAGTGGAGCAGATATAAATACTTTTCGTTTAAAAAATTTCTTGCTAAAAATTTGAATCAACGAAGAACTAGCCTCAATAACAAAAAGGGAACAAACTACTAAAAGAACCAAGGCCGAATTTGTTAGAAGCGCAACTACGGCTAGCGTCGAACCGAGACCAAAAGCACCCGTGTCTCCCATAAAAAATCTGGCTGGATTGATATTAAACCAAAGAAATGTTATAAGTGCACCAATTATTGCACCACAAAAAGCAGCTAAACCAAACTGCCCCTGAAAAAAAGCAATTGTACCAAAAGCCGCAAAAGCTATACCCAAAAGACCACCAGCCAATCCATCGAGACCGTCTGTAATATTTACTGCATTAGCAGTACCAATAACAACTACCATAAAAAACGGTATATACCATAGTCCGATATGAAAATCGCCCACCCCGGGAATATGCAAAATATCAAAGCCCAGTTTTGTATAAAACCACCAAGCACCAATAGCCGAAAATATAATTAACCAAATAAATTTTGGACGAGCGCCTAAGCCTTTTACTGCTCCCTTTCCTTTCATATTTAAAATATCATCAACTGCACCCAATATACCAGTGGTTACCAAAACAAAAAGTGGTAACCAAGTTTGACTACGATCAAAATTGAAAATCAGAGTCAAAACCGCTGCCGTAACCCAAACAAGCAACCCACCCATAGTTGGTGTGCCGGCCTTGTGTTCATGAAATTTTTTATAAATAGGAACATCAGTACCATCCCAGGATTTATCGCGAATTTGTTGCGAGACTTTATATTTATATAAAAAATTTGATAAAAATGGTGTCCAAATCATAGCCACTATAAAAGCACCAAAAGTCAAAAAAGCTATTCTAATAATTTCTCCCATATGTTGTTCCATATAAACCTCCTTATCCGATTCAAATTCGCATTTCCGATGAATAAAATTTAGAATTTAGAATTTAGAATTTGATATTTGTTTGTTATTTGTAATTTGTTATTTGAAATTATTTCTTCTTCCACTCTTCACTCTGTCTGCATAAAAGTTTTTCCGCCATTTCGGGTTCAGCCATTATGACCTCGACTAATTTTTCCATTCTCATTCCTTGTGAACCTTTTACCAAAACCATTTCGTTTTTATTTAGGTTATTTTTCAAATCGAGTGCTGCATCCAAGGAATTTGTAAAAAGCTTTATGTTCTTGTTATTTTTATTACCAATTAATTTGTATGCCTCCAACATTTTCTCTCCTACTAAATATATTTTATCATATTTTTCCGCAAAAATCTTCGAGATAACTTCTTGATGTTTTTTACAAGAATCTGAACCAAGCTCCAACATATCTCCCAGAACAAATATTTTTTTAAATTCTTTAATTTCACTGATAGTTTCTATCGCATTAACCATGCTTTCAGGATTTGCATTGTAAGTATCATCAACTATTAGGGATTGGTTTATACCTTTTATTAAATTCATCCTACCTTTTGGTGATTTATAACCTTTCAAATTATTAATTATTTCCCTTAAGCTAATATTGTAAATCAAACCACAACAAACTGCCGCCAAAATTGAATATATATGATGCTTACCAAAAACGGGAAGGGCTATATTTTCTTTTTCTTTTTTATAACCGATCTCAAAAGACAAACCATCTTTTGTAGTTTTTATTTTTGAAGCTAAAACATCTGATCCTTTTTCTATTCCGTAAGTTAAGACATTTGCGCTTGCTTGTCCCGAAGTAAACCGAGGGATTCTTTTTACCATAGCGCGCACTCTTTTATCATCATAATTAAGAACTGCCCACCCATTTTTGTCCAAAGATTCAACCAAAGTTCCTTTTTCTTTAGCAACACCTTCTAGATCACAAAAAAACTCCAAATGGGAACACGCAACTCTAGTGACTACGGCAATCTTGGGCTTTGCAAAAGAAGTAAGATATTTTAGGTCTCCAAATCTGTCAGCACCCATTTCTAAAACCAACTTCTCGGGATGGTTTTTTGAAAAATAAGTTTTTCTAATTATATCAAAAATATTCTTTGCACTATCTGCGCCAATTATTGTGAGTGGAACACCAATTTCATTATTAAAATTACCTTCATTTTTTCTAGTATTAAATTTTGAACTAAGCACTTCATAAATCGCATCCTTTGCAGAAGTTTTACCAATAGATCCGGTGATAGCAATAATATCAGGACGAAACTTGTTTAGTAACCTGATAGCGCAAAGCTTTAAAAATAACCGTAAAATTCCTTTTAGTTTTCTTTTCATAAAATATTTTGAAAATTTTTAATTTTTAATTTTGTAAATAATGTTTTAAATTCTAATTTTTAAAATATTTTCTGATTAATTAGTTTAAAAATTTAAACATTAGAATTTATTTTAAAAATTAAAAATTAAAAATTTTATTTAATCTGTCCTTTTTCGCGTTTTATCTGCTCTTCCTTCCATGCCTCATCAGGTTGTAATTGATAATAATTGATAATACCACTAGCTAACTCTCCAAAAATAGGAGCTGCTGTTGATTCTGCCCAAATAACATCTTTTGGAACATTTATTCTTGAAACGATAATAAAAAGAGGATCATCGGTTGGGCCAAAACCAATAAATGAGCCGTTGTACTTATTTGTCTCATAACCATAAGAATCTTTTTTGGGAACTTGAGCAGTACCTGTCTTACCACCAATTCTATATCCCTTTACTCTAGCTTGCTTACCATGTCCACGCTCAGCAACGCTGATTAACATCTCGGTTAATTCCTTTGCTGTTTTTTCACTCAAAACTCTTCCTAAAACCTTTGGTTCTACTTTTTGAACATTACCATTTTTATCAATATACTCTTTAACAATATGAGGTTGCACCATAAGCCCACCATTAGCTATAGCACTCATAGATTGAGCCAATTGAATCATCGTAGTATTAATACCTTGCCCAAATGACATAGTAGCAAGATCAACTGGAATAGCATCCTCTTTTTCCCTAATAAAACCAGGCGATTCTCCTTCGATTTCAACTCCAGTTCTTTTACCAAATCCAAAATTATCTACATATTCATAAAATTTATCCTTACCTGTCCTTTGTATCATCCAAACCATACCAACATTATCTGAGTTTTCCAGAACTTGAGTCATGGTCTCGTAACCATAAGCACTTTTTTGTGAATTCCATATAACAGCATCTTGGACTTTTATGTTGGCCTCAAAATATTCGCCTGTTTCAGGGGTAACTGCACCACTATCAATACCAGCCGCCATTGCCATAACTTTAAAAACTGATCCAGGCTCATAAGCATCACTAGTAGCCATACACTGGAAAACGGAATAGTCAGTCGCCTCCGTGTATTTAGCAGGATCATAAGTAGGCCACTCAGCCAAAGCCAGTATCCCACCGCTTTTGGGGTCCATAACCAAGACTGAACCACTATCAGCAGAGTGTCTCTGAACAGCTCTAGAAATAATATCTTCTGCCATGTATTGGATTATATGGTCTATGGTCAAAACTACATCTTTGCCGTTTTTTGGTAAAACCAACTTACTATCAGCAACGATGATTTGACGACCCAAAATATCTCTTTCTGAAATAATTTTACCCTGCTCACCTTTTAGGACACTATCCAGATAACCTTCCACTCCATATTTACCCTCTCCTTGATGATCAACAAAACCTAAAAACTTTGCACCCATTGAACCTTCGGGATAATCACGATGTGTTTCTGGTATAAGAACTATGCCTGGCAAATCCAGCTCTTCTATTTTCTTACCAACATCATCACTTAGTTTTTTCTTTAGAGGTGGTATATATACTTTATTTTCTGATAATAATTTTATTATATATTCTGGAGAAACATCAATAATTGGGCCGAGTTTTGTAGCCAATTCTTCCGCATTAATTACTTGATTTGGTATTATCATAACCGACCAAAAAGTTTTATTTGTTACCAGGGGAAACTTTTTATCACTATAGATATCTCCTATTAAAATCTCACCTCTAGAAGGCAATATTTTTTCTTCTTTGTATCTTTGATTATAAGCCATATCGCTGTAATGACGATTTTGAATTATTTGTTTTTGGAAAAGCCTGAAACCAATAATAGAAAATAAAACAAAAACAATAATAAAGACAAAGGATATTCTAGCCTTTATATCTATTTGCTCGTCTATTCTAGTTCTTTGAAATCTGATCATATAATTTAATTATATCACTAAATATATCATCTCAAAACAAATAACATAGGAAAATACCTATGCTATATATTTAAACAACCACACCTTAATACTTAATACTAATACATATCATTTGTTAACTATTTTTGAGCCAATGAGCTGGTATTATTAAAATATTTTAATTCCTTTACTGGAACCATTGAAAGGTCTTTTGCTTTTGAAGCCGCTTTATTTAAAGACTCCAATCTAGCTGCCTCAACTTGAAGTCTTTCATTTTCTGATAATATCTTAGATTGACTTTTTTCAAGCTCCTGCAAAGTATAACCCTTGGTTGCTATTTGATTTGATTGAGCAAGATAAAAAAGACTGATCAAAGAAAAAATCAAAACCGTAACAAAACCCAAGGAAACAGGCCCCATTTTTAATCCCTTTTTTGCATAGGTAGCATTATATCTACTTATACTGCCAACTCTTTTTTTTCTTTTGAATCTGAGCTTCATTTTGTTTTATTTTTATTTTACTTTTTTAGGTTTTTATTTAAATAATTTCTACCACCCTCATCTTTGCGCTTCTTGATGGTGGATTTTCTTTTTGCTCTTGTCGAGCAGGTAAAATCACTTTTTTGTTAATAATTTTCAATATCCCTTCTTTTGATTTTTCTCTAAAAAAATTCTTTACTATCCTATCTTCTCCAGAATGAAAAGTTATAACCACCAATCTACCTTTTTTATTTAAAATTTTTAAACTATTTTCTAATGCTTTTTTAATATTTTCCAGTTCTTGGTTAATCTCTATCCTCAGTGCCATAAAAGTCAATGTTGCCGGATGAATCTTGCCTTTGCGATATTTAACACTCTCCACTATCTCCACAAGTTCGTCTGTTGTGACTATTCTTTTTTTCTTTCTGAATTCTGTGATTTTCTTTGCTATTGGTCTATAAAATCTTTCATCAACACTTTTCAAAACTCTCTCTAAATCTTCTCTTTTGTATGAATTAACAATCTTTTCCGCTGTTAAATCACTATCCAGATCTAGTCTCATGTCCAGTTTCTCATTTTTTAAAAAAGAAAAACCCCTACCACTTTCTTTTATTTGATAAAGGTTGGTCCCCAAGTCGAATATAATTCCGTCCACTTTGTCCAAACCACATGAAACAACAATGTCAGCAACATCGATGAAATTACTATTATATATAAAGACATTCTTACTAGACTTAAATAAATTTTTTGCGTTGTCATAAATTTCTTTATCTACTTCTATACCTATTACTTTTATATTACTAATACCTTTTTCTATAATCTCTTTGGTATGTCCACCGAAACCGAATGTAGCGTCGATGTAAGTACCATTTTCCTTGAGGTTCAATGCGTCAACGACTTCACTTCGTAATACTGTTGTATGTATGTTTTCCATAATATGAAGATATTAAAATATTAAGATATTAAGATATTGAAAGATAAAAATATCTTAATATCAGAGAGTAAAGCGAGTGAAATATCTTAATATCCCAACACTATCATTTTTTAAATTTCTGTCTTAACCTAAAAACTATATTTAATTTTACCTGAATAATCTTTGGCCTGAAGTCGATTTTTGTTTTTATATAAATTTAGGATGGAGGTGCCTCTTGTAAAAACGACAAGAGAATAGATTTTGTTTTTGTTTTAAAGGGTTTTGACTTCAGGCCTTTAAAAAACTAAACCTTTTAACCCTCCTAAAAAGGTTGCATATATAAAGATTGTTAACTGCGAATAGCATCAAGTATAGCCAAAAGGCTTATACTCCCATTGCTGAAAGTTTATCCGCAATATCTGAGGAATTTTTCTCGATATTTGCTTCGTATTTTCTCCACGCTTCTTCATTCCAGATTTCAATCCTGTTGTAAAGACCCGCAGAAACTACATTTTTCTTCAAAGAAGCAAAATCCCTCAAATATTGTGGTAAAACTATTCTACCTAATTTATCAGGTACAATATCCATAGCACCCGCCAAAAGTAAGCGCGCATAATCTCGGGCAGATTTGTCAGTAGTGGGCATATTGCCTAGTTTTTCCGCTATAACATCCCACTCTTTTTTAGGGTACATAAACAAACAACTATCCAAACCACGAGTAACAACAACTCCCTCTGCAAGCTGGTTTCTGTATTTTGGTGGGGTTCCGATTCTCCCCTTGTCATCAATTGTGTAAGAATACTCTCCGATAAACATTTTCAGTTTAAATCCTATTATTTGTATTAAATTTGTATTGATTCGTATACTAACTTTTCCACTTTTCCCCACTTTTATCCACAATTTCCCACTTGCTTCATTTATTCTACACTCTTTTTTGATTTTTTTCAAGTATAATCAAGTAAAATTAAAATGGCTGTTTGTAGCCATTTTTATAATTAAAACATTGATTTGTGGATAATTATTGAGAATAATTATCAAAAAAATAACATTTCCACTTATTTACCACTGCTAGCTTTGTTTTTTGATTCTTTAATTCTTTTTTTAGACAAGTTATCCTTAAAACTAACAAATCTTTTTCTGACCCCTTCTATATACTTAATCCAACCCTTTTTCCTAATTTCTACAACTTCATCTCCTATTTCTTCAACCACATCCCCCACTACACCCACTGTTGTATCTATCGCCATGTCTAACGGTTTGTAATAATCTTTTACCAAATACACACCCACAGATATCAAAACTATACCCGGTATAACAGGCAAAACCAAACCGAGAGCTCCTGCTATAAAAGCGCCTATTGCTAAGGGGATTTTATACTTTCTTTTTATTTTTTTAAGTTTTTTCATTTATTACCTTAGTTTTTCAATTTATATTCCTCGGATATTAAAAACAAATATCTAATCAAATTAATATTATCGTTGTATTTTA
>Ga0101944_10006062_pt1 | contig 13149 bp, 16 predicted proteins | sample DewCreD2012metaG_FD_75245 | JGI IMG/M metagenome (GOLD analysis project Ga0101944, IMG submission 75245) | Hot spring sediment bacterial and archeal communities from British Columbia, Canada, to study Microbial Dark Matter (Phase II) - Dewar... ... | reverse complement strand
GCGCTCATCAAACAAGCTGGTTTTCACAATACCGCGCAGGGCCGAAGATGGTTTGCCGGACACCTGAATCGCGCCTTTGCGCTGCTTACCACCCCAAATTCACGACTTTGAGAAAGCCATAGCTCAACCCTTCAGAATGGTTGACTGTGAAATCGGCAACCGAATTGGCCGATTCGCGCGGATTAGATGGAAAAAATCGCCAATCGTTGCTTGGCTGGGCGCGCCGCGCCGAAAAATATGGTGGCTGGACGGAAGAAAAATCTATCAGCCTGCTCCGCCGTGCTGGATTTCGGCCGGTCGAGACAGCCTTGCGCATAGGGCCGGGTTTTGCGCGCTTCAGCCGGGCGGTACGAGATTGACATTTCCGTTGACGCGCCCCAACTCTCATCCGGTATAATGGGCAAGATGCCTGCTTTGAAACCAAACCATCTCTTTTTGTTTTTTGCAATTTTCCTGATCGCATTTGCGCCAAGCGCCTGTTCCGGCGGTAACGCGGCCATTACAGCCTCCCCTACCCCTGCGCCGCCAACTGAAACTTTGTCCTCGCCCACTGAGACCCCTGTCCCATTGGCGGCAACTGTCAATGGCGAGGCAATCAGCCTCGATGAGTTCAACGCTGAGTTGGAGCGATACAAAGCGGCCCAGGCTGCTTTGGGAATAGCCGTCAGTGAAGAGGAAGCCCGCCAAACTGTGCTGAATGACCTGATTTCGCAGGTTTTGCTGGCCCAGGGCGCGGCGGAGGCCGGTTTCACAGTCGATGACTCAGCCTTGCAGGTTCGCATCGAGGCCATCTCTGCCCAGGTCGGCGGGGCGGAATCTCTCCGCGCCTGGCAGCAAGCCCAGGGCTACAGCGAAGACGGATTCCGCGCGGCTCTGCGGCGGGCCATCGCGGCGGCTTGGATGCGTGACAAAATCATTTCTTCTGTCCCCCATACGGCCCAGCAGGTACACGTCCGCCAGATTTTGCTCTATAATGAAGATGTTGCCCAAAATTACTATCGGCAATTGCAGGACGGGGCCGATTTCGAGGAATTGGCAATCCGGGTCGACCCGATTACGCGCGGCGATATTGGCTGGTTCCCGCGCAATTATCTGGCAAGCAGGGAAGTGGAAGAAGCTGCCTTCAGCCTTGATGTTGGGGCTGTGAGCGAGATACTCCAAAGCGAGGCCGGGTATCATATTCTCAAAGTCCTGGAAGTGCAGCCCGACCGGCCTCTCAGCCCCGATGCGCTTCTGGCGCTGCAAAGCCGCGCTCTGAATGATTGGCTGACCGAACGCAGCCAGCAAAGCACGATTACGATAAACGTGAAATAACTCCGCCGCTTGGAGATAGACGGATGACGAACTACGATAATTTTCTGAATGAAGCGCCGCGCCCTGCCGGGGAACGCGGGACAGGTGTCCCCGTAAAAAAGAAGAAAAAAGCAAGCCGCGATGCGCTCTGGAATATACTGACTGTGGTTATGCTGGTGATGACATTGTGCAGTTGTGGCCTGTTCTATAGCATTTTTAGCAATCCATATTCGGCGTTCAACCCTTTCCAGCCTCCCACGCCCATCCCGCCCAGCCTGACACCCACCTGGACGCCTATCCGTTTTGACCCTACCTGGACGCCGGAGCCGACCCAGCCGCCCCCTCCCACCAACACGCCACGTCCCACCATCACTCTGGAGCCAACCTTTACACCATTCCGACTGGCAACGGCCACTCCTCCCGCCAGCGCCACGCCGGTCGTTTCGCCCACGCGCACGCCCCGGCCTACCGGTCTTCCTTATGGGGTGACGGTTAACGCGGTGGAAAGCACCACGTACCGCGCTGACACGAGTTGCGCGACAATGTATGTTGCCGGGCAGGCGCTTGACAGCAAGAACAACCCCGCCATGGGCCTGATTGTCAAGTTGGGAGGCAGCGTGCCAGGCAAATCGTTCAATGAGACCACCCTGACCGGAATCGCCCTGGCCTATGGGCCGGGCGGGTTCGAGTTCGAGCTAGGTGTTTCGCCTGTTGCGTCGAAAAATACGCTTTGGGTGCAGCTGTTCGACCAGGCCAATGCGCCCATGTCAGAGCAGATTTACCTGACAACCTATGGGGAATGCAGCCGCAACCTGATTTATGTGCGGTTTACGCAGAAATAGGCCAAATACGTTTGAATACAAATAAAAATTGTTGCGCCCGCAGTTGAACTGCGGGCGCAACGTGATTATTCCACTGCCACGTTCCAGTGGCGGTATTTCGGGTTTCGCCCGCGTACCACATCATTGAACAGAGCGCGCAATTTCGATGCTACCGGTCCCATTTTTCCATCTCCCACCGGGCGGTGATCCACTTGCGTCACCACCGTCACCTGGGCGGCGGTGCCGGTCATGAACAGTTCATCACAGACAAAGGCCTCTGTGCGGTCGACAGAGCGTTCCACCACATCCAGCCCAAGTTCGTTCCGGGCCAGTTCGATGATAGAGCGGCGCGTGATGCCTTCCAGGATGTTATCCCAAACTGGGGGAGTGACCAGTACCCCATCACGAACCAGGAAAACGTTCATGGCCGTGCCTTCGGAGATGTGTCCGTTTTGGTCAAGGACGAGCGCTTCGTCAAATCCCGCCCGGATGGCGTCGGTTTTGATGAGCGCCGAGTTGGCATACGCGCCGCTGATTTTGCCGCGCGCCGGAATGATATTATCGTCCACCCGCCGCCAGGAGGAGATGGTGACATGGGCGCTATCTTCATTTTTGCCATAGGCGCCAAAAGGCAGGGCAAAGATGGATATTTCATCGCGCAGGTCGTGCAGACGCACGCCAATACCCGAATCGGCTTTGTAACAGAGGGGCCGAATGTAAACGTCCTGCCGCCAGCCATCGGCTTTGAGCAGGTCAATGGTGATTTGGGTCAGGCTTTCGGGGGTGTGGGGAAATTCCATGCACAGGATTTTGGACGAGTTCAGGAATCGCCGGTAGTGGTCTTGCGGGCGAAAGATGAACAGTTTTTCCTGTTCGGCGTTCCAGTAAGCGCGCAGACCGCCAAAAGCCGCCGTGCCGTAATTCAAACCGTGCGTGGCAATGCTGACTTTTGCCTCGCTAAATGGAATGATTTTGCCCTCGAAAAACGCATGTTGTTCCATAGTTTCCTCCATCAGACTGTTCTTGCCGAGAAAAGATTATACCCGACGCTATCCCTTGACAGATTCTCAAGATTTCATAAAATTAATTCGATATTTATCGAATTAAAACAGCAAAAAGGTTATTATGGAAAACGAAATGCTCAATTTTGTAAAAGCGCTTTCCCACGCCGACCGGCTGCGGATTATCGGCGCGCTGACCACGCGCCAGGGCGCAACCGTCACAGAATTGGCTGAAAGCCTGAACCTGCCGTTCCGCGATGTTTTCAACCACCTGGCGTTTTTTGAATATCTCGGCATAGCGCGCAACGAAAACAACCTGTACATCCTGAACCCAAATGGCGTGGATGCCCTGGCGCGCCGCCAATTCGAGGGCCAGCCGCGCGAATCCTATACGCCCGCCCCAGATTTAAGCGAACATCGCCGCAAAGTGCTGAAGGCCTATCTGAATGCGGATGGCTCGCTGAAGCAGATTCCCTCCCAGCCGGCCAAACTACAAATCATCCTCGATTATGTGGTGGAGGCTTTCACGCCCGGTGTGATTTACACTGAAAAAGAAGTCAACATGCTGATGCGCCGTTTCCATATCGATACGGCTGCGCTGCGCCGATACCTGGTCGACCGGAGCATGTTGGAACGCAAAAGCGACGGCTCGCAATACTGGCGGCCCCCAGCGGAGGCAGAATGACCGAAAACCCGGAACTTGTCGCTATTTTCAAGGCCCTGGCTGACTCGAGCCGCCTGAAAATTGTGGGTTTGCTGGCCCAACAGCCTTACAGCGTGGAACAACTGGCCGCCTTGCTCAATCTCAAGCCTTCAACAGTTTCCCACCACCTGGCGCGTTTGAGCGAGGTGGGGCTGGTCAGCGCCCGCGCCGAAAGTTACTACAACATGTATTCTCTCGAAAAAGCCGCGCTCGAAAAAACCACCCGGCGCATTTTCTCCAGTGAAGAGATGTCAGTCGCTGTGGCTGACATTGACATGGATGCCTATGACCGCAAAGTGGTGGCCGATTTCACCCGCTCTGATGGAAGCCTGAAGACCATCCCAGCCCAGCGCAAAAAGTTGGAGGCCGTCTTGCGGCACGTGTCCAAAGCCTTCGAGCCGGGAACACGCTACAGCGAAAAACAAGTCAACGAAATCTTATCCCGCTTCCACGATGACACAGCCACCTTGCGTCGGGAACTGGTCGGCAGCAAACTGATGCAGCGCGCGGGCGGGGGAGGGGAATACTGGCGGGTAGAGTAAGGCTACATTCCCTGCCTGAAGAATTCGTGCAGTCCTTTCAACACCCTTTTCCACTCCGATTCGGCCTCGGTCTTGCGGCGGATTTCGCCTGCTCGCCCGCGCATGACCTCCAACACGTGCTCATCTTCGCCCGCATCGAGCCAGAAGCCGTGTTTTTCGGGACAAACATCCAACTTCAAATTGTATAGCCGATACTGGAATTCCAGCATGGGCGCTTTGCACGCTGGGCATTTGTACTCCACCGGGCATTCGCGGTGAATCAGCGAGCCTTTGTAATGGTCCTGGTCGAAGGCCACATCTTCCAGTTGGTCGAGTTCGTGAAAGTCGAGCCACATGCCCCGGCAGAGGGGGCAGTAGTCCACTTCCATCATTCCCTTGTAGTATTTTTTTGTCAACGCAGCGTGACATTTGGGGCAATTCATGAGAACTCCGTTTGGGGCAAAACGAGACCATTATACTTTTATATCGCTTTGGGCTGCGAAATAAATTTCGCGCTACTCTAAAAAACATGAGCTTTGTCCATTCCAATCTGGCGGAGGTGGCGATACAATCAAAAAATGTCACACGAACGCGATAAGAAAAGCCTGTTGGCCGTCAACCTAGGATTGGGAATCAACATTGGGTTGGCTGCGCTCAAAACCATCTTTGGAATCGTCGGCCATAGCCCGGCCCTGCTGGCTGAGGGCATCAACTCCACCTCGGATGTCGCCTACTATGTGGTGGCGAGCATTTTCGTCCGCATGGCAAATAAACCGGCGGACGACGAACACCCCTATGGACACCGCCAGCTGGAAAGCATCGCTGCGCTCGTCGTCGGCTCATTCATCGTCACAACCGCTGTAGCCGTCTTCTGGGGTTCGATTGACAAGATGTGGGACATCCTGATCGGAAGCCTGGATTCGCAGGGCGCATTAGATATTGCCCTGTGGATTGCCCTCCTGACCGTTGTCATCAAAACATTCCTCACGATTTACGTTCGCAAATTGGGCCGGGAAACCAAAAATCCGGTGGTGGAAGCGCTGGCGTATGACCATCGCAACGACCTGTTTTCAGCCTCCGCTGCCTCGCTCGGCATTTTCCTCGGTCAGCGCGGCCTGCCCTGGGTCGACCCGCTGGCGGGCGCGTTGGTGGCCCTGCTCATCCTGCGCACCGGCATCTACATTTTGCGCGAATCATCTGTTGACCTGATGGACGCCGTCCCTAGCCGCGAACTGGCGGAACAAACCTGCGCCTTATTGCAAGACATCCCCGGCGTTTTCCAAATTGAAGAAATGCAAGCGCACCGCTTTGGCCCGCACATCGTCATCAACTTGACGATTGGCGTCGATGGAAGTTTGAGCGTGCGCGAGGGTAACCGGATTGCCCACCAGGTCGAGGCGCTGGTCTGCAAAGGGCTGTCCAATGTCAGCCGGGTGCATGTCCATTACCATCCGGCCAAGCCCGGCGAGCCGATGACGGTGGATGACATCCTGGCCGAATCGCGCAAGCCGGTTCTCGAACTGGAAGAGAAGATTTCTTAACGAAAAACATCATCCACCAGCGCAGTAATGTCTGCGCTGGTTTGGCTTAAGTCCAGCCAGGCCAGAAACTCCACGTTTCCTTTTGGCCCCAACAGCGGCGATTTGACCAATCCCCTGACCCCGAACCCCGTTTCGACAGCAAACCCCAGCACCTCGCGCAGCACCCGCCGATGCACCGCCGGGTCGCGGATGACGCCCTCGCCCCGGGCGGTATCTTTCCTCCCGGCCTCGAACTGGGGTTTGATGAGGGTAATCACTCCCTCGCCCCTGCGCCCCTCTCCCGCCGGGAGAGGGGATGGGGGTGAGGGAAGCAGCCACCCCTTCATCACCGGCAGCAATATCTTCAGCGAAATAAACGATGCGTCGCACACCACCAACTGCACCGGCTCCGGCAGCGATTCGACATAGCGGGCGTTGGTCTCCTCCATCACCACCACGCGCGGGTCGTTGCGCAGTTTCCAGTGCAAAATGCCCTTGCCCACATCAATCGCATACACTTTCGCCGCGCCGTGTTGCAACAGGCAATCGGTAAACCCGCCCGTCGAAGCGCCGACATCCGCAGCCGTGACCCCGGCTACTGTAACGGGAAACGCTTCCAGCGCGGCCAGCAGTTTTTCCCCACCACGCGATACAAATCGCGGGCCAGAGTCAACGGTCAACACAACGGCTTCATCGAACGTCGCCGAGGCCCTATCCACCACCTGCCCATTAACGCGCGCCTGCCCAGCCATGATAACTGCCTGGGCCTTGGCGCGGCTCTCGGCCAGTCCACGTTCCACTAGCAATACATCCAGGCGAATTTTTGGCATGTGAGCATTCTACCACCTTGGCAATCATCACTCATCATTCATCATTCTGCATTCTGCATTAAAATACCCCCATGCTCAAAGCCCTCCTCAAAACCATGCGCCCCCGCCAATGGACGAAAAACGGCTTCGTCTTCTTCGCGCTCATCTTCGACAAGCAACTCTTCCAACTCGAAGCCTTCCTGCGCACGCTCGGCGGCTTCGGCCTGTTCTGCCTGATTTCCAGCGTCGTGTACCTGATTAACGACATTGCCGACATCGAGGCCGACCGCAAGCACCCTGAAAAGAAAAAACGCCCCCTGCCCTCTGGCAAACTACCGGTCAGTGTCGCCTGGGCCGCCGCCATCGGGTTGACGGTTCTCACCCTGCCGCTTGGCTGGCTGCTCTCCCCGGCCTTCTCGGGCGTCCTGGCGGCCTACCTGGTTCTCAACCTGGCTTATTCCAAATGGCTTAAGCACATCCCAATTGTGGACGTGCTGGTCATCGCTGCCGGGTTTGTTTTGCGCGTTCACAGCGGCGTGACGCTCATCGAAGTGGAGCGCTTCTCGCCCTGGCTGTACGTCGTCACCACCCTCGGCGCGCTCTACCTGGGCTTTGGAAAACGCCGCGCTGAGCTATCTCTGCTCGACCGAGGAGCAGGTTCGCACCGCCGCGTCCTCGACGGCTACACCATCCCGCTGCTCGACCAATACGTCACCATCGTTTCGGCGGCCACCATCCTGGCCTACTCGCTTTATACCTTCTCGGCTCCCAACCTGCCAGAAAGTCACAGCATGATGCTCACCATTCCCTTCGTGGTGTACATCATTTTCCGCTACCTGTACCTCATCCAGGTCACGCATGAGGCCGGTTCGCCCGAAGAAGTCCTGCTCAAAGACGCCCCCATCCAGGCTGCCATCGTCCTGCTTGGCCTAACCGTGCTGGCCGTGTTCTATCTCTCATGACCACCGCTTCCGCGCCCGGCAAAGTCATCCTGTTTGGCGAACACGCCGTCGTCTATGGCCGCCCGGCCCTGGCCGTGCCGGTTACACAGGTTCATGCGGATGTGGAAGTGGAAGATTCACCTGCGCCCGGAATTTGGGTGGACGCGCCGGAGATTTCTATACGCTGCGAGATTTCATCGCTGCCGGCCACGCACGCGCTGCGTACCGTTATCGAAAACGTGTTTCGCACCCTAGGCATTTCCTCTCCTCCCCCGCTACAAATTCGCATCACATCTACCATCCCCGTCGCTTCGGGGCTTGGCTCCGGCGCTGCTGTGAGCGTTGCCCTCATCCGGGCGCTCTCGTCAACGGTCAACCGTCCATTGTCCGACGAGCAGGTCAACGCCCTGGCCTACGAGGCCGAAAAACTGCATCACGGCACGCCCTCCGGCATAGATAACACCGTCGTCACCTACGCCAAGCCGGTGTATTTTGTGCGCGGACAGCCGATTCAGACCTTCAACGTCGCCCGCCCCTTTACGCTCGTCATCGCCGATACAGGCATCCCGGCCCCTACGCGGGAATCTGTCGGTGATGTGCGCAAACTGTGGGAAGCGGATAAAACCAAATGGGAAGCGATGTTCGATGAAGTGGGGGGCATCGTTCAGGCGGCGAGAGAAGCAATTGAAACAGGAAAGACCAAAGAGTTGGGACCTTTAATGGACGCCAACCATGCCCTCTTGCAAGAAATGACTGTCTCCTCGCCAGAACTCGACCGGCTGGTGTTAGCGGCGCGAGGAGCCGGGGCCTTGGGAGCCAAATTATCGGGAGGCGGACGCGGCGGCAACATGCTCGCGCTGGTCGAACCAACAGAAGCCGAACAGGCCGCCTCCGCCTTGCGCGCCGCCGGGGCAAAAAATACCATCATCACTACTATTGAGGAGAAGCAATGAGCGCAATTTCCCCCGGCCTGCGGGCCGAAACCGAAATCACCGTCAGCGAAGCCGATACCGCCGCCCGCTGGGGCAGCGGCCTGGTTCCCGTTTACAGCACGCCCGCCTTGGTCGGCCAAATGGAAAACACCGCCGTCGTGGCCCTGAGCGGGCATTTACCCGCCGGGCAAACCACCGTTGGCGGGCGGATAGACGTGCGCCACTTGGCTCCCACCCCGGTCGGCATGAAAGTGCGGGCGGCAGCAGAACTGGTCGAGGTCGAGGGGCGCAAACTGGTTTTTAGAATCGAAGCCTGGGATGCGGTTGAAAAAGTCGGCGAGGCATTGCACGAGCGTTTTGTGATTGACGAGGCCAGATTTATGGCTCGAGTGCAGGGCAAAGGATGATGACGCAAGCCACAAACGAAGATGTTGTGCCGCAGTAAATGTTGGAAATAGTTTCCCCTCTCCCGGCGGGAGAGGGGCTGGGGGTGAGGGCGGGCAGTTACACAGAATCTAACTCTTTTCCCAATCCTTAATCGCCGCCTTAATCATCGTCTGAATCTCCGGGTCTGGCACATCGTCCACCCCGGCGTAGCGGGTCTTGCCGACGAATACGATCACTTCGCCCAGCGAACCCTCCTCCAGGTGAATATCACGATTCGCCAGTGGCGATACGGCCAGACGCTTCTGAAGAAAGTCGTCAATCATGCTCACGATAGAGGGAGGTCTGGTGCTTTCGATTATTTTAAGGTCGTTTGCCACCAGGCTGCGGAATCCTCGTCCAATGCTGATTTTGAGATTTTTCTCTCCGTCTTCGTCAGGTTTGGTCAGAACGGAAGGTTTGGCAGCTGGAGAAGGAGAAACGGCGAGAGCAGGAAGCGGCGCAGGGGCAGGACTGACGGGCGTGGGAGCGGAACTTGTTGGGGCGGGGGCTGTCTTCCCATCGATCCAGGGTCGGATTTGCACGATGATATTGACCAGCCGGGCGCGCTGTTCGGGGGTCAGGTTGTCTGGCGCAACGCGCGCGCCATCCACTTCGAGGTGCCAGACCAGGCTTTTATCGAGCGTGACCTTGAGAGCGGTATGTTCTTCTGGGAGGATGGGTTTTTCTGTTTCCGGCGCGTCGGTGGCTTGCGCTTCGGGCTTTGACCGTTCCTCGAACATGCGGGCGGCGTACCCCGCAACGAGCGCGATGAGAACGGTAACTGCAAGGATAATCAGGAAAGTTCCGGGGGGAATTGTGGCAGTTGGTTCCATTATGTCACCTGGCATTGCGGGCAGATGTGCGTGCTGCGCTGCCCCACGATAAGCCGTTCAATGGGCGTTCCACACTTGGGGCAGGGTTCACCTTCCCGGCCATAGGCCCGAAAGTAGTTTTGGAAATCCCCGCCCCGGTAGACCCAGTCAATGCTTGCGCCATTATGCTCGATTCCGGCCATCAAAACGGTTTGAATTGCATGATAAAGCCGCGCGGCTTCCTCAAAAGTGATTGTATCTGAAATCCGCAGTGGATGCAGCCCCGCCAAATGTAATGCCTCGTCGGTATAAATATTTCCCAGCCCGGCCAAGAAGGACTGGTCGAGCAGGAGCGGCTTTACCTGGCGGCGGTGCCTCAACAGGCGGTCATAGAATTCCTGCAGAGTGAAGGCCGGGTCGAACGGTTCCGGGCCGAGACCGCCAATCACATCTCCAGGATGCGCCGTCAGCCAGACGCGCCCGAATTTGCGGGTATCGTTAAAGACCAGCGCGCGCCCGTCTGAAAGTTCCAGAATGAGACGGTCGTGTTTTTCGGGCCGGTAAGGCAGCGGGCGCAGGTACAGGTCGCCGCTCATGCGCAGGTGAATGAAAAGATGCAGGTCGGCCAGTTGGATATCGAGGTACTTGGCGCGCCGCCCAACGCCAGTAATTTCGCGCCCACGGATTTGGTCCGCAAACCTTTCGGGAGAGGGAATCGCCAGGGTTCGCCGCCACAGCAGATGGGCAGCCTGAACCGCGCGTCCGGTTAACTCCGGGCGCAGGGAACGCGCAATTGTCTCCACTTCTGGCAGTTCAGGCATGTTACTCGTTGAACATTTCACCTACGCTGCGACCCTGATGCGCGCGCAGGATGACTTCGCCAATCAATCCGCCAACCGAAATCACCATCAAGCGGTCTTTTAGTAGCACCTGCTTTTCTGCTGGAATGGGGACGGTGTCGGTGGTGATGAACTGCTTGACTGGCAAAGTCGCCAGCCGGTCAACCGCATTGGAGGAAAAAATTGGATGCACGCAAACCACGTACACATCGCGCGCGCCCTTCTCTTTGACCAGGTTCACGGCCTGGATGATGGAGCCGCCGGTATCGATTTCGTCATCCACCAGGATGACATCCCGATTTTCCACCTCGCCGATGACGGTCAGAGCCTGGGCCTTGGCGTCGTTTGCCACGCGCCGTTTTTCGATGAAGGCAATCGGCGCTTCGATGTCGGCAGCCAGGTTGCGGCCTTTTTTGGCAAACCCCAGGTCAACCGTAACAACCACCGGGTCTTTCATCTCGCGTCGCTTGGAACGCAGGTAATCGGAGATAAGGTAGAACCCAGTTAACACATCGCCGGGGATGGAGAAGAAACCCTGCACCTGCCCGGCGTGCGGATCGAGCAGGATGTAACGGTCGGCCCCGGCGACTTCAATCATATCGGCCACCAGACGCGCGGTAATGGGTACGCGCGGCTGGTCTTTTTTGTCTGAACGGCAATAAGCCAGGTAGGGAATGACCGCTGTGACGCGCCCTGCCGAATCCAGTTTCAGGGTCTGTAGCAGGATGAGTAATTCCATCAGGTTGCGATGCACTGGCGCGGAAGTGGTTTGGACTACATACACATCCTGCCCGCGCACACTGGAATGCAATTTGACAAACAGGTTTTCATTGGGGAACTGAATGATGTCTCGCCCGCAGAGCGGCGCTTTGACATAATCGGCGATTTTCTGCGCCAGGTCGGGGGAACCGGTGCCTGCGTATAGTTTGATGCCGCCAAAGACTTTCATATCATGTTGGTCAATACGAGCCATGCCTGGAACCTTTCAGTTTTTATTCTCGTTTATCAGTCGATAAACCGCTTCGCGCGGCGAGATTTCTCGGTTTTGCATGGATTCGAGCATCGATTCCATGTTTTTTGGGGGAAGGTTGGCAAGAAAGCGGGCGACAAGCATTTCTCGAAGAATCAGGTCGAACTCGGCCTGCAGCCGGGCGCGTTCCCGACGGGCCCAATCTCCGCTGGAGCGCAGGTGCGCCACATGCCGCTCGATTGCCTGCAACAACTCGGGCAATCCCATTCCTTCGGTCGCCACCGTGCGCTGCACGGGCGGAATCCACAACCCAGTGTCAGGGGTATCCTCCCCGTTCAACTCCATCACCTGGCCGTGATGCCTGAATACCTTGCGCACCGGATGCGCCAGTTCGAGCATAGTTTTGAGCGCGCGCTCGGTCGATTCCACGCCGGGTCGGTCGGCCTTGTTGATGACCAGGATGTCGGCAATCTCCAAAATCCCGGCTTTAATCGCCTGGATATCGTCACCCAGCCCGGGCGCTTCGACGACCAGGGTGGTATGCGCCAGCCGGGCAATCTCCACCTCGCTCTGTCCCGCACCGACCGTTTCGATGAGAATCACATCGAACCCGGCCGCGTCGAAGACCTGGGTCACGGCGGCAGTGGCAGCAGCCAGCCCGCCCAATGACCCACGCGATGCCATGGAGCGGATAAACACGCCGGGGTCGCCCGCCAGGTCGCGCATCCGCACCCGGTCGCCCAGCACAGCCCCGCCTGTAAATGGGCTGGAGGGGTCGACTGCCACAATTGCCACCCGTTTGCCCTGCTTGCGAAAATGCAGGGCAATCTGGTTGACCAGCGACGATTTCCCGGTTCCAGGCGCGCCGGTCACGCCAATCAAATGCGCTCTCCCGGTATGCGGGAAGAGCGCATCCAGGGCCGAGCGGCCCTCAAGCGTGTCATTTTCGACGCGGGAGAGCAGGCGCGCCAGCGCCAGCCGGTCGCCGTTAAGGATGGGTTGTGCCAATTCCATGCGCAAAATACGACGCGAGCGTGCTCAGGCGGCCACGCCAGGCAGGGCAGCGCGAATATCGGCAATGATTTGCTCGGTGGGCGCGCCGGGGCCATAGACACCGCTTACGCCCAATTCTTTCAGCCGGGGGGCATCTTCATCGGGAATAATCCCACCGATGAACACCCGCACATGCTCTTGCCCGTTGGCTTTGAGCAATTCCAAGATGCGCGGGACCAGCGCCATGTGCGCGCCGGAAAGGATGGAAAGGCCGACCACATCCACATCTTCCTGCAAAGCAGCCTCGGCAATCATTTCGGGCGTCTGGCGCAGTCCGGTATAAATGACTTCCATCCCTGCATCGCGCAGGGCGCGGGCAACCACTTTGGCGCCCCGGTCATGTCCGTCGAGACCTGGTTTGGCGACAAGAACACGGATTTTTTGTTCGGGCATTCTTCCTCCGTAAAACGGAAATTCTTCGATAGAAAGAAATTATACTATGTCCAATCCACCAAATGTACCGCTTGTCTGCTGCAATGCAGGGCTTTCTTAAAGTCGAGAAATGAGG
>Ga0101944_10006060_pt1 | contig 13149 bp, 11 predicted proteins | sample DewCreD2012metaG_FD_75245 | JGI IMG/M metagenome (GOLD analysis project Ga0101944, IMG submission 75245) | Hot spring sediment bacterial and archeal communities from British Columbia, Canada, to study Microbial Dark Matter (Phase II) - Dewar... ... | reverse complement strand
GAGGTGACAGAGGGAACTGTAAAGACATTGCTTTTTCGAAGCATTAAAAAACTTCAACAAAAACTTTCTTTCTATAAACCTGATTTTAGACTTGAAGAGTAAAAAATATGACATGTAAAGATTTTGAAAACCTGATAGTTGAAGCAATATACGGCGAACTAAACAATGATATGCTTGCCGAGCTTATCAAACACAAAGAACATTGCAAAACATGTGCTTCATTATACGAAGGAATGTTGAAAACAGTTAATATTATGAAAAACCGGGAACATCCCGAAATCGATCCTACCTTCTCCTCCGAGTTATGGAGCAGGATAGAACCAAACCTGACAGAAGAAAAGTCGGGCAATATTAAAAAAATATTTTTATTACGCCCTGTAACAGTACCATCCTGGGCATATGGTATAGCAGCACTTATTTTAATTGCAGCCGGAATTTATCTGGGTCAGATTTACTTTACCTCTCCATCCAAATTCCAATCCGAGCCAACATCAGTATCAGCATCCAACTTCTCTGATAGCGATACGACAATAACAAATGTATATACGTATCTTCAACGATCAAAAAATTTTCTACTCAGTATTGTTAACACCGATAAGGAAGGGAAGTTGATGATTGATCCTCGACGTCAGGTGGAATTTTCACAAAAATTAATTGATGAAGGGGAAGCATTATACACAGTATTAAACCGACCTGACCAGCAGCAATTACGCCGGCTCATAGATGATTTAAGAGTTATTCTCTTACAACTTGCAAATGTAGAAATCAAACCCGGTGAACCCGTACTAGAGATTGTACGAAATAGCATTGATAAAAAATCCATAATTCTCAAAATCAATATCGAAGCACTGCGCGCCATGTCAGGAGAAACAAAACAAAATAAGAACCTGAAAGACAAGAATATTTAAATTTGGAGATAATTTTATGAAAACACTTCATCATAAACTACAACTTTTACTGTTGCCTCTTCTATTATTAACTATGTGCCAGATTAATTTTATATATTCACAGACAGTTGATGAAAAAGCATATCAGGAGGCAAAGCGGGCATACGAGAATGCATACAATCTTATTCTTGATGAAGACTGGCCAAAAGCATATAAGGCATTTGAGGATTACCTGAAAAATTATAAAACATATGTCGATGCGGCCTCTTACTGGCAATGCTATAGCTATGAAAGATTAAATGAAGATATGGAAAAAGTTTTCAGATGTTATGAAAAATTTGTTGAAACCTATACAAAGAGTAAATGGACTGAAGAGGCTCAAGCAGCCATGTTAAGTCTGGCAACCCGACTTGCAAAACAGTTTAAACCACAATATAAAGAGATAATTAAGAGTTACGAAGAAAGTGAAAATGATGATATTAAACTTTCCGCACTATACGCGCTCAGAAATATGGAAGATGAACAAGCCCTGCCTGCTTTAATTTCACTCTACGATAAAACCAGGAATGAGAAAATCCGAAGCAATATTGTCTATATGCTTGGCAGTATTGAATCTCCCGAAAGCAGGAAAAAACTTATTGATATTGTCAAGAAAGACCCAAGTCCTAAAATTCGAAAGGATGCACTTTATGCTATTCAGTCAATTGGCGGACCTGAAATCCATGCTATAATCAGGGAAATAATACGATCTAAAGATGATGCTGAATTACGTAGCATTGCAATATATGCTCTTGCTCAGGATAAAAGCGATGAAACAATTTCTTTACTGGGCGAAGTTGCCCGAACTGATCCCAACAAAAGTTTGGCAAAAGCTGCTGTATATTCTCTGAATAATATCTCTTCACCCAAGATCTCCGGGGAACTTCAACGAATTATAAAAGAAGCTATCGTTCCTGATGCACGTGAAGCGGCTCTCTATTCTCTTATGAACCGAGGTGATGAGATTTCGTTGCAAACACTCAGGGATGTTGCTATTAATAGTAACGATAACCATCTTCAAAAGGCAGCCGTTTACGCACTCGGGAATTATGAAGGAAAAGATGCAATAAAATTACTCAAAGAAATTTATCAATCAACTACAGATGAAAAAATAAAAGAATCGGTTTTGTACGGTTTAGCCAACAAAGAAAGCAAGGAAACAAAAGAGTTTCTGATCTCGATTGTTCTTTCTGAGAAAAATGAAAAAATTTCACTAGCAGCATTCATGGCATTGGCAGGAAGAACCGATAAGATAGACTCAGAGATATTGTTACAGGTATTATCGCAATCTGAATCAAATGAAATAAAGAAATTGGCTCTATATCAAATTGGTCAAAAGGGTGATATTGCATCTGTGAAGGTAATTGGAAAATTCGCAAAAGAAACAAGGGATCCGGAACTTCAACAGGCTGCAATAATGGTACTTGGAAGGTCGGGGAGCGATGAAGCAGTCCCTATTCTCATGGAAATTGCAAAGAGTGACAATAGTAAAAATATAAGGAGCAATGCCGTATCAGCCTTAGGAATGATAAATACAGAAAAAGCACGCGCTGCACTTCTGGAAATTATCGAAGGGGAACCAAAAAAATAGAGTTCTAATTACATAAGCATTTTCTTTTAATTGGGTTACAACTATATCTCAATGGTCTATCTTTTAATCTGAATTTAGCATTAACCTCCCATTTTCATTATATTCCTCCGGTTAAGTCAACCATACAAATAAGAAATTTGTCCAATTTTATATCTAACATAAATACAATCGCACATCTAAAGGAATATCTTCATGAAAATTCTGGTAAAATCTTTTATTTCAGTAATCATAATTTTTGGTTTCACACAGAGTCAGACCATTAAATTCCCCGAAACCTCCCAGGGAAAAGCCGTTCAATCATTTCTGGAAGCATTTAACAGCGGTAAGGATGAATCTCTTTTGATATTCTTTAAAAATAATTTGTCGAGTGAAGAACTGACAAAGCGCTCTCCTGAATCACGAGTTGATCGAATGAAAATACTCCGGCGCCAGGTGCAATCTCTCACACCGAAGAAAATTATTAGTGCTTCCGAAACTGAAATACGGCTTACGGCAAAGTCAGGTAATGGTGAAGATTTGACTCTCGGTTTCTTTTTTGAAGAGAAATATCCACATAAATTTTCCGGACTGCAGATTGAGATGGGGGAAGATATAACTGAAGAAATAGGTCCACCCATGATGATAGATGAACTTGTTCCCGCACTGGAAAATTATCTAACAGCCCAAACAAAATCAGACAAATTTTCCGGTGTTGTCCTGACAGCACGTGATACATCGATACTATTTTTAAAGGCATATGGATACGCCGATAGACGCACATCTACGCCCAACAAAACCGACACAAAATTCAATCTTGGCTCTATCAATAAATTCTTCACCCGTGTAGCGATCGCTCAACTGGCAGAAAGAGGGAGATTATCTTTTAACGATCCAGTAATAAAACATATTCCGGATTACCCCGACAAATCAATTGCTCAGAAAGTTACTATCAATCATTTACTTGAAATGACATCCGGTCTTGGAGATATCTTCAATGAAAAATATGTGAACACACCAAAAAATAAAATCCGAAACCTGAGCGATTATCTTGAGTTAATTAAAGACAATAAATTGCAGTTTGAGCCGGGGAGTGAGCAGCAGTATTCAAACGCTGGATATATTGTTCTCGGTTTAATAATTGAACGGATAAGCGGTCAGGATTATTACACATATGTTCGTGAGAATATTTTTAAGCCGGCGGGGATGACAAACACAGATTCCTATGAAATGGATGCCGTAATTCCAAATATTGCAACAGGTTACACGCACCCTGAAGGTGACGAGAAAACATGGATCAGCAATATATATTCTGCCCCCAAACGTGGAAGCTCGTCAGGTGGGGGATATTCAACAGCGGAAGATTTATTTAAGTTCATTCACGCTTTGAGGAATGGTAAAATATTATCACCAAAATATTCGGCTTGGATGCTCACACATGATTTACCAGCAACAGATCCTCAACTTCCGATCAAGGATGGTTCAATTGGTATAGCGGGCGGCGCGCCTGGTATAAACAGCGTGGTTGATTATGATTCAAGATCCGGAAATATAGTAATAGTGCTCGGTAATTTAGATCCGCCTGCTGCGATGGAAGTTTCAAAAAAAGTGAAGGGATATATGAGAAGGTTTGTAAGAGGATAAAAAAACTATCTGATGGTGGGGAATCTTCAAAGTATCGAACCCACCGTCATGCTGAGCGGAGTCGAACCATGACGGTGATGTTTAACATTCAGCGTCACCCCTCGACTCCGCTCGGGGTGACACCAATTTTTATTCTCCTTAATTCTTATTAACTCAGGGGAACATCTGCCCGGGATGACACCTCTTTTTCTCTGCGCTCTCTGTGGTTTTGTGTTTTATTAAAACATAGGAATACTAAGTAATTCAGTGTTACTTTTCTACGCCGCAGGTGGAAAGGGACTGAACATGCCACTCACCTCCAACCCTGGATCGAACCTGAAAGTGAGCGGCACATTCAAACCCATTGTCATGCTAAGCATGGACGGTATAATAAAAGTCAATAACCTCAACCATTCCGCGAATTCAGAATCTCCCTTATCTTTGTGATGATACCGGCAGTTCGGGCTTGACAAATATCACCTTTTCTCTTTCCAGTGTAACTGTCCCGCTCGCTGCACCCTTCGGTTTACGCACATATTTCCGTTCACAATAAGCCACGGGAACAGTTGAGGCGTTTCGCATTTTGCTGTAATATGCCGCAATACCTGCCGCCTGTTGCACAATATCTCGTGGGACATTCTCACCTTTTCTGACCTTGAGCACCGTGTGTGAACCGCTCGCCCCTCTAACATGAAACCAGTAATCATGAGGCGCTGAGTACTTCATTGTCAGAAGATCATTACTGGCACTGCTCTTGCCAACCCACACTTCATAACCATTCTCAAGTAAAAAAACACGAAATGGGATTGGCTTTCTTTCTTCACCTTTCTTCCCGAGGTTTAATATCTTTTGTATCGCTTTATTATTCTCTACAATTTCCTTTATCTCTCCCGCTGTTTCTGCATCCATAACCTTTTTTTCAAATTCCTTGAGTACAATAAGATTTTCTTCCAGACGTCCGGTTCGGTAAATTATTTCTTCTCGTTCTTTGTTTAATTTTCTTGATTTCTGAAAATATTTATCTGCATTTTGTGCTGGTGTCAGCGCTGGATCAAGTTGTATTTCCACCGTTTTATGCGGAATATTTAAATCTGATACCACAACTTTTTTCATCCCCTTTTTAATATTCATGATATTCGCAAGAATCAGTTGAGCATGATACTCATATACTGATGGGTCATTCACTTGTTGCCTTTTTATCGCACTTAGCGCTTTCTCAATTTTTTCTATTTCCAGAGCTACCTTTTTCATCAATCTCTGCTTTTCGTTTTCTTTCTTTTGCAAACGAAATCTGTTTATAAGTATTTCCTCAACTGCTTCATTGACCGTTTTATAATATTTGCATTCTAGCTCTTTCATCATTGTTAATTTTACTAAAGAAATTTGCATTGATCCTTCTTCATTTAGAAAAATAACAGGCGCTGGATTCTGCAACTCTTCACTTATTGCTCCAACTTTCCTCCATAATATTGTATAATCTTCTCCATCCGTGACAGCCATTGTTTCCTCTATCGACACACGATGAAGTATTTCACGAATATAAATCGTACCAAATTGCGGCAGCATTTCTTTTAATGCCTGTAAAATATTTTTACCTTTATGGCTATAAAGCATTCTGGTAAATGTTGATGCATATAAAATAATTGATTCATCATAAGTCCTGCCGGATTCTTTAAACATTGTACCTGAAACTTCTTTACTATGCTTAAAACTTTCAATAATGATATTCGAAGAATCAACCAGATAAATATTACTCGATGCTGTGTTATACAACTGTATAATAACATTCATTCCATTATTGACAACAAGTGTAAGCATTCGATCAAAGGGATGGATAGAAATATTACTGACACTTAAATTATTAAGTGAACTAAAAAGTGAGACGGAGTTTTTACGCGCGCGGGTTATACCACGTCGCATTACAATGTAATTAAATCCAGGTGTAACTGATATGCATAACGAAACTTCATCCAACATTAATCCTGAATCGTCCTTTTTTACAAATGTCAGAATAAGTTCATTCTTTTGTTGAGTAAAAACTTCACTGATCAGATATCCGCGCAGGGCGGTATCAAATTCCTTGGCAAGGGCTTTTAATATAAAGTATTGTACCAGCATATGGAATTTTTTATTAACATTAATATATATAAAAGAGGTCGGTTCTCAAAAAGGGTTTAGAAACGTCAGTTTTATTCATTCTTTATGTGGAAAATGTGTGGAAAGGTTTTTCTTGACGAAGCGCTGAATATTTTGTACTTTAGTAAGGGAAATTTATATAAAAATTGAGCAATTCAGCATGATTTTAAGCATGACAGGCTATGGACGGGGTGAAGCCACAAAAAATGGCGCAACCGCCACAGCAGAAATAAGAAGTGTAAACAGCCGATATTTAGAAATAACTACGCGGCTTCCGCGAACATTATCTCATAGGGAAAATGACATCAAGGAATTAATCAAAGAAAAATTTTCCCGTGGTAAAATAAATGTCGCGGTTTCAATAGTTTCAGAAAATTTAAACGAAGCACCATTGCGGATAAACAAGGGGGCGGCAAAACTATACTATACACTTTTAAACGATTTGCGTAAAGCAGTAAAAATTCAGGAGAAGGTTTCACTTACTCATCTTCTCCAGTTTCAGGATATACTTGAAATTAATACACTTGAGCAAACTGATGATGGTGAGTGGGCGCTGGTAAAGAAAGCGCTATCCAAAGCATTGGCTGAAGCATTACAGATGCGCAAGCAAGAAGGAAGTGAATTAGCAAAGGATTTGATTAAAAGAATTTCTCTCTTAGAATCAAAAGTTGATACAATTGAAAGTATAGCCAGGAGCCGCATATCAGAGACAAAATCACGTCTGGAAGATAGATTACGTGAACTTTTATCTGATCAGTCGGTAATAGATGAACACCGTTTAGAATTTGAGATCGCACTTATGGCAGACAAGCTTGACGTAACTGAAGAATGTGTTAGATTCCGGAGTCATAACAAATTTTTCATAGTTGCGCTTAATGAATCAGAAACACCTGGAAGGAAACTGAATTTTCTTACCCAGGAAATGAACCGCGAAGCAAATACAATCGGATCAAAAGCAAACAGTGCAGAAATTTCGCATCTTGTTGTTGAGATCAAAGAAGAAATAGAAAAAATACGCGAACAATTGCAGAATATTGAATAACCGCGCTTTAAACGGAATATAGACATTCGCATCATAATCACTCAGGTCAATTATTAAATATTTTCATGATTATGTCAAAACCAAAGATATTTGTTTTATCTGGACCAAGCGGATGCGGAAAATCAACAATTGCTAAAATAATTCTTGAGAGACACCATGAACTAAGTTTTTCAGTATCTGCAACAACTCGACCAATGAGGCATGGTGAAGTAAACGGTAAGGATTATTATTTTATTTCAAAACAGGATTTTGAGAATAAAATTAAAAACGATGAATTAATTGAGTGGGAAAAAATCTACGGTGAATATTACGGGACATTGAAAAGCGAACTAGAAAAAGCAGAAAAAATGGGGAAGTCTATAATATTCGATATAGACGTTAATGGTGCACTATCAGTTAAAAATAAATATAAAGATAAAGCAGTTTTAATATTTATAAAACCTCCGAGTGTAGAAGTACTCATAGACCGGCTTAAACAGCGGAAAACCGAAACAAAGGAGTCTCTTGAAAAACGGAGCGAAAGATTCGAGATGGAACTTGCCCGTTCAAAAGAATTTGATTACTGTATAATCAATAACGTGCTCGATACTGCAGTCGGGGAAGTAGAAAAAATAATAAACAGGTTTTCGTAAATCTAAAAATAGAAATCGTGTATATTTTAAACATATAAAGGAATAAATTAATGCCAATCAAACCTCTGGACATTGAAAAATTAAGCAACAAGGCTGAAAATATTTATGAGGCAATTGTTGTTCTCCTTAAGAGAGCAAGACAGATAAACGAGGAGATGAAAATTGAGTTCAATCAGCGCATTGAAATGTTGCAGTCAAGAATCTTCGATAATGAAGAGGAAACTGAGCAGCCACAGACAAATCCTGATCAAATTCTTATTGCGCAGGAATTTGAGAAAAGACCGAAACCGACTGAAGTGGCAATCAATGAACTGATGAACGATCAACTTGTATATCGATACAAGGAAGATGATAGCGTTATCCAAAAAGAAGAATAATAATTAAATGAGAGGTAAGAAAATATTAATCGGGATAAGCGGTGGAATAGCTGCATATAAAATTCCACAACTTGTGCGTGATTTCCGTAAACGCGGAATTGACGTTCGGATTGTCATGACAGAGGCAGCAAAAGAATTTGTGAGTCCGTTAACCCTCTCCACCGTAAGCGGGCATGAAGTAATTATCGGTGATTTCCCGGTTTTAAAAGGAGGAATCATACGAGCAGGAACCTGGCACATAGATCTCGCCCAGGAAACAGACTGCATGCTGATAGCCCCAGCAACCGCAAATACAATTGCAAAAATTGCACACGGCTTTTCCGATAATGTTGTAACAACTCTTGCCCTCGCGATGAGAGGACCTGTAATACTGGCTCCTTCAATGGATACCGACATGCTTCAACGAGATGCTACACAATTCAATATCCGGATACTTCGCGAGCGGGGTTATATTATTCTTGAACCGGCTACGGGCGAACTTGCCAGTGGTTTATACGGACCCGGGCGTTTGCCGGATTTGCCGATAATTCAAAAAGAAGTGGAAGATGTTCTCAATCATTCATCAAAAGACTTTAAAGGTAAAAAAGTGCTCGTTACTGCCGGTCCGACCCGGGAAGCAATTGACCCTGTAAGATTTATCAGCAATCGGTCAACGGGAACAATGGGATTTGCTATTGCAAATGCAGCCGCCCAGAGAGGTGCGGATGTTACACTTATAACAGGTCCTGTTTCACTTTTTACTCCCAGAAACGTAAAAAGAGTTGACATAGAAACTGCTTATCAGATGTATCTTGCAGTAAAAAAATATTATAAATCTTCAGATATTGTTATTATGGCCGCCGCAGTTTCGGATTTTAGTCCGGTAACAGTTAGTAGACAAAAAATTAAAAAAGATTCTCCCCGTAAAGATATTCTAAATTTAAAACTGAAAAAAAATATTGATATTATTTCAGAAGCGGGTAAAAATAAGGGGAAAAATATCCTGGTTGGTTTTGCACTTGAAACCGAAAACGAAATTTCCAACGCAAAAAAGAAATTACACCAAAAAAATCTTGACCTGATTGTTTTAAATAATCCACTGATAAAAGGTTCAGGTTTCGGAACAGGAACAAATAAAATAACAATAATAACGCGAGAAGGTAAAATCCACCGCATAAAGAAAATGCCGAAATATTATGCTGCACATGAGATATTAAACCATGTTAAACAATTATTTTAAGCAATGATGAATGAATCAAAACACGATAAAAAGATTTTTGGATAACGCCAAACGGTATTTTATGCAACAAGAGGATCTTTTTGGAAATACGCTTCATACTGAGAAAAAAACAAATAAAAAATCCCTGACAAAAAATTTAATAAATAGTTCAGGCGAAACCTGGACAACTGCGCCATCACTCAATGATCTATACAATGAAATTCATGAGTGCACAAAATGCCCGCTCGGTTATACAAGAACTAATTTTGTCTTTGGTGTCGGCAATCCCCGTGCTGAAGTTATGTTTATAGGTGAAGCTCCTGGTGCTGATGAAGATGCGCAGGGTGAACCTTTCGTGGGCAAAGCCGGCCAATTGTTGAACAAAATCCTTGCCGCAGTACATTTAGACCGGAATGAAGTATACATATGCAACATCTTAAAATGCCGGCCCCCGAACAATCGGGATCCGGAAACAAGCGAGATGGAGACCTGCGCTCCCTATTTATACAAACAGATCGAACTTATAAAACCTAAATTTATTATTTGTCTCGGCAGAATTGCAGGTCAGTGGTTGCTCCAGACCAATCAAAATCTGACAGCATTGCGAGGAAAAATACATGAATATAACGGCTGCTCACTGATTGTAACTTATCATCCCGCTGCTCTTCTCAGAAATCCTCAGTGGAAGCACCCGACATGGGAAGACATGAAAATGTTCAAAAAAGCATATGATGAAATGAAAGCATAACGGTATGGCAAAAACAAAAAAATCTAAAGATACCCCGGCGCAAATCGACATCTCCTCCTCAGCCAGAATACCGCCTCAGGCAGTTGATGTGGAAAAGGCTGTACTTGGAGCAATGCTTATAGAAAGAGAAGCAGTACCAAAAGTAATCGAAATTCTCGACCCCGAATGTTTCTATAACCCTACACACCAGAAAATATTTCGTGCAATGATTTCCCTTTTCGACAAAGGAGATCCGATTGATGCAGTTACAATAATTGAAGAACTTCGACGAGGTGGAGAACTTAATCCGGCCGAGGATCCACTTTTTATAACAGAATTGACAAAGAACGTCACAACTTCAGCAAATGTTGAATATCATGCACACATTGTTCTTGAAAAAACATTGATGCGTAATTTAATTAATGCATCAACAGAGGTGGCATCAAGAGCGTATAACGAAACAGAAGATGCTCTGGATTTACTGGATGAAGCAGAATCCAAAATATTCCAGATATCGGAACGGAGGATGAAACGTTCATATACTTCTATTAAAAAAGCCATTAGTGAAACATTCGAGATGCTGCAGGATATTCATGGAAAACATAGCGGAGTAACCGGTGTTCCGAGCGGATTTCCTGCACTAGATGAAAAAACAGGCGGTTTTCAGAAATCAGATCTTATCATTGTCGCTGGCCGACCAAGTCAGGGTAAAACCGCATTTGCTCTTTCAGTAGCAAGAAACGCAGCGCTCCACAAAGAAAAACCAACTCCCGTCGCAGTATTCAGCCTGGAAATGTCGGAACAGCAACTGATTATTCGCATGCTCGCATCCGAAGCAAGAGTTAATGCGCACGAACTTAGAACCGGCAGACTTCATGAGGAAAAATGGAAAAACCTGAGTCGGAATATTGGCAGACTTGCGGAAGCGAAGATTTTTATTGATGATACACCAAGTCTGGGAATACTGGAATTGCGAGCAAAAGCAAGACGTCTTAAAGCAGAACACAATATCGGATTAATAATCATCGATTATTTACAACTTGTTCAGGGACCAAAAAATGCTGAATCACGTGAACGTGAAATATCCATGATATCACGTTCGCTTAAAGCACTTGCAAAGGAAATAAACATTCCTGTAATGGCACTATCGCAGTTAAATCGGGCGCTTGAAACACGAGGTGACAAACGACCCATGCTTTCCGATCTGCGTGAAAGCGGTGCTATAGAACAGGACGCAGATGTGGTTATATTTATCCATAGACCCGAAACATACGATATCAAAGAAATTAAAGACGATGAACTCGGATCAATCCCATCTGAAGGAATAGCCGAAATAATTATCGGAAAACAGAGAAACGGTCCGACTGGGCTCATTAAACTCCAATTTCATAAAGAGTATGCAAGTTTCGAACGGCTTGAAACTTCAATCCAGGTTTCCTCAATACCTCAAGAAGATACGCCATTTTAGTAATCTGTGAGTTTGTTTTAATTATCAGAATTATGTATTTTAATTAAGATATTGCCCCCAAAGTAAGGGGCATGTTTATTTTATGGAAGAACCAAGAAAAATATGTATACTCGGCTCCACCGGCTCTATCGGACAAAGCAGTTTGGAGGTAATTTCAAACTTCCCTGGAATGTTCCGTGTGGTATCGCTTTCAGCCAATAAAAATGCTGAACTCCTAAGTAAACAGGCACAAAAGTTCAATCCAGACACCGTCGTTCTCTTAGACCGCAATACTATTAATGAGGCCTATCTTTCACTCAATGGATCAATAGAAGTCCTCTGGGGAGAAGATTCCCTTGAAGAAATTGTCAGCCGCGACAACGTTGATGTGGTTATAAACTCACTCGTCGGAGCTGCAGGTTTGCGTCCGACTATTACTGCGCTCAAGCATGGAAAAACAGTTGCGCTTGCCAACAAGGAAACACTCGTCATAGCAGGTGAGTTAATTACGGAACTCGCCCGAAAAAATAATGCAGCACTTATACCAATTGATAGTGAACATAGTGCCATATTGCAGTGTCTTGCAGGTGAGGATCGAAATTCGGTCAGCCGACTCATATTAACTGCATCAGGTGGACCATTTCTTAATATAGATAAAAATCAATTCCCAAAAATTAAAGCAAATGAAGCGTTAATGCATCCAACCTGGAAGATGGGTAAAAAGATCACAATTGATTCTGCTACCTTAATGAATAAAGGACTTGAGGTCATAGAAGCCCACTGGTTGTTTAATCTGCCTGCAGAAAAAATTGATATTCTGATTCATCCTCAGTCGATTATCCATTCCATGGTAGAATTTTCCGACGGCTCAATTAAGGCTCAAATGAGCATGCCCGACATGAAACTCCCAATTCAATACGCTCTTACGTATCCGCACCGATATCCTGCAAAATTTCAAAGAATAAACTTTGCAGATTTAGGCAAATTGACATTCTTCCAGCCCGATAAAAATAAATTCGAATGCCTCAATCTCGCTTACCGTGTATTAAAAGAGGGAAAAACCGCACCTGCAATTTTAAATGCAGCAAATGAATCGGCTGTTGAGTTATTTCTTGCGGAAAAAATATCCTTCGACCAAATTCCTCGGATCATCAATTATGCCCTCGATAAAGTCCCAATAATTAATCACTTGAATCTGGAAAACATAATTGAAACTGATATTACTACAAGACGTGTTATAAAAGAAAAATTCGAATAAAATTAATCAGGTCAAAATGAACTTAATATCAACTATATTTTATACTGCGATCATGCTTGGTGTTCTTATTTTTATACACGAGTTTGGTCATTTTATTGCTGCAAAACTGACACGCATGCGCGTTGACAGGTTCTCAATCGGATTTCCACCACGTGCCTTTGGAAAGAAAATAGGTGACACAGACTACTGTATATCCTGGATACCGATTGGCGGCTA
>Ga0101944_10006059_pt1 | contig 13150 bp, 10 predicted proteins | sample DewCreD2012metaG_FD_75245 | JGI IMG/M metagenome (GOLD analysis project Ga0101944, IMG submission 75245) | Hot spring sediment bacterial and archeal communities from British Columbia, Canada, to study Microbial Dark Matter (Phase II) - Dewar... ... | reverse complement strand
CTCCGGGGTCGGCCGTGGCTGTGCCGAGCCCTCGTCTGCAAGGACATTCCTTGCGGTTTCGGTGGGCGCCCCGAGCAGATAGCGCATAAGGCGCTTGATGGAAGCCGCGCTCTCCTCGAGCGACTGGCTCAGGCGGCGGATGGTTTCGACCATTCCCGCGATGGCCTCGTAGTCCTGCTCCAGGAGAGTCCTCTCCTTCACCCGGGTGAGCAGCTCCCTCATCTGGGCGTCGGTGAGCTCGATGCACTGGCCCTTGTTGCGCTTGGCCTTTCCCATGGAGACGGACCGTTTCCTTTCCGGGGTTGACGTGTGCCGCGGTGACGGCTGCAGGATCGTCTAGCACACCGGAAAGGAAATGTCCAGAAGGTGCGATGCATTTTTTTTCGAGCCCGATCCATGCGGGGGACCAGGAACCGGTGCCGGGAGATCACGCCAGGGAGCGGGGACGTCGAGCCGGCTCAGGGCGGCGTAGAGCGTGGTGGTCTTGCCGGAACCCGTGGGGCCGGAGACGACGATCAGGCCGTTCGGTTCGGCGAGCAGGGCGGAGAAGGCGGCCAGGACGTCGTCGGGCATGCCGAGGACGGTGAGCGGCAGCAGGGCCGAGTCGCGGTCGAGCAGGCGCAGCACGACGCGTTCGCCCTCGGCCACGGGGAGGGTGGAAACGCGGATGTCGATTTCGCGCTCGCCGACGCGGACGCGGGCGGTGCCGTCCTGGGGCAGGCGTTTTTCGGCGATATCCATGCGGGCCATGACCTTGAGGCGCGAGATCAAGGCCTGTTCCAGATGCTTGGGGGGGGCGGCCTGCTCGTAGAGCACGCCATCGACGCGGTAGCGCACGCGCAGCCGGTCCTCGAAGGGTTCGAAGTGGATGTCGGAGGCGCGGCGCTTGACGGCTTCCAGCAGAATCAGGTTGACCAGTTGCGTGACCGGCGCCTGTTCCGCGCTTTGGAGCAGGTCGTCGGAGCGGGCGGAGGCCGGGGCGTTGGCCGGGCGGGGTTCGGCCAGGGTCTGCAGAAAGCTCGTGGGGGTATCATCCTTGCGGTAATAGCACTGCTCGATGGCGCGCAGGATGCGGTCGCGCGGCGCGAGCACGGGGCGCAGTTCCAGCCCCAGGAGCATGCCGAGGTATTCGAGTTCCGCGACTTGGCGGGGATCGGCGGTCAGCGCGCAGGGTTCGCCGGCGAGGCGCACGGGCAGCAGGGCGTGGGCGCGGGCCCAGTCCACGGGCAGGCGGGCGACCAGCGCCGGGTCGAGGATTTCGGCGGGCGGTTCGGGCAGAAACTCCAGGCCGTACTGCGCCGCCAGTTCCCGCAGCGGCGCGGCGGCGGGTCTGTCATCGGGCGTCTGGGACGTCGCGCTGTTCATCGGCCGGCAACCCGCTGCGCCGCTCCCAGCGTTCGGCGACCGCCTGGGCCGCGGCGGGCGAGGAGACAATGCGGGGGGTGACGAAGATCAGAACATTGGTGCGTTCGGCGCCATCGGTCGTGTGGCGGAAGAGCCAGCCCAGCAGCGGCAGGGAACCGAGCAACGGCACGCGCTGGACGATCTTGGTGCGGTCTTCGCGCGTGAGGCCGGCGATGACGATGGTCTGGCCGTCCGGGACGGTGACCGTGGTGGTCACATCGCGCCGGGCGATGGTGGGGGTGTAGGAACCGCTGGGGCCGGGGTCCACCACGGCCTCGATGCTGGGGTTGAGCTTCATGCGCACCTGGCCGCCCGGGATGACGGAGGGGGTCAGCTTGAGTTTGATGCCCACATCGATGCGTTCGATGTTTTGAATCACGTCGCGCGAGGCGCCGGAGCCGCCTTCGATGGTGGACTTGAGGACGGGAATCTGGTTGACGATGTTGACGCTGGCCTCCTGGTTGTTCTGGGCCATCAGCGAAGGATTGGAGCGGATTTTGACGCGGCTGTCGCGGCGCAGGGCGTCGATGTTGACGATGCCGGGATAGCCGGAGACGATCTTGCCTTCGCTGTCGAGCTGGGCGCCGCGCGCCAGGCCCACGGAGATGCCGCGCGGGAAGACCTGGTTCTGGATGGCGGACATCAGGTTTTTGTCCGGCTCGCTCAACATGCTGCCGGCCTGCAAGACCGTATCGCCGACCGCGCTCGGCAAATCCAGGGCCGCCATTTCGACCCCGAGGTTCAGGGTGTCGCTTTCGCTCAGTTCGGCGATGACGACTTCGATGTGCACCTGTTCGACCGGCTGGTCGAGTCGCTCCACGAGCTGGCGCACCGTTTCGAAGTCGCTCGGCGTGGCGTCCACCAGCAGGGCATTGCTGGCGGGCACCGCTTCAATGGCGATGCGGCCTTTGGCCGGGCCCTCGCCCTTGGCTTCCGCCGGCTTGCCGAGCAGGGCATTCAGGCTCTTGGCCGCCTCCTCGGCGGAGATATGCTTCAGCAAGATGGCATTCAAGCGGCCGCGGCCGGCGGTGGACTCCACGTCCATGAGGGCGATGAGCCGGCGCAGTTCGGCGATCTGGCCGGGCGTGCCCAGCAGAATCAGGCTGTTGGAATGCGGCGAGGCCACGACGTTGGCCCCGCGCGCCGAGGCCAGGCCGGCGCCCTCGGGCGCCGGGGGCAGGCGGCGGCGCAGTTGTTCGGCGCGGGTTTCGCCTTCCGCCAGGGCCGCGTTGATCTGGGCGGCCAGATCCTCGGCGCCCGCGAAGCGCAAGGGGACGACTTCCGTCTGCCGCGCGGTGCCGGGCTGATCGATCTCGGCCACCAGCTTCTCGATGCGGCGCACGCTGGCGGCGGTGTCGGTGACGATCAGGTGGTTGGTCTCCTCGACCGCCGCCACCGCGCCGCTCTTGCCGCCGCTGACGCGGCTTTCGAGCAGCTTGCGCACTTCCGCGGCGGAGGCGTTCTTCAGGCGGAAGACTTTGGTGACGACGCCCTCGGCGGGGGTCGGCTCTTCGGCGCCGACGACCGGCGCCAGCGGCGTCAGCCGCTCGGCGAGCAGGACCACGCGTTCGATGTCCCCGTCGCGGAGGACGGCGCAGCCGGCGGATTCGAGGATCGAGAGGAACAGGGGATAGACCTCGCGGCGGCTGACGCGGGGGGAGACGACGGTGATTTTGCCTTTGACGTCCTCGGCCACGGCGAACTTGCGGCCGGTGAGGTCGCCGACGAGCTTGACGAACGCGGCGATGTCCACCTGGTCGAAGCTGAAGTTGACGTAGCTTTCGTCGGGGGGCGGCAGCGGAATTTCCGCGCCGGCCAGTCGGGCCGGGTTGGGGCGCGGGGTGGGCTCCGGCGCGGCGGGCGGCTGGGCCGGCAGGAGGGCGGCGTTCAGGGTCAGGATCAGCGCCGCGCCGAGGGGCCAACGGCGGGCGCTGGGGATCGGCCGCCGGCCGCTGGGCCGCCGCTCTCGCTGGGTGCGTGCTGGGGAGCGCATTACGCCTGCTCGTTGGTTTCGGCCTGGAGTTCCTCGCTGCGGGACTTGGTGATGCCGCGCTGCGAAGACTCGACGAACGCCAGGAGGTGGTCGAGTTCCGGACAAGAGGGAATCTGCGCCCGGATGCGTTCGACGGCCTGCCGCGTGGACAAGCCCTGCCGGAACAGAATCCGATACGCTTCCTTGAGGCGCTGCACGGCCGCCGGATCGATGCGGCGGCGCTGCAGGCCGACGGCGTTGAGGCTGCGCACGGCCGCGGGGTGGCCTTCGACGATCATGAACGGCGGGCAGTCTTTGACCACGCGGGTGTAGCCGCCAACCATGCACGGCCGGCCGATCCGCACAAACTGATGCACGCCTACCATGCCGCCGATGACGGCCTGATCTTCCACCGCGATATGTCCCGAGAGTTGGGCGCCGTTGGCCATGATCACGGCATTGCCTACCTGGCAGCCGTGCGCCACGTGGCAGTAGGCCATGATCAGGCAGTCCGATCCCACGCGCGTGACCTCGGTTTCGGTGGTGCCGGAGTTGACGGTGACGTATTCGCGCAAGGTCGTGCGGTCGCCGATTTCGACGCGGGTGACCCCGCCGGCGTATTTCAGGTCCTGGGTGCGGGTGCCCAGGCTGGCGAAGGGGTACACCAGGCACTCCGCGCCCAGGGTCGTATGCCCGTCCACGACCACATGCGACATCAGGCGCGTGCCCGGACCGAGCCGCACGTGTTCTCCGACGACGCAGTAGGGGCCGACCTCGACGTCCTCGGCGAGCTGGGCGCCGGCGGCGATGACGGCTGAGGGATGGATGCGGCTCATGCGGCGTCCTTGCCGGCGGCGATCATGCACATCATTTCGGCCTCCGAGACCACCGCGCCGTCCACGCGGCAGGTGCCCTGGAAGCGGGCCATGCGGGACCGGACGTTGGTCAGCTCCACTTCGATGCGCAGTTGGTCGCCGGGTTTGACGACTTTGCGGAACTTGGCTTTGTCGATGGACATGAAGTACGGCACGCCGGTCGAGGAGCCCCACAGGCGCATCAGCAGGATGCCGCCCGTCTGGGCCATGGCCTCGAGCTGCAGGACGCCGGGCATGACGGGGGAAACCGGAAAGTGCCCCTGAAAATACGGCTCGTTGGCCGACACGTTTTTGAGGCCCACGATGCGCTTCTGATCGTCGCATTCGACGATGCGATCCACCAGGATCATCGGGTAGCGGTGCGGCAGCAGTTTTAAAATCTCGTCGATCGTTAACGTGGCCATGTTGTCACCTCTTGCATCGCCGTTACGGCTGGCGGACGTGGGGGCGAGATGCACCAGCGCGGGAAGCTATCAAATCCGGTCGCGGTTTGAAAACGCAAATCGTCGGCTGTCGGTTGGGCTTGCAGGATGGGGTCGGGAAGGGGAAGATGAGTCTGTGGTCGGAGGAGTTGAACGCGCGGCGCCGGGTGCAGGGTGCAGAAGGGATGCGAGGATGAAAAAAGCGGATGAGCGATTCTTCCAGAAGTATTTTCCGCCGCAGGAATTCGCGGCGCGTCGGCAACGGTTGCTCGACGAGGTCGGGCCTGCGGCAGACGTCCTGTTGCGCGGCCGCAGCGAAACGTGCGGTCCGCGGTTTCTGCAATCCAAAGTCTTCTTCTATTTCTCGGGCATCGAGATTCCCGGCGCGTTGCTGCTGATCTCCGGGCCGGAGCGCAAGACGACGCTATACTTGGCGCACCGGGACCCGGAACGGCATCCCGAGGAGACGGGTTTGGGAGTCGAAGACGCCGAGGAGATCAAAGCCGCGACCGGCGTCGACGAGGTGTGCGACCGCGCCCTGCTGACGGAGCGCCTGAGAACGGTGCGGACGCTCTACGTGCAGGACGCGGAGGACGAACTGCCCTGCCGCACACGGTTTGAGGCGGCCGCGGTGGCGCAGCGGCGCGCGGCCGATCCGTGGGACGGGCGCCCCTCGGACACCCAGCATTTCATCAGCCTGCTCAAGTCGCGCCACAGCCACATCGAGATCAGGGGCTTGACGCCGATCGTGAGCGAAATGCGCCGCGTGAAGAGCGCGCGCGAAATCGAGATGCTGCGCCGGGCCGGCTATCTGGCGGCGCTGGCGACGACCGAGGCGATGCGCATGACGAAGCCGGGGCTGCTCGAACGCCAGCTCGCCGCGGTGGCGAGCTATATCTACTTGACGCACGGCGCGGCGGGCGAGGGCTATCCCCAGATCGTTGCCGCCGGCCGCAACATGCAGTTCGGTCACTACTCGCGCAACGATGCGCGGCTGATCGAGGGGGACATCGTGCTCATGGATTCCGCGCCCGACTATGGCTACTACACCAGCGACATTGGCCGGATCTGGCCGGTGAACGGGACATACGCGCCGTGGCAACGGGAACTTTACGGGTTCATCACCGCCTATCACAAGACGCTGCTCGGGTTGCTCAAACCCGGCGCGATGGCCGAAGACGTGGTGCAGGAAGCGGCGCAGATCATGGCCGGCGTGGTGCGGAAGACGCGGTTCTCCAAGGCGATCTATCGGCAGGCGGCGGAACGTGTGCTGCAGTCCAAGCATCCGCTCTCCCACCCGGTTGGCCTGTCCGTGCATGACGGTTCTCCGTACCGGCACAAGCCGCTGGAACCCGGGGTGGTGCTTTCGGTGGATCCGATGTTGAGCGTGCCGGAGGAGGAACTCTATATCCGCTGCGAGGACACGGTGCTGATCACCGCGGACGGAATCGAGAACTTCACCGCGGCCGCGCCGCTGGAGCCCGAGGCGATCGAGGCGGCCATGAAGGAAGCCGGCCGGTTTCCGTTGTACGACACGGCCTTGGCATGGGATGCCGGCCGGAGGCCGTAGCCGGCGGCTGTTGACCTGCGGCGCTCGCGACCGGATTCGTCTCCAACGGTTGCGCAGGAGGCAAGCTGCCTCGTCACGGCCTCAGACTCCCCGGCCGAAGAAGTGAGCCTGCCAGGAGCAGTTGGCACCACGAAGAGCACGAAGAACACGAAGCCAGAGCTGGCCGTCGAGGATCTTGAGAGATCGATGACGCGAAGAACGGCTTTCCCCTCCTGGGTGAAACATGGCGGCACACGGACGGGTTGGTCCACACCGCCAAACGGCCATCTGTTCCGATCCCTTCGTGGCGCTTCGTGTCCTTCGTGGTGAATCAACGGCCGCGTTTAGGGGTGAGTGAAGGAGTTTAGACGGTTCCGATTGGACCTGATACGCAAAAGCGCCGCATTTTCTTTGGCGCATAGAGACCCGACAAATGACGACGCCGCGGGAGCGGCGCGCGATGGCGATCCGCGCGCTGTCCCGCGGCGTTTGCCGGATCCCGGAGGATCGGCTTGCTAAACTACTCGGCGGGTTTCTCTGCGGCGCCGCCCTCTGCGGCTTGCCGCTGCGGTCCGCGCCGGCCCTGGCCCATGGCCCGGGCGCGCTTGGCATGCGCCTGCTGCATCTCTTCGAGCGTCAGCGCCCCGTCGGCGTTGGCGTCCATCTTCTTGAAGATTTCCTCCGGCGGGGGCATCTTGGCGGCGCGCGCCTCGTCCCACTTATCGCCCAGTTGCGCTTTGCGTTCCGCAATGCGCTTCTCGTGCGCCGCCTTGAATTCCTCGAGCGAGACGGCGCCATTGGCGTCCGTGTCCATGGCCTTGAACATTTCCGCCGTGCGTTCCGGCGAAGGAACGCGCGGTTTCTGGGGCTGCTCCGCCCCTTCCTCCGCGAGCGCCACGCCGATTCCCACCGTCGCCGCCGCCGCCACGGCGGCTCCCGCCACTTTCCACTTGCCGTTCATCGCTACCCTCCGCTCCTGTCCCGAAACCTGACGTTCGGAATGCCGCCCGTCGGCATCCCCTCGGTCGCCACCATACAACGTTTGGCCGCGCGATATATTTTCGCTGTGCGGGGGGGGATCAGCGGATGAAGATGCATTTTGGCTGCCGGCGGCGCAGCGCGCGCAGGGCGCGGAGCCAGAGAGGACGGCGGATTCCCAGGGCCTCCACGGCATCTTCGAGCCGTGTGAGCGGCCAGCGCAGCCAGCCGTAGAGCCGGGCGCGCCAGGGCCAGGCGAAACGCCGTTGCCGGGCCAGCGCTGCGATGTCGGTGCAGAAATCGTTGCGGCTGTGCCGGACGATGGCGAAGTAGCGCAGGCGGCCGCGGCGGCGGTAGCGGGCCAGGTCGAAGACGGCGGCATAACGCTGCGCCAGACCGGCGATCTCGATCGTGGCCAAGGTGCGCAGGCATTTTTCGCATTGCGAGCAGTTGCCGGCGCGGTCGGCATGGATGCAAACGTCGAGCGTTTGCCAAGTCTCTGGAATATCGGCCAGGCGCAGGATCTTTTGCACGCGGGTGTAGGCGCCGCCGGCCGAGAATAGTTCCAGGCGGCCGCTGCCGAGCAGCGGCAGGAGCAGCGGTTCGTCGCAGGTTAAGCCGCTGGCAGGCGTGAGAGCCGCCCGGTCGTGCGGATAGGTGCTTGCGGACAGATAACGGCCGATGCCCCCTTGCAGCAGCAACGCCACGGCCGCGTGCCGCAGGGCATGGGTGTGCAGATAGCTCAGCCGCTCGTCGTAGAAATCCGCGAGATTGGAAGCGACCAGAACCAGGGGCAACCCGATGCGCTCCGCCGCCGGGGCCAGGCGCTGCGCGCGTTCCCGGAACAACCGCTCGCCCCCGGCGCCGTGGGAGCCGACGTGATTGAAGACCAGGTGCGTCAACTTGAAACCTTGCGGCGCGGCGGCAAGGTGGTGGTCCGCGATCACGCACCAGGAGTCGATGCCGCCGGTGAAACCCGTGGCCACGCCGGCCGGGCGGGGCCCGCTGTCGCGCAGCTGGCGCGCGTCGATGCGGATGGGATGCAAACCGCGCAGCAGGCGCTGCAGGAGCGGTTGGCAGCATCCGGAAAGCTGAAACCAGAGCCGTTCGGAAAGCGGGCCGGCGACGCGCGTGTCCGTCCCGGCGGCCATCGCCGGAATGAGCAGGGCCGCGAGGGCCGGGTCGCTCAGGTCCGTGAGCAGGCTGGTCCAGCGCGAATCCACGCGGAACCACAGGGCGGGGGGGCCGGGGAGACCTTCCACGGTCACGCGCCACTCGACCTCGGTGCCCGCGCGCCGGATTTGGGGCGGATGAATCTGCATCGTGTGTCGGCCTCCCGCGCCCGACGGCGCGCCGACCGCCGCGCCGTCGAAACTGTGCCAGAACCGGCGCGGGGTTGTCCAGAGGCGACAAGCAGGCAACAGGGGCACGGGCGATGAAGCAAGCGATAGGCGACAGGCGACAAGGGCCATTTTCCCGCCTCACCTTTTCCCGCCTTTGCCCTGCTGGTCTTGACCGGTTTCTGCTGGCTGGCGCGGACATGTTCTGTTATGGTGCGTGGCGTTTTCAGAGCCGCCGAGGTTGGACAATGCGCGCGGCAGGGCGAAGCGGGAAAGGACGCGCCACGGCGATGGCCAAGGGAGAGCGATCTTGCCCAGGAGAAGACCCATCTGCGACAGGCACCCGGAACTCGGTTTGCCGGAAGATGGCCCGCTTTGGGAGACCGCCGGCCTCTTCTCGGACCACTACCTCAACACTCGACTGAAACACAATGCCTGGTGGCCTTCCGACGAGCAGGCCCACCCGCACTGGGAATTCTGCCGCGAGCTCTACAACCGCCGCTATCTCGCGCTGGCGCGCGGCAACGAAGCGACCGTGAGGCAGGAACTCCTGGACAAGGTGCTCAAGCAGCTCGGATTCGACTGGATCGACAATCTCAGTCTGCCGGATGAGGATGCCTAACCCGATTATCTGCTCTTCGGAAACGCGGCCGAGAAGGAAGCGGTGGTGGAAAAGAGCGCGAGCGAGCGCTATCGCGCTGCCGTTGCCGTCCTCGAAGCCAAGCGGCTCCATCACCCGCTTTCCCAACTCAGCAAGCACCAGCTTCGCTATCCCCACCAGCAGATCCGCGACTACCTGCTGGATGCGCAGGTGCTGGGATGGGGCATCCTCACCAACGGCAACCTCTGGCGGCTCTACTGCCGCGACGCGAAACGCCACGAGTATTTCGAGCTGAATTTCGAAGTGGCGATCCAATCGCTGGATGGGTTCAAGTGTTTCCTGGCGTTTTTCAGCCCCGAGGCCTTTCGCCGCGACGCGACCGGGCGCTGCCGGCTGGACGAAATCCGCGAGCAGGCCGCGAACGTTCAGACGGAACTCGAGGACAACCTTCGCCAGCGCGTCTTCAGCATCCTGGCCGATCTGGCAAACGGGTTCGCCGACCGGCCCGAGAACGGGATCGGCGAGGGCGAGCTTGACACCCTCTACCAGAACTGCCTGATCTATCTCTACCGCCTGCTCTTCGTGCTCTATGCCGAGGGGCGCGATCTCTTGCCCGTGAACCGGCCCGACCGGAAGTACCTGAAGAACCTTTCGCTGGCCAGGCTGCGGCGCGGGTTGCAGAACTTCAGCGATTACGACGACCGGCACCTCACCCGCCTGTGCGAATCCCTGCGCGATCTGTTCCGGCTGATCAACGGCGCGAACGAGCGCATGAACCGCGACTACGGCGTTCCCCGCTACAACGGCGGACTGTTCGATCCCGAAAAGTACCCGTTGCTCGAAAGATGGGTGATTGCCGACGCCGACCTTGCCACGGTGCTCCGCGGCCTGATGTTCAGTCCGCCGCCCGAGCGCGATAAGCCGGCCTTGCCCATCCAGACGGTGGACTTCGCGGACCTGCGGGTACAGCACCTGGGCTCGATCTATGAGGGATTGCTGGAGCACCATCTGGTCAAGGGCGAAGACGGGCGGCTGCGCCTGGACATTGACCGCGCCGAGCGCAAGGCCACGGGCACCTACTACACGCCCGACTACATCGTCAAATATATCGTCGAGAACACCGTCGGCCCGTTGCTCAAGGAAATCGAAGAGCGCGAGCCGGTCAAGGCGGCCGTGGCGGCGCAGGAACGCAGCAACGCCTTCGCGGAACGGGCGCTCAAGCTCAACATTCTCGACCCCGCCATGGGCAGCGGCCACTTCCTCGTCGAGACCGTTATCTTCATGGCCGACCACATCGTGCATCATCCCACCACGCGCTATCTGGACGGCGAGAAACGCGGCGAACCCAAAGCCGAACAGGAGATCGCCTACTGGCGGCGCCGGGTGGTCGAAGCCTGCATCTACGGCGTGGACCTCAATCCGCTCGCCGTGGAGCTGGCCAAGCTCTCCCTCTGGCTCGTCACCATCGCCACGGACAAGCCCCTGAACTTCCTCGACCACCACTTGCGCTGCGGCAACTCGCTCATCGGCGCGCGGCTGGACGACCTCAGCGAACTGCCGGTGCGGAAGACGCGCGCCCTGCGCGAGAGGCCGGAGCAGCACGTGCTGATCATCGGCGAGCGCTTCCAGCGGGCTGTGGCCGAGGTGCTCCGCGGCATTCACGCGATCGAGGAGCAGGACAGCGACGATCGCGAAACGGTGAAAGACAAGGAAGAGCGCTGGCGCGCGGAAATCGAGCCACGGCTGCGCCCGTTCGGCGACGTGGCCGACCTCTGGACCAGCGCGTTCTTCGGCAACGAAATGGATGAGGGAACGTACATTGCCCAGGCTCAGGCGATCCTTGCGGGAGGGACGGCTGCCACGCCGTCCGAGCAAGATGGCCCTGGAGGGCCGACCTCCGTGTCGGCCGGAAGCTCGGACGCGACGGAGCGCGTCCCTCCAGCGGATCCACCCGCTTTCCGCGCCATCGCCGAATCAAGGCGTTTCTTCCACTGGGAACTCGCCTTCCCGGAGGTGTTCTTCAACGACGACGGCACCCCCAAGGACAACCCCGGCTTCGACGCCGTGATCGGCAATCCGCCGTATGACGTAATCTCCGAGAAGGAACAGTGCCGCAGCGTTGCCGCAGAGAAAGCATTTTACGAATCACAACCATGTCTCGAATGTGCAGTTGGGGGCAAACTCAATCTGTACAGGCTGTTTGGCGCGACGGCAGTTCGTCTACTTGCCAGAGGCGGACGTCATTCATTCGTCGTACCAATGGCTCTCCTCGCTGATGCACAGTCACGTCCACTTCGTGCAGTGCTGCTAAAACAGTACGGACTGGAGAAGATTGAAGCCTTCCCTCAAAAGGATGATCCGAGGAACCGTGTATTCTTTCAGGCAAAACTGCCGACTTGCATCTATGTGCTGCGCAATCGACCTCCGACACGTTTTGTTGTCCGCATTCATCCTGGCAAAGACATTACTGACACATCTCCGATTCTTGACGTAAGCGCGGACGATATTCACGTCCTCGACCCCGACAACCTAAGCATACCTAGTGCCCCAGACAGTCGTTCGGAATCGATACGTCTCGCGATCAAACTACGAAACGTGAGCGGACAATGCTTGGGTAAGTATGCGCCTTCCCAGCAGGGTGAAGTGAACCTAACAACACACGCTCACTTTCTGAGCAACAAACCCGTAGGACCGGTGGTTCTTCGCGGGGCACATGTAGGCCGGTACATACTTCATCAGGTGGCGAAACAGGGCGAACCAAAGTACCTGCATGTGGATGAGTTCCTCGCGGCACAGGGTCCTGGCACAAAGGCCCACGACTACCGATTCCGCCGGATCGGTTACCAGCGTGGCGCGGCGATCGACAACTGGCGCCGGATCATAGCGACGATTATCGAGGCCGGCTGTCACTGTTCCGACACTGTGAACTACATCCTACCACCTCACACCGTAGACCTCTTTGCTGTCCTGGCAATTCTCAATTCGGCAGTCTCCGAATGGCGGTTCCGGCTTACGAGTACCAATAATCACGTGAATTCGTACGAGGTAGATGGGCTGCCTTTCCCACGCTTCGCCTTCACCACCCCTGCCGGGGAGCGGAAGAGGCATGGCGCGAAGGCCCGGCAGGCGTACGAGCGCGGATTGAGCGACGGCGACGACACTGCGGCGCTTACCCTCGTGGACGAGCACCTGAAGGCCGCGCGCACCGACGTCGTTCACGACCTGCTCGCGTTCCTGGCCGAGCGGATGATGGCGCTGAACCAGGAGAAGCACGAGGCGGCCAGGGGGTTCCTGACGGACCTCAAGGACTTCCACGGCGTGGACGCGCACAGCCTCAAGCCCAAGACGCGACTGGACGAGTTCTGGAAGCTGGAAGCGACGGACGTTTTCGCTCACCTCAAGGCCAACGCCCGCGCGCTTGCGGCGCAGGGCGTTCGGCTGAGAGAAGCGGACGAAGAGAAGATCCGCAGCCGTTTCCTGAAGGCGAAGGACAGGATCGTTTCGCTGGAAGCCGCGCTGTCCTTCACCGACCGGCTGATTGACCGGATCGTCTATCGTCTCTATGACCTGACGCCGGATGAGATTCGGATCGTGGAAGGCGAACAGTGATTCCACCGGGCGGGCTTGCCGCCTAAGGTGGAGGCGCCATGAGCAAGGATGTGGTGCCGGCGGAACGGATCGAGAACAAGATCCTGCGGCTGCGCGGACAGAGGGTCATGCTGGATCGCCACCCGGCCGCGCTATACGGAGCCAAGACGCGCGCGTTGAACCAGGCCGTCAAACGCAATGCCGACCGTTCCCCGCCGGACTTCATGTTCCGACTCACGCGCGAGGAAATGCTGAAAACGCCAGCGGCAGACGGCTGGGACGGAGCCCGACCCTCCAGGATGAACAAGAGACCGCCCGTTGACCGACGCTGGAGGGACGGCCTCCGTGCCGTCCGCTGACGTCCTCCGTCGGAGCAGAGGCCGACTTCGTTCTCTCGGCCAAGGGCAGATGAATCCGCATC
>Ga0101944_10006058_pt1 | contig 13151 bp, 11 predicted proteins | sample DewCreD2012metaG_FD_75245 | JGI IMG/M metagenome (GOLD analysis project Ga0101944, IMG submission 75245) | Hot spring sediment bacterial and archeal communities from British Columbia, Canada, to study Microbial Dark Matter (Phase II) - Dewar... ... | reverse complement strand
AAAGGGATAAAGACAATCGCGCTTGAGGACACAACGAGCAGGTCATTCCTAACTTCCCTAAGTATATGCCGATGATGGCTCAGTATGAAAGAAAGAGTATCGAATTTACCGAAGTACTAAACGCAAGCAAAATCCCTGATAGGCCGACGCCGTCTTATCACCTTGGCGCGCGCAGTAGAATATTCTTGTTTTGAGTTTTTATCCTTGCAGGAGATTCTTACATTATAAACTGGACATTTGTTTAGTTAGTTGGGAGAAATGCTTTTCATTAGGTTACAATATGTAGTTTTTGGTGCATGTATAATGATAAATAACGCGTTGGTGGAAAAATATGGAAATTGAAAGTTGTAGAGATTGCGCAAACTTTGAAGATCGCAGAGATATGGAAAACGTTGCAATATGCGCTATGCACCACGGACCATCAGTATGCTGTCCCGAATTCAAACCTCGCAACAGAAAAAAAGATATACATAAGCTCTACGACAGGTTCTGCTTAAAATGCGCCAATTTTGAGAGCGTAGACGGCATTGCAATATGTGCCAAACACCATAGACCTGGTATTGCCTGCAACGCGTTTAGAATCAAGAATCCCACCAGTAAGAGTAGGAAATTCAACCAGATGCCTATGAGCAAAACAATCTGATGTGATCGTAGCTATCCATTAAACGTAACGTATCTATATAATTTGAAAGCCTCCCACATGTGTTCGTTTTTTGGAAAAACGCTATACATTTGTCGCTATAATCGCAATTTTTATATAATTATGATTGATAATACGGCGTTTCATTGAACATGTGGGTGTATTAAATGGACGTTGAACCAAAGCGAAACAGCATGAGAAAATGGGCTGCGATTTTCTTAGTAATTTCCCTACTGATCGGCGTCGCCATGATGCTCATCCACGAGAATTCGCGTATCGTCGCTGAGCGCGTGCGGGCCAAGCTCGAAGAGATCCAGCGGACGCTCCCGCCCGGCGTGCGGGTGGAGCCGCTCTATGACCGCACGGATCTTGTCCGGAGAACGATTGCGACGGTGAGTCGCAACCTGATTGAGGGCGGACTGCTCGTCATTGCGGTACTGCTGTTGTTGCTTGGCAGCTTTAAGGGTGGACTCATCGTTTCGGCGGCGATACCGCTGTCCATGCTGGTGGCATTCATGGGAATGGTGCAGGCGGGAATCTCGGGCAACCTGATGAGTCTGGGCGCGATCGACTTCGGCTTGATTGTCGACGGCTCCGTTGTGATGGTCGAAAACATCCTTCGCAGGCTCGGTCACCGCAAGGGCGGGGAGGAAGCTCTCCCTCTTATTCGCGAGGCCGGACAGGAGGTAGCCCGGCCGATCTTTTTTGCCGTCCTGATCATTGTTCTCGTCTACGTTCCAGTTCTGACCCTCGGCGGCGTCGAGGGCAAGATGTTCCGCCCGATGGCGGCCACGGTACTTTTCGCGCTCGCCGCATCCTTGATCATTGCGCTGACTCTCATGCCAGTGGCTTGCTGGTACGCGTTTCGCAAGGGCGTTACGGAGAAGCACACCTGGGTTATGAAGCGGCTCAGCGCTGTGTATGCACCGGCACTGCATGGAGCGATTCGATTTCCGTTGGCGACGGCAGGAGTGGCTCTGCTTGTGTTCGGCGCATCGCTCGGGGTTGCTCCATTCATGGGTGCGGAGTACATTCCCACTCTGGACGAAGGCTCCATCGTGGTGATGATGTACCGGGTTCCGGGCATTTCCGTCGCGGAATCCCTGCACGGCAACGAGATCATTGAAAGCGTGCTCCACCACTTCCCTGAAGTCGAGCGAGTCGTCTGCCGAACCGGCCGGCCAGAAGTAGCGACCGATCCCATGGCGATCGATCAGAGCGACGTATACGTTTACTTGAAACCCAGAGATCAGTGGCCCGTGCAGCGAACCAAGGAGGACTTGATTGCCGCCATGAAGGCCGCCCTGCAGACAGAGGCGCCCGGGGCGGCATACGTCTTTTCCCAACCCATCCAGATGCGGACTTCGGAACTGATGGAGGCGGGCGTGCGGTCGGATATTGCGGTTAAGCTCTATGGCCCCGACCTCGACGTTCTTCGCGAGAAGGCGGACCAGATTGCCCGTGTTGTGGAACGAGTACAGGGAGCAGGCGATGTGCGAGCGGAGCGCGTGGCCGGCCTTCCGTACCTCCGCGTCCGTGTTCGGCGCGATGCGATCGCACGCCACGGCTTGGATGCATCCGACGTTCTTGACACAGTGGAGGCGATCGGAGGCAAGCCGGTCGGGCAGATCGTTGAAGGGAACAGGCGCTTCGCGCTCCAGGTTCGTTTCGAGCAAGCCCAGCGGGCGTCCGCGGAAGACATTCGAAACCTGAAGATCGCGGATCCAGACGGCCATTTCATTCCCCTGAGCCAGCTCGCCGACGTCTTCGACGAGGAGGGACCGGCTCAAATCAGCCGCGAAAACGGACAAAGGCGAATCAGCGTGGAGGTCAACGTACGAGGACGCGATCTTGCAGGGTTCGTGGCCGAAGCCCGCCGAGCCGTCGAGAGAAACGTTGAGATTCCCGAGGGCTACACGATCGAGTGGGGCGGCAAGTTCGAGCAGTTGGAGAGCGCGAGCCAGCGCCTAATCGTTGCAGTTCCGCTTGCTCTTCTGCTGATCTTCGTCCTTCTCTATCTGAACTTCAAGGAATGGACGCCGGCCTTAATCATCTTCCTCAACATCCCGCTGGCAGCGACAGGTGGAATTTTCGCGCTGCTTCTTAGAGGAATGCCCTTTAGTATCTCGGCAGGGGTGGGATTCATCGCGTTGTTTGGCATCGCCGTTTTGAACGGAGTCGTTCTCCTCACCTACATCAGCCAGCTTCGAGACGAGGGAGTGGATCTCGAGGAGGCTGTCCGACAAGGCGCCGAGACGCGTTTGCGGCCTGTTCTGATGACGGCCCTGGTTGCAAGCCTGGGCTTTGTACCGATGGCGTTTTCTCAAGGGGCTGGTGCAGAGGTGCAGAGACCTCTTGCCACGGTAGTGATCGGCGGGCTTGTCACTTCCACGTTGCTCACTTTGCTTGTCGTTCCATCGCTGTATCAATACGTGGAACGCAGGAGGTTGGCGCGCCGGGGGTCGGCATGAGTCCCGATATTGTAACGATTCGGATCCACGGCATGGATTGCGCCGAAGAGATCGCGCTCCTCAGACGGGAGATCGCGTCGCTCGTTGGCGGTGACGACAACCTGGGATTCGATCTCCTGCGCGGGCGCCTCACCATCTCCGGAGCAGATAGCGTTCCCTTGGCGGAAGTGCTGGCACGGATCAACGCCACCGGGATGCGGGCAGAACTGTTGCGAGACGATAGCGAGGTTGCACTGCGGAGTACGTCCTGGTGGGAGCGCCATGGGCGGCTGACCTTGACCGCGAGCAGCGGCCTTCTCGTCCTGCTCGGTTTCTTGACGCAGCTCTGGCTGACCGGTAGCCTCACCGGTGTCTTGGGCGCGGAAGGTGCTGGCATTCCTCATGAGGTTCCCGTCCTGGTTCGGCTCGTCTACGCTACCGCGGCCCTTTGCGAGGGTTGGTACGTCGTTCCGAAGGCATGGCTCGCGCTCCGGCGCCTCCGGCCAGATATGAACCTGCTCATGACGATTGCCGTCATTGGCGCCGTCATTATCGGCGAATGGTTTGAGGCCGCAGGCGCGCCTCCATGGTCCGGCCATCGTCGAGCGGCTCCCGCAGGAAGTTCTTCGGCGCCCGGATGCGGAGATCGGCGTCGTCCGCGATCTCGAGCGCGCGCTGGCGGGCGCGTTCGGAGAGGCCGCCCCACGCATTCGCCTGGATGCGCCAAGCGATGCGGCGGAACAGGAACTGCTTGTGATTGGATCGGGACTCCTCGCCGAACACCTCGCGGTACTTCTGCTTGAGCTGCGCCGTGGTCAGGTTGCGGAGGCCCTCGATCTCCTGTCGGATCTCGTTCTCAGTCTTCATGACGTTAACCAGCAGTCACATGAGGGCTCTCTGTCTCCGGGAAGTCAACTTGCGGGATGGCCGGAGCCGGGAAGAGCAGGCGCACGAGTGCATCGCCGAGGATGGCGGCCACCTCGCGGATGGCTTGATCGAGCGCGGCATCGCGATCGCGCATGAGCGGTCTCCTTGCCCGCGCAGCCCGAAGGCAAGTTGCGCGGAGTGAAAGTGACCACCCACGACGATCTCCGCCTGGCGGTCGAAACGCCGTCTGGTGGATGGAATCGACGCGGCGTGTTGCCGTGTCTGTTAACTATATTCGCGGCCCGGTTTCGGAACGTCCGGCCTGGGGTTGGACAACCCCCGCGATGGTGTTAACCAATTCCTGGTTTGGGGTCAGAGGCGGGGAGAAACGGCCTCCGGCAAACGGTACCGCGGCGTACGGGATTCGCTGAGAAGGCATTGCTTTTGCGAGGCAGTCGGCTGTCCATACTGCCGACGCGAATGAGTCCGGTGTCCGGTGTCCGGTGTCAGCGGTGAGATCAAGGAGAGTGCCATCAGCTTGGTTGAATCTGCACCGCCGGTCCTTGAGGGGCGGGGCTGCGGCCTCGCCTGCCGCGATGGCGGTCGGAGAGGAGAAGCGGCGATACGGAATTTCACATCATTCGTCGGGGGCCTAAAAGTTTTGCGGTTGGCCTACCACCAGTTCGCGACCTTCATTGGGGGCGGGCACCCCGCTGTGGACGTCTTTAGTCGTTCAGTCGTCGCCATTGCCCGCGAATAGACGCACGATGATCTAACAGGTCGCTGAAATAAGCCAGAGCCCGTGCGAGGGCAGACGTAGGATCAATAACTTACCGCACGATTTTCGTGACCGAGTGGGATATTTCAGCGACCTGCTCAATGCCGATCGGACCTGGACGAGACTGCCGGCAGTAGCGCAGCTCTGCCGACTGCCTCCTGGGGACAGGAGGTGCAACTTGTCGACGTGGCGCCTGCCGCTCCTACCTCGGAGGCGATGTGCTGTAGTCGCGCGATAGAGTATGCCGTCTCGAAGGCCAAAGCAGCCAAATCGCCACAGGAAGATAGAATAGGCCGACTGTGAACGCTCCCACGAGCGCCCATCCCAGCATGAGCACGCCGGCAAGGATCCTGAGCCGGTCTGAAACCCAAGCCAGGGCGCTCAATAGAATTGGCACGAGTACGATCAACGCGCCTGGTCCGTTGACCTGAATGAGTGTTCTGCCTGAATTTCCGGCGTAAACCGGAAACAGCGCTAGCGCCGCAGAAACAAGGGTACTCGCGACCACCGCCACGAGTACCCTTTGACTCCAGATCGTCTCCCCTGGGATGCGAAGCTTCATGGCTCGGTGCTGGGACCGGTCCAGGCCCCGCGCCCCTATTCATTCTACAGCGTTCTCACCAGTTGAAACTGTGGGGTCAGCAAATTGATGCAGGATGGTCCCGTCAAGCTCCAGGCAAATTGGCCAGTGAGCGTGCCGTCCCACCCACCCCATACGGCGGCGGGCCAGTAGTAGGCATAAACCGTTCCGCCGAAACAAAGCGGGAATCCGTTGTTGACGAAAATATTCGTCGCATAACTGGCTGTGTAGCTGCAAGTAGCTCCATTGATCCAATTCTCATAGCCAAGAGACCATCCGCTCGGTGAAAACCAAGTACGTTGATACTGTCCAGACTGGGGAACAACACAGGTGTCAGGAGCGTACCACCACCAGGTCGTCTGCGTGTAAACGGAATTCACAACGATTCCGACGGGATCCACAAACCACGACGTCTGATAGCCAGCCGATTGCGTAAAACCGGGAGGCCCATAATCCAGCAATCGCTCAGAGTTCGAGGCTTCAATCGCCTGTTCCGAATCCTGCCCTTTAGGCTCCGTCCGTACCGTCTGGGATTCCAGGGGCCGTTCCCTGAGTGAGGCTGCCCAATCGATCAGTTCCCTCGGCGGCTGGCCGACCTCAAAGTCCGCTTCGCAGCTACCGTCAGGGTTGACGCGCACCGCCGACTTGGCATTTGCCTGCAACGCTGTTTCGTCGCGGCGCAGTGAGAAAGTGAAGACACAAACGGCCGGCAACTTCTCACCGTCCTGCACCTTTTCGGGTTGGTATACACCCCTGAGGGTTCGAATGGCGCTACCCAGGAGTGGGATTTGTGGTACTTTCCTTTCAGTGCTCCCACCAGCCTGAAGCGTTCCGCGGCGAGCCTGAACCTCGTCGCCGTTCGCGGATTCCCGATGGACTTGGGCCCACGATGCTGGCACGGCCAGAATAACGATCAACGCTAAACTGGATTGTAGTTTCATGAAACTGATCTCCTTTCGCGCAACGGTCTGCTGAAGTACAGAACTACAGTAAGCTGACGTATGGAGGCGGCAGATTTCGAGCCCCGCTCCTTGGTTCTGATATCAACTCCTTACCATGAAATCCCGTGATTCCAATGCCGTACTTGCCGTTAATGCCGTTGTTGCCGCAAACCACTGCTTTTTTTCGCCAGGACGGCCCAGGAAAATCGGTCTTCGCTTGTTTTTCGGTGGGCTCGTCAACGCCGGACAGCCCCGCCAGGTTTCTTCCATCTCATCCCAGAGGCAACGTCCGGAGTCGCCCACGGAACAGGACCGAGGTGTCTATTGCTGGTCATGATCGGCCGTCGTGTGAATCTGCTGTTGCCGGAGACGCTGACGGCAACCCGAACGAGGTGCGGAGGCGCGTCCAAATTGCTGCGGAGTATTTCGCGATCGGTGATTTAGCTCGCGGCAACGTGCGGGAACCAACGGTAGCAGCGGAAGTCAGCGGCAGTGGCCCAAGTCCTGGGTCCGGATGACTGTCGTCTTGCTACGCGACAAGCCTGCGGGTTAGGTCTGAGCTAGGCTTCCCCCGATTCCCCCGTGGATTCATCAGGAGATGGATGCGGGGCCGGAACCTCGCGCCCATCGGAGACCTGGCGAGAGCTTCTCGGTCAGGCCACGACGCTTTGTTCGGTCGACCGAGGTTTCTCGGGCAAGGGTGTTGTTCCCTGCGCTCTGCGGGGATGACCATTGCGCCTGCGAATCTCAAGTCGGAGACCGGCGGAAGTCGGAACCGCGCCGCTTGGCGACGGGTCCGATTTCGGAACGTCCGGCCTGGGGTTGGACAACCCCCGCGATGCTGTTAACCAACTCCTGGTTTGGGCCGGAGAACGGGAGAAAAGGGCTTTCGAGGGGCGTTTCCGGGCGCAGGGTTGGCGCCCCAAGCGGGAAACGGGAGACAAACGGAGAGACCGAGAACGCGCGAAACCACGGCCAAATGGGGACTTGGAGGCGGAGCCGCGCCGTCAACAAACTGCGGGGAAAACGTTGCGGGAAAAAGAATTGGCTCCTCAAGTCAGACAAAGGGGATTTCGGGGCAGAGAACGTTAATCTAGAATATTGATTCCAGGACACTTACTCAAATTCCCGCGTGCCTAAACCTAAACCGATCCTACCAAAGAAGGACGAAGCTCCCACTACTCATGGCAACTCTTGGGAAGAAGTCCCCACACCCACCTGACGGCCCTGCGACTTCGCACCAAACGCTGCGAAGTTGTGGCGTGCGGTTCAGGCTCACCTTTTGGCGCCTCCCGCGTGATCTGGAACTTCGAAGGAGACGTTGCCATCCTTCCGCACAAATTTTGTTCCGCACAAATTTCAACTATTCCCAGGCATATTCTCCGCTGCGAGGAAGAGACTCATTGCCTTGCCGCGCAACCGATCCTTTATCCGTGTGGACTGCGCATCACCAGCAAGTGGCTCAAAGACAGCTACTTGGACTAGGTTTTCGAGATCAGGGTTGCCGCTCTCTGCCAAGTCGTTAAGAAAAGCGGCGGCGCGATCGAGGATCGGATCACTCTCCGGGAGCTTCAGGAGGTATTGGGCGAAGAACCCATAGACCACGTAGGGAAGATCGAGATCCTCCGCATCAAGAAGATCTCTGAACTCAGGAATCCTGCCAAGGAGAAGGCTCACCGGGTCCGGGCCTTTTGGAACCAAGACGGCTTCATTCGACATTGACGTTCACCTCCCCGATAGCGCGTTCTGCAGGTCAATCAGCAGTTCCTTGACGATCTGACTGTCTGAAGGGTTAAGTGACGGATCCCGGTAGAGCCGTTGAAGGGCTGTCCGGCTCTCGACGCCTTTGAGAAAATGCCCTTTCGGACTGAGCAACACGCCGGTCGCCAACTCGGACCGGATTGCATCGGCAGTGCCCCCGCTTCCGACTGTTGCACCCGGTCGATAGAGATTGCCGATGATATTCCGCAGTTTGGGGTTCTGCGCAGACTGAAGCAGCCGCGTGCGAGTGTTAGTCAAGAGCCCCCGCGGATTCAGCGTGGTACCAACGAAAACTGCCGCGGACGCGACGTTTCCCGTGACTCCCTCGTTGGTGGGCGTGTTCTGCATATACGAGGGCTGTACACCCATCGCATCAGTCAAGAACCGAAAATAATCATTCGCCACGTTGTCGAGAGCGAAAAAAGTATTTAGCGCGAGCGCGATCACAACATTTCCGGCCTCGCCAGTGACGGTTGCGCTTGGCTTGAGGTTCTCGTTGTCTTTCTTGACATCCGCACAGGACTGGCCACCGCTATCATCGTCGTACTCACTACCATCGGAACGGACGACACAAGCTTGCCCAGTCGGATCGATGAATCTCAGTGGATTGTTGCGAACGTAGCTGTACAGATTCCAGCTCTGGGGGTCGTCAGCCTGCTGATCGACAAGCGGCTCGTCCCCACCTGTGAACCTCCCTTGTGCTGAACTCAGATATCTCGCCTCAAAATAATCGAGGCCCGTCTCCGCATCCCGTTCTTTGCCGGTAAACTTCACCCTCGGCTCGGTGGCGCTCGCGTAGCACGACCCGCGCCCGCCCATGCCCTGCGTCATCTGCTCGCCGAAGGGCAGGTAGTCGAGACACCGCCGCTCGGCGCCGCTCGAGCTCGTCACCAGCCGCGTCGAGCCCAGATGGTCTGCCGTCAAATACTCCGTCCCCACCGGATCCGCCGTGCCGCCGTACTCCGCCGCCAGCCGCCCGAAGGCGTCATAGACGAACGTCACAGTCGAGCCGCCGGTCGATTTCTTCACCCGCCGCCCTTCGCCGTCATAGGCGTACGTCGTCGTGATGCTGTTCAGCGTGCTCGACACGAGCCGGTTCTCGGCATCATAGGCGAACGCGAAGCCCCCGATCGCCGTCTGATTGCCGGCCGCGTCGTACTGAATCCCCAGCACTGCGTTCACCATGCGGTTGTTTCCATCAAACCACGACGGCGAGGCCGGCGTGAAGCTGCCCGGCGCCCAGCCGGCGCCCGTAGACCACGACGGCACATACAGGTTGCCGGGTTCCTTGTAGGCGAAGTCCCGGAATTCGGTTCCTTCCTGCACCTTCTGGATCCGATTATAGGCGTCGTAGGTGTAGGTCTGCGTGGCCGAAAAGCCCGGCCGCGCGATCGTCTGGCTCAACACATTCCCGTTGTTGTTGGTCGTGCCGTAGCCGAAGCCCTCCGCCAGCGCCGCAAACTCTCCGGCGATGAGGCTGAACAGATCCTCGCCGCCGCCCGCAATGAGCTGGCCCAAACGCCCGTTGGGTCCTTCCCTGAGCCGGTTTCCCGCCGGTAGCCCGATCCCACCGTGTGGCCAGCCACTTCGCCCCGAAACTGGTTGACGCCGGTTGACACGGCTGACAAACCCGAGCCAGGCAGCCTGCTTATCAACCTGTTTTTGGTAGCTGACGGTGGGCGCAGCGTGCCATCCGTTCACCCGCCGCCCCCAGCGCCGGAAGGGGCCTATGGCCAGTGGGACCGATGGCCTGCCACTGTCACCTCGCGCCGAAAAACCGGCACCGACACCCCGTACGCCAGCATCGACCCTTGCTGTGGACAGCGGCGCCTGGCAGCGGCAAGCGTGATGGCTACCGCTTCGTGTTCCCGATCGACGCCATCTGGCAGCAGTTCGCGCGCAAGGCCGACGGCATCATCACGTGCGCCAAGTGCCCGGCACCGACCTGCGGCCGCTGGTTCCTCCGAAGCGCCGGGCGCAGCGACCGCCAGTATTGCTCACCGACGTGCCGCATGCGGGCTTGGCTGCAAGGCGGAAAAATGATCGCGCCCGGGCCGGATGTGTGCCGCTTTGCCTTCGCGTCAAACGCTCAGACCTCAGTCCCCCATCCGTCATACGTGCCTTCGCACTGGGCCGCGAGCCTCACCATTCCCTCGGTAAACTCGTCTCCAAGAATCTCATCTGGAACAATGAGCGCTCCTGCCTCGACCACCCACCTCTCTTCATTCTCCGGAGTCGGGGAAGGGGATAGAAGCTTGACCAGGAAGCCTTTCTTGAACAACTCTCGACCCAATACCGCGGCATCCCGCTGACTCCACGTCCAGAAATGAACGTCAACGGGACGCTGTTCACTCAGGTTAATACCCTTGCTCAAGAGGACCTGCCTCAATTCGGCGTTCCGTTGTCGATGCTTAATTAACTCGCCTTGGATTTGGTCAGCCATTCGGTCCGAGACTTCATTCTTGATTGAGTGGGCCATATTCATCCTCGATCCGCTTCTGGCGCTTCGGGCCGATCGGGTTTCGCTGGTTCGTGGTCTGGGAGCCGGGCTTGTTCGCCGTACCGCCCAGTTGGTTGATCCTCTTCTGTTCGGCAACCTCCCGGGCAGTCTTGCCCCCTGACACCGGAGTCACGGTAACGGTGGTTCCCGGGACCAGTTTTCCCGATTCGAGGTGCTGGTTTAACCGCCCTGCGACGTCACCTGATTGACCAACGTAGGTCTTGCCCTTCTCAGAAAACTCGTAGACGCCTTCGATCTTCTTGCCGGTGTCCGCTACGTCGTCCGCTCTCCTGACAACCTGTTCGCCAGCATCTACGGCGTCATCGATGAAACCCAACAAGCGTCCTGCATCCTTGACGTCGCCAACGCTAACCGGTAGCAATTCACTTGCTAGCGACAGCCCAGCCCCAATCCTTTGAAGGGGTGAAGCTGCGGGATTGAGCAATGTAGCCGCGTCTTGGATGTTGTCGGCGAAACCGGCGGCGGCATTCCCCGTTTTCGCGACCTTAACAACAACCTTCACCGCCTTCGACCAGACTGACCGACCATCGATGTCGATATTCGCCAGTGGGTTGTTGTAGCCGTACTGATAGAGATTCCAACTCTGTGGATTCTCCGGGTGCTGATCGGCGAAAGGAGCATCGGGTGACGTGAAGCGTCCTTGGGCGCCGCTGAAGTACCTTGCCCCGAAATAATCGAGGCCGGTTTCCGCATCCCGCTCTTTGCCGGTAAACCGAGATGCCGGTCGGAGCGAACCCTCATTGACAGAAGTGGTTGGCAAGAGCCGCAACACTCCTCTCAACAGAGGCCGGAACCCCCGTTAACGCCAGCAGTCCCCAGGACGCTAAACCGAGAAGAAGGTGCTCGGTGCAGGAGCGACCGAGCCCGAACTTCCAGCTGCGCTGCCTCGCCAAGTGTAGATGAAGCGTTCTGGCGAAAAGGGAGCAGAGAACCAACAGGGCTGTTGCTCGGAACACGAGCGTAGCCCTACAGTGGAACGAGGTCGCAGCCGCTCTGGCTTCTACCTCGGTTCGGCCAACTGCCCCCGAGTACCCGAAGGCCTGTCCAAACCAATATGGGATAGCCACGGCTGCGCACAGCATGACCATGGCGCAAAGGAGCAGGATGCATACCTCCGGGGCCGCGTGGGTTGGTCGGCTCATAGGCACACCTGTCTCACTCACACTGCTTGCTCTTCGTGCCAGTTGCACTGTCGCTTACCTCCACGCAGGCCTTTGGAGGAGCAGCGTTGTTGTGAATGTAGAGCGACCACATGAGCCAGTTGTAGTCGATGCCGGAGTATCGTGGGTTCCCGAAGTCGCGCCCCGGTTGATATCGCACCGGCGTCGGCCCCCAAGTGTGCGTCCCAGGATTCCACTGGCCGAAGTTGCTGAAAAGCGGCGAGAACTTCCGGTAGGCCTCATCCCAGACGTCGTACGGAAGGTAGGCTCCGCTGAGATCGATCCCGATCTCTCGAAGAACGTTCTGACAGAGAATCGTACACGCAAGTCCTTGCGGCCCCGTGTGTGAAAGGCGCAACGTGTAGTCGGGTGGGTTGGCCATGATCTTGTCGATTTGATCGATGACCTTCTGCGCAGCCTCCGGCGTGGTTTGAATCGTGATGCTCCCGTGTTCTCGGAGCCGGTCCAAGGTCATGTTTCGATTGACCACGCCAGGACCGGGCGGTCCGGAACCAGCCCAGTAATCAAGGAACCGAACTTGACCGGTTTTCTGGTTCAATGCACCAATGAACACGTGCCCGAAGTCCGTCGTAAAAAAACCTCGCGACGCGCGGTAATAAATCGTAACATCATTTCCGTCCGGATCTACAAACTTGAGGGGGTTGTTGGCAGCATAGGCGTATTTGTTGAGCGTGTTTGAGGGGTTGAAAAGCCTCGCCTTCGTGACGTTGATTTGGTCCGGGCTCGTAAACCTCCCCTGCGCGCCCGAGAAGTATCGCGCCCCGAAGTAATCGAGGCCCGTCTCCACATCCCGTTCTTTGCCGGTGAACCTCGTCGTCAACTCCGACAGGGCTTCGCTCGACTCGTAGCCGTCGGTGGTGGCCCGTCCGTTCACGCCGGCCACCAGCGCTTCCCCGAACGGCTTGTAGTCGTACCGCCGCACCACGCCGTTCTCGCCTTCCAGCAGCCGCACGTTGCCCAGATGGTCCTGCACCAAATGGACCGTCCCCGTCAGAGCCGCCGTGCCTCCGTATTCCGCCACCAGCCGCCCCAGCCCGTCGTAGACGAACGCCGTTGTCTGCCCCGCCCGCGTCTTCTTCACCCGCCGCCCTTCGCCGTCATAGACGTAATTCGTCATGATGCTGTTCAACGTGCTTGACACAAGCCGGTTCTCGGCGTCATAGGCGAATGCGAAGCCCCCGATCGCAGTCTGATTACCCGCCGCGTCGTAGATCGAGTTCTGAATCAACAACTGGTTCCTGTCGTTGAAATTCGACTGCGCCACCGGCGTGAACGGGTGCACGTCGTCGTTGACGCCGCCGCTTCGCCACAGGTTGCCCCAGCGGTCGTAGCCGAACGAGCGCGCCCATTGGCCTGAGTTCCACGCCGTTTCGCTGGCCGAAACCAGCCGGTTCAGCCCGTCATAACCGTAGCTCTGCGCCCAGCTCTTGCC
>Ga0101944_10006055_pt1 | contig 13158 bp, 12 predicted proteins | sample DewCreD2012metaG_FD_75245 | JGI IMG/M metagenome (GOLD analysis project Ga0101944, IMG submission 75245) | Hot spring sediment bacterial and archeal communities from British Columbia, Canada, to study Microbial Dark Matter (Phase II) - Dewar... ... | reverse complement strand
AAGCTAATCTTTTCGGCCTCCCGGGGTCGCCCGCGGTCCCTGGAAGCAGCAGGGCCAGCAATGCCGACCCCAGAACCATGGCCAGGCAAAGCATCTGGCCCATGGTGAAAAAGCCCAGCAACAGGCCCACCTGCGGGTCGGGCTCTCGATAGAATTCTATGACAAAACGAAACACTCCGTAAAAAAACACAAAGAAGACGACCATCATGCCGTCCCTGAAACTCCTTTGACGGAGAAACCATAAAAGGATAAAGAGTACCAGACCTTCGAGGGCAGCCTCGTAGAGCTGTGAAGGATGACGCGGCAGGGGCCCCCCCTCGGGAAACACCATGGCCCAGGGGACATTGCTGGGGCGACCGAAAAGCTCGCCGTTGATGAAGTTGCCGATCCGTCCCAGTCCAAGACCGATGGGGGCTGTCACTACGGCGCTGTCGGCGATCGCCCAGAAAGGCATCTTTCTCCTGCGGGAAAAAAGCCAGCCGGCAAGGACAGCACCCAGGAAACCGCCGTGGAAGGACATGCCCCCATGCCAGGTCGCCACGATCTCCAGGGGGTTTTGAATGTAATGGGAGTAGTTGTTGAACTGATAGAAGAGCACGTAGCCGAGGCGCGCCCCGACGATCAGGCCGATGGCCAGGTAGAAGATCAGGTCCTGAGCCACGGTTCCCTGGAGACCGATCTCTCGCGACCGCCTCTGGCGGGGTATCAAAAGGTAGGCCCCGATGAATCCCAGGACATACATCAATCCATACCAGCGGATCTTGATAGGACCTATTGCAAATAACTCGGGATCGATTTTTGGATAAGGGATCATGCACTCACCTTCCTTCCCGGGCAGGGAGGCTAACACAGGGAACACTCCAGGGTCAATCACCAGGAGGAGCATTCGAACATGAGCCACCACGACCGCGACCACGGGCACCATCACGACGATCATCACCATCATCACGAGGAAGTCCATTCGCATCATCATGACCACAGCCACGGTCATCATGCCCACGATCACGGGCATCATGACCATCACCATGAGGACGAGCATCCCCATGAGCATCAGCACCGGCATGAGTCGCGGGAGTGTCGCACGTCGCCGGGGGCACCTTCGGAGGGGGAGAAGCTGTTGAAAATGGTTGCCCACTGGCTCCATCACAACGAAGACCATGCCCGGTCGTATCGGCAGTGGGCCGACAGGGCCAGGAATCTCGGGCATGCCGAGGTGGGCCGGATTCTTGATGCCGTCGCCGATGAGAACCTTCGACTCAATGCGGAGATGGAGAAGATACTCGGCATTCTTCAGCGCGGTCCCTCCAGTCGTTCGGAGTGACGCCCCCGGCTGGGGATGGACGGAACCAGAAACCATGAACGTCTGTTGGCGGACTTGAGGCGAAGGAGCGGAGACTACGGGCTTGAGGGTTTACTGTTGCTGGATACATGGGGAAGAAAGGGAGGGATCGGCGCGGCGCCCTCTCATCGATCCCTGCACCGGGGATGTCTATGCCGAGGCTGCGGGAGCCGACGCGGAACTGGTTGATCTGGCCATGGAGAGCGCCCTGGGCGCTCTTCCCGGCTGGCGCGCCCGGTCGGTGCATGAGAGGGCCGCGATCCTGAGGCTCGTGGCGCAGTCCATTCGCTCTCGCGGCGAAGGACTCGCGCAGCTGCTCTCCCGCGAAGTCGGAAAGCCTCTCGTTGCCGCGCGGGACGAAGTGCTCAGCACCGCCGCTCTCTTCGAGTTCTTCGCCGAAGAGGCTTCGCGATTGAGCGGCAGGATTCCGCTTCTTGGGATAGAACGCGAGCACGTAATGGTCCTCCGGGAGCCCGTCGGGGTTGTTCTGGCCATAACGCCGTTCAACTACCCGCTGTCGACGCTCAGCGCCAAGGTGGCGCCGGCACTGGCCGCGGGCTGTACGGTGGTGGCCAAGCCGGACGAGCACACCCCGGCGAGCACCCTCGAGGTTGCCCGACTGGCCGTCGATGCCGGGCTGCCCCCGGGTGTGTTCAACGCCATTTTGGGGGATGGTCCCGTCACGGGGCGCTCCGCGGTGAATCACCCCATCCCGCGCATGGTGACGTTCACCGGCAGCACTGAGGTGGGCAAGGAGATCCAGAGGGCATGCGCGGAAACCGTCAAGCGGGTGGTTCTGGAGCTGGGGGGAAATTGTCCGGCCATCGTCTGCGCGGATGCGCCCTGGAAGAGCCTGATGCCCCAGGTGATCTCGCAGTGCTTCAAGAACAGCGGCCAGTACTGCTATCGTATCAGCCGGCTCTACGTGGCCCAGGGGATTTTCGATGAATTTGTCGAGGAGCTCATCCGGCATTCGGAGGCTCTGAGGCTTGGCCCTCCGGATGTTCCAGAGACCGATCTGGGCCCTCTCAACAACGCGGAGATTTTGGAGCGTGTCGAGTGCCAGGTACGACAGGCTCTCTCGGAAGGAGCACGGTTGAGGTCGGGAGGAGGTGGGGCTCGCCCGAGGTCGCCCGGTTTCTATTATCCACCGACGATCCTGGTCGATGAGGGACGCAGGGCCGGCATACGACGCGAGGAAGTGTTCGGGCCGGTGGTGGTCGCGATGCCCTTCGACGACCCCGAAGAGGCCCTTGCCGATGCCAATGCCTCCCCATTCGGCCTGGCTGGCTACATCTTCACCAGTGACCTGGCTCTGGCCCTGGACCTGGTGGGCAGGCTCGAAGTGGGAAGCATCTGGGTCAACCGCATCCACCAGGCTTATGCCGAGGTGCCTTTCGGGGGCATGAAGGAGAGTGGGCTTGGGCGGGAGAAGTCGGGATACGGGCTCGAGGAGTTCACCGAGCTCAAATCAGTTTACCTGAGCTATTGAGACTCATTGTCCGGAATTCAGTATTCTGGACCGGGAAAGGACGGGACTCATGCTGCCCATTGTTTGCATGGTTGGGGCATCCGATTCGGGAAAGACCACGCACCTGGAAAAGCTCATTCCTGAGCTCAGCCGCCGGGGGTATCGCATCGGTACGGTCAAGCACGACGTTCATGGCTTCGAGATGGACCGCGAAGGCAAGGACACCTGGCGCCACCGGAAGGCCGGCGCCGCCGTCGTCGCCATTTCTTCCCCGTCCCAGGTGGCCGCCATCCGGCAGGTCGATGGAGAAATGGGACTGGATGAACTGGTCGGCCGATTCTTCTGGAGCGAGGACCTGCTCCTCACGGAGGGGTTCAAACGCTCCCACTTCCCGAAGATCGAGGTGTTCCGCAGGGCCATGGAGGCCGCGCCCATATGCCGCCCCGAGGACAACCTCATTGCCATGGTGACCGACGATCCCGTGCAGGTGGACGTTCCGGTTTTCGGCTTCGGCCAGGTCGAAGCGCTGGCGGATTTCATCGAGGAGCGGTTTCTCAAGGGACGAAGGATGCACCAGGTCAGCGTGCTCCTGGATGGTAAGAAACTCCCCATGAACGATTTCGTTCGGGATTTCCTGGTGGGCGCCATACACGGCATGCTGTCCAGCCTTCGGGGCTGGCAGGATCCGGACAAGATCGATATCCAGATTCGTTTGAAGGGAAAATGAGTGCTGACGGGGGCGGTGCTTGCGGGGGGCAGGAGCCTGAGATACGGCCGGAACAAGGCGCTCGAGGTCTTCCGGGGCGAGCGACTGGTTGACCGCGCCGTCGGTGCGCTGCGGAAGTATTGTTCGCCCGTGTTCCTGGTGGCCAATGATTTGGCTCCCTACCTGGACGTCGGTGCGAACCTGATTCGCGACATCGTTTCCTTCCAGGGGCCCCTGGGTGGCGTCTACACGGCGCTCCTGTTCAGTCCCAACCCTTGGGTGGCGGTGCGAGCCACGGATATGCCCCTGTTCGTTCCGGGAATGCTGGAGGGGATGCTGAGGCTTTCCGCCGGTGGAGTCGATGTGGTGGTGCCCCGATCGGGGGACAAGTACGAACCGCTTTTCGCTCTGTATCATCGGCGCTGCATTCCCGCCATCGCGGATGCTCTCGAAGGACCTCGAAGGGACGTCATCGGTTTCTTCGCCAAGGTCCGCGTGAAGCACTTCGAGGAAGAGGAATGGCGACGGCTGGATCCTGCCGGGCTGAGCTTTCGCAATGTGAATACTCCCGAGGACTGGAGTGACCTTTGATCACCCTGGAGGAAGCGAGGAGCCTCATGATCCGGCATGTTCCCGAGGCTTCCGCCGAACTGGTGGCTCTCGAGGATGCACTGGGTCGCGTTGCTGCCCTGGATCTCCTGGCTCCGCGCGATCTTCCGGCCGAGTCCCGCTCCCGCCTGGATGGCTATGCCCTCAGGAGTTTCGAGACCTTGGAGGCCACGGAGAGTCGTCCGGTTCGATGTCGACTGACGCCCTGGTCCGTGCCTGCCGGACACGCCCCCCGCGACAGACTCGATGCAGGTTGCTGCGCCAGGGTGATGACCGGCGCGATGATTCCGGCGGGAGCCGATGCCGTTGTGGCGGAGGAGCATGCGTGCGTCCAGGGGGATCATCTGCTGCTGGTGCATCCCGTGCGCCCCATGAGCGGTCTGGTCCCGGCGGGAGCCGATGCCCTCGACGGGGAGCTTCTGGCGGCCCGGGGAGAGGTTTTGACTCCGTCGAAATTGGCTTTGGTGGCCGCTTTCGGGATGGACCGGGTGCCGGTTGCCGTTCGACCGCGCGTGGCACTGCTCTCCACCGGGGATGAGGTCCGGGAGCCGGGAGCTCCTCATGATGTCGGAATCAGTTACAGCAATAACCGACACCTGTTGGGCTGGCTGACCAGCATCAACGGGGGGATTGTCACGCACCTGGGAGTATCGCGAGATGATCCCGTCGAGATCTCCAGACGCCTGGATCGTGTCGAGGCGGATCTGGTTGCAACCACGGGAGGCACGGGAAGGGGCGACAGGGATGTTGTTGTCGAGACCTGGAGCAGGATGGGGGTTCAAACCGCTTTCAGGGGAGTCGCCCTTTCTCCCGGGAAGGGGGTCATGGCTGGATTCAAGGAAGGCCGCGCCTATCTCGCCCTTCCGGGGAGCCCATGGGGGGGGCGGATTGTCCTTGAAGAGCTGATCAAACCGTTTCTCTGGAGGTTTCAAGGGTTTTCGTGCCGTTGGCCTCCGACCGTCAAGGCACGGCTGGAGGATCGGATCGGCAATGGGGATGGCATCTGCCGCGCCGTTGCCGGAGAGCTCAAAGGGAAGGGATCGACAGCCGCCTTCATCCCCTTGATGGGGCGGGGGGCTTCAGTCTTCGGGCAGGTGCGAAAGAGCATTGGCTATATGATTTTGGAGCCGCATGTGCTAGAAATGGCGGCTGGTACCGAAGTGAACGTGAGGTTGTTCGATCTGCCCCTGTTGGCGGCGGCGGTTTTGGCTGATAGCCAGAGTGATGAGCCGTAACGGCTTTCGTTTTTCTTTTTCACGTGGGCTGTGCGGACCTCGGGTCGAGGTCCTGCGCCGACTTGAGCTGTGAGGCCAACGACTCAGGTTTCCAGAGGGTGGTTATGTTGAAAGGTTCGTCCCTGGAGTTTGGTTACTATCGATTGCTCGAGCGCCACCTGGTGCCCCTGCTGGCTTTGACCGGAATCAAACCCGATCAGCTGTCCATACTCGGCCTCGTGATCAGTCTGATGGCCGGAGTTGCCTTTGCCTTCTATCCGCTGGTTGGTGGTCTCCTGACGCTTGTGACGGGTCTTCTGGACACTCTCGATGGAAGCCTGGCCCGGTCCACGGGTCAGAGCCGCAAGTTCGGGGCATTCCTGGACTCCGTGCTCGACCGTTACACCGAGCTCATCATCTACATCGGTGTCTGGTTCTACTTCTACCGGCAGGGAAGTACCTCTCCAGCGTTCTACCTGACCTTCCTTTTTATTCTTTTCGGATCCCTCATGGTCAGCTACACGAGGGCGCGCGCCGAGGGGCTGGGTGAGCGCTGCATGGGTGGCGTTTTCCAGAGAGGCGAGCGCATCATCCTGATCGCCCTGGCCGGCATCTTCAATCCACTGGTGAACCGTTTGATCGGATCACCTCCCGGCCATTGGATCAGCGATATCGTCCTCGTCGTGGTGCTCATTGTGCTAGCCGTGGGCACGAATCTGACGGCTATCTGGCGCTTCCTGAATGTTCTGAGGAATCTCAGACCATAAAGTCACTGCAGGGGCACATCACTCTTTTTGAGTATGACTCGATCGTCCTCCCGATAGATTTCGAAGGAGTCACCCACTTCAAACCCCAGCTGTTCGATGAGCAGGGCTTTGTTGAGCGTCACGCTGCCGCTCTGTCCGATCGTCCTGAAATTATTCGTTTTAATGACTATTTGCGGCTTCTGGGGGACTGCCTTCTCGCGCCTTCGCACCATGGGTCGCTCCACCACTTCGGGAGCGGGTCTCCCGCCTCCCTGTTTGGAGAAGCCGACCTGGGGTATCTCCCCAAGCTCCATGAGGCCTCTGAGGTACAAATCCTGAACCTCGCTCTTGAACTTGATGCCGAAGAGTTTCTGAACCGATTCGAGGGATCGGCCGTTTCGGATTTCATTGACCACAAGCTTGGGGTCGATATTTCTATATTCAACCTGCATGATCCTTCCTTCTGACTTTCTTCGATTGGTACCGACGGTGATCGGGTTTTGGTTTGGAAACACGGGACGATGCCATGGTGCCCATTTTCGGCAAGCCGTCGATGAGATGCCATGGAGGATCGGGATGCGACCGCGGTGGAACGTGATTTCACGATTGATCCGAGGAAGGCTTTGGGGATAATCCCACCCTGAGCGGCCTCTCAGATGGCTCCCTGGATTCCCAACGGCATTCCTTCGGGGAAGGAAGATGGCCGTCGGGCGCCTGGTGCGAAAATCGTGGACTTCGTCGGGTTCGACTCCCGGGGTCGGTCCTACCCCGGCCGAGGTCTGTGTGCATCCTCATGCTCGATAACGGAACTTTCATGGTACGGGGGTTGGAGCAAAGCTCCATCGACGGGCAACCAACAAACGTAGCGTAATGAATCGCTCGAGGTTTGTCAAGGCTGCGATTGGGGCCAACGGGCTGCGTTCGGGACCATTGCTCCCGGGCGGCGTGGACTCCCCTTGCCATGCTGCTCCCCTCGCGGCGGCAACGGGGTTGACAAATCTCATTTTGATCACGATAAACGAGAACATTCGCGTTCCAATGGCAGTCAGCTTCATATCACGATCTGAGAGAGGGCCATCACGCATGCCGGCGTTGCTCGTCAAGCGCGAAAACAATGTAGAAGAGCTGTTTGTCATCGACAAGGATATGGTGACCTTGGGGCGGAATCATCCGCCCAGCGGTATTGTCAATGACATCGATCTTCCGGATCGCACCGTCTCACGCCGTCACGCCCGCATCGTCCTGGACGGGGGGCTCTACTTCATCGAGGATCTCGGATCGGAAAACAGGGTCTTCGTGAACGATCGCCCCATCCGAAGAGTCCCCCTGGCCGATGGCGACACCATCATCATCGGCCAGTACATGCTGGTTTTTCAGTCCAAGCAGGTGAAGACCGTCGATCCCGAGGGGTTCCTGGTGGGCCCCCTTGACCTCTGCAAGACCATGGATCTGAACTATTTGATCCTGCAGAGGCTGAGCAACCTCCTCGTCACCGTCACCAGCGTGAAGGATTTCCTCCGTGCGGCCATGGACCTGATCCTGCAGAGTGTTCGGGCCCGCTCCGGAGTGCTTCTGCTCCGGAATCCTGACGGCAGCTACCAGGAGGTGGCGGGCAGCGTCATGAAAGCCCCCTGGAGTCGGAGCATGGTGGCTCATGCCGTGCAAAACCGACGGTCGATCCTGACGGGAGAGGAATTCTCCGTCAGTGACACCATGATGTCCCGCGGAGTTCAGTCGGCTCTCTGCGCACCGCTGGTGCACGAGGGCGAGGTGCTCGGCGCCATCTACCTGGAGGGCTCCCAGGACGGGCAGTTCTCGGACGACGGCCTCATCATCCTGACCGTGATCGCCAACCAGATCGCATCGGGTATCGAAAAGGCGGCGCTGAACGAGAAGCTCTACCGCGAGGTTCTGCGTCGCAAGAATCTCGAGCGCTTCATGTCGCCTCGGGTGGCCGAGCGAATCGCCCAGGACTGTTCGAGTCAGGAGGAGTTGGCGCTCCGAACGGAGAAGCTCACCGCCACCATTCTTTTCGCGGACATTCAGGGATTCACCCTGCTCAGCGAGCGACTGGACGCCGAGGAGATCGCACAGCTTCTCACGCGTTACTTCACCCTCATGACCGAGGTCCTTTTCAGGTGGGAGGGAACCCTCGACAAGTACCTGGGAGACGGCCTCCTCGCCATCTTCGGAGCCCCGTTCCAGTGTGACGACCATGCCTTGCGAGCGGTTCGATGCGCCCTGGAGATGTTGGATCAACAGCAGAGACTTCTTGGGAGCCTGCCCGCGGATCAGCGCTTCGCCATTCGTATCGGGGTGAATACGGGAGAGGTCGTTGCAGGGTACCTGGGCTCCCCCCAGCGCATGGAATACACCGTGCTGGGTGAGCCCGTCGTGGTGGCTTACCGGCTGCAATCGCTGGCCGATCCGGGGACGGTCTACCTTGGCCGACCGACGTACGATCTGGTGAAGGGGGCCTTCGATGTCACCTATGTGAATCGCATCCGGACTCCCAAGGGGCAGCGGGAAATCGAAGTCTACCGCCTTGCCCCCTCGCTCGAGGCCACTTTCCCGTCGCGGCAGGGTTGAGCCGCGGGAATCGCTGTGAAGAAGCCCTGGGCATCCTGGCAGGAAAAAGCCTGTCCCGCGGTGCCGACTGGATGTCGCGAGGGCGGGGGCTTGGAGAGAACGATCCGTGATTCACCGGTGCCACCAGGGCTTCCTGGTTGGGAGTCTTCCCTCGGAGCCAGGCTCCGGCGGGTTTTGAGGGTCATATCCACTTCCGCCTTCCTCCGCGCCCCGGGCTTCTCGAACTTGGCTCAGAAGATCCCGGGTGTGGGCCAGCTCGACCTCCGTGGCTTTCAATGCCCGTTCAAGCTCCTGCCGTCTGGATTCCGCGGCTGCCAGGAGTTGGCACTCCTTGCGAAGCTCGCCCAGTTCGATGAGAAGGCTCTCATACCGCACGCGACTGATGGTCACGATGTCGGTGGTCGTTGTCTGCGACGCTGTCCTCGCCGATTTAAGGTCGCTTTTCGCCTGGCGCGACCGCCACAGCTCTTCCACCTCCGATTTCAGGAGCCAGGTTCGATGGTTGATCTTTTCCTTGGTGAGCAAACCCGATGCCAGATACCTCTGGATGGTTTTTGTTGAGAGCCTGAGGAGGTTCGCTGCTTCCTCGATGCTGATCCTCGATCCGGTCTCACGCTCCATTGGATGCTCCCCATCGCTGTGCTTGTGTTTTCGGAGTCTCTATTTTCATATCACGATCCTGCCCTGCGAGGCCAGTGACAGCGAGCACCCGGCCGTTTTGAAATGAAGGCTGGACGTGCTCGAGTCGATTGGGGTCCGTAGGGGTCCATGCCTGAGATGGCCGGGGCATTGTGCATCACAATTCGATTGCCACACCTTTGCACCTGATTTATGGTTGCTCCAGCCAGCGGAGGGTCGGAGCTCGTTTCGGCGTGATGGCTGGGAGTCGGACACTCGCTTGGTGCATGTGGCTTTTTCCATGGAACGGGTTTTCTCCGTAGTCTCTGAGCATGGCACGGTTCCAGGCGTTTTTTCGAGGGGGTGCCGCCGGCCTGCACGCAACAAGGTGCCGCGGGCCGACGCCTGTCGCGAGTCTTATCGAGGACTGAGCATGAAAAAAGCAGATTTGCAGAGGCTCACCGAAAAGGTCCGGGGTGCCGAGGCGGCGATGGCTGCCCTTGAAAAGGGGGAACTGTCCACCGAGCAGGCCGTGGAGCAGGCCGTGAAGCTCATGGGAGAATTTCATGCCCAGGCCGGCTCCCTTGGCTCCAAGGGCCTGGCCCAGCTGGGAAAAATGCTTGAGAAGTACGGCGCTGCTCCGTCTCCGGGTGCCGAGCAGCTGACGACTCTTTCTTACGCGCTGGGGGTCCTGCGCAAGGGAATGGAAGATGCAAGCGCCGAGGGTTTGCGAGCGGCCATGGTGGAGTGCCTCGAGGTACTGGGGGTGGAGCCCCTCGAACTCTCGGTTCCCTACCGGTCCGAGACCCCGGACAAGGGAAAGCCCGGGCGCGAGAAGTCCTGGTCCGCCGAGGTCGTCGAGTCCGAGGCGGTGTCACGAAAGCCCGCCGTCTCCTCGCGCGAACCCGCTCCCGCGCGGTCGCCCGCAGTCGCCAAGACAACCCCTGCCCCAGCTGACAAACCGGCTCCAGTTGAGCCGCCGAAACCTGTGGATTCCAAGCCGGCCGCCACTCCGCCGGTGGGAGAGTCCGCGAGACGTCTCTCGGGCAAAATCATCGCCACTGCCGGGCCGGACGACCAAACCGCGCGAATCGAAATGCCGAAGGAAAGCCTTGAAAAGATGGAGTATCTGCTTTGCCCGTTCGACGCGGATAATCCCATCACTCAGCAGCTTTCAGCCGACGATGAACTCCTGAAGGACGTGCTCAAGGAAATGAAGGAGTTCATGGCTTCGTTCGTGGACGGGGACCTCGATCAAGCTCAGACGGCCCTGGAGACCATCGCCAATCTTCAAGGGGATACCGGTCTTTTCAACGAGATCGGAGCCATGGCGAGAAACCTTCACACCTCCATCAGGGATCTCTCCCATACCCTGGATCCTGAATTGAGGGAGATGGTGGAAGACAAGCTTCCCGATTCTGAAAACCGCCTGGAGCACATCCTCGAGCTGACCGAGAACGCGGCCAACACCACCATGGATCATGTGGAGCTCATCAGGAAGCGAATGCAGGCCGACGAGGTCCGGCTCAGGCAGTTGGAGCGGCATTTCTCGCGGCTGAAGCCCATGGGAGATGGCGCCCGTCGGCGAATGACCGAGAATTCGAAGCTGTTGCAGGAGTTGAGGGGCTCCCTTGAAGCGACCGAGGCGGATTTGGCCGTCATCTTGACTTCACAAGGTTATCAGGATCTGACCGGGCAGATCATCACAAAGATTGTGAATTCCCAGAAGGAGTTGGAAACCAAGCTGGTGAAGCTGGTGAGCTATTTTGGAGGCAAGGTGCGCCGGGAAGCCAGCAGGAGGAAGGATGAGCTTTACGGGCCGGCCCATGCCAAGAGCGATGGCGCCGTGCATTCACAGGACGAGGTCGACGCCCTGCTGGCGGAGTTCGGATTCTGATGGGGGTCACCTCTTGACATGCAGATTATAATAAAAACGGAAAGACCCTCTCTTTCCTCCTCCTGAGGAAGCCGGGTTCTCCTCCTCCTTCCCGGCTTCCTCTTTCCCTGCTGCCACATCGCTTTCTCAGCCAGCCTGTTACTCTACTGCCAGTCTCATCCGAAAATAAGGTGTTTCCCGTATTTACACTGCCAACCTTATGCATAATATATTCGATGTGCATAGAGCGCATAAAGCTGCGGGATGCCAATGCCGCTCCGTGCCGCAAAGGTCTGGAGCTCACATTCTCGGCTCGGTTCAGTTCATTATTCTTCCAATAATTTCCATCCACATCGAAGGGATCAGGTGAGGCCATGAAGTCCGCCATACGCCGGCAGATCATTCACGATTATCTCCAGACGCTGGAGCTTCTCAAATCTCCCATTCGCATAGACTGGGAGCTGCCGTGCTCCAAGCGCGATATCCGGCGGGCGATCAGGGAGGAATTGCTGGAAAATCCCGCAAGCGACCTCCGCGATCAACTGGAAATGGCCTACGCCGAGGTCGAGTCCTTCATTTCCGTGGAAGAGTATGAGCTTCTGAACAGATTCAAGGAGACCTGCTCCGTTGCGGAGCAGCTCGCTCGGAGTGGAACGCCCGGAGACATTCTCGCCTCTTCGCGCCTCATGGAGCGCATCTGCGGCGAAAAGGCCGTCAAGGTTTTGGAGCGGATTTCCCAGGCCATGAGGAGGCAGCTGGAATCAATCCGCTCCGTTCACATGATGGCTGCTTCCATGCGCTTAAAGAACACGTCTCCCACCTGAGGCTTCCGCGGGCAGGCTCGTATTCCTCTTATATTCCCCGTTCAGGCTCTCATAGACAAGTCCGGTACCAGTGCTATGAGCCGGCATGTTTGTCCGGCAGGCTTGCCGGGAGGGAGCTGTCCATGTCGGGATGCGCCGCCACGGCATGCCCGCAACCCTCGCCGACCAGCAGCTTCGCTCCGACGAGCCTCAATCCCTCGACGGAGAGTCGCGTTTCTTGACAAAGAGTCCATCCTCCCGATAGATCCGGTTCAGAACACGACCGAGCTCCTCGTCCGGAAAGGCCAGGGACAGCTTGAGGGCTTCAAAGGCTTTTCGAAGCAGCCGGATGCCGTTTGCCATTGAGGGGGATCCCAGGGAGTGAGTCAACGTGTAATAGCCCCAAATCTTGAAGGGCAGGTCATAGCCAGCCCGCTCGGACAATTCGAGGAAGTCGTAAATGACGGAGCTTCCCTCTTCAAAAAGGTAGGTCCTCCCCCGTACAGGAAGGGGTACATCCTCCACTTCCACAGAAAGACCATAATTGCGCTCCAGGTAATCGCGCAGCATGGCCACCTCGACCTCGGAAAGGAAGCGATCGACCGTGCGTTCGAGTTGTCTGCGCTCCCGGTCTCCCAGCGCCGAATAGTCCGCGATGGCAATGGAATAGTCGATGTGGGGGTGAGGCCGGTCCAGGCAGTACCAGTTGAATCGGACTTCACTATAGATCATTTCACCCTTGCTGAAGTCCCCGACGGAATAGGCCTTGAATAGACGGGGTGAGAGCCCCACGGTTCCCTTCTCCCGCTCCTTGCCTCCCTGGATCACGTGGAATCGTCTCGCCATGATGAGCTCCTGTGACTGGCTGCAGACCTGCCGGTTTGTTCAAGGCTTTCGGGTTGCTTCAAAAAATAGTATAAGTCCAAATGATGAGTGGAGGGAGAGAGTCTGTTCGGTCTCGACCCCATGCGGCATGGACCCGGGTGAATGCGGAGGATGCCCGTGTGCCGGAGAGGAAGACTGGTGGCTCGTGTCAGGGGGGGTGTTTATGCTGAAGGCCAGGGACATCATGTCTCGGAATGTCGTTACCGTCTCGCCGGATTCGGGGATAAGCGAAACCGTCGCGATCCTGCTTGAAAAGCGTATCAACGGGCTTCCCGTGGTGGACAGGAAGGGTCGGCTCCAGG
>Ga0101944_10006054_pt1 | contig 13162 bp, 9 predicted proteins | sample DewCreD2012metaG_FD_75245 | JGI IMG/M metagenome (GOLD analysis project Ga0101944, IMG submission 75245) | Hot spring sediment bacterial and archeal communities from British Columbia, Canada, to study Microbial Dark Matter (Phase II) - Dewar... ... | reverse complement strand
TCGCGAAACAGCAGGGAGCCGTGTGTCGTAGGCAAACCCACGGTATCTTCCAGGTCCTTGACACCGAGAGGCAGCCCGGCAAGCGGTCCGACTTCTTCCTTGCGGGCGAGCCGCTGCTCGACTGCACGCGCTTGTTCCATGAGGCGATCTGCAGGGTGGGTAGCGACAAACGCGTTTAGTTTCGGGTTTACGTGCTCGAGTTGCTGAAGCGTAAATTCCATCAACTGGGTCGGGGAGAGGTCTCCCCGCTGAATCGCACGAGCCAGGTCCGCAGCCGATGCAAAGCGCAAGTCCATGGGCAAGATCCTTTCGTTTTTGTCGTGGGTGTGTCGATAGTCACGAACCGTGGCCTCGTGCAAGAATCCCGGCCACAAGGCGGGCCACGGGCGGGGGAAAATCGGTGTCGTGGTCTAGCGGCATTTGCTCCCCCGGCTTCTCGGAGCCGGGTGTTTGCAGCTTGCCAGACTTCTCCTGCGGGTCCATGCGGGCATGCATTCGCGTGCACTCGTTGGTAAGGTCGTAACCTTCGGGGCGCTCCCCTTCCGGGTGCGGTGCCGCTGGCCGGTGGCGAGGTGCGAGCACGGCTGTCCGAACTGACAGCGACAGTACGGTTGAGTGGCCGAGCACCCCGTGCTTTTTCCACTGGCGTGATTGTCATCGTGTACGGGTACGAAGGCTCGGGTCCTGGGCATTGGCAGCGCTGGCTGTACGGAGAATTGCAGAAGCGCGGCGTGCCGGTCAGTTTTCCCGAGCTGCCAGATCCTTCGTCGCCGCGGTGCGACGTTTGGGTAAGCGAACTCCGTAGTCTTGTGGAGAGGGCACCTGGTCCGGTGGTGTTCGTCGCGCACTCCTTGGGTTGCTGGGCGGTCGACCACTTTCTCGCGAGATGGGGTGCCAGGAAGATTCACGCGGCCTTGTTGGTGGCACCGCCCTCGCCGTATTTGTTGTTCGAGCCGGTGCAAAGTTTTTTCCCGCCGCCACAGTCGGCTTTCGCGTGGCAGCCCATTGCGCACCGGAGTTTGCTCGTTGGTTCGGACAACGATCCATACATCGACGCATCGGAGCTGGAATCCATCGGCCAGGGTCTAGGGCTCAGTGTGCGCGTGTTGCCGGGCGCTGGCCACATCAACATCGATGCCGGGTATGGTCCTTGGCCTTTCGCTCTCGAGTGGGCGCTTTCTGCTCAAGCGGCGGCAAGCCGCGAAGGCACCGAGGCGCTTTAGGGAGCCCTGTGGATCCCGGAAAAAATGCAGCGCTTCACGCGGGGGCTCTGGTGGGCGCGGAGGGTAGACGAGCCAGAAGCCGGCGCCGGAGCAAGCGGCGCAAGCCTTTTTCCAGCTCCACAACGACTCCGATCGCGAATCCGGCCCCGCATGCTCGTAACCATGTTTCCAGGGGAATGGCAGCAGTGTGGAAGAACTGCTGCATGTGGGGCTCGTAGGTGAAAGCAATTTGCAACGCGATCATGGTCAGCACGCCAGCGTTCACCCAGTTATTCGTGAACAACCCCTGCGTCAGGGGGGAGTCGGTGAGCGAGCGGCAGTTGTAAAGGTAGAACATTTCCGCGAGGACGAAGACATTGACCGCCGCGGTGCGGGCTTCTGCGATCGATGCTCCGGCTCCTAGCTCCCAAAGGAACAAGCCGAAGGCACCGGCGAGCATCAGCGTGGAGACGAGAACCATTCGTGCGAGCAGCAGCGGCGACAGGATCGGAGCATCCGGAGAGCGTGGTGGCCGATGCATGATATCTCGTTCTTTCGGTTCGAAGGCGAGCATCATGCCAAGGCACACGGCGGTGACCATGTTGATCCACAGCACCTGCACCGGCAGGATTGGCAGCAACGTGCCTGCCGCCAAGGCGGCAAGGAGCACGAGTCCCTCGCCCAAATTGGTCGGAAGGGTCCACACGAGGAACTTCGTCAGGTTGTCGAACACTGCCCGGCCTTCCTCCACAGCGGCCACGATCGAGCGAAAGTTGTCGTCCGCTAGCACCATGGCCGCGGCTTCTTTGGCCACTTCGGTGCCGCTTCCCATGGCAACGCCAATGTCCGCTTGTTTCAGTGCCGGAGCGTCATTCACGCCATCGCCAGTCATGGCGACGACGTGCCTCCGGGCTTGAAGCCCGCGAACTAACAGGAGCTTTTGTTCTGGCGTCACCCGCGCGAATACGTGTGCCCGATCCACGAGTTGGGGTAACTCGGAGTCGCTCGTGGCCGCGAGTTGCTTGCCGGTGACGACCGTCGGCTCGACATCGGGCGCTCCCGTCAGCTGTAACCTCTTGGCAATCGCAGCGGCGGTGGCCGCATGGTCTCCGGTCACCATTTTCACGGCAATCCCCGCGTCGAGACACGAACGTACCGACGCCAACGCTTCCACGCGCGGCGGGTCGAACATGCCTTGCAAGCCGAGAAAAACGAGCTGGTCCACTGGAATTCCATGCAGCGATGGTAAGGCCTCGGGCCAGACACGCCGGGCGAACGCCAAGACGCGGAGTCCTTCAGCAGCGAGGCGTTCGGTGGCCCGAAGAATCTCTTCGCGATCCGTGGGCACCTCGTTGCCGTGTGCATCGAGCATCGTTGGCGACAGCTCGAGGAGTTTTTCCACCGCACCTTTCACGTATAGAACCGTTCCGCCCGTGGGCAGCCGGTGCAGTGTAGCCATGAATTGCCGCTCCGACTCGAAGGGCACCGTATCGAGGCGCGGGTAGGCGCCTTGTAACCCCTCCGCGTCGAGCCCTGCCTTGCGCGCACTCACCAGCAGTGCAGCCTCGGTGGGGTCGCCAATGACCACCCATCGGTCTTTGCGCTTTTCTAGACGGCTATCGTTGCACAGGACCCCGGCCCGCAAGCACTCGACCACGGCGTCCGAAAGTTGCGGGGGAGGCACTCCAAGCGTGCTAAGAATCGCGCCTTCGGGGTCGTACCCGCTGCCCAAAACCTCGAACTGTTCCCCACCCGCCCAAATAGCGGCGACGGTCATTTGGTTTTCCGTGAGGGTGCCCGTTTTGTCCGAGCAAATCACCGTGGTGCTGCCGAGAGCTTCCACCGCAGGCATCCGGCGAATGATCGCGTTCCGCCGGGCCATCCGGCTCACCCCTAAGGCCAGAGTGATCGTCACTGCCGCAGGAAGACCTTCTGGGATCACAGCGACCGCAAGGGCCACGGCCGCAAGGAAAACCTCTCCGACAGGTTGCTCGCGCCACAAGCCGACCGCAAAGGTCAACCCGGCAAGGGCGAGGATGGCAACGGTGAGTGTTCGGCTAAAAGAGCGGATTTTCCGCAGGAGGGGCGTTTCCATCTCTTCGGTCGCGGCGACCAGCTGGTGAATCCGTCCCAGTTCCGTGCTCGCTCCGGTAGCAACCACGATTCCGGTAGCACGCCCGGCCACGACCAAGGTGCCGCAGTACGCCATGTTGGCACGATCGGCCAGCGCCGAGGCGGCATCGACTGTAGCGGCGTGTTTGAGCACTGGCAGCGACTCGCCCGTGAGCAGCGACTCGTCGACCCGAAGCTCTTGCGTGGCAATGATTCGTAGGTCTGCAGGTACTTTGTCGCCGGGCTCCAGCAAGACGAGGTCGCCAGGTACAACCTCTTCGGCGCTCACGCGCTGTTTCTGGCCTCCTCGCACGACCGTGGCTTCCACGTGCAGGTAGTGTTGTAAGGCTTCGAGGGCTTTTTCCGCGCGGGACTCCTGGATGAAGCCGACGATGGCGTTGACGAGGATGACGCCAAAGATCACGGTTGCGTCCGGAAACTCACCTAGCAGCAATGCAACCGCGCCAGCGGCGAGCAGGACGTAAATGAGCGGATTGTGGAACTGGAGCAGGAAGCGTTGCCACGGCTCCAGGCGGCGTGGTGGTGGCAAAACGTTGCGCCCGAATCGGGAGAGTCGTTGACGAACCTCGGCGGGGTCGAGACCGTACCTGCTGTCGGTTCCGAGCAGGATGAGTAATTCTGCGATCGAGAGCGCGTGGGCTGCTAGTGGGGCGCTCAGGGGATCCCTTGTTGTTGGTGGCTCTTCTCGCGCCGCCTGGGTGTGCTCCCGCTCCGTCACGACCTAGCTCCTTTTGCTCAGAACATACCGAATGGCACGACCTGCAGGCGCCAGTAAAGCGTAGGCTCGCCGAGCGAGAGCTACCCAGGGCGACAGCGCTCGGTAGCAGTACGTGTAAGGCACCTCTTCGGGCCCAAAGGTGCGCTTGAAGCGGGCAACTCCGGCGATCCCAGCGCCGACCATGTCGTACTGTACCAGCCCCGCCTGGCAGGCCCAGCGGATCACTTCCCAGTGCAACAAGTTGTTCGGTCGCAAAGCCTGGCCTTCCGAAAGGCTCACGCCATCGAGGTAGTACACCGTGCGCTGGTCGTAGGGGAAAATCCCCGCCGCCAGGATTGTTCCGTCGTGCCGAGCCACCAGGACCTTGGCCAGGTCGGCGCCCTCGAGCGCACGCGCCATTTGTTCGTAATCCTCCCGGCTGAGAGGTGGCGGGCGGTGGTACTTTGCAAACACCTGTTCGGCCATCGCGAAATAGTCGTCCACAATGTCTCGCAGCGCGACTTCTTCCACCACGACGCCACTATTTTGAGCTTTGCGCACCGCTCGTCGACAAGCGGGCTCCAGGCGGTTCGACCACAAGTAGTCGGGCCCACTTTGCAGGTCGAGCATGAACGTACTGCGGGGCTCGAAAGAAAAGGCCGGCTCGGAAAGCTCGGATGGGGGCACGTGTGCCTGACAGCGAAACTCGACGTACGCGGCTCCTTGGCGACGGGCTTCGGATGCGGCCGCTGCGAGCGCCGCTGGGAGCAAATCTCGGGATACTGCTGGGCCGAGATAGGGCGCGGCGGCTTGTGGAGGCGGGCAGGCGGCAATCCTGACGGGCCCCCGCCGGAAGAAAAACAGCGGACACACGCCGACAACGTTTCCGCGCTGGTGCACTTCGTACAGGTGCAACTCGCTGTGGCTGAGCGCCGCCACTAAGTGCAGCCACGCTTGTCGATGAAACACTGTAGCCGACTCCTGCTGGCGCAGCAGCTCTTCCCAGCGATTGCGTTCTGCACACGGCACCAGCTCCAGTTCGTGCATGGCTCGCGCTCATAACTGCGGAGAGGCGGTGCGGCTAGCCCGGAGATTTCTCACCGATGCAGTTTGCATGGCGTTGAAGGATAGGAAGGCCGCAGCTCAGCGACGAACGAGGCCTGCAGAAATGGTGCGTTCTGCGGCTGCAGCGCCAGGACGACGCACCGCGTCGCCCCCAGGTGCCCGTGAGCGTGCATGGTCATCGAGCGCAGCGGCGCGTCCGGTCGGCCGCATGTCGCGCAAACAGGCGCAAAGTCGCGCTTGTGTTGACACCGTGTGAGCACCTGTGGTACCGGTTGCGCTTACCAAGGGCTTCCCAGAGAACCCTGATGCGTGGGACCCGAATGCGGAAGACGGCTTTTGCCCACCCCGCAGGTGCCTGACGTTACTCGGCTTGGAGCCGGCTCCCGTTCCACGTGGCTTCGCGCGTAAGGGGACGAACGGGACCCCGAGCGTCAGGCGGTGGCCATGGTCGAGTTGAAGCGCAAAAGCCGTGTACGGGTGGCGGCGGGCTCTCTTTGCGTTTGGCTACCCAGGGATGCACACTCGAGGAGGGGTTGGGCCCAGCAGTGTTTGGCGCCGCCGGGCGCAGCTTTGCTCCGCCAGAGTTTCCGGCAAGGATGCATGGGGACGATCCAGCAGGGGCCAAGTGGCGCGTTCCTTTCCTCGCAGTGCCACCCGACGAGCACAGGGCAACCCGGATTCCAAGAGCGATTGCGGGCCTGGGGAGGCAGCGAAGCGCAGGCATGGGGAGAATGGTCCGGGGCACGACGTGCTGGAGTCGTCACCGCGGTCGCCTTGGCTTTGACTTGGGCTGCCCTGGCCGGTTGGGCCGGCCCGGCTGCAGCAGCAACCTTCCACGTGAACGAGACGGGGGACTTCATCGACACGGATTTGAACGATGGCCTCTGTAAGACGGCGCTGAACACGTGCTCCCTGCGCGCGGCCGTGATGCAGGCCAACGCCACGGCAGAGGCAGACACCATTGTATTGCAGGCCGGGCAAATTTACCCGCTTAAGTTGAACACCCCTGGCGACGAAGACGCCGCGGCGCAAGACGACCTGGACATCTCCAGCAAGATTTTCATCGACGGCAACGGCGGCACGATCCAGGTAGGCCCGGTCGGGCACCCACCCACGTGCAATCTCAATGGAACCGAGGAACTGGCTTGGGAATTCCGGGTATTTCACGTCCTTCCCGCAGGCGAGCTGGTCTTGGACAGTGTCACCGTGCGAGATGGCTGTGCCGACGGAAGCGGTGCGATCGCGAAGGGTGGAGGCATTTTCAACGGAGGCAAGCTTACCATCCGCTACAGCACGGTAACCGCAAATAGAGCACGGGACGGCGGCGGGGGCCTCTACAACTCGGGAACGGTAACAGTCGTGAACAGTACGTTCTCCGGCAATCAGGCATCCTCCGGGGGAGGTATCCAAACAGAGAACAGCCTCTACGGAAGCTTCGTAACAATTGTAAAGAACTCGGCCTCCGCTACTGCTGGCGGCATCTTGGCTAATTTCGCCAGCCGCTCGGTAGCCGTCACCATGAAGAATTGCATCGTTGCCAATAATGTAGCCGAAGTGGAAACAGCGACGAACAACTGTTTCACCCTCACCAGCGTTTCTGACCCGAAGTGGCTTAGTACCGGAACCAACCTAGCCGGCGGCGGAGGATGCCCATCCTTCACTCCCACTTCTCAGTTGAATCTCGGGCCACTGGCGAACAATGGCGGACTCACGGAAACCCATGCCTTGTTATCCGGTAGCGCAGCCATCGACGCCGCCACCGACTGCACCGATGTGGACGGCACCACGGTATCCCGCGATCAGCGGGGGGTTGCCCGGCCTCGGGGCAGCGCTCAGCCGCCCAAGTGCGACGTCGGTGCTTACGAGTGGGACCCCGACATACCGACCCCCACACCCACAGCGACCCCGACCGCCGCGCCAACGGTGTGCCTCGACTTCACCACTTGCTTCCCCAGAGAAACCCCTACGGCCACAGAGACTCCGATAGGCACGCCAACGCGATCGCCAAGCCCTACTCCGACGCCTTCACCGTCCCATACGGCCGTGAGTCCGACCGTCACGCCAACGGTACGGCCAAGCCCTACTCCGACGCCCCCACTGGCCCCCACATCCGTGGGTCCGTCGGCGCGTTGTCCTGCCGAGCCTCAACCAGGTTGCGACCAGCCGCGGCGCAGCAAGCTCGTCATTCGTAAGTGGCCACTAGAGGCGCAAAACGGAGTCGAGCTGCTTCTTTGGCGGGGGCGCCCGCGGCGCGACCCTAGCGCGTTTGGTAATCCCTTGGCCAACACCAACACCTTGGTTTGCATCTACGGGCAGAATGGCCTGGTGCTGGAGTTCGTTGTGCCCCCAGGGGCGTTTTGGAGTCGAGTTGGCCAGCGTGGGTTCGCGTATGTGGACCCGGCAGGGAGCGTGGGTGGAGTTCAATGGCTGAGCTTGGAACGGCGGGCAGGTTGGCTTGCACGGCACGAAACGACCATCAAGCTCGAGGCCAAGGGAGCAGGGATCCCCTGGGTGGCCTTGCCTCTGGCAGAGCCGGTGACGGTGCAGGTGCGCAACGACACCACGCCGGTGTGTTTTGCGGACACGTTTGCCGGGGAGCACGTATTTGCCAATGGCTCGTTGTTGTTCCGCGGCCTACGGCGCTAAGCGCAGTGGCTCCCGACCCCTGATGTTCCATTGCAGTACGGCCTGCGGAAGGAGCTAGCCGGGGTTTGTAACCGACGCAGTTTGTGGGGCGGTCAAGGGTCGGTAAGGGCGGTGCGCTGGAAAGACGCCTGTAAAACCGGGAAAGCCGGTCTTCGACGGCCGTGCTGGGCATCTTGGGCTGTGGTATGCCGCCGAAGCGCACTGGACCGGGTGGCTACGCTGGGTGCGTAGACACTTCTCCTGCTCGGTTACGTTCCAGTGGCACAAGGTGGGCAGCGCCGCTGCGCTTCCGCGGGGTATGCGACCATCCGAGTGCGTAGACGACCGCAGCCCAAAATCACTTGTGGCGTCCCGAAGGGGGGTCTGCCCGTTTTAACGGAATGGACACCTCGAAGCGGCTGCCTTGGCCAGGCTGCGAGTGGACGGTCACCTCACCGCCATGGGCTCGCGCAATACGTCGAACAATGTACAGCCCGAGCCCGGATCGGTTTTGCTGTTCCGATGGTGCTGCCCCACTCAGGAAAGCGTCAAACAAGTGGGGAAGCAGCGAACTCGGGACCCCCTCGCCGTTGTCGGTCACGGACCACACCACTTGATCGCCCCGCTGCTCGCAGCCCAAGACGACGCGGCCACCTCGTGGAGTGTGGCGCAGCGCGTTGTGGAGCAAATTCGCCAAGGCCCGCTCGAGCAAATGACTGTCTGCGAGGCAGTCGGGCGGAGGGGCGGTTGTGTCGAGCTCCAAAACAACGCCTTGGCTGGCTGCCGCGTCGGCAAACCAATCCATCAACAGGCGGAGCAGCTCTGCGGGAACGACCTTTTCGGCTCGCACGACAAGAGGCCGAGCCTCTCCAGCCGCAGTGTCCAGAACGTCCGCAATCAAATCGGAGCTCTTGCGCGCCAGAAAGCGAATGCGGTGGGCATGTGTCTTGCTCGAGGAATCTGCCTCCGCGGCGATAAAGTCGGCGTACCCGTAGATCGCGTTCAACGGGTTCTTCAGATCGTGCGACAGCGCGGCGAGGGCTTCCACGCGGAGAGCGTGGGCCTGGCGGAGCCTCCTTCGCACGAGGCTGAGGAGGAAGCTCAGCAAGGCGCAAACCACCGCGAGATACACGCTCACCATCAGTGCGGTGGCCATCTGGCGATCAGGGGGGCGCCGGTAGGCAACATGGTGAGGAAGCCACTCCCAGTATTCCCCCACGACCATGGCGGTGTACGAGAGAATGGCCAGCATCGTCAGGTGAACCGCCGCACGCTCGGATACCAGCAATCCGCCCAGTAAAATCAACACGCTGTACAAAATCGGCCCGCTCGTTTGGTCGGCACCCCCACCCAGGTGGATGGCAACCGTGAGCACGATCACGTCGACCGCCAGCGACGCGAACATCCACGAGTGGGATGGTGGCTGATTTTGCAGCGCAATCCATGCGGTGGACGCAATGGATAAGCTCATCGCGATACTAATCTCGGCTGCCAAAGTACTGGGCGAAACCCACAGTTTGAGCACCCAGAGGATTCCAATAATGCCAAGCAGCAACGTCAACTTGGTTCGGAATACCCGTAAAGCATCCGATGCGTTGGCCAGCGTCTCCGCGGTCATAAAGTGTGCCCGTTGGGGACGATCATGTCCGCTCGGAACGAAGTTTTGCAAGCATAAACGTGCGGTTGACAGAGCGACGCGTCGGGCCCCTTGACTTCCCCGCAACTTTTTCGTCGCTGGAGAAAGCTCGTCGTGAAAGGAGATGTTCATGGGTCGGTTCGATGGGAAAGTTGCGTTTGTCACTGGCGGAGGAAGCGGCATTGGTTTGGCGTGCGCGAAGGCAATTGCTCGAGACGGCGGATTGGTCATGCTGGCGGGCCGCCGCGAAGAGGTGCTACGGGAGGCTGCGGAGGCGATCGGTCCTTCCGCCCGTTGGCGGCGGTGCGATGTAACCTCGCTCGAGGAGGTCGAAGCCGCAGTAGCAGCCGCTCAAGAGGAGCTTGGGCCGGTTCGATTGGCGGTCAACTCCGCAGGCTCAGCCACAATTGGTTCGGTGCTGAACGCGCGGCCGGAAGAATTTCACCACACAATCGATACCAATTTGTTTGGAGTCTACCGGTGTATGCGGGCGGAAGCGCGAGCGATGAAGGCAGCGGGCGGCGGGAGCATCGTCAACATCAGCTCCATCGCGAGCGTGCTCACCCATCGCAGCATGACCGCGTACTGCGTCTCCAAGGCCGCGGTCAATATGTTGACGCGTTGCGCAGCGGATGACCTGGGAGAGTTTGGCATTCGGGTGAACGCGGTGCTGCCGAGCTTGGTCGATACCGACCTGGCCGCGCCTCTCGTGCACACGCCGGAAGCACGCGAAGATTACTTGCGGTGCATGCCCGTGGCTCGCATTGGGAGGCCAGACGACGTGGCCAACCTTGTAGCGTTCCTGCTGAGCGAAGAGGCAAGCTGGATCACTGGGCAGTGTATCGCGGTGGATGGCGGCCACACGTTACGGCGTGGTCCGAACCTGGTAGAACTCTTTCGGCATTTGTTACCGCCGGAGTGAAAAGCCGCGAGTGTCGTGCGCGGAGACGAAACGCTCGGCGTCACGGTTACGCTTCGCGTGCTGCCTGGATGGCAGCCAGTACTTGTGCGGGATGTTTCTCGGCGTTGGCAACTTTGGCCCAATGTTTCTTGACCTTGCCGTCCGGACCAATCCACACCGTCGAGCGGATAACGCCAACGGTTTTTTTGCCGTACATCGTTTTCTCCCCGTACGCACCGTACTTTTTCATCACCTTAAACCCAGGGTCGCTGAGCAAGGGGAACGGCAGCTTGTACTTGCGGATAAACTTTTGGTGCGATTCGGCATCGTCGGCAGACACACCGACAACAGCCACGCCGAGCTTTTGCAATTCCTTCCATGCATCGCGAAACCCGCACGCTTCCTTGGTGCACCCCGGGGTATCGTCTTTCGGGTAGAAGTACAGGATGAGATCTTTGCCGGCGAAATCGTGTAGCGACACCTCACGCCCCTCGGCGTCGGTAAGGGTGAAGTCGGGTGCGGGTTTGCCTTCTTGAATGGCCATAGCTCGTCCTCCGTACGTGCGTGCTGATTTTTGCTGCCACAACCGAAGAAGGAATCAAGGGTACAGGAAAAATTGTTGCCGCTCTTCGACCCAACTCGACTCGTCGGCGCGAGCGAGCGCCTCGAGGTCATCGGGCGTGGCTGCCGGATCGTCTACCCACCGCCGCAAGGCGTCGCCACCGTTGATGAGGTCGATCGGCAACCGCTCGAATTCGTACTCGTACGGAAACGCTCTCCAGAGTGGGTAGTCGGGGTAGGTGAGGCGGAGAGCCTTGAAAAACAAGGCCAAGAGCCGCCACGGGCGAAACGTCGTTGGGTCGTACACTGGAGGCTCCGTATGGATGTGAAGTCCGGCGCACAGCCGCCCGGCATGCTTGTGAAAGGTCGGCTCGAACCAGCACGAGCGCAGGCGGCACCCTTGCATCCAGTGAGCGGCGAGGCTCTCCATCCGCCGGCAAATCGCGGCCACGTCCAAGTCGGGTGCGCCCAAGACTTCGAGCGGCCGCGTCGTGCCGCGTCCTTCGGAAAGCTCGGTGCCTTCGAGCATGACGGTGCCAGGATAACAGCGCGCCATCCACAAATTGGGCGCATTCGGGCTGGGGTTGACCCAGCAGCGTTCGTACAACGGCCATCCGTAGCCCGGTGGCTCGTTTGGTTCCCATCCCCGGATCCGTACTACCTCGTAGTCGACGTCGAGACGCTGGGCGCGAATGAAGAACAGGCCTAGTTCACCCAGCGTGAGTCCGTGGCGCAGTGGGAAGTCGCCGGCAGCGACAAAGCTTTCCCATTCGGGCTTTCGCCGCAGCCCCTCGACGTTGCGGCCAATCGGGTTCGGTCGATCGAGCACCCAGACGGACTTCCCGCAGGCACTAGCGGCTTCCAGCATGTACCGCAGCGTGGTTTCGAACGTGTATACGCGGCAGCCAAGGTCTTGAAGATCCACCACGATGACGTCGCACAGATCCAGCATTGCTGGCGTTGGCCGACGAGTGTCACCGTAGAGGCTGAAGATGGGGACCTTCCATTTCGGATCGATGTAATCTTGCGACTCCACCATGTTGTCTTGCTTGTCGCCGCGAAGCCCGTGTTGGGGACCGAACCCGGCAACCAATTGCAAACCCGGGGTGTTTGCGAGAGCGTCGACAGTGTGAACGAGGTCGCGGGTGACCGACGCTGGATGCGCGAGCACGCCAATACGCCGGCCCCGGAGCCGTCGCTGCACCGCCGGTTCGCGTAACAAGCAATCGATGCCGAACTCCATAACTGCCCTTTCACCCGCGCGCGTCGTTCGGCAGAAGCAGGCCCTTGGGGCGAAAACAGCTCGAGCGCGAGCTTGGCGTGCTCATCGCTGCCACTGCAGGAGCCAGTCGAGCACCGCTTCCGCTCGGTCGCGGTTGTTGATTTGGCAGTGCACTGCTTCGCCGGTGTTCCACACCACTTGCCGGGTAGCCGGGGTCCGCTCGGCGAGCGCTGTTGCCAGGAAGCGGGTGATGCCGCTGGTGACTAGCGGGTCGTTCACCGAATACGCAAAGTACATTGGGGTGGCAATGTGGCGCGGCAAGAGTTGCGTGCCCAAGCTCTGAGCGGCCGCGTTTTCCCACGAGCCGTAGTGGGCGAGGTAAAAACGGTCGAGCACATCGATGTAACCAGGGATCCCGCGAAGAAGAGAAAACAAACCCGGCGGATCGTCTTTGAATCCTGGCAAGTAGTCCGCAGGGCTATCGATCGCTGCTGCGGCCACTGCCGTCGGATCGGCGAGAAGCAGTTGTGCCGTGCGTTGCCCGCCGCCGCTGCAGCCGAAGGAATACTCGCGGTTGGAGTCGTGCGGAAAGCGGCTTCGGAACCACTGCCAAACGAAGTCATCCATGCTGCGACCAAAACGGGGCGCGCGGATGTAGTAATCGATCACTTCGCCACGGTGATGCCCGCCGTCGCCCCAACAGTTTCCCGGAACGACGATCCCCCAGCCGCGCTCCAAAGCTGCTGCAGCCACCGGACCACTGAGTTCTCCGCGCAAGCCCCTCATCGCTCCCCCACGGTTCAAAATCTCGATAAATCCGGCGAAGCCCGGTTGGTCGCGAAGGAGCTGTTCGGCAGTTCGCGGCGCGGCGTGCACGAACAAGGAGGCGAGAGCTTCGATGAAGTCCAGGCCGTTGCCATGGAACATCATCAGTACTGGGGCGCCGGGGTCTTGCGGAGGCACGGTAAAAAATACCGCAGGGGCACCTGGAGTTTGCGTCGACTCTGGAATGTGCAGAAAGTCGTTGCTGTCGGTGCGCACGCAGGGGAAATCCGGGACTTCGTACAAATCCACCCGGAATGAGCGCCCCCGAGTGAGGTGCGCGTTGGCGAGGTCGTTC
>Ga0101944_10006053_pt1 | contig 13164 bp, 14 predicted proteins | sample DewCreD2012metaG_FD_75245 | JGI IMG/M metagenome (GOLD analysis project Ga0101944, IMG submission 75245) | Hot spring sediment bacterial and archeal communities from British Columbia, Canada, to study Microbial Dark Matter (Phase II) - Dewar... ... | reverse complement strand
TTATTTACACGCATTTTTTCAGCTCTAACAAGATTTTCACTAGCAGAGATTTTGAAATTTATCTAAATCTGGACAAAAAATATATTTAAAGAGTTACTGGCAGGTATCCCAAAAATTAATCACTTTGTGTAAACTGATATTTTAGATAAATTATTAAAAGTTAGTGGCTAATTTAAAGAATTACCCTTAATAATATAATTACAGCTAATGAGATAAAAAGATACATTAGGAACTAGAAGAGATAATTAGAACATTAACCTCTTAAATCTTAAAAAGATTGAGAGCATAAGAAATTTCTGAGCCTTGGTGCGCAAGAGTAGATTAATTGAAGAAATATTTTTATAATAAAAATGATCTTAAAGCTAATGAATTTATTAAAAACTTAGGTTTAATTACCAAATTTTTTATAAAAAATTGAATAAATCTAATTTTTAACTTATGAAGAGTATTTTTTTATCCATAGCTGGATTTTTAATTAAGTTAGAATTTGAAGATACAGAATATTTATTTAATAAAAATCAAATAATTTTTACAATTAAAAAATTTTTATCGAATTTTATAGAATTACCAAATTTTAAGTTAAGAAGTAATAATATAAAGATAGACTATATAATAAGATTTGAGGAATCATTGATAGTAAAAACGCTAAAGCATATATCATCCGAAGAATTTTTTATTAATTTTTATAAAAAAAAAAGTAATAATGTTATAAAGACTTATTATCATATAAGCTTCCTTCATTTGCAATTATTATTAAAGAATGTTATACAAAAGCTTTTGAATAATTCTGATGGTTTTTTTCTTCATGCCTCAGGTTTTTATGTAAATGATGGAGTTTTATTATTCCTTGGAAAATCAGGGAGTGGAAAATCGACCATAATAAAGATTTTACGCGATCATACTTTCCCTATAGCAGATGATTCTGTTATTATAAAAAGAGAAAAAAATAATTATTTTGTATATCAAACTCATTTTATCGAAAAAGAAAGTTGGGTTATTAAGAAAAAAGATAAATATGTATTAAAATCTATATTTATACTACATAAATCAAAAAGATGTTTTTTTTCAAAAATAAAAGATCGTAAAGAAGTGTTTAAGAAATTACTTGAATCATTACTTTTAAGCAATAAAAAAAATAATAAAATTCAATATAAAAAAATAGTTGATTTTATCATGGATTTTGAAAATTTTTATCATCTTTATTTTAATAATAGTCCGAATAAATTAATTGAATTATTTAGGAAAGAAAAAATCATATGAAAATTAAGAAAACCATTGGTATTTTTTTTATGGTAATTATATTATTTTTATCTAATAATTTTATTCTTAATAAATATTCCTCTAAAAAAATCAAAAAATTAACAGTAGGAGCTTGGATTAGGCCCTTATATAATTCAAATGTAGGAAAAGAGCAAATTATTTTGGCGAAGTGGGGATTAAACAAAAATTATTTTCACAAATTAGATAGTTATTCTTATTTAAATCTCAAAGACTTTAATAATAAATTAATGGGTGCTTTCGCTGGAGGTGTTTTTGATGGGCGTTACTTATATTTATTACCACTTGGTATAAAAAGAAATTACTCAGGAGAAATAGCACGTTTTGATACATTTAATAATTTTAATAGCCAAGATGCTTGGAGTTTTTTTGACATTTCTAAGCTGAGTAAAGAATATAAAGGATTTACAGGAGGTGTTTTTGATGGGAAATATGTTTATTTAATTCCTAATTTTGGAGATGGTTTTTATTCCGGTTTAGTTGCTCGCTATGATACTTCTTCACCTTTTCATCTTTCATCATCATGGAGTTTTTTTGATATAAGCAAATTAAATCATAATGCAAAAGGGTTTATGGGTGGTGTTTTTGATGGGAAATATGTTTATTTTTCTCCTTTTATATTGGATTTAAATAATTATTCCGGTTTAGTTGCTCGTTATAATACTCTTTTACCTTTCGCTTCATCAAAGGCCTGGGAGTTAGTAGAACTTAGTTCTTTAATAAATGAAAAAGCAAAAGGTTTTGCCGGAGCTTTATTTGATGGTTATTATATTTACTTAATACCTTTTCGTTATAATTTGATCGATCAAGAAGATATTAATTACTTTAAAGAAAACAATAATGATAGATATTCTTTTACTACAGGGTTTAATAGCCTATTAGTAAGATTTAACACACAAAAGAGTTTTACTTCTCATAGTTCATGGGAATATTTTGATTTAATCAAGATAAATAAAAATTTGAAGGGATTTTGGGGAGGATTATTAGTGGAGAGGACTATCTATCTTATTCCTCAAAAGACATCAGGATTTAATCCTTCAGCTACAGTAGTTAGATTTAGATCGGTAGATAACAATCGCTCAATTTTTAGACTGACTTATAGTCAAATAAATCAAAGTGGATCCTTTTCTAGTGGACCTATTGGTCCTAATTTCGAAATTAATTTAAATGGTAATATTTATTCAGTACACTACCCAAAAAAACTTAATAAAAATAGATGGTATTTTATTGCTGGGGTATTTGATGGTAAGTCAATTAAACTTTATATCGATGGAGATTTAATTTCTCAAGAATTAACGGGGAGCGATTTATTTATATATAATAAACAAGACCAGCTTGATTTAAAGAATGTGAGTTCAAATTTAAAGGGTGAGATTAAACATAGGATGATTACTTTTAAAGCTCTTAGTCTAGATGAATTAAAAAAAATACAAAAGTTAACTTTTCCTGGTAAAGAATAACTTAAACTCAATTACAATTATACTTATAACCGATGATCTAATTTTGTGGTATAACTTAGTATGGGGCAATCTTTAAAATCAACCACCAAGTATGAAACAATTATAATTGATGATAAAACGATAAAACCTAAATGCAGAAAATGTGGTGGCAAAAAATTTTGGAGAATAAGAAGAGAAAGGTTAAGGTGTGTAAAATGTCGATATGAATTTAAGTTTAAACTTGGTAATCTTAATCTAAAAATAAGAGAGTGGAAGAAACTTTTAAAATGGTTTTTAAGATGTCAATCAATAAATGTAATAAAGGAGGAAACGAAAATATCAGAGTATAAGATTTTAAAAGCATTAAATATTGTAAGAAAAGCTATGATTAAAGATGTTCCTAAAATATTTAATGAAACAGTTGAGGTTGATAAAACATACCTTGGAGGACAAAAGAAAAATAAAAACAAAAAACAATTGATAAAAGAAAAAACTTTATATGGTCAATCAAAGAAGGGTTTTGAAACAACAAAACAACCAGTATTTGCTATTCTATCACGTTCTGACAAGGTCTTTGCTAAGGTTGTCCCTGACACCGAAGCTAAAGATCTAATTCCCATTATTGAAAAGAAAGTAAAAAAGGGTAATAAAATCTGTTCTGACACCTGGCGGGCATACACTGGTTTAGCAACAAAAGGATATGTTCATCGAATAGTTAATCACGGAAAAAAAGAATATGTAAAAGGAAAAAGTCATATCAATGGTTTAGAGGGTTTCTTTGGTTTTCTAAAAAGACAATTAGCATCAAGAGGTAGAATAAGAAGAGAAAGAATACCTTTATATTTAGCTGAATATGTTTGGAGATATAATAATAAAGATTTAATCGTTCAACAACAAATAGAAAAATTACTAAATTTGGTGGCTAAAATTTAAGATTATCCTAGCGTATATAAACGTTAATTTTATAATTTAGGGCTCAGAACAGCTACCTACGCATCCACTAGCATAAACAGGTTCAATAAATAAATGAAATTCACCGCCTCTTGAATTAAATATTTTTCCTCTATAAAATAAAGAGGCTATTTTTTTAATCTTTATTATTGGCTTGACATATTTTTTTATGTATTTAATATGCATAAGTTTATAAAATATTTATAACCCAAGTATTTATTAATTTACCTTCATTAGTATTTGTTAAATCCATATCTATTTTTATTCTAACATTATCATTAATTTTTAAACTTTTCAAGTCAATTTTTTTTCCTTCTCTTGAATAAACATTAATGATGTTTTTTTCCTTTTTAGTTTCTTGGCTGATACCTAATTGATGTAATCCTCCTTTGTATCCTCTTATAACAATAAACATAGTAGGAATAGTCAAGGATTGTTGATAAATATTTTTGTCTATATGGATTATTTCCACGATTTTTCCTTCAACAGTAGTTGAAAAAATTGCAGATTTTATAATATCTTTTTTTACATATTTTGAAGTTAACATTAAAGCATTTAATATTTTTGGATCAATAGCATTTTTCACTCCATTTTTTTGAATCATTTGGATAGGAACTTCAGCTCTTCTTTTTAATTTTTTTGCTAATTCAGACAACTCTTTATCTTTGTTAATATTGTGTGGTAAATAGTCTTTTTTTTGAAAAACGTATGGTTCAACTCCTTTTGTTATTATTTTTATGTTTATTAATACTAGAATTGATATAATTACAAAGATTATTATAAATATATGTTTCTCTCCCTTTTCCATTATTATTTTCTAACATTTAATAATATAAAAGGCACTAAACTAAAATAACATCTGCTATATTAGTTAAAATACTTGTTAAATCAGCTAAATTGAGTAATTTTAAAATTAAAAAAATATTTGGTGTTTTATCATTGATATTGACACTACAAAAACAGGCCTTTAAAACAAATGTAAATAGAAACACTGTTAATCGTTACTTTAATCTTTTTCGATTATTAATATACCACAAACAACAACAAGAATTCAAAGGAATTATAAAAGGTACAGTTGAGCTTGATGAGCATACCACGTCAGACGTGGTTATACTTTGGTGGAAAAAGAAAAAGAGGGTATCCTGGAAAGCTTGGACGAGGAACAGATAAAAAGCCGGTATTTGGTATTTATGAGAGGAAAAATAAGGTTTATACAGAAATAATTCCCAATTGTAAAGAAAAGATATTGTAAAAGATAATTCTTGGTAAAATAGATAAAGACTCAACCGTTGTGACTGATTTTTGGAGAGGATATAACAGACTAGTTGATGTTGGATACGGAAGACACATAAGATAAATCATAAAAAGGAGTATGGACTGATAAAGAGTGATATTATATTGACGGTATTGAAAACTTTTGGTCATTTTGTAAGCGTCGATTAGCAAAGTTTAATGGAGTAAAGAAGAATTTACCATTACATCTTAAGGAATGTGAGTGGGGGTGGAATAAATCACTTCAAAAACTTGAGTCAGAATTATTACAAATTGTTAAAGTGGTGGTCTAGAACCTAACATTTTTTAGAGGAGCTTTTTAAATCGTATTGCTTTTTATTGCAGGTAACAATTAAAACGATTTTAAAAAAAATACCCTAATGCGCGGGAGGGAATGTTGTATATATCAATTATCGATCGTAAATTAGTGCGGGAAAAGTTATCTTAATACAAATCAATTTTTTTACTATGAAACTATGAATTTTTTAAAAAATCATTTTTTTGTTATATTTTTATCTGCTATTTTAATTATTTCGTTGGCGCCATTAATCGCGATGATTCCTTTGAATAATTGGGATGAATGTGTTTATGCTGAATATGCCAAACAAATGAAGATAAATAATAATTATCTTATTTATTACTGGAATGGTAAAGAAGTTTTTGAGAAACCACCTTTATATGGTATTTTACTACAAATTCCATTTTTTTTAGGGATTAATGAATTTACAGCACGCATTTTTTCTTTAATATTCGGATTAGGGACAATAATTTTAGTATATTTTTATTCTTATAATTATCTCTCTAAGTTAGTAGCAGTTTTTTCTTTATTGATTTTTAGTCAGTCATTATTTTTTATTTCTTCATTTATTGTAATAAATATAGATATTATAGCCTCATTTTTTATTTTTCTTGGATTTTATTTATTTACGAGTTCCATTAAACATAAAAAATTTCGATATTTTTCTTTCATGGCTGGATTAATTTTTGGTCTTGCTATATTAATTAGAGGGTTAATTGTATTGATTTTTCTTTTAGCTATGGTAATTTCAACTTTCTTGATATTTAGAAGTGATAAAAAATCAAAATATTTAAAAATATTGATTTTTATTTTAATGGCGAGTTTAATAATAACAATACCATGGCACATTTACGCAATAAAAAAGTATGGTTATGAATTTATTAAGGTTTATTTCTTTGATAATATTTTTTTCCGTTCAATTAACTCCATCTTTATTACACGGCCAATTTTTTATTATTTTTATATATTAGCTAGAGATTCTTTCCCTTGGTTTTTATTAATATTTTATTTTATTTTTTACTTTATAAGTAGAATTTCAAAGGTGAATTTTGATACTTCTATAACTAAAATTAACCGGGAAAGAATTTTTATTATTACTTTTACTCTTATTTCTATTCTGCTTTTGACTATAGCTGAAACTCGGATGAGAATTTATGTAATCATGTTTTACCCTTTTTATGCAATAACTTTAGCTATATTATTTGAAATTATTTATTTGAAAACCAAAAAAGCTTTTTTTTTATTAATATTTCTATTTTTTTTAACTTTTGTTAAATTTTTAATTCCGAATTACCATTTTACTTATGCTAATAATAATGGTGAATTTATTAAAATGGAAAATATCTTACTTAAGTTAAAATATACTGAAATAGAAGAAATAGAATATTTGGTTTCGCCACGTTGGAGAAAATTTGCCTCTTATAAAAATATTATACCAGCACAATTATTTTATGGGGACAAACCCTGCTTAATTTTTTATAGCGGTAAAAAATTTAATATCTATTATGATACAGATTCTTTCAAACGAAGAATATTTAGAGGTGTTAAGAGTCTTTTTTTAATGAGTAAGGAAGATTATTATCTTATTAAGGATTTGCCAGTAGAGATTATAGAAAATAATTCTTATTATATATTATTTGAGAATTAATTGCTTAAGATAACAATATTCCAATTAGTGATAAATTGTCCATCATTTGAGTTTGTTAAATCCATATCTATTGTTAATTTTATTTTATCACCAATATTTAATGACCTTAAATCTTTTTTATTTCCTTTTCTGTCCGAAACGTTAATAATAATTATTTCTTTATTCGAAAATTTTGGAATTCCGAATTGGTGGGTATTTCCATTGTTTCCTTCTATCACAAATGATAATTGTGGAAGTCTGAGATTTTTATTATTGGTTTCTTCATCGTTCCATTCTAATTTTTTTATAGTTCCCTCAAAAGAAGCTAGAATTTTGTAAGATTTTAATACGCCTTTTTTGATATTTTTAGATGATATTAATAAAGAGTCTAATAGCTTATGATCTATAGCAAAACCATTTATTTCTTCAAAATTTTTTTGCTTTATATTGTTTGAATTAATGATTTTATTATCTTTTTGTATATAAGTTTCTATATTTAATTTAGAATTTGTTTTTGTTATGCAGATAAGAAAGATTATTTCAACAAATAATATAATTGATAATATGCCTAATATATGTAATAAATTTATTTTCATGATACATTAATTAAAACTTCGTACGTAAATCTGAGATAAGAGTTTAGTCTATAACTTTTTTTATATTAAAATAAAAAAAATGTCAAGTTCTTGTATAACTTACATACCTTTGAAACTCTTGAGGTAAAATTTTTAACAGGTAATTAATTAGTGAGATATTACCTAAACTTTTATGAACTCTTTTAATATTGTACCAAATTAGATAATCAATAAGGTAAGCATTAAACTCATTAATTTTCTTCTCTTCCATCCGACCCAAAAAACCGCAAAAATAACTTGGGGATTGAAAAAACAAAGATTTTTTAAAAAGGAAAAGAGAAAGAAGAAAAAGATACAAGAAAAGTTTTATACAGGATTTAAGACAAGAATTGATTGAAAAGTTGATTTTTTTAGATATAGTGCAAAAATAGTGCAAAAAAAGGGGTATTAAAGTCAAAATTTGGTTGAATTGAAGATTAGTGAAAATTTTGTTCTAAAGGATTAATTGTCTTAAGTCCTAGTTTTTTAAAGATTACAGTATCGGCAGTATAGATAGTTGAGATGTTGTTATCTTTCACCGTTGCGGCTAAATGAAGGTCATAGATTTCTAACGGCTCAACTTTGTATTTTTTTAAGAAATTTAATAATAAAAAAACAGTTTTGTTTTTTGGAGTGATAATTTGAAAATAGCCAGACTCGATAAATTTTTGGATAACAACAATAGCTTGATTTTGAGTAAGAGGTTTTTCGATTTTTTTTGGATTAGTAATAATCGCATAAAACTCGATAAGGTTTTGAAGACTAAGGCACAGACTATAGGAAGGGAGTTCTTTCTCTAAAAAACTTTTGGCTTTTTGGTGAAAGATAGAGTTTTTATTGGTGGCATAGACAAGAATATTGGTATCAACAAGGGCTTTATTATTCATAAGCGTCTTTCCGGTGAATTTTTTTATTTGGAGAACCTAATTCATAAACCGGGAATAATTTCTTATAAGACAACCGTTTTTTTGCTAGCCGGCTTTTTTTAGTAGATAAATTGAGTCTAATTTTTAAGCCCTCATTAATTATTTCATATAAAGATTTTCCTTCGTCAATAGCTTTTTTCTTAGCAAGATTTAAGAGATTAGGATCAAAATATGTAGTAGTTCTAACTAGCTGATTGCGCATATAAATGTCATTATATCATTAAAATGACTTGATGTCAAGATGATTTTTAATTCCCTTTTTTGCTACCCACAACACCGCAAAAATAACTTGGGGATTGAAAAAGATTAATAATTTTTTCCAAAAAGGTGAAGGGGAGAAAAGAAAAAGATTTAAAAAACGTTTGATACCAGCACGAAGGCGAGATTCGTCGTTGAAAATGTTTAAGTTTTTAAAGTTTATAAAGTTAAAGCTAGTTGGTTTAATGGTTTTGAGAAAAAAGGGCGGGAAAGGGGTTTGATAATGTTTTTTAAGAAGAGAAAAAACCGGATAGACAAAGTTTTGCAAGTGGTATTTTTTAATAGCTTCAATTAATTGATTAGTTAAAGCCGGAGTTACTTTAGTTTTCCTTATTACCTTATCCAAAAATTGATAGCGAAAAGCACCGGTAAAATTATGATGAAAAAGATGAAGAGATAAATAAAGTATTAAGTAGTAAGTATCAAGTATTAAGAATTTTTCATTATTGATTTTAATTTCTCTTTTTGTTTTTAAGAAATCCTCAGTTAATTTATCAATTAATTTTTGCGGATATAAAGCCTCAAGTTTACCCAGTTGAGTCATCATAAAAACTACCTCTAAATGCAAATCAAAAACAACGGTAAAGCCATTAATCATTTTCCAATAAGCATTTTCTACTTTTTTATCTTGCAGCGTTTTTTGAAAAGATGATAAAGATGTATCGGCCTTTTGATAACCAAAAGAAAAAAGAATTTTTTGGGCCTTTTCAAAATCTTTTTTATCAACTAAAACATCACAGTCAGTATAAAGACGCGATGGATGAGTTCCTTCAAAATAAAGATGAAGGGGTAAGCCTTTTAAGAAGACATAGTTGATATTTTCTTTATCAAATTTCTTCTTGATTTTAACAATTTCTGAAAAGTAATGGGTTGATCGGATAAGATATAGGGTTTCGGGTTTAAAAATTTGGCCATCGCGTTTTATTTGATAAACCTTGCCTAAAATTTGTTGGGGATAAATTTTGCCATCAAAATTTGGATTATTATCACCTTTGGCAATAAGATATTTTTTTGTTTTATAAATTACCCGGTGAGTAATCAGTTGATTTTTCTTTTTAAAAACAATTAAATCATCAACTTTTATTTTTGAAAAGGGGATTCTTTTAAAGTAAACAATATCATTTGGATGAAGAATTGGCAGCATGCTTTGTCCTTGAGATTTTAAAGGAATTTTGCCTAAAGAAAGAAGTTGAGTAATTTTTTGATTCATAAGTTAGTTAAAATTTTAACATCAACTTTAAAAAAAAGAAGTATCTTTTTATTCTTTTCTTTCAAAATATGCTTTTAAAATCTCTTTAGCGATTGGGCCAGCCACATCTGATCCTTGACCAGCGTTTTCCACAAGAACTGTTAAAACAATCTCAGGATTCTCATACGGGGCAAAAACAGTAATCCAGGCATGGGGGAGATGATCTTTGGATTGTGATTCGGCGGTGCCGGTCTTGCAGGCGGTTTGAATTTTTTTAAATGAGGCAGAGGCAGTTGATTCACCCCCAATACCAAAATTAAACAAAGGCCAGCCGGTGCCACCGGAAGAGCAAGCTTGCCTCATCCCCTCTTTTATCAGCAAAAGATTTTTTGGCAGAATCGGCAATTTTTGGCAGGTAGTGGTTTCTTTATTCTTTTCTTTAATTTTTAAAAGTTGAGGCTGGCATAAATATCCGCCATTGGCAAAAATATTGGTTAATTGAGCCAGTTGCAAAGGAGTGACTAAAAGATATCCTTGGCCAATGGAAAAATTATAGGTGTCACCCAAATACCAATCTTCTTTTAAAATCGTTTTTTTCCAAAAAGGTGAGGGGAGCAATCCTTCAACTTCCGGTAAACCAATACCAGTTTTTTCACCCAGGCTTAAAATTTTAGCCCAATGATTAATTTTTTCCACCCCAGTAGTTTCCCCTGTCTTGTAAAAAAAGATATCGTTGGAGCGCTTAATTGCTTTTATTACATCAACTGCGCCATCAGTTTTTCCATATTGAAGAAAATACCAATTGCCAAATTTTAAAGGGCCAGCCTGCAAAACACCAGTATCTTCAAATAAAGTTCTTTCATCAATTGTTTTTTCTTGCAAAGCCGCCAATGCCACCGCTAATTTAAAAACTGAGCCGGGCGGATAAACTCCTTCGGTGGCTCGATTAAAAAGCGGTTGATTTTTATCAGTTAAGTATTTTCCAATTGAGGAAAAGTTACCATCTTCAAAATCTTGGGGAGAGAAAGAAGGAGAGGAGGCTAAAATTAAAACTTCAGCAGTTTTTGGCTTTAAAGCAACAATCGCCCCTTTTTTATCTTTTAAAAGCTCAACCGCTTTTTTTTGTAGCATATAATCTACAGATAATTGAATTGTCTCACCTTTAGTAGGGGAAAGGAGAGTCAATTCCTTTAAAAATTTACCTTTTGCATCAACTTCAATTAATTTTTTGCCATTTTTTCCCCGCAATTGGCAATCAAAAAGTTTTTCCACTCCTTTTTTACCCACTTTATCACCTAAAGTCAATTTTGCGGCAAGACAGGCATCATTTTTTAAATCATTTTTATCAGCGATTTGGCGATAGCCGATAATTGAGGCGGTGGCATAAGGATCAAAATAAATGCGGGCAGATCTAATCCTTTCCTCATTTTTTCTAATATCCGCCGGTAAGTTGTAAGCCAAAGTTATTCCTTTTCTATCTTTTATTTCACCTCTTTTAGCTTCAATAATAAGCTCGCGGGTGCGATTTTTTTCTGATAAAAGCCGGTAATAATAACCTTTGACAATAGTTAATTGAAAAAGGCGAGCGATAAGAACAGCAAAAAAAACTAAAAGAAAAAAAATGTAAATTAAAAGAAAAAAATGAGAGGATATGTTTTTTTTGGCAAAATTGATGTTGCTTGCTTCACCTTTTTGGAAAAAGGGAAGTTTAAATGCTTTTTTTTTCATTTTAAGATAAATTATAGTAAAATAGCTATCTAAAATGGAAAGAAAAGCAGTTGTTTTCGATAATAGGCGACAAAAACAATTTCCTTATCCTTCATTAATTAATGAAAATTTTGATATTAAAATATTTTCTTTTGAGAGATGTTTTAATCAAAAAATACTGGAAAGATATGATTCTTCTCTTATCGTCCATTTAGGCGGTGATGGGAGTTTAGGTTTTTTACTTGATGTTTTATATAAAGCTTATCCTAATGAGAATATCCCTCCAGTTCTTCTTTTAGGCGGTGGGACAGCTAATACGACTTTGCGCGGGTTAGCTAATTTAAGAGATGAAGGAAATTTATGTGATGATTTAGTCAATATTTTTCCTGAAGAGGAATTTGCTGTTAAAAGCTATCGGCCATTGTGTTTAGAGATTGATTTAGAAGATGAAAAAAAAGATGAGATAGCTGCTTATTTGGCTGGATTTGGCCATTTAACGGTTGGAGTAACTAAAATTTTTGAAAGAATAAGAAATGGGATTAACCCAAATTTAGCTTATTTAGCTTATTTAACTGCCGCTAGTTTATCATTAGCCACTCTTCATAGGCGCTGCCAACCGCAGCTTTTAGATTTTGATGGTAAAACTTTTTCACCAGAAATTAAGCTAGCGGCTTTGGCAGTTTTAGGGGTTCCATATTTGGCGACTTTTGATTTAAATCAAAAAATGTCCAATGAGGATTTTTTATTATTGTCTTTGCAAGGTAAAACAGAGGCAGAGTTATATCTTAAATATTTAACGACGTTGGTGATTGGAGGAGTGTTTGCCGGTGGAGTTGACTGGTTAATCAGGCGCAAACTGATTAATTTACAAAAAGGGCGCCAAGTTTCTGTTTTACCGGATCAAGAAAAAAAACCAAATGCTTGTTTAGATGGTGAGCTTAAAAGATTTAACGGGCCTTTAACTGTAAAAAGGGCGGATAAAGCAGTGACAGTAATTATTCCACAAGAGATAGTTAAAAGATATAAAGGAAAATAAAATTCTTAAATTGATAAGCTTTGGTATTTTAATTTTAACTGACAAAATATCCTTGAACAAAAAATCCCAAGAAAAACAAATGAAGAAGAAAAAATAAAAAAAGAAGCAATTTTTGCCACCTTTGTTTTTTAAACTTTCCCCAAAAGATAAAAAAAGACAAAGATAAAAGACTATACCGGGGAATTGAGGATAAGGTGCCGGTTAAGGTCGGCAAAAGAAGATTGGCAAAGGAGAAAAGATTTAAAGCAAAAAAAGGCATGTTTTTAATTGATCTTTTTAAATCATAAATAAGGGTTAAAAAAACAAAGATAAACAGGAAAAACTCAATTGAAGCAATCAGATATTGAAAATTAAATGAAGCGGTTAAAAATATTTTTAAATACCTTAAAAAAACTTGGGGAAGAAAGATAATATCAGTTGTTCGGCCGGCAAAAACTTCTTGGCTGGTAAAAAATAAAAAAGGGTTTTGATTTTTTTGCCAAAGATAAAACAAATAGGTAAAAAAACCAAAAAAAGAGAAAAAAGATAAAAACACAAAAAATAATTTTTTAAAAAGAGAGAGAGGTTAT
>Ga0101944_10006051_pt1 | contig 13166 bp, 9 predicted proteins | sample DewCreD2012metaG_FD_75245 | JGI IMG/M metagenome (GOLD analysis project Ga0101944, IMG submission 75245) | Hot spring sediment bacterial and archeal communities from British Columbia, Canada, to study Microbial Dark Matter (Phase II) - Dewar... ... | reverse complement strand
TCCAGGCGCGGGCCGGGGCGCGCGTTGAGCACGATGCGCGCGCCGCGCGCGGCCAGCTCTCGCGCCGTGGCCAGGCCGATGCCCCGGCTGCTGCCCGTGATCAGCGCCACTTTGTCCTGCAGCGGTTTCCGAGCCATGGTCAGTCTCCTTTGCGCAACATGTCAATGAGTTTCCGGCGGGGCTGCACATAACCATTGTCGCAGAGCCAGCGCCATTCGTCCCGCACCGCGGTTTCCACGGGCGTCTGCGGCAGCCCGAGTTCGCGCACGGCTTTGGCCGCGCTGTAGTAGCTGCCCGTGTTGCCGCTCAAAGCAATTTCCCAGGTGATTTCCGGGGGCGTCTTGGAGATTTCCCCGATGGCGGCGCCGATGGCCCCGGCCGCGAGCATGCCCCATTCGGGCAGGGGGATGGACGGCGCTTTCTCGCCCACGGTGTCCGCCACCAGCGAGAAGAATTCCTTCATGTCCATGTTGCGGTTGCCCAGGATGTAGCATTCGCCAGTGCGGCCTCTGTCAATGGCGGCAACAGCGCCCGCGGCAACATCCCGCGCGTCAATGAAATTGCGCCCGCCCGGCGGATAGAACGGGAACGGCGTCTGTTTGAACTTGATCAGCATGCGGCCCGAGCTGGGGCCGGAATCATAGGGGCCGAACATGAAGGTTGGATTCACCACCACGGCGTCGAGCGCGCCGGAGCGCGCGCGGTCCAGCACAAGGTTCTGCGCGGCCAGCTTGGAGTCGTAATACGCCAGCCCATAAGTTTTGTACTTGTATGGGGTTTCCTCGGTTCCGGGCTGGAGTTTTGTGCCGAATCCGAAAGAGCTTGCGGAGCCGATATGCACGAACCGTTTCACGCCCTCGCGCGCCGCGGCGTCCAGCATGTTGCGCGTGCCGTCCACATTGATGGCCGTGATTTTAGGGTCGCGCGGCGGATACATGGCCGTGCTGGCCGCAGCGTGAATCACACACTCACAGCCGCGCATCGCCGCCGCTATTGTGTCCGGCGAAAGGATGTCGCCCTTGAAAATCTGCACGGGCAGTCCGTCCAGAGTGGTGGAGCGGCTTGATGGATGAACCAGGGCGTGGACCTCGTGGCCCGCATCGAGAAGCGCGCGCACGATGTTGCTGCCGAGCAGCCCGTCCGGGCCTGTGACCAGCGTTTTCATGGGATCGTTGTTCCTTTCCAATTTGTTTTCCTTGTGCGTTAATCCTTGTGAAAGGATATGGCCGGGATAGGGGAAAATGGCGCATTTTTTTCAGGGAGAACACGAAGACTTCACGGAGACACGGAGGAAAATCCGGGGTCTCGGGGATCCGGTTATCCGGGGATCCGGGCTTGAATCCCTGAATCCCCGAATCCCCGGCTTTCCCTGTGGCCTCTGTGGTTGTCATTGCTTTTGATTCTTCTTTACATTTACTTTTCTTACCCGCCGGAATATTTTACCATCCGGCTTGACAGACATTGACCGAACGGTTAATATGTTATCGGAAATTGACCGAGCGGTCAAGGGCGCGGCGCAGAAATATTCGAAGGAAAACGAAACACAAACACATGGCAGCCAACACGGAGAAAAAGAGCGCAGGACACAAAGAGCAGGAGCGGTACGACAAAGGCGTGGAAACGCAGGAGCGCCTGCTGGAGGCCGCGGATGAATTGTTCATAACGCGCGGGTTCGACGGCGTGAGCGTGAACGATGTGGCGCAGCACGCAGGCGTGGCCAAAGCGCTGGTGTTCTACTATTTCAAAAGCAAGCAGGAACTGTTCGACGCGGTGCTGGACCGGTATTACCAGAGCCAGGCGCAGGCGCTCATGGACGCCATGGGCAACGGCGCGCGCGGCACGCGCGAACGCATCCATGCGGGCATAGACGCGTATCTGGATTTCATTGAGAAGAACCCCGGATACTCGCGCCTGATCCAGCGCGAAATCTGCTCGTCGCCGCGCAACCTGAACAAGATCATGCAGTACATGGCCCCGCTGTACCAGTGGGGGCAGTCCGTGTTCGGCGGCCTGCTGCGAGCGGACGGACCGCTGTCCGCAAAGCACTTTTTCATCTCAATTTTCGGAATGGCAATCAATTATTACACATACGCGCCGGTGTTGGGCCCGCTGTGGGGCGTGGATCCCATGGGGAAAAAAGCGCTGGCCGAGAGACGCGAGCATGTGCATGCGATGCTCGAAACGCTCCTGGACGCATACCTCCAGGAATACCGCTGAAGGATGTGACGCCATCATGCCCGCGGCCGCAACCGTTGACACTGACCGCATAACCCGCCTGCGAAGGCGCTACCTTGACGGCATACCCGTAATCTCCACCGAGCGCGCGCTGTTCTACACCCAGGGCTGGCGCGCGGCCGAGGGCGAGCCGCTGCCCGTGCGCACGGCCCTGGCCATGAAGCATGTGTATGAAAACATGACCATCCATGTGGACCCCGACGATCGCATCGCGGGCTACTGGACCGAGCATTTTCTCGGCATCCCCATTCCCATCGAGCGGGGCGAGTACAACCGCGTGCTGGAAACCGAGCTGGACCGCCGGGACATGATCCGCTTCCGCGTCAAATCCTTCACCGGCGCCTTTTCGTATCTTATCGCCAAAAGGCAGCTCGCGGACACCGTCAGAAACATGCGCCTCACGCGCGCCATGGGGCCGCAGCCCATGGACCTGGGCCTGGACACAATGACCGGGCGCCAGGTTAACCGCTACGCCATCTCCCCCGAAGACAAGAAGCTGCTCAAGACAAAGCTGCTTCCGTACTGGAAGGGCAAGTGCCTCGCGGACCGGCTGGAAAAGGCGCTCGACGCCTCGGACATCATCGGCGGCGAGATGCGGGATTTCGCGCGCGCGCTTCCGGCCAACACCTCGCGCCAGACGAACATGGTCTCCACCAGCGCCACCATCGCCACCATCCAGGGCCATGTGATCATTGATTTCGAAACCATTCTGGCCAAGGGCCTGGACGCCATGCTCGACGAGGTGAAAACCGTGCTGCGGGACGGCGATCTCGCCGAAGACAGCCGGAACGATGTGCGCGGCATGGAGATCGCAATCGAGGGCGTGATTCTCTACGCCCGCCGGCTCGCCGACGCTTTGGGCCAGGCCGCGCAGTCAGAGCGCGACCCCGCGCGCCGCGCCGAGCTGACCGTGATGCGCGACATCTGCCGCCACACCCCCATGCAGCCGCCGCGCACCTTCCGCGAGGCCGTGCAGGCGTCCTGGACCGTGAAGAACGCCGTGGAAATCGCGCACCCCATCAACCTGCACTGCTTCGGCCGCATGGACCAGATCTTTCTGCCTTACTACGAAAACGACCTGGCCGCGGGCCGCATCACACGGGACGACGCCCGCGATCTTCTCGAAGAAATGCTCCTCAAGGCCATGTCGCAGAACATCCGGCCCGAGTCCAACATCTTGAGCAATTTCTATCACCGCTACCTCGGGTCCATCCCCATCACCATCGGCGGCGTGAAGCCTGACGGAACCGACGGCACCAACGAAGTCACCTACCTGTTTCTGGAGGCGGCGCGCGATTCCAAGGCCGTGACCAATGTGTCTGTGCGCGTGCACAAGGCCGCGCCCGAGGACCTGCTTATGGCCGTGGCCGATGTGCTGCACAGCGGGTGCTCGAACCTGTCCCTGTTCAACGACGATGTGAATGTGGAAGCCATGCGCCGCCGCGGGTTTTCCGAGGAGGACTCGCGCAATTACGCGGTCATGGGCTGCGTGGAGATGGAGTGCCCGGGCAAGACCGGCAGCATGAGCGCAAACGCGATCCTGTTGTGCCGCCTTCTGGACATGACGCTCCGCAACGGAGATTCGCAGACCCTCATGGGCCGCATCCGCAATGTGGGCCTCAAGACCGGCGAGCCGCCGGATTTCAAAACCTTCGAGCAGCTCCTGGACGCGTTTCTGGCGCAGGCGCGCCGCCAGATCGAGATCGTGGCCAAGGCCTCGAACCTCCGCGACCAGCTCTACGCGGACACCATGCCCGCGCCGTGCATCTCCGCGTTCATGGACGGATGCCTCGAATCCCGCAAAGATGTCACCCGCGGCGGCGCGCGCTACGATCTCACCGGCGTGTCTTTCATCAACAGCATCGCAAACCTGGTGGATTCCCTGCATGTCATCAAAAAGCTGGTGTACGAGCAGAAGGCGTTCACCCTGGACGAACTGCTCGCCGCCATAGACAGCAACTATGTGGGTCACGAGCAGATCCTCGAGAAGATAAAGGCGGTGGAAGGCAAGTGGGGCAACGGGGATCCCGAAGTGGACGCCCTGGCCCGGCGGGTGACATCGGAGCTGTTCAGGGAAACCTACAAATACAAATCGCCCAAGGGCGCGCCGTTCGTTCCCTATGTGATCAGCATGATCACGCACACCATAGACGGCCGCGTGAGCATCGCCACGCCCGACGGGCGCCGCGCGGCCATGCCCTACGCCGCATCGTGCAACCCGTACAATGTGGAAAGCAACGGCGTCACCGGCGCCATGCGGTCCGTGGCCGCGCTGGATTTCCGGGACATGCTCGGCGCGGCCGTGAACATGAAATTCCACCCCACGGCCATAGGGCGCGAGCCGGACGCGCGGCGCAAATGGGCCGCGCTCATCCGCACCTACTTCGCGCTGGGCGGCGCGCAGTTGCAGCCCACCGTGGTGTCCGCGGACATGATGCGCGCAGCCCAGCAGAACCCGGACGAATACCGGGACCTCATCGTCAAGGTCGGCGGCTACAGCGCCTATTTCACCGAACTCGGCATCGAGATTCAAAATGAAATCATCGCCCGGACCGAGCACCACCTGTCCGGATAACCTGGCATTCAAACCACCAATACGATAAATCAACAAGAGGGAGGGTTATGATGGGATTCGTCAAAACGCAACAGGAGATTGATCATTACTTCAGCCTTGCGGTGCGCAAGTTCCCGGACACGGACATGCTGGGCATGCTGTACCAGACCGACCCGGAGGCGATCAAGCGCCTGCTTCCGCCGCCCCTGGAGCCTGCGGCCGAACCCTGGGCGCTGATCTACATCTGCCATTTCAAGGACACCAACCTGGGGCCGGGCTACCGCGAGTCCGCGCTGTTCATCCGCTGCCAGTACAAGGGCGAAGTCGGCAATTACTGCCTGGGAATGCCGCTTGACGGCAACGACGACAGAATCTTCAACGGCCGCGAAATTTACGGGTTCCCCAAAAAGACCGCGTCCATCACGCTCAAGCGCGAGGGCAATGCGGCCGAGGGCTGGGTCGAGCGGCGCGGCATCAGGTTCGCGCATGTCAGGGCGCAGCTCATGACCAAAATGGATCAGCCGCCTCTGAAAACCGGCCCGAGCTTTTTGTTCAAGTTCCTGCCCAAGGCGGATCTCACCCCGGGTTTCGCGGGCAAAATCGAGCTAGTGCGCCAGCGCACGGAGATCGAGTACAAATGCTTCGAGATGGGGAGCGGAACCGTGGAGTTCCAGGACTCGCCCTTCGACCCGTGGAGCGAGGTGCCGTGCAAGAGCGTGATCGGATGCTACTACTTCACCGGCGACACCACCATGCAGCCCGGCGCCGTGGTGGGCGAGGCCGATCCCGAGGCGTTCCTGCCCTATTCCTTTTCCCGAACCGACTGGGGGTATGAGAAATGATTGATTTCAAACCCACCGAAGAGCAGACCGAATTGCAGAAGATGGCGCGCAAGTTCGCCAGAGAAGTGATCCGCCCCGCGGAAATGGCCATTGACAAAATGCCGGACCCGGACGCCGCGTACCAGAGTCCGGAATTCCGCAACACGCTGGCGCAGGCCTATGAACTCGGGTTCCACAAGATGGGCATCAACGAGCAGCACGGGGGCCTGGGCCTGGACCCGTTGAGCACGGCCATGGTGTGGGAGGAGCTGGCCGTGGGCGGCGTGGGCATCCCGGCCACGCTGCTGGCCGGATCCGTCGCGCCCGCGTTCTTGAGCGTGCTGGCGCAGGGCAAAAAAGATCTCATCGAAAAATATGTGGTTCCTTATTGCGAGGACACAAAGGCGGACAACATTTCCGCGTGGGGCAGTTCCGAGGGCAACATCGGTTCGGACGGCAGCAATTATTACGATCCCAAGGTGCGCCACGAGACATCCGCGAAAAAGGTGGACGGCGGTTACGAGATTACCGGCGCCAAGAGCAGTTTCGTGTCCAACGGCAGCATCGCCAACCTGTTCCTGGTGTTTGCGAATGTGGAGCCGGAAAAGGGCATCTGCGGGTCGGGCGTGTTCCTTGTGCCCCTGCAGGATGGCGTGCAGCGGGGCAAGTCCATGGACAAACTCGGCATGCGCGCGCTCAACCAGGGCGAGGTGTTCTTCGACGCGGCGCACATTCCCGATGACAACATGCTCATGCCGCCGAGCGACAACTACCCGTTCATTCACAACGCCATCAAGACCGTGGGCAACCTGGGCGTGGGCTATCTGGCCGTGGGGCTAATGCGCGCGGCGTTCGAGGAAGCGCTCCAATATTCCAAGGAGCGCGTGCAGTTCGGCAAACCCATCAAGGAACACCAGGCCGTGGGCTTCCGCCTGTTCGAGTGCTACCAGGCCATCGAGGCCGCGCGCGCTCTGCTGTGGAAAGCCGCGTGGACCCTCGCCAACAAGTTCATGGGCGACCTCAAGCTGTCCGCGGCCGCGCGCGTGTTCGCCACCAACCAGGCCATGAAGCACACGGTCGAGATGGTGCAGGTTCTGGGCGGCTACGGCGTGTCCAAGGAATACAACATGGAAAAATACATGCGGGACGCCAAGCTGCTGCAGATCATGGATGCCACCAACGAAATCATGACCCTCAAGGGCATTAAGTTGCTGTAGGGAAAGAATTCAGAAAAGTTCGAGCTGCGCGCCGGGGGGCGTTCCCGGACCCGTGCGCCCCCCGGCCGCCGGCTTGATATCCTCGTGCGCAACCGCGGACCCGTCGCCGCGGATGTGCCGCACCTCGAAACCGCGCGCTATCAGCCCCGGCGCAATCAGCAGCGCGCGGTGGCATTTGGCCGGGTCTTCCTCGCTGCACATCACGGCCGTGGCCTGCCCCCGCGCCAGGTCCGCCAGCCGGTCCAGCCCCGTGACGAAATTGGGCGACGCGCCCAGCTTTTCATAATCCACGCCCCCGGCCGCGCGCGCATACGCCGTGTCCGCGGGCTTGCCGCCGATCATGTTTCCCATGTACTTGTAATACATGAAATACTTGACCAGCGCGGGTTCGAGTTCGCCGTAATTGAAATGCGGCGCGATGCGCGAGTAGGGAGCGCTGCGCGCGTCCGCCACCATCTTGACGCCGTATTTTTTCAGCAGCGCCACGAACGCGGCCAGCCTGTGCCTGCTGTGGCCGATAGTGTATGCCACAGGCGCATCGGACTGTTTGCCGCTGCCGGGAGAAGTCATTTTTCGGGCGGAGGCACGGCGCGCAGGAATTCCGCGGTTTCCTCGGGTTTAGCCGTGGAAATGTAAATGCCGCTGGACAGCTCGAAGCCCACGGATGCGGTCACACGCGGGATGATTTGCGCGTACCAGTGGTATTTTTCGCGGTAACGCGTGTTGGTGGGCGACGCCTGGATGAGATAATTGTAGTCCGGGTCGCCCAGCGAGATGTACATGCGCCAGAGCATGTCCCGCATGATCTCGGCCAGCTCGCGGCATTCGTTGTTGGTGATTTCGCCGAACGAGCAGCAGTGGCGCTTGGGCACGATCCAGGTCTCGAACGGGGACTGGGACGCGAACGGCTGGAACACCACGAAGCGCCGGGTGTTCAGCACCACGCGCTCCTTGACCAGCAGGGTGCGCTCGACCATGTCGCAGGTGATGCACTTGTTGTGGATCTGGAAATACTCCTTGGCCATGTTGAGCCGGTGCTGGATGCGCGTGGGGATGATGGGCGTGCCCAAGACCTGGGAATGCGGATGTTCGAGGGACGCGCCGGCCTTGCGGCCGTAGTTGCGGAATATGTTGATGAGCAGGATGTGTTCGTTTTTTTCGAGCTGGCGGTAGCGCTCCCGGTAGATGAAGAACAAGCGCTCCACATCGGCCAGGGGCATGGTGGCGATGGTGAGATCGTGGCGCGGATGATCTATGATTACATCGTGAACGCCGTAGCCCGCCACAGCATTGAAGAAATTGACCTCGTTGAACCAGGTGGCTTCGCCGCGCGGGTCCAGAGCGGGGTACTTGTTGGGAATCACGCGCACCTGCCAGCCGGGCGCGTTGGCCTCGGTGTCCTCGCGGTCGGCCAGGCTCTCGGGCGGGGTCATGGCCTCGTTGCCCGGGCAGAACGGGCAACTCGCCTTGTGTTCGGGCAGGGGCGGTTTTTCCTCGTGCGTGTGGAAGTCCTCGGGCCGGCTCGCGCGCTCGGACGCGATGATCACCCATTCCCCGGTTATCCTGTTCTGCCGCAGTTCGGACATAGTCGTGTATTCGGTAAAACCCGGCTGTTCCCGTCTCCAGTATTTGAACAATAATAATGGGGCGCTCGAATCCAGTCAACACGAGACACAAGGAGCGCGCATGCCGAGGCGCGGACCATTGCGCATGCGAACAGCCTGACATCATCCGCAAACAAAGATGGTTTGAATGTTATACTTCACAAAAATCAAACAAATATCAAAAAATGCCAGCGGTGTATGTTTCATTATACAGCTTGATTTTTTCAATAGCTTTTTATATATTCTGCATGTTTGTGAAAGATTGCACTTTTATTTGCATGTCATTTTTCCGAATCCCGGCCAGTGCGCACTGCGCACTGGTCTTAAGAGATAAACCGCAGTCATACAGGATTGCGGCAAAGGACGCGGGAAAACCCTTGAAACCCGCGCATCCTTAAATGCAAGGGGGGAAAACCTGCACATGGACATAGCACAGATGAGAATCATCAGCATTTATGCGTTTCCTGTCTTCGGTTTGCTGGCCCTGCTTTTCGCCTTCATGAAGGCGAGCTGGGTCAAGGCGCAGCCCGAAGGCGACCCGAACATGGCGACCGTCAGCAAGTACATCAACGAAGGCGCCATGGCGTTCCTAAAAAGAGAATACAAGGCAATTGGCATTTTTGGCCTGATCGTGGCCTTGGCCCTGGTGTTCCTGGGCCAGCAGGCGCATCCCAAGACGCCGTTCGTGTTTGCGGCGTTCATTTATGGCGCATTTTCATCGGCGCTGGCTGGCTGGATCGGAATGGGCATCGCCACCAAGGCCAATGTGCGCACGGCGCAGGCGGCCCGCACCGGCCTGTCCAAGGCCCTGGATGTCGCGTTCAGCGGCGGCACGGTCATGGGTATGTGCGTGGTGGGTCTGGGCGTGCTTGGCCTGGGTGTGCTGTTCCTCATCGCGGAAATGGGCAGCCCCGGCATGCTCGGCAAACTGGTGAACGGCTTCGTGGTTGATCCCATGCCCACCATCAGCGGCTTCGGCCTGGGCGCCAGCTCCGTGGCGCTGTTCGCCCGCGTGGGCGGCGGCATCTACACCAAGGCAGCGGATGTGGGCGCGGACCTCGTGGGCAAAGTCGAGGCCGGCATTCCCGAAGACGACCCGCGCAATCCCGCGGTCATCGCCGACCTGGTCGGCGACAATGTGGGCGATGTGGCCGGCATGGGCGCTGACCTGTTCGAGTCCTATGTCGGCTCTATCATCGCATGCATGGTTCTTGGCCTGGGCATCGAGGGACACCCCTACCGCGGCATCATGATCGGCCCCATCATCGCGGCCGTGGGTATCGTCGCTTCCATCATCGGCACATTCTTCGTCAAGACCAAAGAGGGCGAGAACCCGCAGAAAGCCCTCAACATGGGTTCCATTTATGTTTCCGGCATTCTCATGCTCATCGGCACCTTCGCGGCCATCAAGCTGGTCATGCCCCCGACCTTCTCATTCGCGGGCGTTGACAAGATCTTCACTTGGTACGGCTGCGCCATCGCCACGGTCAGCGGCCTCATCGCTGGCGTGTCCATCGGCATGATTACCGAGTTCTACACGGCCGAGAGCAAGGGACCGGCCCAGGCCATCGCCAAGCAGTCCGTGACCGGCGCCGCCACCAACATCATCGCCGGTCTGGGCACGGGCATGAAATCCGTGGCCTGGCCCATCGTGTGCCTGTCCATCGCAATCCTCGTGGCCTATTCCTTCTGCGGCCTGCTGGGCATCGCCCTGGCCGGCCTGGGCATGTTGAGCACCACCGGCATCATCCTGGCCGTGGACGCTTACGGCCCCATCGCGGACAACAGCGGCGGCATCGCCGAGATGTGCCTGGGCGAGAAAGAGCCGGAAGTCCGCAAGCGCACCGACAAACTCGATGCCGTGGGCAACACCACTGCTGCCATCGGCAAGGGCTTCGCCATCGGTTCCGCGGCCCTCACCGCTCTGGCCCTGTTCGCCGCGTTCGCGCAGGTTGTGGACCGCGAACTCGGACATGGAATCAAGCTGTCCATTGACATCCTTAGCCCCGCCGTGGTCGCCGGCCTGCTCATCGGCGCCATGATGCCCTTCCTGTTCGCCGCCATGACCATGAAAGCCGTGGGCGACGCCGCGTTCGACATGATCGAGGAAGTGCGCCGCCAGTTCAAGTCCATTCCCGAGCTGGCCGCAGTGCTCAAGATCTTCAAGCGCGAGCACGATGGCGAAAAGATTTCCGACGAGGAAAAGGAAGCTGCGTTCCGCGCGGCTGAAGGCAAGCCCGAGTACGGCAAGTGCGTGGAGATCTCCACGGGCGCGGCCATCAAGCGCATGATCGTTCCCGGCGTCATGGCCGTGGTCGTTCCTCTGATCGTGGGCATCATCGGCAGGTTCGTGGATCCGGCCCAGCCCGCCGCCATGCTGGGCGGTCTGCTCGCGGGCGTCACCTCCAGCGGCGTGATGATGGCCATCTTCATGGCCAACACAGGCGGCGCGTGGGACAACGCCAAGAAGTTCATCGAAGCCGGCGGCGGCAATCTCGGCGGCAAAGGCTCCGATGCGCACAAAGCGGCAGTGGTTGGCGACACCGTCGGCGACCCGTTCAAAGACACCTCCGGCCCGGCTCTGAACATCCTCATCAAGCTCATGAGCCTCGTGTCCCTGGTGTTCGCTCCGTTCCTGTTCTGATTCACGCAGGCGCATCGAGCGGCCAACAAAGAAATACGGCCCGGACCGCCCCTCGAAGGCAGTCCGGGCTTTTCTTTTGCTTGTCACGGCGTTTTCTGCCGCGGTTTTTGTTTTTTTTCGCGTGAGCGCCAGCAGCCGCCTGACTATAATAAATGCCTGACATCTCCGGGAAGGGTTCCTCACGATTCATGCCGGACACTTACGAATTCTCCGCCGCGGACCGCAAGCGCATCTACCGCGAAACCCTGGGTCATCTCAAGAATCTTATCCGCATAGACACAACCAACCCGCCGGGCAACGAGATGGCCGCGTGCGAATATGTGCGCACAGTATTGGCCGCGGACGGCGTGGAGAGCGAAATCCTCGAATCCGCCCCTGGCCGCGGCAACATCATCGCCCGTCTGCGCGGCGACGGCAGTAAAAGGCCCCTGCTTCTTGGCGCGCATCTCGATGTGGTGCCGGCCATGGCCGAAAACTGGAGCGTGCCCCCGTTCGACGCCGTGGAAAAGGACGGCTTCCTCTGGGGCCGCGGCGCCATTGACTGCAAGCACCAGGTCGCGTTCATGCTCCAAACATTTCTGGAAATCAAGCGACGCTGCCTGCCCCTTAAACGCGACATCATCCTGTGCTTCACCGCCGACGAAGAGGGCGCCTGCACCTACGGCATGGGCTGGATGGTCAGAAACCACCTGGACAAAATCCAGTGCGAGTTCGCGCTCAACGAGGGCGGCGGCTACGCCATCCCCCTCGAAGGCGCGAACATCTATTTCTGCCAGAACGCGGAAAAGGGCGTGTTCTGGCTCAAGCTCATCACCGAGGCTGAACCGGGACACAGTTCCGTGCCGCACAAGAACAACCCCATCGCGCGCATGGGCGCGGCGCTTCACGAACTCAACAAGCCGCGCTCCATCCGCAGAACCGCCATCATGGAAACCCTGCTCGACGAACTGGCGGCGCTCCTGCCGTTCCCCAAAAACCAGGCCGTGCGCCAGTTGCTCAACCCCGTGTTGAGCGATGTGGTGCTCACCGCCATCAAATCGGAACAGCCACAGATTGCCGATGTTGTTTCGTCACTTTTGCGCAACACAACATCCCCCACGCAGGTGAACGCCGGGTACAAGGAAAATGTGATTCCCGAGAGGTGCGAAGCCATCATTGATTGCCGCATCCTGCCCGGAATGACGGCTGAAAAATTCACGAAAAAGCTGATGCGCCAGGTGGCCGTGGACCGCTGCGAGCCGCTCGACGCGCCCCAGCCCAACCCGTCGGAAAGCCCCATAAACACCGAGCTGTACCATGTCATTCGCAATGTCATCGCGCGCCGCGACCCCGGGTCCGTGGTCACTCCCTTCCTGTTCTTCGGCGGCACGGACAACGGATTCCTGCGCGACAAGGGCATCACCGCCTATGGGTTCTGTCCCATGAAAAGCAAGGCGCATCCCGGCGAATATCTGAATACCGCGCACGGCGTGGACGAACGCATCCCGCTGGACGCCATCGAGTACGGCGTCACCGTGTATTTCGACATCGTGGCCGAACTGTGCTGCTGATGCGCTGCCACGCCGCAGGCAAAAGACAATGATAACCACAGAGGCCACAGAGGGCGCAGAGGAAAAGGAAAAGATTTATCCACGAAGAGCACGAAGAATGCACGAAGAATGACGAGGGCGCGGCCTGCGGCCGCGCAGAACAAAATCTCCGTGACTCCGTGAAGCCTTCGTGTTCTCCGTGAAAAAAACCCGCCGTTCCCTCCGCGCCGCCGCGGTGTCCTTTCAAAAGATTAACGAATAGGCTATAAGCCCGGACACCGGAAAACGAAAACGGGGCGCGGCTCGCGCGCCCCGTGTGCTTTTTCGCAATTCTTGCAATCGTGTATTTCAGAATTTCAATTTGCCAATGCGCTCCATGGCTTCTTCGAGCCGCTTGCTGTTGAGCGTGAACGAGATGCGGAAGAAGCGCTTGACCTCGTCCTCGGCCCCGAACGCGGTGCCGGGCGTCACGGCCACATGCGCCTCTTCCAGCACGCGCGCCACGAACTGCACGCAGTCCATGCCCTCGGGCACAGGCGCCCACACATAGAATGTGCCCTTG
>Ga0101944_10006050_pt1 | contig 13168 bp, 14 predicted proteins | sample DewCreD2012metaG_FD_75245 | JGI IMG/M metagenome (GOLD analysis project Ga0101944, IMG submission 75245) | Hot spring sediment bacterial and archeal communities from British Columbia, Canada, to study Microbial Dark Matter (Phase II) - Dewar... ... | reverse complement strand
CACAGGAGAGCACCGGCAACCGGGACACGATCGCGCACTCATCACGTCGACCGGCAAAGAATCGATACTCGGGAAAAAGGTGATTAACAGAGTCCCACCCTTGTTGTGAGAGCGTGTTCTCGCACAGAAGGGCAACATCAGGAGTCTGTGCGACAATCGACGAGAAGACCTTTTCGACACCGTGGCGATAATACTGAACGTTAAGCGACAGTACCGAAAAGGGAGAGCCATCTGGGCCTGCTGCCTTAACCGGAGCGTTTCGCCGAAAATCGCCCACCGACAAAAAGTAGGCAATCACCAGAACCACCGCACCTCCCGACAACCTCGGATGCCGTGTCAGAAGCAGGAGGATTGCAGCCAGGGCCATTCCGATGCAGACCCACGGAGGCGGAAGAAAGTCAAATCCATAGATAATCGACTCCTCGGGCCACCACCCAAGGTAGTCTGTCCAGCTTGCTGCCAAAAACGAAAGAATGAGAAGAGAGAAGAGAAGGACCATGACATTGATGAAAGAGCAAAGCGTTTTCATGGTGCCCTTGCTTCATAGGTGCCAACATGATCAAGGATCACCAAAAGTGTGCTTGCGAATCTCATTCCGCTTGCCGGGACAGGGCCGGAGGGTCTTGCTCTTAATCGTACTCTTACTCTTATCAATCCGGATGAATGAATGGATGGGGTGGGTGGATGGGTGGGAAGAGGGGGAATACGGGGATGTGGGAGTTGGGGGGGATCGGGGCCTAGTCGAAGCACAGACCCGAGCCTCTTTAACCACCGCGCAAATCGACAAGCTGCGAAAAAAACGCCTCGTATTCATCGATAGTCTTCTCGATGGAAAATTCCCGGGCCCGCCGCAACCCATTGCGTATCAACGTTTCCCGCAAGGCACTGTCACCCACTACCGCACGGATGTGACGCGCGAGTTCTTCGTGCCGCTCATTTTCGTATAGCAAGCCGCTCACGCCATCTTCGATCACATCCGCAATTCCACCCCACTTCGTGCCGATAACCGGCACCCCACAGGCCATCGACTCAACCAGCACCAGCCCAAACCCATCGGTAACCGAGCAAAGTGTGTTGACCGTGAAGAGGTGGTAGTAGTCAAGAACCGATACGCTATCGACAATGCCTGCATAGAGCACGGGATTTCTGAGCCCTACCTCCCGTGCCACCCCGTCGTAGGTCCCCGGCGGGACGCCTACCAGCAGAACCTTGATGGATGGATCGCACAGCGACACTGCGCGTATAAGCTGCTCCTGTTTTTTGGGTCGGGAAACGCATCCGACAACAATGTCACCCTGCTCGATACCAAAGCGACGCCGTAAGTCCTCTACCTTGCGGAGATCGGGTTTCGTAAACCTCTCCAGCGGCACGCCAGACACATGGTCATCGTCCAGCGGCATCCAGTGCAACAGGCGGCAATCGCTCTCGGTCCGTAGCGCGACCGAGAGGATCGGCGCTGTGTCGAGCAGCGCGAGCTTGGCTTGCTTGTCGGCGAGCGCCTGTAAGTAGCGCTCGCCGATCGTGGCGGGTTTCCATGATGGACTGGGCGAGAAGCTGCGCCGCAGCGCCGCCTCGGCCTCGCATGGATCGCCGGCCATTGTCTCGATGTCGAGCGTCAGATGTTGCGGGGGAACGAGCCAGATCATGCGATTCTCCTTAGTCGTGTGTGCCAATGTGCCGCTCGTGCGGCCAATGAACCGGACACCGATACGCGAGCATGCAGACGCAGCGGAGCACCTCGGCCCGCGCGCAGCACAGCAGCCCCTCGCGGACCAGGCGTGCCCGCTCCTCGTCTGGCATGGACACCTTTTCGGGCACGGGCAGGTATGCCTCCCAGTGCGCATAGCGATCGTCGTGCTTACTCTCCGCAGTCGTGCCCATGGCCGCCTCCTTCGAGGATGCGATGCGTCATCCATTCCTCGACTTCGATCCGCTCCGCCAGCTCGTCGGCTCGCCGTGCGGCCCAGCGGCACATCTGGGCGATCTCGCGCGTCGTCTCGCCGCGTGGGAACTCCTCCCCCATGGCCACGACCATCTCCTGCGCCGCGCGCAGGGCGTACAGGGCCATCTGGACGTTCGCCAGGGCCGTCCTGGCCAGCTCAGCAGGTCTGATCGTGTTCATCGGCTCCACCTCCCATTGCGGTAGCTGCTTTGGCCGTATCCGTTCTGCCCGCCCCATCCGCCGTTCCACGGACGCGCTGGACGGATGGCGAGATACTGCCCGAACATCGCCACGCACTGCATGGCCAGGGCGGGCAGGTTCTGCGCAGCGTCCGCGCCGAAGTGCACCCTCATCGAGACGCTGCGGCCATCGGTCAGCGGCACCTGGATCGCGACGCTTGCACCCGTCGGCTGGTAGGTCGTGCTGGCGTTTGGCATCATCGGCGGCTGCGGCTGCGGCCAAGCGGTAGCAGGCCAGGTCGGCAGGCCAAGATTGGGCGTTGGGCTCGGCGCGGATGCAACCGGCTGCGCCGCCTGCTGCGCCTGCCGCAGATGCTGTGCGATCGTCTTCAAGAGTTGTTCAAGGTCTGAAGATTCCATCGGATCGCTCCTAGAACAGGCAGGCTGCTGCCGCCGGGCGCCCCGGGCCGGGCAGCAGCCGAAACAGAGGGACAGGGGCGCCAGCGGTGGAGCAGGCAACAGGCCTCCACAGCCCCACAGGACAGACTGGGCGGAACGACCGCCCGGAAGACGCAGCGTCAGTCGAAGAGCCGGAGCTGGACGGCCCGCGGCCTGGGCAAGCGGATCGGAGGGACAGCCGGGCCGCTGGCGATATATCGCGGGTCGATGTAGTGCCGCAGGGTCAACGACGCGCTGGAATGCCCCGCCAGCCGCCTGGCCGCCTCCAGGCCGTGGCAGGCCGCGGCGGCCGTGATGGCCGAGCGTCGCAGCCGCTGGAAGCAGGAGCCGTGGCCAGGCGGCACCTGGATGCCCGCCCGCCGGGCGATGCGGCGGAACCAGCGGTGCAGCGTGGCCTGGCGGCGAGGCACTGGCCAGACCTCGCGCGCGCACCGCGGCAGGCGATCCAGCCATGCGGCCAGCTCCCGCGGGATCGGCAGCACCTGGTCCCGCAGCGTCTTGTGCGCCCCGGCACGCAGCAGCACCAGCCCCTGGGCCAGGTCCAGGTCGTCCCAGCGGATCGCCAGCAGGCTTCCCAGACGTGCGGCCGTATACCAGGCCATCGCCAACAGCGCGGCGAAATAGTCGCAGGCCGGCACGTCGCACCAGGCCAGCCTGCGGCCAGGCAGGCCGGCGGCCGCCTCGACCAGCCGTGCGACCTCCTCGGCCGACCAGGCCCGCGGCAGCGTCTGCGGCACGCGCACCTCGGGCAGACGCGGCACCCCAGGGATGACTTGCATCTCGTGGGCGTACCGCATCAGGACCAGCAGGACTGCCCGATGCGTGCGGATGGTGTACAGCGACCGCCCTTGGCGCGCCAGGCGCTGGAGGTAGGCTGCCATGCGCTGGTCCAGGCTGGCTTTGCCCCGCGCACACTCCCGCTGGCACTTGCGGGCGATGCTCTCGACCGCCTGTCGGTATCGGCTGGAGAGTCCCACCCGACAGGCCAGGTACTGATCGGCGATTTCGACCAGCCGGAGCATGGCGGGCATACCGCTTCGAGGCAGTTCTGGCTCCCAGTAGCAACCCTAACACGTCCCTGCCTCCCACGCGGCAAAGTCGTCGGCCCGCGAGGCATCTAGCCGCAAGTCGTGTCGCTGCCTTGGGTTATGGCATCCATTCCCTGCGCGACCGCATGACGACCAGTGCCTCGCTGCGGGTCGATTCCCGCCCTCGGCTCCTCCCCTCCGAGACCTCACCCACGGTCGCGCTGGCGCCTCAGCGCGGTCGTCCGTGGACTTTCCGCACTCGCAAAAGGGGGCCGACGATGCCTCTAGCAATTGTTTTAATATCACAACAATGGCCTGTCAAGAGCACGTGGCACAATCAGGGCGCTTTTTCCGGACCCGCTGGCGTGGCCAGCCCTGGAGATCGCGGCAAGTAGCCGCCGCGGCGGACACCGGGGCGGTTGCCCCTCTCTCAGCGACTAGCCGCTCTGCCGGCTATTACCGCTGTTTGCCGCGGCGAGGGTGTGGGCCGGTACGATTCGACCGATGCGCGCGACACGAGCCAGCATCGCGGCCCGACCATGCAGCTCGTGAGCCGCTTCTGTCTGATTAGACGGCAGATGTACTGTCGGCGCACGCCCAACAACTTCGCGGCCTCGCCAGTCGTGAGCCATTCATTCTCGGGTGTCTTGAGCATGACCATGCCCCGATTCTAGCGCGCAATGTTATTTGCGCCGTAGCCGACTGCGCGGCCTTCCGCGCTTGGTCGGGCAGAATGACTCTAAAGAGTGACGCGAGACGAGCCAGGCTTTGCCCGACGCTCGCTGCGCATCGAGCCGACCCTCGACGATCAGGCGGAGGATGTATTGGGGGGACACCCCCATCAGGTTTGCTGCTTCGGTGGTGCTGAGCCATTCACAATCCGGCGTCTTGAGCACGATCATGCCTCCATTTTAGCGCGGCAGAACGACGGGAGGAAGCGCGTGGGACGATAGGGCCGCCGATGGCCCGTGAAGACCAGCGGCTGCTCCAGGTCGGACGATTCCGGCATTGCCACGCGGTTTGTGGCATTGCCACGCGGTTTGTGGCATTGCCACGCGGTTTGTGGCATTGCCACGCGGTTTGTGGCGCCTCGTGTGGCCTTGCGGCAGGTAGTCGGGGCCCGATCGGACCAGGAGCGCATCTGCCGCCATGCGCCGGTGCCAGGGCAGGCCGGCGGCTCAAGAGTGGGGATGGGTGTCGCCAGACGGCCTGCCTGGGACGCCTGGCCAAAGGACGAGAGACGGCCTGCCGCAGCCGGACCGGCTTCCTGGCGCCCCTCCCCGCTCAGTGCCACGCGCAGCGGAGGGCACGGGACTCGAACCCGCAACCCCTTTCGGGGCACCACATTTCCAGTGTGGCCGCTAGCCATTCGCTTACCCTCCGAGGTGGCCGGTCATGCACGACGCCCGCGCTGCCTGCGGCCATCTTCCGAGGCGGCTGGTCAAGCACGCCCCGGGCGGCTGGCGAAGCACGGTGCCACTGCCGCAAGGGGACGCATCCTTCGGCCCACGCAGGCTTCCTGCCGTCCAGCCGGGCGCAGCGCATGAGGGGCACTCGCACACGTCCGAACGCTTGATTTTATCGCACCGCGACGGTCACGCCAGTCAGGTTTTCGGATCGCTCGCCCCCACCTGCCGCGACACCGCAAGCCGCCCCAGGGGCTCATGGCGCCAAACGCCCGCGACGATCGCCACGTCCGCCTCGACGGCGGGCTCCGGCCCCAGCGCTATTAACGACCATGCTCGCGAGGCGTGCGCACCCACTGCCGCTGCGGCCGGAACAAAAAGGCCGCATACATCGGCAGCTTGGCCAGTGCGTACGTCGGTGCCCGCAGCAGCGTTCCCAGCGGCACCTCGGTCCGACACACGGCATACCACGCCCACAAGACCGCTGACCCGCAAACGGCCAGCGCCGCCGACAGTACCATCAGCGGCACGCCGCTGCCTCCGAAGACCCACAACCCCCAAGCCGCCAGTTGGCTGGCCACCAGCAACAGGACCAGCATCGCCAGCGGCGGCACTGCAAGATCCAAGGCCAAGGCGGCCAGGTCCCAGCGCCGCTGCACGAGCGCATGTCCTAGCAGACGAGGCACTTGCGTGACCAGGGTCCGCAAGTGCCCGTGTTCCCACCGCGTCCGCTGGGTGCGGATCGCACCCGGCTGGCTCGGCAACGGGCTGGTCACCTTCGCTTCTTCGATGAACAAGGCCGGCCGGCCCGCAATGGCCAGGTCGATCCCCCACTGCATATCCTCCGCGAGGTGGCTGCCCTGCAACGGCACGCTTCGGGCCAACTCCCAAGGCAGGGCCATGCCCGTCCCCATCAAGTGGCACAGTCCAGCACACCGGAATAGCCCCCGGCACCGAACCTGGTTCTTGAAGCGAAATGCAAAGCTGGAAAGGTGCTGTTGCCACGGAGCGCCAGCCTCGGCCGGGCAGAGATTCAGTCCCTGGACCGGCCGGCCATGAGCCAGCACGGCCGACGCGAGCAGGTTCACCGTCTGGGGGGCAACCTGGCAGTCCGCGTCGAGAAAGACCACTGCGGCGGGTGGATCGACCGCGAGGTGCTCCAGTCCCGCCTTGAGGGCAAACCCCTTGCCGCGATTTGTAACGTCTTGTCTCTCAATGACTTGTGCTCCACACTGCCGGGCAATCGCCGCCGTCTGGTCACTGCAGTTGTCCGCAACGACCACCAGTCGTGTGCCTGAAGGCAGTGTGGGTGCCAAGGTGGCAAGCGTCTGGCTGATCACCGACCCTTCGTTGTGCGCGGGAATTAGTACAGCAATATTTCCAGCCGTACTGTAATTCACACCACTCGCTAGGGAGGGTGCCTCGCGGGGGCGGCCGGCTAGTGCCAGCCAAACTTCGAGCCAAACAACAATGGCCGGCAAGGCCAGTGCGAGGGCAGCCGCGACGGCAAGCAAATTCACTGAAAAAATGATCGCTTCCATGGAGTGGGAAACATCTCAAATAAAAAAGATGTCTTTGATGGATGACCGCGGTTTATGACGTGCCCCGATATGGTCGCTCGACCAACTCGGCAGTCGATCAGGACGGGATCGATGGCGGAAGTCATTGCCATAAAATAGTTTACGAATAAGCCCACCAGCGGCGAAGCGGGGCCAGCCAGCCGGACGGTTCAGCCAGACGCCGGGTCAGCGGTGAGCGAGCCGCCCAATCTCGGGTATGACGCCAGGCAGAGCGGAGAGCTGTTCCAACCGACAAAGCGGTTAATGAACCCTCGGCGACGGTGGCGGTGCGGGATGCCAGGCTGGTCTTGTATCGTTCCGTTCCCCGGCCCAGATCGATCGTGTGGATGCCTCGATCGGGCGCCTGCTCCGCCAAGGTGAGGAAAAGGGCGATGCCTGGCGAGTAGCGGGCCAGATCCGGGTTGTAGGCTGTGAACCACGAATGCAGCACGCCTCGGCAACGGAGCGAAAGTAGCACCGCGGCGATCTGCTCACCTGCCCACAGCACGGACAACGGAGTGGAAAAGTCTCGCCCCGGCTCCTCGCGGAGGTGTGTCAAGAGGTTGTTCACCCACTCGAAGGCGAACAGATCTGGCAACCCGCTGGCGCGAAGCTGGGCTGATTTCCACGAAACGAGCGCCTGCCACGGGGCCTCGCTGTGACAGTCGTACTCGAATCGCAAGGTGCCCACCTCGCGGACCATTTTTCTCGTCTTTTGTCCTTGACGCAGGATCGAGTCGTTTCCGGCCTGTCGCATCGCTTGCAAGTAAGCCGCAAACCCTTGTGAAAGATCCAGTTGCGGCGAGGGAGCGCGCGCGACGATCCACGGTCGAAAGGCATCGGTCGAACAAACCAGATGGTCGAAGTCCCAGCTTGCCAGCCGGCAATGACGCAGCCACCGCTGTGGATCGAACGCCGTTCCCGCCGCCAGCAGCGGCCCGTGATAATCGGAGAGTTTTCCTCCGATGGGTCGGCCGAGTTGCAGTCGGCCGCGCTGGAACGGAAAAAAGCCCACGGGGCAGGTTGGGTCTCCCACGAGGGTAATTTCGACATCGCGGCGGACGGCTGCTACGGCCTGAGTGAACTTGGGATGGAAAAATGGGCTGGCGTAGGCCGGCTCGGCGGCTTGGAGGGCTTCCCAGCATTTCCAGTGGTCTAGGGTCAGGTCGGAGGGCTGCAGGAGATGGACATCAAGAGGCATGAGCATTCGTTCCTGGTGTGATCGTTGCGACTTACACGCTGGTGGCTGAATGGGATGGGGCCGCAGCCGAATGATTTTCGGGAGCTGGCACCACGACGTCTTGCGAGGGCTGCGGCTGGACCTGGATCGCGGGCTGGGCAGCAAGGTTTGCAGGCGTTTGACAACGAAACAGCTCTGCGACGGCAGCGTGCAGGAAGCTGGTGTTGATTGCCACGAGGCAGCGGCGGCCCAGCCACTGTGCATGCGAGCCCCAATAGCGTGATGCGAGCATGGCTGGCCCTTGGACCAGTGCCAGCCGCAGCGCTTTGCCCAGCGTCACGAGGAGCAGGCGTTTGCTGCCCAGGACGGCCGCCTGCCGCTGAGCGACCCCGCGTCCCATCCGCTGGGCCAGCCCCAGTAGATACTCCTCGGTCAGCCGCTGGCACGGTGTGACGTGCCACACGACGGCCGTGGGGATATACCAGGCGGGAATCCCGGCCTGCTCGATCCGGCTGAACAGGTCGGTGTCTTCGCCGCGGCCATCCACGGTACGCTGGAAGGTGCCGACTTGCGCGAAGACCTGACGCGCGACCATCAGGTTGCCGCAGCCAGGAGTCCGCCGACCGCCGTAGGGCAACGGATGCGGGCCGTGCACGGCTTCGCCCAGCAGCATCCGCACGACGGGGTGCAGCGGCTGCGAGCAGTCATCCGGCAGGGCGAGCCGGACGGTGCCGCCGACCACCGGGCAGGCATGCTGCTGCGTCCCACGCCACAATTCCAAAAGCCAGTCAGGCTCCGCGAGCTGGTCGTCGTCGAAAAACGCGATCCACTCGCCGTAGGCCTGAGCGATCCCGCAGTTCCGTGCGATGACGATTCCCGGCTGCGCGCAAAACAGGTAGCGGACGGTGGTCCCGCGCTTGTGAGCCGCTTCTGCCCGGAGTCGCGCGACCACCTCCTTGGTATCGTCGGTCGAGCCGTTGTCCACCACCACGATTTCGTAGGCGAACAGGCCATCGGTCTGGAGGGCGATCAAGCTGCGCAGCGCCTGGCGCAGCAGGCTGGCCCGATTCCGCGTGCAGACCACGATCGAAATGTGCGGCATGGTCGTCTCCTGGGATTAGTGTGCTGGCCGGTCGCGCCGCACGCCTCCTGCCACGGGAGGTCCGGGCCGCGCGTCGGTCGGTGAGCTGTGCAGTACGGCCTGACGCGCGGAGCGCAGGCCGGGATGCAGCCCCCGGTCATCCTCGGCGAACCAGGCCATCCGCATCAGGCAGCAGCCGAGCAGAAACGGCACGAGCGTCACGCTGACCATCCCCGACTCCAACAGGCCGTTGACCAGACTGAACAGCAGCATGCCGAAAGGCAGGAGGTAGGCATGGCCCTGCCCAGACGCCGCGCCTCGTACCGCCACCACTAGACCGACCACGACGACCGCCAGGAGCCACAGCAGGCCAATCACTCCCAGCCACAGCAGCACTTCCAGGTAGGTGTTGTGCGCCTCGCGCAGCCCCCAGCCCAGCTCGTGCGAAATCGCTTCGATCCGCTCGGGGGTCCAGAATGCTTCATAGCCGTAGCCCAGCCACGGCCGCTGATGGATGTACGACCCCACCAGAGGCCAGATGTCTGCCCGCCCGCTGAGCGTCTCCGACTCCTCGGTCCGCCCCAGCAGCAGGGCCTCGCGAAAGTCGCGCAGCGGCTCCAGCCCGCACACCCACACCGCCCACAGGCCCCACGAAACCGCCAGACCGCCCCCCAGCGCCAGGGCGACCTTTTTCGGCGGCGAAAGATGGACCAGCCCGATGCCGGCCGCGGCCACCACCAGCCCTGCCGTGCTGGCACGAGATTTCGTCGCCAGTAGCAGCGCCAGGGCAGCCAGCCCGATCAGGCCATACACCCACCTCCCGCGCGACGCCTGGCTCGCCAGTGCCCAGCAACACAAACACACAGCCGCCAGCGCCGGACCTTGGGTATTGGGATGCACTGTGCCGGCAAACCGCCAAGTGGAGTCCCACGGACGGAAGGTCCCCAGGTGCAGCTCAGCTACCACGCCTAGTGCGGCCAGCGTGCCGAGCACTACCAGTGCAAGCAGCGTCAGCTCATGCAAACACAGCGCCCGTGCCAGCCCCAGCGCCGCAAGCAGCGCACAGGCCAGCACCAATAGCCGCCGCAAGCACAACCCCGGATCGTCGGCCCACAGGAAACTGACCAAAGCCCAGCCGATCACCAGGCACAAACTGACGGCCAGCGGGAAGCGAACGCGCAGCGGCGTCGGCCGCGTCACCCCCAAGTACAGCCCCCACGCCGCCATCGCGAGGAACGCGGCGCGCCGCAGGGCGTTGCCCCCCTCGGCTGTCAGCTCCATCTCCTCGGCCGACTGCGTGTAGGCCTCCGCCAGGCTGGTCCGCCAGTCGTGGCTGGCCAGAAAAAAGCCTCCGCCGACGATCACGGCCGACAACAGCACCAGCCAAGGTCGGCGAAGGCTCAAGCCCGCAAACGCCGGCGCATGCCCGGGGCTCCAAGCGCAGCTCATGACGTGCATGGCACGGCCTCCTGGATACCCTGCCTCCAAGCGCTGCGCAAAATGGCCAGCCGCACCAAGGCATCGACACTGGTGCCGGCCAACGTCGCCGCGGCCGCTCCCAGCGGCCCTCCCCCAGGCACCCACCAAGCGGTGGCGACCAGCACCACCCCCATTGCGGCCGCATCCGCCAGAAAACTCGCCCGTGGCCGATCCATCGCCCACAGTCCGTTGCCAGCCACCACCCCCACGCTGTTGACCAGCACGCTCACCGACAGCAGCCCTACCAGCGGGCCGAGGCCAGCGAATTGCGGGCCCAGCAGCGCGACCGCGATCCACTCGCCGCAAACCCAGGCTGCCAGGCAAAGTCCTCCCAAGGTCGTTCCGAACAGGGCCGCTGTCCGCAGCAGTACCCCTTTGAGTTCGGCCAGCCCGCCTGCGGCATACGCCTGGGCGGCCCGGGGACCGAGCGAATTGCACAGTCCCATCAGAAAAATGTTCGACAAACCGACCAGCGTGTTGGCCGCCCCCCACAAGCCGGTCTCCGCCGTACCGTGCGACCAGGCCACCGCCCAGGGCATCAAATACGGCGTCATCGCCGCCAGCAAGTGACTGGCCAGAGCCCAGCGTCCGAATTGCCAGTTCAGCAAAAGGTCGTTCCAGGCACCCCGCAAGCTAGGCCTTAGCCACCGCGCGGCGGACAGTATCCATCCGATCGCCGGCAAGCCCGCAGCCAACGCGAGGATCATGAGCGTCCCACGCACCGTCAACTGCCCGTACGCAGCCGCCGCGCCGAGCAGCCCCAGTTGCAGCACGCACGCCAGACCGTCCAATAGCAGTGCCTGCCCGAGGCGCAGGTGGGCCAGTGCCATCTGCCGGACACACTCCCTTAGTAGAATGAGTGGACCGCCAAAACCGACCGCCAGCCACACGCCGCGAGCCTCGTCCGGCCCCAAACCGCTCCAGCCGGCAAGGAAGATCAACAGGAACACCGGCCAACTGAGCGCTACGTGGTGCACTAGCGCACTGGCCGCATAGCGCCCCGCTTGCGCCGGCGGCTGTTTGTGGCAATAGATCATGTACGGGGCGCAGATCACTTGCTCCTGGATGCCCCGCGCTAGCAGCAGTACGCTCAGTGCCAGATAGTACGAGCCGACTTCTTCTCGCGTGCTATGGCGAGCCAACAGCACGCTGGTGGCAAAGCTGGTGCCGCTGACGACCGCTTGATCGATCACCGCCAGGGCGCTGTGGCGGAGCAGGCGGCTTTCGATCAGGCTGCGCAGTCCCATCGGCGCCGTCCGCAGACGGCCCAACAGCGGTCGCCGGGATGTCCAAGGAAAGCTCATGGACCTGGTATTCCTGGGGCTGTGGGGGCACATCACCCGCGTGAGGCTTGCATGGCGGAAGGCGAGGGCCGCCACCGGCCGGCAAGATGAACCGGCGCCGCGATCGCTTCTCGAAGGCCGGTTTCCCAGCCCCCCAGCCACCCGGCGAGCGTGGCCGCGGTGTCGCCCGCCTCGACGCCGCGTCGGCCCCAACCGAACGGACTTTGCCCAGGCAGGACCAGACGCGGCTGGGTCGTCAGGCAGCACGAGACGCCCGCCTGCTGGGCCGCGGCCAACAGTTCTTGCGAGGCGAACCCGTCGGCCCAGGTGCCATACGGCAAGGCCATCGGCGGCGACTCGAGGAAAAACCGCTCGCGCAGGACCGCCAGGCATCTAGCCAGATCGCTTTGCAGCCGCTGTGGCTGTCCGCGAAAGTCGCCGTGCGTGTGCGTGTGCGCTCCAAGCGTGACCAGCCCGCTGGCGACAAGCTGTTGGCATTCCTTCGTTGTCAGCGGCCGCCACGCTTCCTGGGGCACCTGCGTCGAGCCTGCCGCCTCCCAGTCGTCGAACGGCAGGGGTTGGCGACGGTCGAGATATGCAGTGGCCAGAAACAGGGTCGCCGGAACGGCAAGTCGCCTCAGGATCGGCAAAGCCTGGTAGAAGTTGTTCGCATAGCCATCATCGAAGGTCACCACGAAGGTCCGGCGAGGGATCGGCTGGCTCCGGCGGTGATATTCGATCACCTGTTCCAGCGGCCAGGCTTGCCAGCCACGCGCTAAAAGCCCCTCCAGTTGCGCTGCGAAGCGGGCCGGCGGCACATTCCACGTGGGAGGGGGGACGCCGGGAATCTCCTCCGTGATGCGGTGATACATCAAAATCCCCACCGCCTGCGTCAGACGAGGCCCGAAGCAGTCGTGGCACCTCCCCGCCAGCCAAGTCAGCAGCCGGCCCCGCCACGAGCGGCCGCAAGGCCTGCGCGCTGGGCGACTGACAGGCGCGGCCAAGCCGGCCGGGCTGCCGTCGGGCTCCTGGCTGGCCGCTGGTGGGGACGGAGCGATCGATTCCGACAAAGGACACCTCCCAGGTGGCTGTTCGGGGGGGGTTCCGCCGCGCAAATCTACGTCACGCCGCTGCGTTAGGCGGGCGCTGCTCGGCCAGCCTGCCCTGGCAATCATTTGGTGTAAATCAGAAAAAACTGATAACTAGATGCGGTGAGGATTGCAGGCCGTTCCGACACAGCGGGCCGCAAGCTATGATGAGGCGGCTCCTTTTCGGGGGTGGTAGCGTGTCGGGACATTTGAAAGTCTCGGCGCGACAAGGGTTTGAGTCGCGTGCCCCTCTTGGGGGTGATGTCTGTGGCGCGTTATGTGCTCCGCTACGGTTCGATGCGGCACGTGGGGGTGTTCTCCTCGCGAGGGCAGGATCGCTATCTGCGCGGCGCCCGGGTGATTGCGCGGACCTCGCGGGGGCTGGAAGTGGCGGAGGTGTTGGCAGAGGCCAGTGAGGAGCAGGTGGCCAGGCTGGCCGACAGTCCCGGCGGCCAGATTCTGCGGGAGATGACCGCGGAGGACG
>Ga0101944_10006049_pt1 | contig 13172 bp, 22 predicted proteins | sample DewCreD2012metaG_FD_75245 | JGI IMG/M metagenome (GOLD analysis project Ga0101944, IMG submission 75245) | Hot spring sediment bacterial and archeal communities from British Columbia, Canada, to study Microbial Dark Matter (Phase II) - Dewar... ... | reverse complement strand
CGCCGGCAGCGCCTTCTCCGCCGCGAAAACAAACGGACTCTGCACGGGCTGCGACTGAGTCTGCGCCTGGACCCGCTGCGGCATCAGGTTGAGTGTGCCGCATGCCGCTAGCCCGAGAACAAACGACAGGACCAAGATCGGAGCCAGCCATGCTCCGAACGAACGCACAGCGAAATTTCTCATCTTCAATACCTCCACCGTGATTGTATCTTTGCTCAGGAATGTAGACGCCGGGCCGGACGGCTTGGTTTCACCGGATGCTGGGTCCGGGTTGGACCGACCGGCGGCTGACGCTCTGGCAGAGCAGGTCGAAATAAGTTTCGGCCGACATCCCGCGCTCGGCTGCTGCCCGTGTCTGCCGCTCGACGTAGCGCAGGCAACGCGCCATCTCCACAGGCTCGATCCTGGGCCGGTCACTCCTACCCTGTCCAAAACCGGCAGCCACCTGACCAAGCGCGTCGGCGACCTTCTGCACCCGCGGGTCGGTGGACTTGAAGTCGTATATCAGGCCGGATGTCCTGACCCGGGCAGTCTCGGCCGCGTTAGCGATGCCGGCCGCCAGCCAATCCAATGTTGCCGCGTCAGTCCTGCGGAAATCAAGCAGAGCCTGGCGCAGCACATTCAGGACTTCGAACCACTGGCGCTCGAACTCAAGGTCGCCGGCAATTCCGGCCAGACGTACGAGCGCCTGTCTTCGGGCAGTGACGAAGAACCGGCAGTCGTCCGGACAATCTATTGTCCTACGCCGTCCGGCACCGCAGCAATGCGCACAGATGGCCGCCGCCTTTGCCGGACAGGAACGCGCCGGCTTGCGCGACCGGCAGACAGCACAGCGCTCGCCGACCTCTTCCCCACACCCTCTGCCCTGCATCCGGCCCGGCCTACCAGCGCAAGGCCGCGGCCGCCCAGGTAAATCCGGTGCCGAAAGCCGCCATCAGGACGATGTCCCCGTCCCGAAGCCTGCCCTGCTCCCTTGCCTCGTCGAGCGCGACCGGAATTGTCGCCGCCGACATGTTACCGTAGCGTTCGAGAACCGAGAACATCCGTTCCGGTGGGATGCCGACCCGTTCACGCACAGCTTCCATGATTCTCATGTTGGCCTGATGCGGAATCAACAGCGCCACGTCATCGCGGTCGAGATCGGCGTCCTTGAGTGCCTGCATCGCCGCGCCGCCCATCGCCCGCACCGCGTGTCTGAAGACCTGATTCCCCTCCATATGCACCGAGTGCTGGCGGGCCGCTACTGTCTGCGCCGTCGCCGGCAGTCGCGTGCCGCCGGCGGGCTGATAGAGCAGCGGCGCCAGCGAACCGTCACAGCCCCAGTTCGACGCCAGCAACCCCGAATGGCCGTCGCCCGGCACCACGACCGCGGCCCCGGCGCCGTCGCCGAAAAGCACGCAGGTGCTTCGGTCCTGCCAGTTAACGACCTTGGACATGACCTCGCCGCCGGCAACCCCGACCCGGGATGCGGTTCCCGCCTGCACGAGATTGGCGGCAATCTCCAGGGCGAAGAGAAACCCCGAACACCCCGCGCTGACGTCGAATGCCGCGGCCCCGGCTATCCCCAGCCGCCTCTGCACCCAGCAGGCCGTCGCCGGGTACACGGTGTCCGGGGTCGACGTCGCGACGATGATTGTATCTAGGTCTGCGGGTCTAGTCTGCGCCTGCCGGCACGCCTTCTCCAGCGCAATCGCCACCAAATCAGACGTGGCCGTATCAGCATCAGCTATCCGGCGCTCACGGATTCCGGTCCGCTCCAGTATCCAAGCGTCGGTCGTATCGACCATCTTCTCCAAGTCGTAATTAGTGAGAACACGGGACGGCATCTCGCTGCCAGTGCCGACCAGTTTGAGGCTCTTCATGTCCGGCTCTAGGCGCGGCACCCCCGATTTGCTTCAAGCCGTGAGCAGAAACACAAGGCGGCGCGAACCGCGCCGCCGATAGCCCCATGGGGATTTGAACCCCAGTCTTCTGGCTGAGAACCAGATGTCCTGGGCCGGACTAGACGATGGGGCCTGATGCGCTGCACGCCATACTCGTGGCGCGCAACCTGAATGCTAGGCCTGCGTGCCGACTGCCCGCTTGCCTGCCTTCTTGCGAACGCGTTCTCCACGGTATCTGAATCCCTTCCCGTGGTACGGGTCCGGTCGCCGGATTCTCCTTATCTTGGCGGCGACGTCGCCGACCGCGTGTTTGTCGGTCCCTGATACCGTAATCTCAAACATCTGCTCCTTCGGGTCGTCCGGATTGGGAACCTGCTTGACATCCACGTCCACTCCAGCGGGCGCCGTCATCTCGACCTCATGCGAGTATCCGCAGGCAAGCTTCACGCCATCCTTTGTCTTCTGCGCCCGGTAGCCCATCCCGCGCAGTTCGACAATCTTGGTGTAGCCCGAGGACACGCCTTTCGCCGTGCTGATGATATGAGCACGCAGCGTTCCCACCATGGCGCGCGGCGAACCCGATTGGGCAGTGACACTGACCCCACCCTTCTCCACGACCACGGAAAGACCAGCCGGAATTGCTACTGTCCCGGACCCCAGCTTGCCCTTGAGAGTCACCTTCTCCTGGTCAACCTGCATCTGGACCCCGTCGGGCAGGGTGATCGGTCGATAGTTCTTCGCCATAGCCAGTCTACCAGACGCGACAGACGACCTCGCCGCCGATGTGCCGCCGGCGCGCATCGCGGTCGGTCATCAAACCCTTGGACGTCGACAGTATTGCCGCGCCCAGCCCGCCAAGAACCCGGGGCACACCCGTCGCTTCGACATATACCCGGCGACTCTGACGCGACACCAGTTCGATTCCCTGAATCACCGGCTGCCCGTCTTCAGTGTACTTCAGAGCAACGACTATCCTCTGTCGTGCCCCTTCGCCGTCTGCTCGGAAATTGCTGATGAAACCCTCTTCCATAAGCACCCGGCACAGGTCGAACTTCATCCGTGAATACGGCACTGTCACTTCCTTGTACTTGGCGGCTAAGCCGTTGCGGATGCGGGTCAGAAAGTCCGCGATCGGGTCCAAATCCGTCTCCTCGCTACCAGGTGGCCTTGCGCACACCCGGAATCTCGCCGCGGAGCGCCAGCTCGCGGAAGCAGAGCCGGCACAGCCCGAACCGCCGGTAGACCGCCCGCGGGCGAAAACAGCGCAGGCAGCGATTGTGCTTGCGGACTGCATACTTGCGCTCGCGCTGCGACTTCACAATCTGACATCTACGCGCCATTCTACTTCCTCTTGGCAAACGGCAGGCCCAGTTCTTCCAGCAGGGCCCTTGCCTCGTCATCGTGTCGGGCGCTGGTGTGGAACACAATGTTCATCCCGAAAACCTTCTTGACTTTGACAACCTCAATCTCGGGGAAGATCACCTGCTCGGTCAAACCCAGGGCATACCCGCCGCGGCCGTCGAAACCGTCGGTCGGGAATCCTCGAAAGTCACGTATCTTAGGAACCGCGAAGTTGAAGAACCGGTCGATGAACTCGTACATTCTATCCCCACGGAGGGTAACCTTCATTCCCAGCGGCATGCCCTGACGAATGCGGAACGCCGATATCGCCCTCTTCGCCTGAGTCCGCGCCGGTCGCTGGCCGGTAATGGTGGCGATATCGGCCGCGATCGTATCCAGCACCTTGACGTCCTGGACTGCTTCCTTGGTGGTTGTATTGACGACAACCTTCAGCAACCTAGGAACCTGATGCCGGTTCTTATACCCGAATCGGCTCACCAGCGCTGGTACCACTTTGGTCTGATAACGTTCTTTCAGACGGGGTATTCCGCTCATACGTCGATTATCTCGCCGCAGGTCTTGCAGATGCGCACACGGTTGCCCTCGTGTTCCTCGCGACGAACCCGCGCCCGCTTGCCGCACTTCGGACAGAGCAACACCAATTTGGAAACGTCCATAGCGTTCGGCAGGTCAACTATCCCACCCGGCTGGCCGGCTCCCCGGGGTCGGCGATGGCGCTTCGCCAGATTCAAGCCTTCCACCACCGCCCGGACCCGGCCGGTCTTGCGGTCTTTTTCGATGCTCAGTATCTTGCCCCGCCTGCCCTTCTCGTCACCGCTGATCACTTCCACGACGTCACCCTTGCGCAGCCGCATCAAACCACCTCCGCTGCGAGCGAAGCAATCTTGGTGAAGCGGCGTTCACGGATTTCCCGTGCCACCGGACCAAAGACGCGGGTTCCCTTGGGTTCGCCTTTGTCGTCTATCAGCACACAGGCGTTGTCGTCGAACCTCACATAGGTTCCGTCTGGCCGCCGGTGTTCCTTGCGCGTCCGGATAACCACCGCCTTCGACTTGTCGCCCGGCTTGATCGGGCCGTTGGGTAGTGCATCCTTGATCGCCACAAGAACGGTGTCGCCAAGCCAGCCGAACCGACGGCTGGAGCCGCCGTAGACCTTGATGACCATGGCCTCACGGGCGCCGGAGTTGTCCGCCACGACCAGCCGACTGTATTCCTGAATCATAACTTCTTCAATACCCGCCAGCGTTTCAACCGCGACAGCGGTCGCGTCTCGGTTACCACGACACGGTCGCCCTCGCGGCACTCGGCACGTTCGTCGTGAGCATAGAGCTTGGTGCGCTTCCGGATGTACTTCTTGTACTTCGGGTGCAGCTCCAGCCGTTCGACCGCGACAACCACGGTCTTCTGCATCTTGGCTGACAGCACTCGACCGGTCAGCGTCCGTCTTGCACTACGCATTTCCCTGCTCTCCGCTCCGGCGGTTGTGCTCTTTGATAACTGTCAGACAGCGGGCAATGTCACGCCGCAGCGTCCGGATACGCAACGGATTTGGCAACTGCTCCGCCGACCGCCGCAGTTGTAGCTTAAACAACTCGGACCGCATCTCCGCCAGTCGTCGCTCCAGTTCCTCGCGCGTCAGCTCGCGCAACTCAGAAACCCTCATAGGAAATCTCCTCGCGCGGGACAACGCGCGTCCGACAAGGCATCTTGCTGCCGGCCAGCCTGAGCGCCTCGACCGCCTCTTGGGGGGTCAGCCCACCCAACTCATACATGACCGTGCCCGGTTTCACGACCGCAACCCAGATCTCCGGAATACCCTTACCCTTGCCCATCCGCGTCTCCGCCGGTTTCTTCGAAACCGGCTTGTCTGGGAATATCCGGATCCACAGCTTGCCGGCGCGCTTCAAATATTTGGTCAGACACAATCTGGCCGACTCGATCTGACGGGCGGTTATCCACGACGGCTCCAGCGCCATGAGACCGTAGTCCCCAAACTCCACCCGGTTGGCAGCGGTCGCTTTCCCCTTCATTCGGCCGCGCTGTGCCTTCCGGTACTTTATCCGCTTGGGCATCAACATGGCTCAGCTCCTCGTCCGGGGCGCAATCTCGCCTTTGTAAATCCAGACCTTGACGCCGCAGGTCCCGGCAATTGTCCGCGCAACATCGACGGCATAATCGATATCCGCACGCAGCGTCTGTAGTGGCACGCGGCCTTCGCGATACCATTCGCTCCGGGCTATCTCCGCCCCGCCGAGGCGACCGGCGACCATGACCTTTATGCCTTGCGCTCCGAGCCGCATCGCCAGACTGACTGCCCGTCGCATCGCCCGACGATGGGCCACGCGCTGTTCGAGCTGACGGGCAATGTTCTGCGCCACAAGCTTGGCCTCGAGCTCGGGAACCCGCACGACTTCGACCAGCAGCTGCACCTCCCCCCGTCCGACCAGCCGCCTTATCTCCTCGCGCAGTGCGTCCAGCGCTTGGCGGCGCGCCCCGAAAACCATTCCCGGCCGCGCCGTGTGAATGGTCACTGTCGTTCTGTTGGCCACCCGACGAATCTCTACTCCTGCGACCATGGCATCGGCCAGTTTGGCTTCGATGTAGCGCCGGATACGGATATCCTCGTGCAGATACGTGCGGTACTGCTTCTTGTCAAACCACGCCGACTTCCAGTCTTTAGTGATGCCGAGTCTGAATCCCAGTGGATGCGTTTTCTGGCCCATATCAGACCTTCACGTCCTTCCTGGCGACAACCTTGACTCGAACGTGACAGAGCCGCCGCACATAAATCGAACCACTGCCCCGGGGTCCCGGCCGCATACGCTTCATCATCGGCCCGGTGTCAACCCGAACTTCACTGACCACCAGATCCTCTTCCTTCAGTTTTGCCTTGCCCGCCTTGGCGATAGCATTGGCCACCGCCGAACGCAGCGTCTTCATCATCACCGCCTTGGTCGGCTTGGCCAGAAAAGCCAGCAGTGCCAGCGCCTTGTCTGCCTGCTTGCCGCGCACCAAGTCGCCGATACGGCCGATTTTCCGCGCCGACCCGCGTTGAAACCTACTCTCGGCAACACCCTCGACAATCATCAGTGTGTCCGCTTCTCCTCCGGTGCCTTCTCCTTGCGCTGGCCGGAGTGCTGCCGGAACGTCCGCGTGGGAGCAAACTCTCCGAGTCGGTGTCCCACCATCCGTTCAGTGATATAGACCGGAAGGAACTTGTTGCCGTTATGAACCGCGATCGTCTGGCCAACGAACTCAGGCGGTATGACACTGCGCCGGGCATAAGTCTTGACCACGCGCTTCTCTCCCGACTCGGCCGCCTGCCTGACCCGACGGAAGAGCTTTTCGTCGATATAGGGACCCTTGCGGATTGAGCGTCCCATTACTTGCGCCTCCTCGACAGAATCAGCCGGCTTGAAGCCTTCTTGCGGTTTCGCGTCTTGAACCCCTTGGCAATCATGCCGTTCGGGGAACAAGGGTGACGCCCACCCGAACTCTTGCCTTCACCGCCACCCATCGGGTGGTCAACCGGGTTCATAGCCACAGCCCGGGAGCGCGGACGCCAACCCCGGTGCCGGACGCGGCCGGCCTTTCCCAACGAGACATCCTTGTGTTCCGCGTGCGAAACACGGCCTATCGTGGCGCTGCAGCGAAGGTCGAAACGTCTGATCTCGCCCGAAGGCAGCTTCACCACCGCCCAACTTTCCTCCCGGGCAAGTATCTGCGCCGCCGTTCCGGCTGAACGAACCATGAACGACCTGCTCTCGGGCAGAATCTGCAGATTGTGAATCTCGACGCCCACCGGAATATCGCTCAATGGCATTGCATTGCCGGCCCTGACCGGCAGATTCCGGCCAGCGGCCACTGAGTCACCCGGCCGGACGCCTTCCGGACAGAGGATATACCGATACTCGCCGTCGAGATACTTCACCAGCGCAATCCGCGCCGTGCGATTGGGGTCATACTCGATGGCCGCAACCTTGCCCAGCACTCCGGTCTTGTCGCGCCGGAAATCGATAACGCGGTAGAACCGCTTCTCACCACCGCCACGACGGCGCGCGGTGACTCGACCGGTATTGTTCCGCCCACCGTGTTTCTTGTGCGGCTCGAGCAACTGCCGGCGCGGTCCACTTCGCGAGAGACCTTCATGCGACGAGACCATGTAGTAGCGCCGGGCCGGCGTCGTCGGACGATAGAGCTTGATCGCCATCGTGCTAGTGCTCCAGAGCTTCGATCTTCTCGCCCTGCTTCAGGACGACTATCGCCTTCTTCCAGTCCGGACGGCGACCGGCATACATGCCCATCCGGCGACGCTTACCGCCCACGTTCATCACCCGCACGTCGGTAACGTGCACTCTGAACAGCTGCTCAACTGCATTGCGGATGCTTACTTTGTTGGCGGTGCGCAGAACCCGGAACGCATAGGCGTTCTCCTCTTCCTTGATGCGCACAGCCTTCTCGGTAATCAAAGCGCCGAGAATCACACGGGTGGGCTCAATCATGCCTCACCCCCGGCGGCCAGAAAGGTCGCGAGACCCTTCTCGGTGAAAACAACGCTCTTGTGAGCCAGAACGTCGTAGGCGCCGCACAACCGCGCCGGCATGACGTCCAGCCACGACACGTTCCGGCTGGCCAGTCGGAGCTGATTCGAAACCGAATCTACCAGTAGTAGCGTGCTGCCGCTGATACCGAAACCTTCCAGTAGCTTCAGCAGCTCTTTCGTCTTCGGTTGACTCAGTTCGAAGTCTTCAATCACCTTGACGCGACCTTCGGCGTACCGGGCGCTCAATGCCTGAGCCAGAGCGAGTCGCTTCTCCCGCTTCGGCAGCTCGTAGCCGTAATCTCGCGGCCGCGGGCCGAACACAACTCCGCCGCCCACCCATATCGGTGACCGCCTTGAGCCGTGGCGGGCACGCCCGGTGTGTTTCTGCCGCCAAGGCTTCTTGCCGGTGCCGGAAACCTCGGTGCGGGTCTTGCTGCAGGCCGTCCCGGCACGCCGGTTGGCCAGACGGCACCGCACCGCCTGCCAGAGCACTCCGGACGGCCCTTGGCGCTTGAACCAGACGTCAGGCAGTTCAACCTGCCCTTTCACTGCTCCAGTCACGGCAATGACGTCCATCACTTCCTCTTGACCACAATCAGCTCACCGCCGCGCCCACCTGGAACCGCGCCCTCGACATAGAGCCGGTTGCGCTCGGGCTCGACTTTGACGACACGCAGGTTTCTGACAGTCACGCGCTCGACTCCGTAGTGACCGGGCAGAGTCCTCCCCGGCCACACCCGGCCCGGAGAAGTTCCGGAACCGACCGAGCCGATGCGTCGGTGCGACATCGAACCATGCGAAGCCGGACCACCGCGCCAGCCCCAGCGTTTGACGCCTGAAGCAAAGCCGCGGCCCTTGGTCCAACCGGTCACGTCGACTCTGTCGCCGGGCTTGAAAGCGTCGACCGATAAACGCTGGCCGGGCTGGAATGATTCAGTATCCGGGACGCGCACCTCGCGCAGAAAACGCGTCGGCGTCGCCCCCGACCTGCGGAAATGGCCGGCGACCGGCTTTGTCAGCCGTCGCTTCGATGGTTTGCCCTGACCGAGCTGCAGCGCATCGTAGCCGTCTCTGGCCTTTGTGCGCTTCAGGACCACATAGCAGTTGTCCGCTTCCAGCGCCGTCACCGGCACGACCGTTCCCTTCTCGTCGTAGAGCTGCGTCATCGTGCCCTTCTGGGCGAGAATCGCGGTCATGCCGACTTTATCTCCACCTCAACGCCGGCCGGCACCTCGAGCTTCATCAGCGCATCGACCATGTCGGCGGTGGCGTTCGAAATCTCTATGAGTCTCTTGTGCACCCTCATCTCGAACTGCTCGCGCGACCGCTTGTCCACGTGCGGCGAGCGGAGCACAGTGTACAGCGTCCGCTTTGTCGGCAGTGGAACCGGCCCCGAGACCAGCGCCCCGGTTCTCTTGGCCACGTCAACGATATCCCGCGCCGACTGGTCAAGAAGCCGGTGGTCGTAGGCCTTGAGCTTTATCCGGATCTTCTTCGAAGTTCTTATCAGACTCATACTACTGTCCTAAATGCAAAAAGCTCCTCTGCTTTCAACTCCATCTGACTTGTGCTTTCTTCTCGGGATCGGGCCGGTAATGCCAGTCGCCGTCCTTTAGAAGCTGGACACTATAGCGATGAAGCGCATCTTGTCAACAGATGACATGAAGGTCGCAAACACCTGGTGCAACAAGCGTTGCCGGAGAAGTCAGCAACGACTCGGCAATTATGGCTGCCTCCGGCAACCTTTCCGGCCCCGCCAGTCTATCCTTGACAACCGGCACCGCCTGCGCCATCATTGACGCTGACGACGATGCCTAACCGCATAAACTCCCTTTTTGCCTTCGAAGATACGCTCACCGCCTACGCGGTCGGCGACGACGGCCTGATAATGATAAGTTCCGACGGTGGCCTCTCATGGCGTCGAACCCTCTCCCCGGTCCGGCAGAATCTCTATACCGTCTACTTCCCCAACCAGGGCGCCATCGGTTTCGCCTGTGGCGACGAGGGGACGATAATCAAGACCGAAGACGGCGGAACGACCTGGCGCCGGCTTGATTCCGGCGTCACGGTTGACCTCCGCGCGGTCAAGTTCCCGATTTCACCTCAGGTCGGCTTTGTCGCCGGCGACGCCGGCGTCATCCTCCGAACCGCCGACGGCGGTCAGACATGGCAGCGCCTAATTGTCGCCACCGAACAGAAGATAATGGACATGAACTTCCCTTCCGACGAGATGACCGGCTACGCCGTCGGCCTCAACGCTACAATCCTCAAGACCACCACCGGCGGCACAAACTGGTTTTCCCAGGCCGGCAACGTTCAAGCGCTCGCCGCCGGCACGCACTTCACCGCAGTCCACTTTCCTGCCGGCGACACGGTCGGATTCATGACGACTTCCTCCGGCCAGGTCTTCTTCACTCCTTCCGGCGGTGAACTCTGGCGGCCGCAGCGCATTGACTTCCCCCTGCCCGCCCTCTTCTCGCTCGACATCCGGCACGACACGATGGGCGGTTTCTGCGTCGGCGCGCGTGGAACCTTGATTCAGACCCACGACGGCGGTCAGCGCTGGGACCCGCTTAACGTCGGCACCGACGCCGACCTTTTTTCCATCCGCTTCTTCGCCGACGGCCTGCGCGGCATTGTTGCCGGCGACAGGATGACGCTGCTCTCCACTACCGACGGCGGCAACACCTGGGCCCTGGCCACGGTCCACTAGCACACCCGACCCGACAATCTCACGGCCGCACCCGAGTCTGTCCTGAACTGTACTCCCTGAAGTCGGCCAGGCTTGCGCTCCGGCCCGGACCAGGCATAATCGTCCTGTGCCGGAGCGCTCCTGCATTTCCGCTGCCGCTGGCCTGATTCTGACGCTGGCCGGCGCGGCCTCGGCCGGCATCGTCAAAGGCCCTTACCTCCAGAACCTGACCGACTCGGCAATCGTCGTCCGCTGGGAAACCTCAACCCGCCAGCCGGGTATCGTCGAATACGGCCTGACGACCGGATATGGCTCCGAAGTCTCCCATCCTGACTCGACCTTCGACCACGAGCTTGCTCTCGCCGGCCTGATTCCGGATACGCTCTACCACTACCGGACAATATCCGGGGCCGACACGAGCTCGGACGCCATCTTCCGCAGCCGGGTCCTGCCCCAGACTCCGTTCCGCTTCGTCGTCTTCGGCGACCCGCACGGCGACAGCGCCACAAACCAGCAGGTGGCGAACCGGATGGCTCAAGTAAATCCGGAACCGGCGCTCGCCGCCAGCACCGGCGACTTGACCGGCAACGGTCGCTACGCCTCCTGGCGCATCTTTTTCAACAACCAGCGGGCCCTGCTCGTCCGCGCTCCGTTCTTCTCGGCGCCGGGCAATCACGACTACGACAGCATCGCCAACTGGCACCGCTTCCTTGCCCAGCCCGGCAACGAACTCTACTTCTCGTTTCGTAATGGCAACGCCTCCTTCCACTGCCTGAACGCCTACGACCCGTTCACCCCGGGCAGCAGCCAGTACAACTGGTTTCTGCAGGAACTGCAGCAAGACAGTGCCAACCCCGACGTCCGGCATATCTTCGTTCTGGTGCACACACCCCCCTACTCCACCAACACCGTCTATTCCGGCAACAACCTGATTCGACAGCACCTCTGCCCGCTCTTCGAGCGCTTCGGAGTCCGCATCGTCTTCTCCGGCCACGTCCACGCCTACGAACACAGCCTTGTCAACGGCGTCCACTACATCACCACCGGCGGCGGCGGCGCCACTCTGGCCACATCATGGAATCAGGCTCAACCCTGGACCGTCCGGCGCGAAGCCGTTTATGAATTCGTTGTCGTCGACATAGACGGCGCAACGGTCACCAGCCGCGCAATCCGGGCCAACGGAACCGAATTCGACACGCTCGTCCTCACCTCCACCGCCGTCACCGAAAACCCGCCGGCTGCCCCACCCACGCCCGGCTTCTCCTGCAATCCAAACCCCTTCCGCTCCGGCGGCACGACCATCACGCTCACGACACCGGAGCCAACAGAGTTGACGGTCTTCGACGCCGGCGGCCGGCTCGCGCCCTTCACCATCACCACTGGACCTCGACCCGGCACAGTCTCACTCCGCCCCGGCTCTGCCCCGCCCGGCCTCTACTTCTGCGTAGTCCGCCAGCCTGCGCTCCACGCCGCCATCCCCCTAATCCTCACCCGCTGACCACGCCGCCCCTTCCTCTCACCCGACCCTGACCTCAGCCCCGAACCCCGGCCGCTCCGAACAGCGCCCCCGAACCCTGTGACGCTGTCGCCAGTCCGACTTGGCCTGAATCGAGATAACTCTCGCCATTCCAACTTCTTGTCCGACAAGACCACTACTCCCCCAGTCACTCCCCCGGTCACTCCCCCCACGGCCTCGCTCGTTCTCGGACCATGGCTGCTCCCTGTCCCGCTCTCCGGTCGTTCGCTCAGGCCGGGACGATGACCGGCCACTTGAGCCCGGCTGTGTCTCGCTCGCCTGCCGGGTTGATTGCCCGGCGCCAGACTCACCTCTGCCGGCGCGCCGGCCAGTCCGACCACACTCCGCCCGGCCGATTCCTTGACACTTCACCCGCGGCCAATATACTCACCCTCCGGACTCACCGCCCCGGGTCCGTCTGACCGCAACGACGCTAACATCTGAATCATTAAGGAGGACAGACCGATGGCAGAAGAACTATTCCATCCACCGCAGGAACTGGTCGAGAAGGCCAATATCACTGCGTTCATGAAAAAGCACGGCCTTGCCGACCTCGACGCGCTGCTCAAGCGGGCCGAAGACATAAGCTGGTACTGGGCCGAAATGGCCAAAGAGCTCGAATGGTTCAAACCCTGGGACAAGGTCCTCGACGAATCAGCGGCTCCATTCTTCAAATGGTTCACCGGCGCAAAGTTCAACATCGTCCACAACTGCCTCGACCGCCACATGAAGACATCGGTCAAAGACAAAGTCGCCTACATCTACCATCCCGAGCCGGTTGACGCCAAGGTCGAACGCTGGACCTACGCCGACCTCTATCGCGAAGTCAACAAGCTGGCCAACGCGATGAAGCGGCTGGGCATCAAGAACATGTCCGCCCCGCCCTCGATGCGGTGTGCCAGCGCCTCGGAGAATTCCAGCCGCACCGCCAGCTTGTGCGGAAAGCGTTCCGCCAGGGCCAGCAGTGCCTGGTGAAAACGCGGTTCTCCCGTGCCCAGCACAACCCATTGCACGTCGGCCGTGCGTGCCCACTCCGGCAGCACGTCCACGACCAGGTCGATGCCCTTTTGCTCCGTGAGCCGGCCCACAAAGGCGACCAGGGGCGCCTGAGGAGCCTGCGGCAGCCCCAATTCGGCCTGCAGGGCGGCCTTGCAGGCGGCCTTGCCCTGGGCCCAA
>Ga0101944_10006047_pt1 | contig 13174 bp, 8 predicted proteins | sample DewCreD2012metaG_FD_75245 | JGI IMG/M metagenome (GOLD analysis project Ga0101944, IMG submission 75245) | Hot spring sediment bacterial and archeal communities from British Columbia, Canada, to study Microbial Dark Matter (Phase II) - Dewar... ... | reverse complement strand
TCATGTCGTTCAGGATCCGCGCTTCCTGCGCCCGTCCGAGGTCGATTTGCTGGTCTCGGATCCGTCCAAGGCGCGTCAGAAACTGCACTGGCAGCCGCGGGTGGATTTCCAGCAACTGGTCGAGATGATGGTCGAGGCGGATCTCAAGCGCCTGAAAGGGTAGGATGCGGAAAGGCTGGCAGTTGTTCGGTAAGTTCCTTAGGCGCGGCCTCCTGGCGCATGTTCTGGCGGCGGCCGGCGCCGGCGTGTACCTGGTCCAGAGCATCGCCTATGCGATCACGCAGAAGTCCATGCTCGACGAGGGATTCTACCTGTACAAGGGCCTGCTCTTTGCCAGCGGGGTCTATCGGCCTTTCCAGGATTACGGCCCCTGGACGCACAAAGCGCCTTTGGCATATCTCATCCCCGGCTATGTCCAGGCCTGGTTTGGGCCGGGTTTGCTGACCGGGCGCGTCTTTGCCGTCTTCGTCAGCCTGCTGGGCCTGCTGGGCGTGGTCGTCGTCGTCGAACTGGGGCTCCGCGCCCTGCCCGAGGATTTCATCCTGCCGCCGTTCAGCCGCCTGGGCATCTTCCGCTGGTTCGAGCGCGAGGTGATTCCGAAGTTCGAACGGCCGCAGATCGTCTTCATGGGCACCTCGCGCATCGCCGACGGCATCGCCCCGAGACTGCTGAACGAAGACCTCGGGTTGCCCCCCGGCGCGACGCTGAACCTGGGATTGCAGGGCGGAACCAATTTCGACGCGCTGCAGTTCTACCAGCGGAACCGCGAAACCCTCCGGCGCGCCAGGCTGCTCGTCATCAACATGGACGAATGGTGCTTCGGCTCGCTTTCGGGCGCGGGTTACCGCTACGGATTCGCCGCGCCCTGGAACGAACGCTGGCATTTCGCGCAGAAGACCGAACTCCTGCGCAACGACGGCGAAAGCGAAGACGATTGGCGAAAGCGCGACGAACGGCACCGCGAGAACGTCCGGCAACGACGCACGGAGCTGCTCCTGGACGGCGTTTTCCAGACCCGCCTGCTCCTGAACTACTTTCCCCGCGCGGTGCTGTTGAAGCTCGGCGTCAAGACACGCACGCGGATCCTGGACGACAACGACCAGGTCCGCACCGCCCGGACCGAAGTGGGACCGGAGATGACCGATCCTGCGAACTTCACGGAACGCATTCACATCTTTTATCGCGCGTACGATTTCCATCCGTTCATGCTGGGACACCTGCGCCAACTCGTCTGCCTGGCCCAAGCGGACGGCCTCCGGGTCGTGCTGCTCCAGATGCCCAACCGACGGGTCTACCAGGAGGAAGTCGAACGCTACTACCGGCATTCCTACGAGGCGCAGCGCAAGGTGCTGGCCGGGCTGGCCTCCGAATTCCGCGTGCCGGCATTCCTCTACCGTTTCCCGGAAGACTGCGGCCTGGAGGAGCGCGATTTTGAGGACTACGGGCACCTGGCCTTCCGCGGAACCCGCAAGTTCACCGCGTTCGTCGCCGAACTGATCCGGACGCACCGCCTCCTGGCGGAGTGACGCAGCGGAGCGTTCAGCGCAGGGCCGCTTCCGCGCGCCGTCTGAAATCGGCGATGGTGCGCCGCAGGCCCTCGTCGCGCGCGATCTTCGGCGTCCATTGCAGCAGCGTCTGCGCGCGCGTGATGTCGGGCTGGCGGCGCGTGGGGTCGTCCTGGAGGGCCGGAAGGTATTTCAATTCGCTCTTGCAGCCGGTCATGGCGATGACTTCCCTCGCCAGGTCCAGGATCGTCACTTCGGCGGGGTTGCCGATGTTGACCGGGCCTTCGGCATCCGACTCCATCAGGCGTACGATGCCGTCAATCAGGTCGTCCACGTAACAAAAGCTGCGCGTCTGCTGCCCGTCGCCGTAGATCGGGATGTCCTCGCCCTTCAGCGCCGCCATGATGAAATTTGGCAGACAGCGGCCGTCGTCCAGGCGCATTCGCGGGCCGTAGGTGTTGAAAATGCGGACGATGCGGGCCTCGACATGGTTCTGCTTGTGGTAGCTGGTGGTGAGCGCCTCGGCGAACCGCTTGGCCTCGTCGTACATCGAACGCGGCCCCGTCGTGTTCACGCGCCCGCAATAGTCCTCGCGCTGCGGGTGGACCTCCGGATCGCCGTAGATCTCGCTGGTGGACGCCAGCAGCATCCGCGCATTCTTGGCCTTGGCCAGCCCGAGCGCATTCAGCGTTCCTAGCGCGCCGACCTTCAGGATGTGCACCGGGAAGCGCGAAAAATCCCGCGGACTGGCCGGCGAAGCGAAATGGTAAATGCGGTCCACCCCGCCGTTGACGAAGATGAACTTCGTCACGTCCGCCTCGGAAAAATGGAAGCGGCGGTTGGTCCACAGGTGCGCCAGATTGTCCAGCGATCCGGTGATCAGACTGTCGATGCCGATCACCTCGTGACCGTCCTTCAACAGACGGTCGGTCAGATGCGAACCCAGAAACCCGGCCGCGCCCGTCACCACGCAACGCATCGTCGCCTCCTCCAGGCAGGATTGCCCGATCCGGTTTGCCCCATCCGACCGGTCGATACGGCCCGACCGCCCGTTCGAAAGGGGCGGTTTCCCGTCTCCTCGCCTCCGCGGGCGAGACGTCATTTGACGGACGGCCGAACCCTTCTGTCACTCGCGCCGGGCCAGCGCCTCGGCGACGCGGCGCGGCCAGTCCTGTCCTTCCGGCAAACGCACCACCGCAAGTTTTCCCGACCCCGGCACCAGGAACGAGGCGAGCCCCAGCCTGCCGAAAAGCGGATGTGCGGGGTCCAGGATGTCGTTGCGCCGAGCGACGATGACCCACGGCGCGCCGCTTTCCGCCGACGGATTTTTCAGTTCCTCGAGACCGGACACCGGTCGCCGCAGGTAGAAAACCATCAACGGCACGGGATAGCCGATACCGCACACGCGAACCTGCGGACCGACGGCGTCCAACTGCTCGCGAACCGACGCCGCCTCGCGCGCCAGATTCGAGGTGGACTGGACCTGCCAGGTCCACATCGCGCTGTACGCGGCCGCGGCGATCCAGACCGCAACAGCGAAAATCCCCACGGCCCGCGCCGGGCGCCCCTCCACCCATTGCCGCGCCATGTAGAAATGGAGCGCTGCCAGCGCCAGGCCCGCCGGTACGGCGAATCCATACCCCAGGCCCAGATCCGCACCGTGGCCGCACCAGGCCGGCAACGTGGCGACCGCCAACCCGACCGTCGCGCCCGCGGCCAGTTGCAGCCAGGCCATCCGCTCCTCGCGCCGCCCGCCGGGTTTCCGCAGCGCCGATAGCAGACCGGTCGCCGCCAGGACCAGCGGCGGGAAAAGCGGCAGGAGATAATGCTCCTGTTGCTTAGCCGAGGCGTAAAGAATCGCCAAACTCGAGAGCGCCGCGATGACGAAGAATCGGAAAAACGCCGACGGCGCGGGCGCATGCCCGTCGGGACAGCAGCCGGACAACCGCCGATCGAGCCATTCAGCCAAGCCACTGAAACCGCGCGAGAAGATCGCGACCAGGGCCAGCAGAAGAATCGGCGTCCAGGGCGCGAAGCCGCCCGCCAGTTTGTAGAGGTAATAGACCCACCGGTCGTTCTGCTCGTGCCCGCTGGCCATCTCGCGATCGAGAAGGGCCCAGAACGAAACTTCGGCCGGCAGGCGCCGGGCGACCAGCACGAACCACGGAAGGGCGATCAGCGCCGCCACGCCCAGCCCCGCCAAGATCAGCAGCAGACGCCGAACCGGCGCCGGCGCGCAGCAGGAACAGATCAGCAGCGCCGGCAGCACCACGATCAGCGCCAACGGCCCCTTGACCAGCAGGCCCAGTCCCAAACCTGCGCCGAAAACCAGCGCGCTCACCGCGCCGGGACGCGGCGCGGCCGCCAACCATCCCGCACCGCTCAGCCCCACCGCGCAGACCGCCATCAGCGTGCAGTCCAGGTATCCCATCTGGCTGTAGCGGATGACCATCCACGAGACGCCGCAACAACAGCCCGCGATTGCCCCGGCCTCGCGCCCCCAGACCCGGCCCGCCACGATCGTCAGGAGGACCACCGTCAGCGCGGCCGCCAGCGCCGACGGCAACAGCACCGCACGAGCCATGACCGTTTCGTCGAGCGGACCGTCGCCCTGCAGCAGCTTCGCCGCGACGGCCGTCTGCCAATAGGCCCACGGCGGCTTGTTCAGGCGCACCTCGCCGCCCAGCGTGGGCAGGACCCACTCGCCGCTCTGCAGCATTTCGCGCGCGACCACCGCCACCCGCGCCTCGGGCGTCTCGACCAGCGGACGACCCAGCAGCGCGGGAAGCAGGTAGACGGCACCCGCCGCCAGCCCCAAACCCAGTGCCATCGAGAGCGTGCCCGGCCACCGGCCGCCCCCTGAACGGTCCGCACCGGCCACAGGAGATCCGACCTGCAGGGCTGTTTCGACCGGTCCCGCCACGATTGGTCCGCTCCCTGAAAAGGCTCAAATCCCTGCCTTCCGGATCGTCCTGCCCACCGGCGAAGACGCGAGCAGTTTTCCGGCGCGGCGGCCCAGTTTCCGGGCGTCGGCAACCGGTCCGTTGAGCGACGCATAGGCCTTGCCTCGACCGTCCGGCAGAGCCAGCACCGCCTGCAACTCCAGCCGCTGCCTGGCCCGATTCGGTTTGGCATGGACGCCCAGTGGCAGGTCGCATCCCCCGCCCACGGCCGCCAGACAGGCGCGCTCGGCCGCCACCGCCGCCGAGGTGCAGGGGTCGTCGAGTGCGCCCAGCAGCCGTCGCGTCCCGAGGTCGTCGGCGCGGCATTCGATCCCCAGCGCACCCTGGCCCGGCGCGGGCAGCATCCGCGTCGTGGACAGCGCCTTTAGCCGCAGGGCAGCAGCGGCACCCGGCAGCCGGATCGTCAATCCCCGGGACGGAACGCGCCAGCCGAGACGTTTGAGTCCCGCATGGGCCAGCAGCGTCGCGTCGCAGACGCCGTCGGCGACCTTTCGCAGCCGCGTCTCGACGTTCCCGCGCATTTCGACGAACAGCAACCCCGACAGCCACAGTTCCAGTTGCGCACGCCGGCGCAGCGAACCGGTGCCGACCACCGAACCGGCCTCCAGCCTCGCGCCGGCCCGCTGGACCAGCACGTCGCGCACATCCTCGCGGCGCGGAATGGCGGCCAGCACCAACCCCCTGGGCTGACGCAGCGGCAGGTCCTTCAGGCTGTGCACGGCAAAATCGACGCGCTTGGCGGCCAGCGCGCGTTCCAGTTCCTTCACGAAAACGCCGGTCCCGCCGAATTTTCGCAGGGCCGAATGCCGGTCCCGGTCGCCGCGCGTGGAGAGCGGGACGATCTCGACGCGCAGCCCCAGCCGGCGGTGAACACGTTCGAGCGCCGCGGCAAAACGGCGCGACTGCGCCAACGCCAGCGCGCTGGCACGCGTGCCCATGCGGAGGACGAGGGAACGACGGACCCGGCGCTTCATGACGAATCGAAGGTTTTAGAGCCTGTGCGGCAAAAGCACAAATGGGTTTGGCGCGCCCGATCCTCCAGGCCGGTCAATCGAGGATCCGGTATTTCGCCACCAGCACCGAGTACGCCGGAATGCACAACGCGGTCGGCGGCTTCTCGATCTCGGCGCAAGGCCGGGTGCGTTCGACGACGTGGAGGGCACGCAATTCGAACCGGTTTGCCGGCAGGTTCGGCTTGCAGCGGAAACGCGTGTCGGGCGAAACGTTCACGAAGGCCAGCGTCAGCTCCTTCCCGTTCTTCGCCGCGTAGACACTCAAGTTCGGATCGCCGGACTCGGCGCGCACCAGCGTCCCGCGCAGGTGGTTCGAAAAGAGCGAGAAGGCGAAGTACGGCGCCAGCTTCTCCACGGCGCCCCGGTCCGCCACATGGAACAGGTTGTAGGCGCCGCAGCCGGTGAGCACCCAGTAGTTGGCGATGTCCACGCCACCCTTGATCATCTCGCCCAGGTTCCGCGCCGTGAAGAGCGCGCCGACGATCTGCTGCTGGCGCGGCCCCGGCGTGTGGTAGCAGGTGTTCCATTCGGTGACGGCCAGCAGCGGGCGCCGGTCGGGCGAGTACCGCCGCTCCATCGTCTTCAGCCGGGCGCAGAGGTCCGCCCACTCCAACGGCGCGCGCAGCAGCTTCGCGTCGTCCCAATGGCCGCTGCCCCGCTGGTCGGTCTGCGGATAGCGGTGCACGGACAGGACGGACAGCGTCGAACCGACCGCTTCCCAGAACGGCGGGATCGCCAGATCGTAGAAGTCGGCGTTCGCCGAGACCGGGCCCATGTCCAGCGCCGACGGATCGATCTCCTTCAGCATCGCGGCGTACTCCCGGTGGACGCGCGCGACTTCCCGATAGGTCCTGCCCAGCGTCTCCGGATCGTGTGTCCAGTTTCGGCCGAGTTCCCAGCTTTCGGCGTAGCATTCGGGCTCGTTGCCGAACTCGAAGTACTTCACACCGTACTTCTTCTCGACATTGAGAAAACGCACCAGATCGGCGGCGTTCTCCTGGTCGCGCGATTCGAGATTGAGGGAGATCATCGGTTCGGCGCCGACCTTCCGGCAGAACTCGATGAACTCGCTGACCTTCGCCGGCGTCAGCACGCAGTCTCCTTTTCCGCCGTCGGCGGGCTTGGAGTCCCAGGGCGCTTCCGTGCGCTGCCAGCGCGCGCCCTGCGAACGTGCGCCGCCGGGATAGCGGAGGATCGTGATGCCGGCTTCCCTGGCCGCGGCGACAACGTTCGGGTTCTTGAAGTCGCCGGCGTGCCAGAGGCCCACGTTGGCGCCGTAGACGAGCGGATCGATCTCGCGGACCTTCTCGTCGGGCGCGACCGCGATCGCCGCTTCGGCGTCATCCACCGGCGCGAGCGCGATCCGCAGGTCGGCGTACTGGGCCGCGTCGGCCGCGCGGATCGGCTTCCGCTGCGTCTTGAAGCCCGAACAGGCGATCTCCAAGACGTGCGGTCGCGCGCCCGGCGCGGCGTCGTCGGCGGCCAGCGGCTTTCCTTCCGCGTCGAGGCCTTCGACCAGGTAGCGCGTGGCCTTGCGCGTGATGCAGCGCAGCGCGATGCGGCCGTCGGCCTCCGTCCTGACAGACCGGATCGGATACCAGCCGTGGACGTCGGGATGCTCGGTCAACACTTCGGCCACCGCCCCGCCCAGCGGAGTTCCCTTCGCATCGGTGACCACGCCTTGGGCCTCGAAAACCTCGTCCCTGGGCTCGTACCGCACGTTGCTCTTCAGGCCGATCGCGTCGATCAGGAGCCACTCCTTCGAATTCCGCCGGTTCGGGCGGATCTCCAGCTTCCGGAGGACCATCGTCGTGGGATCGAAGACCTTCCGCTCGTCGCCTTCGAAGAAGCGGAACGGCAGCGTGTAGCGCGCCCACTCCCTGCCGACGTTCAGGCGCAGCGAAAAGACGCCCTCCTTCGCGAGAAGCTTGACTTCGAGTTCGTCGGGCGAACTGGCCTTTGCGGTCAGCCACACCGCGCCTTGGGCGCCCATGGGCGCCCAGTCGCCCAGCTTGGCATCGACATGGTCGAAGCCGACTCCGAGGCCGCCATAGGCGCTGTTGCCCTTGAGACAGTGCTCGGAACGCAGACTGCCGCTGCTGCCGCCGGCGGAATCCCGGACGTGCGCAAGCGTCATCTCAGACTGCTCGTTCTTGAAGCAGTAAAACCCGTTCGGATCCCTGGCGAAGTCGAAGAGCGTCGTCTCTTCGGCAGCAAAGCCGCCGGCGAAGGCGGCCATCGCGATCGCGACGAGAACGGTTCGGTCGAAGTGTGTCATGGCGCACGCCTTTCTGCGAACTGCCCCTGAACGCCCGTCGAACGCCTCGCGCGCAGCATCGGCTCCAGCCGGACGCTTCGCGGTTCGCCCGCGACGTTCCGGATCAGTTCGCCCAGCCGCTGGAAGGCCAGCGCGCCGATGCGCGAGAAGTCCTGCTCCATCATCGTCAGCGGGACGTCGAGCATCGCGGCGGCGGGCACATCGTCGAAGCCGGCCAGCGCAAGGTCCTCGGGGATGCGCAGCCCCCTGGCGCGTATCTCGCGGTAAAGCACGAACGCGGTGAACGCATCGACGGCGAAAAGGGCCGTCGGCCGCGGCTCGCAGCGCAGGATCCGGCGCAACGCCTCGGTGCAGGTATCCTTGACGCGATGCTGGAACCAGCGTTCGTCGAAGGCCACGCCGGCCGCCTGCAGCGCATCGCGGTAACCGGCGGCACGGTCGCGGGCGGGCGCCGAGTCGCGATACCACGTTTTCGGCAGCGTGACGTGCGCGATGCGCCGGTGACCCTGCGCAAACAGGTGTTCGGTCAGCGCTGCCGCGCCTCGACGATCGTCGGTGCCCACGAAATCGGCAGGCGGTTCGGACAGGACGTGATCGACGAGGACGAAGGGGATGCCGTCCTTCCGCAGCCGGTTCAACGCCGTGACGGTACGCGGACCGGAGTTGAAGCAGGGCTGGAGCAGCACGCCGGCGACGCGCTCGCGGCGAAGTTCCTCGAGCCGATCCGCCTCGCGGCCGGGATCGCCGGCCGAGTCGCTCAGCAACAGACGGCGCGGGGGCGAAGCCGCCTCGGCGGCCTGCGAAATGCCCGCCAGCGCGCGAAAGGCCGGCGAAAGCGTCAACTCGCCTCCCAGAATCGGGACGACCACGCCGATGGCGCCGGTCTCGGCCGCCTTGCGCCCCGGCGTCCCGGCGACGAACGTTCCGCGACCCTGCTCGCGATAGAGCGCGCCTTCGCTGACCAGTTCGGTCAGCGCCTTCAGTACGGTGTGTTTGCTGACGCCGTACTCGCGAACCAGTTCGTTCTCGGAGGCGATGCGCGCGCCCGGAGCGTAGCGGCCCGCATCAATCTGCTCGACCAGCAGCCGTTTGAGCTGCCTATACTTGGGTGTCTGCTCGACCAAACCCGGCATCGACGTGGCTTCTCCCTGTGGCGCTAACCGTACGAACGCAGGCCCGTGCCCCACGGAAATGTACACCCGATGAAGTTGAAGGTTAACCGTATATGTTCATTATTTTTTAGAATAGAGTCAACGGCAACCGTTCGGATCATCCATATTTTACGATCGTTAATCGTTTTTTTAATAAGGAGTTATTGCATTTCGTCGTCGAAGATGCTTTTCGTTTTATTCGAATGGAAGAATGAAAAACTTGCAGATAACGCAGAACAGGATCCTTCAGGTCAAGCCGAAGGCCTTCCGCACAAAGTCGGCATTCTGCTTGAAGTAGGCGGCGGGGTCCTTCCCGAAGTGCCGTTCCAGAACGATCCAGCCCTCGAACCCGATGGCCTTCACCGCGGCGACGATCGGCTCCATCCTGGGGTCGCCGCTGTCGAAAAGCCCTTTCTGATCCTTGAAGTGGAACTGGCAGATCCGCCTGCCCAACCGCCGGATCTCGGCCGGCACGTCGTAGCCTTTTTGGGTCGAGTTGGCGATGTCGTAGTAGACGCCCACCGCGTCGCTGCCGACGGCATCCAGGATCCGCTCGTTCTGCTCGGCCGAGAGCCAGTTCTCCAAACCCAGCACGACGCCCTTCTCCTTGGCGCGGGGCGCGACCTTTTTCAGGCGTTCGACCAGCGCGGCGACCCGTTCCTCGTCCAGTTCCTTCCCGTCCTTCAACAGGTCGCCCTTGCCGAAGAAGGCCAGCAGGATGTCGCGGGCGCCCAGCGCCCGTGTCGCGTCGATGGTCTGCTCCAGCCACGCCGGGGCGCGCGGATCGGTGGCGATGGGGAAGCTGTTGCCCTGGGTGAGGCCCAGCGAGGCGATGGCGAGGCCCGTCTCGGCCATCTTCTCGCGGTACGCTTCCTGAACGTCGGGCTTGGCGTAGGCGAGAATCTCCTCATCCTTCGGCGGCGAGATCTGGACGCCGTCCAGACCGATGCCCCGGGCGGCATCCAGCGCCTTGGGACTCGTGCCGCCGAACGACCAGTCGCAGATGCCGACGCGAATCTTCATTTTCGCCTCCGCAAAGAGGTCCCGGGGAAGCAACGCGGCGCAGACACCGGCCGCCAAAGTGCCTTTCGCAAAATCGCGTCGTGCGATGGCCATCCTTTCAGGCCTCCTTCTTCGAGCCAAGCCTGAACCTAATACACAGGAACGGCGGGCGGTGCCACGGAAAAGCGGAGTTCGTTCCGCATCCTATGTGCGGAGAGGACCCTTTCGGCGGACGGCGGTAAAAATTGGGCCGAGCGGCCGCACGGATTCGGCCATGGGGATGGTTTTGCGTTCAGGACCGCCTGCGCGAAGCTACTCCACTTTGATCGTCGCCCGCTCCGAGCCACCCCTGATAGGGATGGAACCTTCCCCGGGCGATCGCCAGCGTACGGTCATCCACACGCGAAGCTGCCAGACCGTACATGGCGTGGATATTGATCGCGTCGTCACCCATCCCGGAGAACTCGCTGCCCTCGACCGTAATCGTCCCGCGGCAGGCGCCGAAGTACATCGCATCGGCCGTGGCCGACATCCATCCTTCACCCAACGGCACAACCTTGATCCGGCGGATCGTCAGGTCGCGACTGCCCCAGCCAATCACCGCCATACTCGGCACGGCACGCACCGCCACGTCTTCGACCAACACCCTCGAACAGTTGGCAAAGACCAGGGCGTCGAAACCATACACCTGATGGCGTACGACAACTTCCCATTTGACGTCCGGCAGACTCGTTCCCTTCTTCTGAAAGACGCGCAGGCTCCCGTCCGGCTGGCGCCGGGCCGGATCCGCATCCCGTTCGCCCTGCGTCTGGTAGATCTCCCACCCGTTGTCGGCCAGACGGCGTTTCTTCGAGTCGAACGCGAGGATGCCCTGCACGATCCGGCCGTCGGGCGCGTCGGCGGGAATCCGCGGCCGGATATCGAACGAATGCTTGTCGGCCTGCACCGCGACGACTTCGCCCGACGTGTGCGGCAGCTGGATGGCGGGCCTGTGCTGTTCCTTGGCGGGCGGTTCGGCGGCGGCAATCCGGCTGGGCGCGCAACCCGTCGCGAAGAGGGCCATCAGGATCGCAGCGTGCAAAAGGCGTCGCGGATTCATGGGCAACATGTATCGCGAAACACGACGGATGTCCATCGTCGGCACGGTATGCACGGAAGCCCCCGTACCGGGGAAAGTCGATACGGGGAGCCGTCCAGGTAGACGAGGCAGGTGATGCAAAGCCCGCGTGGGGAGGGCAGAGGTCTCACCCCACGTCCACCAGCATCAACCGAGACCGGCCCGCGAAGACGCGTTCGACGCGCGCTTTCAGCGACGCGTGCTCCGGCGCTTTCAGATCGGGATCCGAACGAACCAGCGCAAAGGCGTCGTCGCGGGCGTCCATCAGCAGGCGCTGGTCGCGGATCAGGTCGGCCACCAGGAACTCCGGCAGGCCCGATTGCGCCGTCCCGAAGAACTGCCCCGGACCGCGCAGCTTGAAGTCCGCCTCGGCGATTGAAAACCCGTCCTTCAGCTTCTCGAACGCCCGCAGCCGTTCCTCGCTGTCGGCTGTCTTCGTCTCGCCGAAGAAAAGGCAGTAGGACCGCAGTCCGCTGCGGCCGACGCGCCCGCGCAGCTGGTGCAGGCTCGAGAGTCCGAAGCGTTCCGCGTTCTCGATCACCATCACCGTCGCGTTGGGCAGGTCGATCCCGACTTCGATCACCTGCGTGCTCACCAGGATGTCGATCCTGCCCTCGCGCAACTGCGTCAGGACGCGATCTTTCTCCTCGCCCGGCATCTTTCCGTGCAGCGCGCCCAGGCGCAGCATCGGCAGCGCCTGCTTCAGCCGCTTCACTTCCGCCTGGACGCCCTTCACTTCCGACCAGAGCTGCTTCGGCACCCTGCCCTTCGGCTTCGCTTCCGCTTCGTCCAGCCCTTCGCCGGCGATCCGCGGAAGCACGATGTAGGCCGCATGCCCGGCCTGCGCTTCCCTGCGGATCAGGTCGTAGACCTTGGGGCGGTCCTCCTCCTTCACGTGCTTCGTGCGCACTTCGCCGCGTCCGGGCGGCAGCGCATCGATGATCGAGAGGTCCAGGTCGCCGTACAGCGTCAGGCTCAGCGAACGCGGGATCGGCGTCGCGGTCATCACCAGCACGTGCGGCGCACGGCCCTTGGCGCGCAGCTTCGAGCGCTGTTCGACGCCGAACTTGTGCTGCTCGTCCACCACCACGACGCCCAGGGCCTCGAACCGGACCTCCGGTTCCAGCAGCGCGTGCGTGCCCACGGCGATGTGGATCGCACCGTCCGCCAGTTCGCCCAGGAACGCGGCCCGTTCGGAATCCGTCGAGGAGCCGCGCAGCAGGCCGATCCGGACCTTCGAGCCGGCGAGCAGTTTCTCCAGCGTGCGGAAGTGCTGTTCGGCCAGCACTTCCGTCGGCGCCAGCAGCGCCGCCTGCGCGCCGTGCGCGACGGCGGCCAGCATTGTCGCCACGGCCACGGCCGTCTTGCCGCAGCCGACATCGCCCTGCAACAGGCGGTTCATGGGTCGGTCGCCGGCCAGGTCGGCCGCGATCTCCCGGAACGCACGCTGCTGCGCCTCGGTCAACCGGAACGGCAGCCGCGCTTGGATGCGCGCCAGGATCGCCGGCGTGACGGGCAGTTTGCGCGCGCATTCCAGTTTCTCCACCTGCCAACGCCGCAGCGCGATGCCGGTGGAGAGCAGGAAGAGTTCCTCGTACGCCAGTCGCCGCCGCGCGTGCTCCAGGTCGCCCATCGTCTCGGGAAAGTGCATCTGCCGGACGGCCATCGCGCGGCTCATCAATCCGCGCCGTTCGCGGATCGACGGCGGCAGATCGTCGGGAAGCTGTTCGGGCGCCGGAGTGCCCAGCGCCTGCCAGACCATCTTGCGGAGCGCCGGCTGCGAAAGCCGGATTTCGGGCGCCTCGGTGCCATCCGGCCGGCGCTGGCGCGGGCGCAGCGAATACGTCGGCACGATGCGGCCGAAGTTCGGGCTGCCGGCATCCTCCGCGTCCTCGGCATCGAACACCTCGAAATCGGCGTTGCCCAGCTCGGGCCGCTCTTCCCAGGAACCGACTTTGCCGGAGAAGAAACCCCACTTGCCGGGCGTCAGCCGATCGGCGACGTACGGGTTCCACCAGCCGGCCCGGATCTGGCCGCTCTCGTCGGCCAGCAGCGCGACGATCTTCTCCTTGCCGCCGCGAAAGCGTTCGCCGCGCACCTCGACGATCCGGGCGCGAAGGTTCACCTCGTCCCCGAGGCGCACCT
>Ga0101944_10006046_pt1 | contig 13174 bp, 10 predicted proteins | sample DewCreD2012metaG_FD_75245 | JGI IMG/M metagenome (GOLD analysis project Ga0101944, IMG submission 75245) | Hot spring sediment bacterial and archeal communities from British Columbia, Canada, to study Microbial Dark Matter (Phase II) - Dewar... ... | reverse complement strand
GAACGTGGCGCTGGGCACGGACGGCCCGGGCTCCAACAACGATATGGACATGAAGGCCGTCATCCGTTTCACGGCGTTGCTGCAGAAGCACCAGCGCCGGGACGCCGCGGCCCTGCCCGGCGACCAGCCGCTGCGGATGGCCACGGCCAACGGCGCCCGGGCGATGGGGTTCCCGGAGTCAGGCGCGCTGGAGCCCGGCCGGGCGGCCGACCTGATCCTGCTGGACTTCGACCGGCCGCACCTCTACCCGCGCCATGACCTGGTGGCGAACCTGGTGCACGCGGCGCGCGGCAGCGATGTGACGCACGTCATCGTGGACGGGCGCCTGATTTATCGGAACGGCGAACTGCTGACCCTCGACGAGGACCGGATCATGGCCGAGGCCGAACGCCACGCCCGGCGCATGGTCAATCAGAATTTGCGGATCGTGCGGGAGTACCGGGGGTGATCAACGGCGCCGGTTGACGACCTTGTCCCGGCCGACCAGGTCGCCCGCGATGGTGATCGAGCCGCCCTGGATGGAGATGCCGCCCGCCGGCGGGTCGTCCCCGGTCACCGCCGCCAGGGCGGCCGGCGCTTCCCACGTCAGGGCCGTCGGGAGCATGGGGCGCTTTCGGAAGAGCGCGCGGAGCCTGCGGGCCAGGCGGCGCCAGGCGCGGAGCAGGCGGGCGCCCGCCGTCTGAGGCGGCGGGGCGGAGTGCGGGGCGCGGTTCCGCGTCAGGTCGTTGAGCCAGCTCAGCGCGCCGCCGCTTTCAGCGCCGACCGCCGGGTCGGCGGGGCTGGAGTGGTTGATGGGGGTGTCGGCCAGGTCGTCGGCGACCACATCCCCGGCGACGACGTCGCCCCCGATATGCACGGGGCCGCCCGACCGGATGACGATTGAGGGGTGGCCGGTGACGACGGCCTCAGTTGTGATAGTCGTCGTCCGCGAGCGGGCGCCGCAAAACGAGCAGGTGGCGTATTCGCCGGGCGCAGCCGGCTCCGCCAGCGGCGCGCCGCAACCAGGGCATTTCAGGGCTTCCATTTTGTTTGATTCTCCGCGAGGGGTCAGCGCGGCGGGCGCATCCCGGCCAGCCTGACCCCACACCTCACCACGACTCTACCGATCGCGTCGCCTGGCACAAGCGGAGAAACGTTGGGAAGCTCCACCCCTACATAACCGCCGCTACATCTCGGCCGCCGACTGTCGGGGCGGCATGACGGCCAGGAAGTCCTGCGCGAAGCGCTGGCCGTAGCTCTCCAGCAGCGCCTGCACGCGTCCGGGGTCCGCGCCGCTGACGATCAGGCCGGCGTGGTTCTTCTTCTTCAACCGCCACACGATCTCGGGGTCCGTGTAGCCGGACGTATCCGGCCATTCCTGCTGCGAGAGGCAGACGATGATGCCGGCGTAATCGTCGCGCAGCGGCGGCAGCGCATAGGGCTCGCCGCGCAGATAGGCCACCTCCAGGCGCGCCCACTCGCGCCACAGGTTGAGGCCGCTGGCGTACTCGAGGGTCTCGGCGATGTTGGCGCCGCCGACGCGCGACGCGCACTCGATGAAGTAGAACTGCCCGTCGTGGCTCGCTTTAAGGAACTCGGCGTGCGCGGCCCCGCGTTCCAGCCCGAGGGCGCGCAGCATCCGGCGGTTGGCGGTCGTCAGCGCCTGGCTGTCCGCCGAGGCGCGGTCCAGGGTGCGGGTGATGAACACGCCGCCGTCCTGGTAGACGTTGAGCGGCGGCCGGCCGTACTGGCTGGCGATGGAGAAGAGGACCTCGCCGCCGTCCACCAGCGCGTCGACGTGGAAGACCTCGCCGGGCAGGTATTGCTCCAGGATGAAGAACGATTGCTGGTCGCCGAGCTGGTCCAGCGCGCGCCAGAGCTGCTCGGCGTCGTGCAGGCGCCGGATGCCCATGGCGCTGGCCTCCGCGCGCGGTTTGAGCAGCCAGGGGGCCGGCACGCGGCTCATGAACTCGCGCAGTTCGTCGTAGTTCACCACGCGCGTGTATTCGGGCACCGGCACGCCGCCGGCGCGCGCCGCGTCGCGCATGGCCAGTTTGTCGCGAAAGCGGCGGGCCTGGCTCTCGCCCATGCCCGGCAGGCGCAGGTGCTCGCGCAGGTGGGCGGCCGTCTCCACGTCGAAGTCGTCCAGGGCGACGACCGCGTCGAGGTGGCGTCCGCGCGCCAGGTAGGCCACGCTGTAGACGATGTCCGGGCGTTTGGAGAGCGACGGCAGAAAGAAGAGCTCGTCGATGCTCTCGCGCGCCCAGGCCTCGTCGGCGGACTTCTCGCCGGCGATCAGCAGGACGTGGTGGCCGAGCTGCTTGGCGGCCTGCATGAAGGCGTTGCCCTTGAAGTAGCTGGCCAGGCAGAGGAAGGTGAGAGGGCGATGGGTGATGCTCATAAAACGCCTTCCTCCGTCTCGTGGATCAACCGATCCACCACGGCCTGCAGGCTGCCGGTCTGGCGGAAGGTGGCCCGCTGCCGGTCGGCGCTGGTGCCGTCCTCCATGATCCGGAACGCGTACTCGATCTCCTTGCGGCTGCCGAGCTCGTCCATGACGTCGCCGATGAACCACTCGATCATCTCGGCGATCAGCTCGCGGGCGGGTTTCTCCTCCTGTTTGCCCCAGTCGATCAGCTTGCCGTCCAGGCCGTAGCGCACCGCCCGCCACTTGTTCTCGTCGATCAGGGCCGACGGGTAAATGCGGAAAGTCATGTTGTCCCGGCGCAGCTTCCAGGCCTTGTAGATCAGGGCCTGGAAGAGGGCGGCCACGCAGACCGCCTCGTCGACGCGCGTGCACACGTCGCAGATGCGGAATTCGAGCGTCGGGTAGTTGTGGTTGGGGCGCACATCCCACCAGATCTTGGTGCCGTCCGGGATGCAGCCGGTGCGCACCAGCATCTCCTTGAGCTGTTCGAACTCGCCGCGCGAGCTGAGGATGGGCGGGATGCCGGTGCGCGGAAAGTTGCGGAAGATGATGCTGCGGTAGCTCTTCAGGCCGGTGTCCTGGCCCACCCAGAAGGGCGAGCTGGTGGACAGGCACAGCACATGCGGCAGCATGTAGCGGACCATATTCATGGCGTCGATCATGAACTCGGGGTCCTCGATGCCGATGTGGACGTGCGTGCCGAAGATCAACAACTGCTGGGCCAGCATCTGCATGTCCTGCTTGACGCCGGCGTAGCGGTCGAAGGGGGTGATCTCCTGCTCCAGCCAGTGCGAGAACGGGTGCGAGCCGGCCGCCACGATCTTGAGGCCCTTCTTGGCGGCCAGGTCCATCACCCCGCGACGCAGGCGCACCAGCTCGGCGCGCGCCTCGGCCGGCGTGCGGCAGACCCGGGTGCCGACCTCGACGATGGACTGGTGCAGCTCGGCTTTGATCTGCTCGGCCATCACCATCTTGCCCTCGGCCAGCATCTCGGTGATGTAGGATTTGAGCTCGCGCGTCTCCGGATCGATGATCTGATATTCCTCTTCGATGCCGATACTGAGGGAGGGCGGGGTGAGCATGGGATCTCCTGTGGACAACGACGAACGGCGAACCGCGGCGCGCTCCAGGCGACGGGCCGATCGGCTACAGGCGTTTCTCCACCACGAACGTCGGCACGGTGGAGCCGCCGCCGGCGGTGACGTTGAGCAGCGAGACGGTCGAGAGCCGGGTCAGGCAGCCGCTCAGGTACTCGCCGTACCAGAGGTACGGGTTGGTGTCGAGCATCCGGTCGTAGATCTCCACCCGGCCGTCCACGTAGCTGGCGTACTTGAATTTGGGCAGCGGCACGCGCTTCTGCACGATCGTCGGCTCGTCCAGCGCGGCCCGCAGCGCGGCCTCCCATTGGGCCTGGTCCACCTCCCAGCCGAGCACGATGCCCTTGCCGCCGTATTCGTCGTTGGGCTTGAGCACGAACTGGTCCTTGTATTTCGCCAGGAAGGGCAGCAGGTCGATGTTGCCGCCGCCGTAGGTCGTGGGCCGGTCGGCGACGACGCGCGTCCAGGGGATATAGCGCTCGATGGCCTGTTGCTCTCCCGGCGTGAACAGGCGGCTGTTGGCCTCGTCGCTCAGCACTGCCAGGCTGGCCTTCTTGTGCAGGAGCTTGCACACGAACGGGTTCACCATGCACACGGCCCGGTCGCGCACCGCGCGGATGACCGGATGCTGCAGGCCGCCGCGCTCCACCAGCTCGCTCAACAGCACGCGCTTGTAGATGATGTGGACCGGGAAGCCGCCGGCGTACAGCCTGCCGTTCTGGTAGGTGACGTCGCGCGGGTCGGCGATGACGCAGGCGTAGCCGTGGGACTCGAAGTACTCGCGGAAGAGCACGAACTCGCTGTAGGTCGGCACCTCGTGCCAGTCCAGGATGGCGATGCGCGGCTTCTCCACGCCGCCCCATTGCCGGTAACAGTCGATCAGGGCGTGCAGCATGTGGTGCCGGCCCGGCAGGGGGCGCACGTCGTAGACCTTCTCGAATTCGCGCATCACGGGCAGGGCGTAGAAGACCTCGGTCAGCACGTCGTTGTAGGCGATGGCGGCCGGCGTCTCGGCGTTGTACTCCGTGCACCACAGCGCGTTGGCCTCGTCGAAGAACGTGTCCATGCGCGCCGTTGGGCTGGAGGCTTTATAGCCCGGATCGACGTGGATCAGCGCCTCCTCCCACTCGTTCAGGCGGAACTGGCGGCGGAAGTCGGCGTCGGCCAGCGCCGCGGCGTGGGCGCGGGCGAAGGCCGGCATCAGCGTGCGGATGGCCATCTGCAGGGCGCGGTACTGGGTGGGGTGCAGGAAGCGCGGGCGCAGCACCGTACACAGCGGCCGGTCGCCGAAGAACAGGCCGCGCCGCTGCTGCTGCTCGGTGAGCTGGGCGTGCGTCTCGGCGGCCGTGGCCGGGTCGAGCAGCGAGTGGTAGAAGTCGATGGTTTCGAGGATGGCTTTCATGGCGGACCCTTGACCTCACCCTTCCCCACCCCGGCCCTCCGCTTCCCTTTCCTGTCAGGAGAGGGAAGCGGAGGGTGGCCGCGCCCGCCCGCGGGCGGAGGCCGGGCGGGGATAGGGGAGGTCACGCATTGAACCAGGCCGACCAGCGCAATTCTTTCACCGGCGGGCGCGGGTTGAGGGCCAGGTCGATGCACATATCGGCCATGCGCTCGACGCACCAGCGGTGATAGTCGTAGCCGGTGGAGTTGACGTCCATGTCCGGGGCCGGGTTCATGAAGTCGATGGCGTACGGCACGCCGTCCTTGATGGCCCACTCGATGGTGTTCATATCGTAGCCGAGCGCGTTGACCAGCGTCAGACTGTCGCGCACGATGCGCTCGTGCAGTTCCGGGGAGACGTCCGGCGGCAGGTACTGGCGCGTGTTGGGATCGTACTTCTTCACCAGCACGTGCTTGCGGCCCAGGCACATGCAGCGCACATAGTTCTCCCACTGGATGAACTCCTGCAGGACCATGGTCAGCAGGCCGGACTGGTTGTAGGAGTTCCACAGGTCGTCCATGGAGCGGCAGATGTGGACCTGTTTCCAGCCGCCGCCGTGCGCGTCCTTGAGGATCACCGGGAAGCCGCCCACGCTCTGCACCAGGCCCTGCCAGTCGAGCGGGTAGACCAGGTTGCGCAGGCTCTCGGTGTGGACGATGCCGGGGACGTATTCCTTGTTGGGCAGGACCACGGTGCGCGGGCTGGCGACGCCGAGCCGGGCCGCCAGGGAGGCCTCGAAGAACTTGTCGTCGGCCGTCCACATGAACGGATTGTTGACGACGTGCGCGCCCTGGAGCAGCGCGTTCTTGAGGTACGAGCGGTAGTAGGGGACCTCGTGCGAGATGCGGTCGACGATGACGGCGTACTCGCAGGGCGCGTTCATGGCGGTGCCGCCCAGCCTGGCGTACTCGGCGGTGACGCCCTGGTTGCGCTGATTGACTTCCTCGATGAAGGCCGGCGGCCAGGACCACTCGCGACCGACGATGACTCCGATCTTTGGCATACGGCTCTCCTCAGGCGTTATCCAGTTGGACGGTCAAACGGGCGTAATTGGCCCGATTATGCCATGAATTGGCCCGGGCCGGCGGCCGGCTTCAATCGTGCCCGCCGATGTACTGCCGGACCATCTGCCGCCACCAGGGCCAGTCGTGGGCCCAGCCGTCCCACTCGCGCAGGGCGTTGCCGATGCCCTTGCCCCACAGCATGCCGCTGAACCAGCGGTTGTTGGCGATGTTGGGGTCGTCGCGGCCGAGGGCCAGGATGATATCCAGCCGGCGCAGGTGGTCCAGGCGCCAGCCGTCATGCTCGTTGGGCATATACAGGCACGGACAGTGGTAATAAACGTTCTCGTCGCGGTAGCCGCCCAGCCAGCGCTCCACGTCGAACATGCCGCTCATCGCCAGCACGCGCCCGGTCAGTTCCGGGTGGCGCAGGGCGAAGTTCATGGCGTGGTAGGCGCCGAACGACGCGCCGGCGGTGATGCAGAAGGGGTTGTCGTTCTTCTGGCGCGAGAGCGGCAGCACCTCATCGCACAGGTAGCGGTCATACTCGGTCTGGCGCCAGGCGCGGGCGCCGGGATGCTTGTGCCAGGCGTACCAGCTCTCCGCGTCCACGCTGTCCACGCAGTACAGCTGGAGCCAGCCGCGCTCCAGGTGCTCGCCGAGCGCCGCGACCATGCCGCGGTCTTCCCACTCGTAGAACTTGCCCAACGAGGTGGGGAAGACCAGCACGCGCGCGCCGGCGTGCCCGAAGATGAGCAACTCCATGTCGCGGTTGAGGTTGGGGCTGTACCAGCGGTGGTATTCGCGGTTCATGGGCGTCTCCGGCAGAGCGACGGCGGAGACCGACGACGGCGCTCGCCGACCGTCGGTCGTCCCTCGTCAGATTTCAATGAGCGAATAAAACCCGTCCAGCCCGTCCTCAAGCTGATGAGGGTTTTCCGGGTCGGCCGTCCAGCGGACGCGGTCGATCAGGAACTTGTAGGCGTGCCGGCCCGGCTCGAACTGCGGCACGGTCAGGCGCCAGGCCCCGCGCGCGTAGGGCTCCAGTTCGTAGCCGTAGGGCAGCCAGTGGTTGAAGCTGCCCACCACGGCCACCTGGCGCGCGTCCCGGTCGAAATAGTAAAACGTGATCGTGCGCTGCGGCGAGACCGGCGCCGGGTCCTGCTCGGCGCCCAGGCGCAGCGCGGCGGCCACGGCCCGCGCGCCGTTAACCACGCCGTGCCCCTGCCGCTCGGCCGGCGCATCCGGCAGCGGTTCGGCGGTGGCGGCGAGCAGCGCCTTCACCTGCGCCGGCGTCAGCGCCGGGTTGGCCTCCAGCATCTGGGCCGCGATGGCCGAGACGATCGGCGCCGCCATGGAGGTGCCGTCGACGTGCTGGTAGTGCGGGTGGATGTACTTCTGCTCGATGATGCGCTGGCGGATGACGGCCCGGAGCTCGGGCAGCGGCAGGCCGAGGGTGCGTTTGCTCAGGCGCTTCTGGGCGTAGGGCGTCTGAAGATGCGCCGGCAGCGCCGTGTCCGAGGCCTGGTCGAGCTTCCACAGGAACAGGGCCTCGTTGTGGGTGGCCGTCTTGGGCAGCATGGGGGCGGCCAGCCACAGGGCCGGCGCGATCAGGTCCGGCTTGGCCACGCCGAGCGCGCCGACGCCGTAGCTGGACCAGTACAGGCGGCGCCGGGGCCGGTCGAGCGAGTTCTGGTCGTCCAGGCCGCCGACGGTGATGGCCGACGGCGCGCTGGCCGGCGGCAGGAGGCGCCGGTCGCCGGTGTTGCCGGCCGCGCAGACCACCACCAGGCCGGCCGCCGTCGCCTCCTCCACTTTTTCGTCCAGGTCGGTGAGCTTGCCGGTGGACGGATGGTCGCCGCCGAGCGAGATGTTGACCACGCGGATCTGATAGCGGTCCCGGTTGTGGATGACCCACTTGAGCGCGCGGCCGATGTCGCGCTCGGTGATGTGGCGGTTGCGGCGGTTGCCGGTCTTCACCAGCACCAGGCTGGCGCGGGGCGCCAGGCCGCGGTAGCGCCCGTTGGACAGGAAGCCGTTGCCGGCGCCGACGCATGAGGTCATCAGGCCATGCCAGGCGGTGACGGTGATCTTGCCGAACGAGCCGCGCACCTCCGGCTCGGGCGCGGTCGCGTCCACGTAGGCCAGGATACGGTTGACCGGCCGGGTGAGGTCCGGGTGCGGGTAGAAGCCGGAGTCCAGGAAGGCGATGGTCACGCCCTGGCCGGTGTACTTCGGGTTGACGGGCACGCGCTGCGGGGTGGGGAGCAGGTAGGCCTGGTCCGGCAGGTAGGCCGGGAAAGGCAGCTGCAGCTCGTCCTGGAGCGAGTGGTCGCTGTGCGCGGCCTGGGCCCACTGGGCGGCCTGGAAAAGGCACTGCGGGCAGGCGCCCTGGGCCGGGTCCCAGCCGGGGTGATGGGTCTGCAGCTGGCGGACGAAGTGCGGCTCCGGCGTGCGCAGGAGCTGGCGGATGGCCGGATCGATGGGGCGGTCGCAAATTGGGCAGACGGCGTTGGGCATCGGGCCCAATTATAAGAGAGAACTTCGACGTAAACCGGGCCGGGCGGGCGCGAAGCGCCCGCCCGGCCCGGGTGTGCCGCTCGGCCTCTCAAGTCAGGTAATCGCGCAACTGCCTCGCCCGGCGCGGGTGGCGCAGGCGGCGCAGGGCTTTGCCCTCGATCTGGCGGATGCGTTCGCGGGTGAGGCCGAACTTCTGGCCGACCTCTTCGAGGGTGTAGGCGCGGCCGTTCTGCAGGCCGAAGCGCAGGCGCAGGATGCGGGCCTCGCGCGGCGAGAGTGTGCCGAGCACTTCCTCCATCTTTTCGCGCAAGAGGGTGTGGTGGGCGCTCTGCGACGGCGACGGCGTGGTCTCGTCTTCGACGAAGTTGCCGAACTCGGCGTCCTCGTCCTCGCCCACCGGGCGCTCCAGCGAGAGCGGGCGCCAGGAGACCTTGAGCATCCACTGCACTTTGCGCGCGTCGAGCTTGAGCTCGCTGGCGATCTCTTCCGGGGTGGGCTTGCGGCCGAACGCCTGCTCCAGCTCGCGCGCAACCTTGTACAGGCGCCGGATGCGGTCGCTCATGTGGACGGGCACGCGGATGGTGCGGCCCTGGTCGGCGATGGCGCGCGTGATGGTCTGGCGGATCCACCAGGTGGCGTAGGTGGAGAAGCGGAAGCCGCGCCGGTAGTCGAACTTTTCGACGGCCTTCATCAGCCCCAGGTTGCCCTCCTGGATCAGGTCCAGGAACGGCACGCCGCGCCCGATGTACTTCTTGGCGATGGAGACGACCAGGCGGGTGTTGGCCTTGATCAGGTGGTCGCGGGCGCCGCGGGCGTCCTCGACGTGGCCCTGCAGTTCAGCCCGGCGCTTGAAATTGCCCGTCGGCGGCATCTTGGCCAGGGACCGGTCGGCCTTCTCGCCGCGCTCCAGGCGCTTGGCCAGGTCCACCTCCTGCTCGTTGGTCAGCAGGGGCACGCGCGCCATCTCCTTCAGGTACAGGCCGACCGTGTCGTCGGTGGAGATTGTGCTCAGGTCGAAGTCGTGGTCGTCGCTGCGGCGGTGGACGGCGCGCGCGCGCATCTGGGTCGGCACCTCGCGCCGGTCGTCGTAGACCTCGATGTCGCAGCCCTGCAGGAAGGCGAACAACTCCTCCAGGTGCTCGCGCGCCGTTTCGGCGTGCGGGAAGGCGTCGATCAGGTCGTCGGTGAGGAGATAGCCCTGCGCGGCCGCGCGGTCCATGAGCAGGGTGAGCATCTCCGCATCGCGACCGCTGTCCTGTGTGTACTTCATGCCGCCACCTCCGCCATCGGGTGAATCGCTACGGGAGTTTGTCCTTCAAATCCTTCAGGGCCGACAGGCGCGGGTCGGCCGGGTCCGGCTCGCACGCGCACGGGCCTTCGTTCCAGTTCTGGCCGCACTGCGGGCACAGGCCTTTGCAGTCCGGCCGGCACAACTGGCGCATGGGCAGCGACAACAGCATGTCCTCGCGCACCAGCGGGGCGAAATCCAGGTTCATGTGCTCGGGGATGATCAGGCCGTCGGGCGGGGCTTTCTCCGGCGGATAGTGATACATCTCGGCGAAGCGGCTGCTGACCGCATGCTGGAAGGGCGCCAGGCAGCGCACGCACTCGGCCGCGGCTTGGGCGCGGAGCCGGCCTTGCGCATACAGGCCCTGAGGGGTGCGCGTGAGGGAGATCGTGCCGCGCAGGGCGTGGACGGTAAGATCGTCGGCAACCGCCACTTCCGGCTCGTCGATCGGTATCTCGCGACTGTAGCCGGCCTGCTCCCTGAGCAGAAAACCGACGTTTAGCCGGAGAATCGTGGCTGATTTGTTCAGAAGCGTTTCCCAAAAGTTGAAAAAACCGGGAAATTTTGCGCATTCTAACACAGGAGGAGTCAGGCCGTCAACCGTCAATATTTTAAGATAAACATAAAAAAACAAACATTGTGTCAATAGTTATCTATATACAGGCATTAATACATTGCTGTGCCTGTATATAGGCATCATAATTTTTGCGGATAGCAAAAGTGAAATTTTACGAGAACAGGCGAACCGGATGACACGTCAATCCGGACACAGTCCCGACGGTTCTGGCAGGCCCGCGTCCGTTTATACTTTGGCCAGGTGAAACTCATGGCCTCCGCTCTATCAAGCTCTCTCGATCACCGCCTGCTCATCGCCACCAACAACCCCGGCAAGCTGCGCGAGCTGCACGCCATCCTGGACGACCTGGCGATCACGCTGGTCACGCCGCGCGAGCTCGGCCTCGACCTGGACGTGGACGAGACCGGCGCCACCTACGCCGAGAACGCGCGCCTGAAGGCGGTCGCTTTCGCCCGCGCCTCCGGCCTGCCGGCCCTGGCCGACGACTCCGGCCTGGAGGTGGACGCGCTCGGCGGCGCGCCCGGCCTGCACTCGAAGCGCTACGCCGGCGGGGGCGCCTCCGACGCCGACCGCCGCGCCCGGCTGCTGGCGGCGCTGGCCGACGCGCCGGCCCCGCGCCGGGCGCGCTTTCGTTGCGTCATCGCGGTCGCGGTCCCGCCGGACCTCGACACGGTCCCGCTCTTTGAGGGCGTGTGCGAGGGCGAGATCCTGTTCGATGAGCGCGGCGCGGGCGGTTTCGGCTATGACCCGCTCTTCCGCCTCGCCGGCCAGGACCAGACGATGGCCGAGCTGCCGGCGGAGACCAAGAACCGCGTCAGCCATCGCGCCCGGGCGGCGCAGGCGGCCCGGCCCTTCCTGGCCCGGCTCTTCGCCCGGGCCTGAGCCATGTTCGCCTCGCTGCGCGCGCGCCTGGATACGCTGAGCCTGCGCGCCCGACTGGTCCTCAGCTTCGCGGCGCTGGCCGTGCTTATGGCGGTCGCCGTTGGCGCCCCCGCCCTGTGGCTCGTCGCGACTCAGCTTGACCGTCAGGCCTGGGAGCAGGTGGAGCGGGGCAGCCAGGTGGCGCGCGCCCTGTACGCCGCGCAGCGGAGCGAGGTGGCCGGCCTGGCGACGCTGACCTCGCAGCGGCCCACCCTGCGCCAGCTCATCGACCAGGACGATCCGGAGCAGTTGATCGCCTACCTGCGCACGTTGCAGATCGGCGCCGGCCTGGATGTCGTCGTCGTCTGCGGGGAGGCCGGCCGGGTCCTGGCCCAGGTGGGCGACGCGGTCTCGGCCGGTGTGTGCCAGCCGGCCGCCGACGCCGGCCTGAGGGTGGAGCAAACGGGGGGCGTGACCCGCGCCTGGATGCTGTCCCGCTATTCCCTGGCCGACGGCGCGCCGAGCGAAGTGGTGGTCGGGGTCGCCCTGGATTACGAGTTCGCGGCCAGCCTGCGCACGCAGACCGGGCTGGAGCACTTCCTCCTGGCGGATGACGGCGCGCCCATCGCCACGAGCCTGGCCGGCGGCCTGAGCGCCCTGGCCTCGGCTCGGACGACCCCGCGCGACGAGTCCGGGCGCCGCATCGTGACGCTCAACGGCCAGAGGCACTACGCCGTCGCCTTCCGGCTCGACGGCGGCGGGCTATCGGCTGAGGTGGCCCTGCCGGTGGCGGCGCTGCAAAACACGCAGCGCCGGCTGGTCCTGGGCCTGGCCGGCGGGCTGCTGGCAGTGACCGCCCTCGGCGCTCTGCTGGGCGCCTGGCTGGCGGGCGGGATCAGCCGGCCGCTGGCCCAATTGAGCGCCTCGGCGGCCCGGCTGAGCGCCGGCGACCTGGAGCGGCCGATGGCCGTGGAGGCGGGGATGCCCGAAGTGGCGCTGCTGGCGCAAACCCTGGAGACGGCCCGCGCCGAGCTGCGCGTCACGCTGGGCGAGCTGCGCCGTGAGAAGGCCTGGACCGGGCACCTGCTGGAGGCGCTGGTGGAGGGCATCGTGGCCCTGGACGACGCCGGCCGCATCACGTTCTTCAGTCAGGGCGCCGCCCGCATCACGGGCTGGCCGCGTGACGAGGCCCTCGGCCGGCTGGCGGACGAGGTCTTCCGCCTGCTCGACGCCGACGGGCCGTTCAGCGCCCAACTGCCCGCGCCCGGCCGCCGGCGCAAGCTCACCCTGGCCGACCGTAACGGCCGGACCGTGATCGCGGCGGTGACCGGCGCGCGCCTTCAGCCGCCGGAGGCCGGCGAGGCCCGCGTCGTCCTGGTCTTCCGGGATGTGAGCGACGAGGAGGGCGTCCACCGCCTGCTCGGCCATTTCCTGGCCAACGTCGCCCACGAGTTCCGCACGCCGCTCTCGGCGCTGGCGGCGTCCACCGAACTGCTGATGGACCAGGCGCCCGATCTCCGTCCGGACGAACTGCAAAGCCTGCTCGGCTCGCTGCGCCTGGGGTTGTTCAGCCTTGGCGCGCTGGTGGACAACCTGCTGGAGGGCGCCAGCATCGAGACCGGGCACTTTCGCGTCTCGCCGCGCCCCACCGATTTGCGCGCCGTCGTGGCCGAGGCCGCGCAACTGGTCGGGCCGCTGCTGGAGAAGCACGGCCAACGGTTGCGCGTGACTCTGCCGGATGAGGCGCCCACCCTCCAGGCCGACGCGCGCCGGCTGGTGCAGGTGCTGGTCAACCTGCTCTCCAACGCCAACAAATACGGGCCGGCGGACGGCCAGATCGACCTCGAGCTGACCGTCGGGCCGGACCAGGTGCGCGTGGCTGTCTCGGACCGCGGGCCCGGCATCCCGCCCGATTTCCGGCCCGACCTCTTTCGGCGCTTCGCCTACCCCGCGCAGGGCAAGCTGCAATACGGCGCCGGGCT